>ERZ1740058.18-NODE-18-length-126663-cov-7.571251_pt1 | contig 126663 bp, 132 predicted proteins | sample MGYA00581745_ERZ1740058 | MGnify/ENA primary metagenome ERZ1740058 (study PRJEB43018, sample SAMN04849742) | marine metagenome | isolation source: floating plastic debris | place: Pacific Ocean | collected 2008-08-30 | study: EMG produced TPA metagenomics...
TTGTATTTGACGACCACCATTATGAATCAGGTTCCTAACACTACTCCCTCTACTTCACGAAAAACAGTATGGCTCACTATCTTGGTAGCTTCTTTGGGCTACTTTGTAGACATCTACGATCTCCTGCTGTTTCTTATTATTCGTATCCAGAGCCTTAATGGCATTGGTATTACCGCCAGTGATGAAGTAGAATACTACGGTCAGTTGCTCATTGATATACAGATGATTGGCTTGCTCTTAGGTGGTCTATTATGGGGGGTATTAGGTGATAAAAGGGGACGTCTGTCCGTTCTTTTTGGCTCTATTCTTATTTATTCGTTTGCCAACATTGCCAATGGTTTTGTGACCAATGTGACCCAATATGCTATTTTAAGGTTTATTGCTGGAATTGGACTTGCCGGAGAGTTAGGCGCTGGTATTACACTGGTAAACGAAGTAATGTCTAAAAAGAATCGTGGCTATGGCGTGACGATCGTGGCTACGGTAGGTCTATTGGGGGCAGTAGTGGCTTCATTAGTTGGAGATCAATTTGACTGGCGGATTGCCTTCTTTGTAGGCGGCGGGATGGGGCTACTTTTATTAGCGCTCCGAATTGGGGTAGCAGAGTCAGGGCTTTTCCGACAGAGTAAGCATGTCAGTGGCGTAAAATTAGGAAGCTTGAAATTACTCTTTAGCAACAAGCAACGTCTTGCAAAATATATCTACTGTATTCTAGGGACAGTGCCTGTTTGGTATGTGGTAGGGCTTTTAGTAGCTTTTTGTAAGGAATTTGGAGAGCAGCTTGGCATGGAACGTATCCCAACTCCAGGTTGGGCCATTCTTTACTGTTATATAGGCCTATCGATTGGCGATATGCTAAGTGGCTTACTAAGCCAGTGGTTGCGCTCTCGTAAAAAAGTACAGTATATTTTTATCATCGCTTCAGCGATTCTGAGTGGTATTTTTCTCTTCAATACTTTTTCTCTGGAAGTATTTTATGGGTTGTGCTTCGTATTGGGTATCTTTTCTGGCTATTGGGTCATCTCGATTACTTCTGCTTCAGAGCAATTCGGTACAAACTTAAGAGCTACCGTTACCACAAGTGTTCCCAATTTCGTAAGAGGCTCACTAGTATTGGTGCATATGGGTTACTTTGCCTTAAAAGGCCCTTTAGGAATGATTTATAGTGCTGCTGTGATAGGGTTGATCTGCTTTGTGGTGGCTTATTTCTCTGTAACGCAACTAGAGGAGACGTTCGGAAGAGACCTTAACTATTTTGAAGAGTAAGTATAAAGATACAAAAAAGCCTCATCGTTGGATGAGGCTCTCTTTATTAGTTCTTGCTGCTTCTTAGAAGTAGAAGTTCAATGATAACTGAGGATTAAAGAATCCATTGTTACCAAATAATCCACTCTCTGTTGCACCAATGTTTAGTGTACTTTCAGTATTATCATCTGTGTCCGTATCAGGATCGAAAGATGTAAACTGAATACCAGTTAGTGAAAACTCAATACCAAACGTTTCTACAGGGAAGAAGGCAAAGCCAGGACTTAAAGCGATGTCTAATGAAGCTGTGTTAAGGTCCTCATCTGACTCAACACCATCTGCAGTAACTACGCTATTACCAAAACCGATACCTACGCCTAATTCAGTAAAGAAACTGAATTGATCACCAAGCTCTATGTAATAACGTCCAAAAGGTCTTACAATAAAAGTATTAGTTACTGTACTGTTTTCACCACCTGCAGTATCATCTTGACGGTTGTCTAACATGTTATAACCTAGACCTAAACCTAAAGCAAAGTCATCGGCGATGAAGTAACCTATTTGAGGAATTACAGTGAATTCAGAAAGACTAGCATCAGTATCATCACTGTTGTCTGGATTGTTGATGGCACCACCAACGGTTCCACCTAATAGAATGTTACCTTGCTCAGTTTGCGCGTTCGCACCAAATGTAAGTGCTACTATCGCTGCGATAGATAGGATAATTCTTTTCATCGTAAATAATAATTAAAATGTTGAAAAAATATTACTAGGCTGAAGTGACCGGCCTTCTGCTGGTCGAGCCGTTGCCTCGTCTTTTAACAAAGGCTGTGCCAATGGTAAAGGGGGCTGAAACCTTGTCTCATTGACAATGACGAAGTAAAGGCTTACAGCAACAGATCACAAATGTTTAAAGGTAAAGTGTACTTATTTGCTTGTAAAGTGTATTAAAACTGTCTTCAATTGTGAAATCATTTTATTTTTTTGTAGCTTACTAGTTATTTTCTTCCCATTTCGAGAAGCCACCTTCCATATTATATACCTTTGTAAAACCTTGGGAGGCCATAAGTTCAGTTGCTTTCGTACTTCTCCCACCTGCTTTACAGTATACGTAATAGGTCTTGGTTTTATCTAGCTGGTTTAGTTGCTCTTTAAAGTCTTCATCGTAAAAGTTAATCAACTTAGCATTAGGTAGGTGTCCTTCACTATACTCTTCAGGTGTACGCACATCTAGTACAATACCTGGTTTTTGTGTCATATACGCTTTCATTTGCGTAGGTGACAGATTTTGAACCACCATTTTGTCAGTAGTCGTCTCTGCCATTTCTTCCTCTTGGGTGGTCTTTTTTTCTTGACAAGCTCCTAAGAGCAATATAAAGGATAATAACGCCAATACTTTCTTCATCATTTTCAAAAATTTAAGGTAAAACAAAAAACACGTTGGGGTAAATGTAAATACTTTACCCATAACGTGTCTTCGTAAAATGTAATTCTCTGCAGTTCACTAAAATTGTAAACTGTGTGTTACTAAGAAAATGCTTTTACAGTATTGTGCATTTCTTTACAGTTTCCATGACTCCCTTTAGCTCTTTTGCTTTCAGTTTGTAGTAAATGTTCTTACCTTCTCTTTGGCTTTCTAGAACGCCTTTCGACCGCATGGTCGCTAGGTGGTGGGAAGTGAGAGACTGTTCCGATTGCATCGCATCGCAAATCTCCGTTACAGAGAGGCGCTGATGCTGCTCTAGCAAATCGATTACGCCCAAGCGTAAAGGATGTGCAATAGTTTTGAGAATAGATGCCGCTTGCTTTAAGTCTTCTATTTGGCTGGTATCCATCATACTTTGTGGTGATTATAGGTTTAAGATTGAGATTTATTTATTAAGTGTTATAGATTTAATAATCAGTAAGATACGAAAAGTATTTCAACTTTACACATCACTTGTTTTGAGTTCTAGGAGTGTAATTTCTGGTAAGATACCCACGCGGCCCGGAAAGCCAATATAACCGTATCCTCGATTAACGTATAAGTATTGATTACCTTCTTTGTAGAGATCAGCCCATTGTTTGTAACGGTATTTTACAGGACTCCAACGGAAGTCTCCAATCTCAATACCAAACTGCATACCGTGTGTATGTCCTGAGAGTGTCAGATCAATGTCAGGAAACTGCGGTCTAATTTGTGCGTCCCAGTGACTGGGATCGTGCGATAAGAGCAGTTTGACAGGTGCTTCTTCAACACCTTTGTAAGCCTCTGAAAGGTTTCCATACTTTGGGAAGCGACCTGTTCCCCAGTTTTCTACCCCTATGACGGCTATTTTCTCCTTATCTACTTCAATGAAACGATGCTCATCCAAAAGTAAATCCCATCCCATTTGTTGATGTGCTGTGATTAGGTCTTCTAGGTTTTGTTGCTTCGCTTCCAAGCTATTCCATCTTACGTAATCTCCGTAATCATGGTTGCCTAATATAGTATATACCCCTAACGGCGCTTTCACTTTTTCGAAAATAGGTACGTATTCCTCTACCTCCTTCGCTGTATTATTTACTAAATCTCCTGTAAAAAAAATTACGTCGGGCTTTTCAGACAGTAACATCTCTACACCACCCTTTACTGCTACCTTATTAAAGAAACTACCAGAGTGAATATCAGAAAGTTGGGCAATGCGTATCCCATCAAAAGCTTTTGGTAAGTTAGGAAGGTAAAGTGTTTTTCTTCGTATGCGATAGTCGTGTGCGCCTGACAAAATACCAAAGCTCATCGTAGCCAATGGTACTGCTCCTGCTATTAGGGCTGTTTTCATTAAGAAGTCCGATCGCGTAATATGATTATCTTCTGAGGTAACAGGCGTTGACGTAGTAGGTATTGTAGCGGAGTTCTTCGAAAAAAAGCTTGCTATCCATTTCGATAGACGGATGAAGTCATCAATAAACAATATGATAACGACAAACAACTTAGAGAAGTAGTTTACGAAGACAAAGCCTATAATAAGGGTCTTGTTAATTGGGACATTCTCTAACTGCACGAAATTATACCAAAAAATCCCTGCCACACTCAAAATAGAAATAGCCCAATAGAAGCTGTAAATGAAACGCTTGTAGGCTGTATTTTCTGCAACAGCCTTTACGGCTTGAAAGACGTATAAATCTACGAGTAGTAGTAACCCTATTAGAATTCCTAAGGTGATAAATCGACTAGAAGACATAGTTTGGTTGGTAATGCATGTACTGAAAGGAAGTAGTAAATGATCGAACCAACAAAATATAGAAATAGTTTGGCAAAAGCCGTCTAACTAAGCAGTCGGTGGTAAATTTGATAATTTTCTTCGTCGAAGCAACAAAAAATCACTTGCTGTAGGGTATCGTCTTCTTTAAGAAATGCCAAGACAGTCTCTACGGCTATGTTAGCGGCTAGGTGTTTAGGGAAAGCATAAACGCCTGTACTTATATTGGGAAAAGCGATCGAGTGAACACCTTTTTCTTTTGCTTTTTCTAAGCTATTACGGTAAGCATTTTTTAAGAGTATGGGCTCTTCTGAAGCACCTCCTTGCCAAACAGGCCCTACGGTATGAATGACATAAGGGACAGACATATTACCTCCTGTAGTGATGACTGCCTCTCCCGTCGGGCATCTTACATCCCTGTAGTGAATAGGTAACTGCATGCATTCTTGTAATATTTGGAAACCACCTGCCCGATGAATCGCACCGTCTACACCGCTTCCTCCAGTAAGTTGTTCTTTGGCGGCATTTACAATGGCTTCTACCTTTAGCTTTGTGATGTCACCTTTGAGTAGTGTAATTCGCTGATCTTGTTTTGCGATAAGGGTATTCATATATTAGAGTTAAATCTTTTTTTGTAAAGATAAACGATTTATGTACAATCGCTAAATGTGTTGGATTAATCGCATTATATAGCACTTATTCATATTGAAATGACCTATGGAGGAAAACACAGTGAACCCTTGGCAACTTATTCGTTCAAACCCTATCTACAGTAACCCCTGGATTTCTGTAAAGGAAGATCAAGTAGTAAAACCCAACGGCAGAAAAGGTATTTATGGTACAGTTCACTTTAAAAATAAAGCGCTTGGTATTGTACCTGTGGATGGAGAAGGCTACACTTGGCTAGTTGGACAGTATCGTTATCCTTTAGACGAGTATTCTTGGGAAATTCCTATGGGGGGTGGGCCACTCGATGTTGATATCCTCTCCTCTGCCAAGCGAGAGCTAAAAGAAGAAACAGGCTTAACTGCTGAGAAGTGGACGCCACTGGGCAGAGTACACACCTCTAACTCTGTAACAGACGAGGAAGGTTTTATTTTCTTAGCTGAAGAGCTTACAGAAGGAGTTACTGATTTTGAGGATACCGAAGTACTTTCCATCAGGAAAGTATCTCTTAAAGAAGCATTGGCAATGGTACTTACCAACCAAATTACAGATGCTATTAGCATGATTGGTATTTTTAAAGTAGCTAAGCAGATGAATGTGACCTAAAAAAGCAGAACTTTAACTTCTTTCGTCATCGTTCACCTACTTTTCACATATATTTTTTGGAAAAAGACTAATATATACGTTCTTCTTTGCAGCATAGTGATTTGCCAATATTATACACATGAAATTAGTAGATAGGCTTGCCCATACAAAAGTATTCATAAAGTTGAAGCGATTCACCCAAAGTGTACATTTGGGTCGAAGGAAGCCCATTCCACTTCATTTCTATTTAAAAATACTTTTTAAGAAAATTGTGAGAGACGACCTTAATGGTAGAGCCATGGCAGTCGCTTTCAGTCTTACACTATCTATCTTCCCTACTATTCTCTTTTTTCTTTCATTGTTACCTTACATACACATCGATCACCAACAAATCCTCTTTTTCTTGGCCAATGCACTCCCACATGGTATTTATGAGGTAATTGATAGTACGGTGAGTGATATTTTGGTGAATAAACGCCAAAACCTTTTGTCTTTTAGTGTACTATTCGCATTATACGCTGCCACAAACGGAATGGCTACCCTTATTATCAGCTTTAATCGTACGTATAAGTATGCAGAAAAGCGCTCTTTTTTACGGCTGAGACTGGTTGCGCTCTCGCTTACCATGGTAGTAGGTTTTATGTTGATTGTGGCGGTTGCCTTACTCATCGTAGGAAAGTTTTTATTGCAGTGGTTGTCTAATGAGGGATTACTCACGGATACCTTACTCTTGACGGGGATTGTCATACTTAAATATGTAGTTGTTTTTATGGTATTTTTTCTATCTATTTCTTGTATATACTACCTAGCTCCTTCCAACAAAAGGAAATGGCGTTTTTTCTCGTTGGGATCAACGGTGGCCTCCTTGCTTATCATTCTTACTACTAATGCGCTCTCTTACTACTTAGATAACTTCGCTGCCTACAATAAGCTTTATGGCTCCATTGGAACTATCATTGGCCTAATGCTTTGGATATACCTGTTGGCCTTTATATTATTACTAGGATTAGAAATGAACGCCAGTTGGCAAGAGGCAAAAAAGGTGTTTGACTACAATAGGAATTTAAAAGCTTCTGAAGAGATTAGAAGAATCACCAAAGAACTATGAAGTGGATACCCATTGCAACCATTGCCTCACAACTCCGAGCGACCATCGTTCGCTTTCCTTATGTATCAGCTATTACATTAATAGGAACATTGGTAGCGTGGCTGCTAGTAAAAGTAGAGGGAGAAGAGTCAGCGGTATACGTGAAGCTACTCCTTACTTTACTACTGAGTTTACCGCTGTTTCTTTCAGTTGCGCTGTACATCAAGGCCAATGAGGTAGAAAAGCGATCCCACTGGCTTATCAGAACACCCAGTATATTGTTTCTGGTTATCTATTATTTTCTTCTACCCAATGAATTGAACGAGAGAGTGGTGGCTCGTCTTATACTTTTTGCTTTAGCTTTCCATTTGTTAGTATCTTTTATTCCTTTTACTAAGGCAGGTTACTTACAAGCTTTTTGGCAGTTTAATAAAGCTTTGTTTATGAGGCTTATTTTAGGTGGCCTTTACTCCTTTACACTCTTTACGGGTGTAGCGTTGGCTATTCTAGCGGTAGGAGAGTTATTTAACTTACAAGTAAACGGCGATTGGTATTTAAGGCTTTTTATAGTAGTGGTAGGTAGTTTTAATACTTTTATGTTCCTAGCCGGTATACCAAGTGATTGGGAGGCACTCAATGGTCAGAAAGATTATCCAAGACAGTTGAAGCTGTTTACACAGTATGTATTGCTTCCTCTAGTAGCTTTGTACCTCATTATCCTATATGCCTACACTGCTTACATCTTGATTCTTTGGGACTTACCTAAAGGCTGGGTATCTTATTTAGTCATTAGCTTTTCGATAGCAGGTATTTTGTCTTTATTATTGGTATATCCTATCCGTAAAAACGAAGGCAATCAATGGATCAACATTTTCTCCAAAAGTTTTTATGTGGCGCTATTTCCTTTACTATTACTTCTATTTGTAGGTATCGGAAAGCGTATAGTAGATTATGGAGTTACTGAGAATAGGTACTTCATAGTTGCCTTAGCTTGCTGGTTATTGGGTATGGCGTTTTACTTCTTATTTAGCAAAGCGAGTAACATTAAGATTATTCCCGTCACCCTCTTTCTCGTTTGCCTCTTTAGCTCTCTTGGTCCTTGGAGCGCTTTCAGTGTAGCAGAAAGAAGCCAGCGTGCACAACTCAGAGACCTCATCAACGCTATTCAACCTATTCCAAAACAAGGGCTTTCAGGCACACAGCCCCTTGATCTCGATCGGCCAACTACTACACGTATCATCTCGATTGTTCGTTTTTTTGAAAAGAGAGATGCCCTCAAAGCACTACAACCACTCTTCAAAGCAGACCTAGAACAATTGTGGGAAGATGATACAACCGGGCTAGATAAGTCTTCTCAGTTACTTGCACTTATAGGTGTAGATAATTACCCCTACGGCCAGCATTACCGAGAAAATACTTATACTTTTCAAGCTGATAGCCGAGAGATCGTCGATACACGAACTTACCAGCTTAGTTTCCAAGTAGATATGTCGAGTGCAGGCAACCAGCAACAACTTATTTATAGCTATCCTGCAGAAAACTTTCAACTATATTGTCATTATGAGTTAGGAGAAGATAAAAATCAATTTTTATTCTTCGATCAGCAACAGCAGTTGCTGGCTGAAATTCCCTTTAATGCACTACTTAAAGAGCTGGCTAAACTTGGCGAAGAGCAACAACGCAACGGCGAGGCACTCCCGCTTTCCCAGCTTACTTTACTACACCAAACCAGTCGACTACAATTCAAAATTATTTTTCAGAACTTATCTATGAGGTACAGTTATCAAGAAAAGGTAGAATTGACCTATGGAAACGCGCTTATTTTAGTAGGCTTTCCAGAAGGATTTTAAAAAATAATGATTTTGTAACACAACCTACCCATAGGTAGTTTTGTAGGAAACTAACAATTGGTTTTATGTCAGATATCGTTCTTAAAATCATCCTTATTGTAGCAGGAAGTATCTTCTTTCCTGCATTAGGCTACTATTTGGATTATAAATCGAAAAGAAATCAGAAAGCATCTAAATCAAAAAAATCGCGGGTATGAAGAAACATGTAGCCATTCTGGGCTCTACTGGCTCCATTGGTACACAAGCGTTGGAGGTAATTGAAGCCAACCCTGATCACTTTGCCGTAGAAGTACTCACGGCACAAAATAATGCTGACCTGCTCATTGCACAAAGTATACAGTTTGTGCCTAATGCAGTGGTAATCGCCAACGAGCAGCTTTACGATCAAGTTACACAAGCGCTGGCACATCTTCCAATTAAGGTTTATGCTGGTTCGAAAGCCTTACAGTCGGTAGTGCAAATGGACACGGTAGATATTGTGCTTACTGCTTTGGTAGGGTTTGCTGGCTTGGAGCCTACTATAAAAGCCATAGAAGCAGGAAAACCTATTGCGTTGGCTAATAAAGAAACCCTTGTAGTAGCTGGTGCTTTAATTACACAGTTGGCACAGGAGAAAGCTGTCAATATCTATCCAGTAGATTCAGAGCATTCTGCTATTTTTCAATGCTTGGTGGGGGAGTTTCATAATCCTATTGAGAAAGTGATTCTCACTGCTTCGGGTGGCCCTTTTAGAGGAAAATCTACCGAAGACTTAGCGGAAGTTACTAAAAAGCAAGCACTCAAACATCCAAACTGGAGTATGGGGGCTAAAGTAACCATCGACTCGGCTACCTTGATGAACAAGGGGTTAGAGGTAATAGAAGCTAAGTGGCTTTTCAATTTACGTGTGGCACAGGTAGAGGTAGTGGTACATCCACAATCTATTATCCATTCTATGGTACAGTTTGAGGATGGTTCTATTAAAGCACAAATGGGCCTACCTGACATGAAGCTACCTATACAGTTTGCTTTGGGCTATCCTGCTAGAATTAAATCTGATTTTCCAAGGTTTAATTTTCTAGACTATCCTCAACTTACTTTTGAGTCTCCTGATACCAAAACTTTCAGGAACCTAGCACTTGCCTACGAGGCATTAGAAAAAGGGGGTAATGCCCCTTGTATACTCAATGCTGCCAACGAGATAGCGGTTGATTATTTTCTAAAAGATGAGATTCGTTTTTTAGAAATCCCTGACGTAGTGGCAGATTGTATGGCAAAAATCCCCTATATTGCATCACCCGTATTGGACGATTACCTACACACTGACCAAGAAACTCGTCAAGTGGCATTGTCGTTGGTATAGGAAATGAGTAAAGATTAATTTTAAAGGAAAAAGAATACATGGATTTTTTAATAATGGCTGGTCAGCTCATTTTGGGCTTGTCCATATTAGTAGGGTTACACGAGCTGGGACACTTACTCGCAGCAAAGGCGTTTGGTATGCGCGTAGAGAAGTTTTCGATTGGCTTCCCTCCTACTATATTTAAGGTACAGTGGGGTGAAACAGAGTATGGAATCGGTGCTATTCCACTTGGAGGCTACGTGAAAATCGCAGGTATGATAGATGAGTCGATGGATAAGGAATTTCTCAATAAAGAGCCTGAGCCTTGGGAGTTTCGTTCAAAACCTGCTTGGCAGCGTCTCATCGTGATGATGGGTGGGATCATCGTCAATGTTGTGACAGGTATTATCATCTTTATCTTACTTACTTACGCTAGAGGCGAAGAGTACATTCCTGCTGAAAAGGCCAAGTATGGCATTGTAGCAAGAGAGATCGCACAAGAGGAGCTTAACTTACAGACAGGTGACCAAATCATTGCCATCAATGGGGAGTCTTTTGAAAGGTTTAATGACATTCGCAGCGCTGATGTGCTACTTGGTACAGATGCTTACTACACAGTGAGACGCGGTGATAAAACATTCGACCAAAAAATTCCTAATAACTTAATGGATAAGCTGGCGGATAACCGAGAAGGCTTTATTGATGACATTCCTGTCACCAAGGATTTTGCCATAGAAGAGGTAGTACCGGACTCTCCCGCCGATAAGGCAGGACTTCAAAAAGGGGATAAGATCATTCGTGTAGAAAGCAGCCCTAGTTCTTCAAAACTAAAGGCAGGACTTCAAGCAAATGGACAAGGTACACAAGCAGGCAACATTACTTACTACCATGAGCTCCAAGCGGCCCTTCAAGAAAATGCTGACAAGGAGGTAAATGTCATTGTACAACGTGGTAATAAGCAGGTAAAAAAGACATTACAAGTAACGAAAGAAGGAAAAATTGGTTTTGCACCTTCTTTTGTAAAGACCCTTTATGTACACAACGACTTTACGCTAGCAGAGTCTATTCCTAAAGGAACCACCAATGCTTTTAGTATTATCGTAGATAACATAAGAGGCTTTGGTAAGATTTTCAGAGGAGAAGTATCGGCATCTAAATCCTTAAGTGGGCCTATTGGCATTGGTCAGATCTACGGCGCTGTATGGATCTGGTCGAAGTTTTGGTTTATTACGGGCATGCTCTCTATGATCTTAGCCTTTATGAACTTCTTGCCTATCCCTGCGCTAGACGGAGGACACGTGATGTTCCTTACCTATGAGATTGTTTCTGGGAACAAGCCTTCTGATAAGTTTTTAGAGGTCTCGCAAAAGGTGGGCATGCTTCTGATCTTATGCCTAATGGCTTTTGCCATTCTCAATGACTTTATTAAGCTTTTATAGGCAGTACTCTTATAGATTATATATGATCTCTTACACGATTATTTCTAAACTCCACTAAATATACCAGTAATTATGAAGTTACCCTATCTTCCATATGAGACCTGGACACACAGCAGGATGACGCTACACTTGATTTTCCAGATTATTGGGAAAATCCGACTTACCTTTACCCCAAGAAAAAACCATTGGTGGTATACTACGCTTTACCTCTCTAGTGAGGGATTTACCACCCAAGTGACTCCTATGGGTGATGGTCTAAATACGTTCGAAATCGTCTATAATGTACATAAGCAAATCGTTGAATTTAAGAGTAGCAAAGGCGTACAAAAAGACATACAATTGCGAGAGGGTTATTCAGTAAGTGATTTTTACAAAGCGCTAACACTTATCTTTAAAGACTGGGGTGTACAGGTGGCAATTATTGACAAACCTTACGACTTGGGTATTGATAAACATTTTAGTGAGATTACTGAATACCATCACCACGATCAAGAAGCTGTTTTTCAGTTTTGGCAAATGATGCTTTGGGTGGATGGCGTATTTAAAGAGTTTAGTGGTCGTTTCTACGGAAAAACCTGCCCTGTACATATTTACTGGCATCATATGGATTTGGCTGTTACGAGGTTCTCAGGAAAATCAGCACCGCCACTCAATGAGGAAGCCAGCATACCCGACAAGGATGCTTATTCACACGAAGTGATCAGTTTTGGCTTTTGGGCAGGAGACGACAACTTACCAGAGCCAGCTTTTTATGCCTACACGGCACCTTCTCCAGCACAGATAGAAGAAGAGCCGCTTATACCCGAAGCAGCTTTTTGGATGGAAGCCAATGGCAGCCCCATGGCCATCTTGAAATACAAGGATTTACTGCCTACTGCTGATCCTCGTAAAGTACTCTTAGACTTCTTAGAAAGCGCTTATTTAGCAGGCGCTAAACGTGCCAATTGGGACTGGCAAAAGCTTCAAGTACCTCCGTTAGAAGAAATGTAAATGAAATAAGAAAGCGTAATGTCTGTTCTCCTTTTCAATATCTGGTGGATAAGCTTTTTATCTCCTCCTACACCGCTACACGACTTTCACTCGAGTATTGCTGAGATGAACTATAATGCACAAACGAAAAACTTTGAGGTAATTTTGCGGGTATTTACAGATGATTTAGAGGGAGATATTAATCGCTTGAATGAAGGAGAAAAAATATTGATTGATTTTGCGGGGAAAGATACACGTGCTAGCCAAGCCATTACCAATTACTTGGCCACCCACTTTTACCTACAAAACAAGAAAGGACAAAAAAGTAAGATTGTATTTGTGAAAAGAGAGGCTGATGTAGAGGCAACCACCGTTTACTTTAAAATTCCTTACAAAGGAAATCTTAGAAATATCACATTTCACAATAAGATTTTGCTAGACTTATTCGATGACCAAAGTAATATCGTCAATCTACGTTACAAAGCCCAGAAGAAGACTTTACTCTTCAAAAAGGGAAAAAGTAAGCATATTCTTAACTTTTAAGGATTATTTTGTTAATATACAGAACAGTAGTAACCCTAATCTCTCATTACTATGTTAAATACAATCAGAACCGCCATAGATGCTATTTTTACCTCCGAGCCTAATTATCTGCGCGCCATCTTTGGAGATACAGAAGCTTGGGTGCCTCCTTATGAAAAGTATTCTGAGTTTAGCATTGCGAATCCAGGGGAGTTACTAAAATTTATCCGATATACCTCTGAAATTTCCCTTCCTCCCCTATTCTTTTTTGGTAATAGTCTTAAATCCTACTTTCCTGAAGTCTTAAAACCTTTTCTCTTCTATGAAGAACCTACCCTCTTTAGCTCAGAAACTTTTGTGGGCAAAAATAAAAAAGAAGCTTGGTTTTTTATCAATGGTGTAGGCAGTAACAGAGACATTGTAGAGCTGAATAGTCGCTATCTTTCTAAACTTTTTGAGAGGGAAATATTCGTTTTACATAATCCTACTGATAGTCTTCCTGTAGATGTATTACAATCACTTTCTGGCAAAGAGGGCGACAGAAACCAAATTTTTACCGCCTTTGCTACGCCCTATCTTAAAACGGCCTTGCAAGAGAAAGAGAAAGTAGTATTGATTGCCCACTCACAAGGTACATTACTGGCTTCCTCTATACTAGATAGCCTCATTGCCCAAAAAAGTAAGCACTTAGCCAAGCTGGAGATTTATGCTTTTGCCAATTGTGCTGAAGAGATGAGCCACTCACCCATCAGAAATGCTTCTCAACGCCCTCATATAGAAAGTTTTTCTAATGAGCACGATATCATCGCTAAAATGGGAACTTTAGCTCCTTATAAAGAAGCACGTAATATTAAAATAGATGGAGAGCATTTCATTAGAAAAGACGCCTGGGGACATTTTCTCAACGCACACTACTTAAAGTACCTTACCGAAGAATCGTTCGTACACGAAACTGACAAAAATAAGAAGTCTAGATTACTAGAGTATCTTGTATAAATAGACCTGCATTCTACCACTCTCTTTGCCTTTACAACACAACATCTCTTCTCTTAGTGGTAATTTTTACAAAGTAGAAAAGAACTTTTTATTAAACCCTCTGTTGAAGTAATACTATCATTATGTATATGGTATTATGATGACTATGAATGATACAAAATTAAGTACAAAAGAAAAGATAAAGCACGCCGCCACAAAAGTATTTATCGATAATGGCTACGATGCCACCAAAACCCGTGATATAGCCAAAGCAGCAGGTGTCAATATCTCTACACTACACTATTACTATGGCACCAAAGAAGAGTTGTTCAAAGTAATTGTGAAAGAAGCTTTTGATGAGTTTTTCATCATTATGAATGCTATTTTTGACAGTGAACTCCCTTTAAGAGATAAACTTGTGGCCTTTGTAGAAAACTGCTTAACATTAGCGAAAAAGAACCCCTCTATTTCTATTTTCGTTTTTGGAGAAATGCAACGCAACAACGAAAAAGTAAAAGAACTTAAAGAACTTATTCCTAATCAACGTTTAAATGACTCCATTATAACAACACTGGATGGCTTAGCGCAGCAAGGTAAAATCAAACCTACCAATCCTAAGTATTTTGTGGCCAATCTCTTAGGGTTAGCTATTTTCCCATCACTTGCTAAGGAAAGTCTTATGGCACATCTAGACTTTCAAGATTCTGAATACGAAGAATTTATCTCTAATCAACCTAAAATTGTAGCAGACATACTACTCAAATCAATTGAATATAAATAAAAATCAATCATTTGATTGAACATTTAATCTATCATCTTGTTAGATAAGTGTATTGGGTTTTCTAAGTAGCGAGAACCTATTTTTTTATCCTCTATTCAATCATTTGATTGAATCATTCAGTTGAATATAAAACTTCTTTATTTCTCATGTTTAGATCTACTTATTTTCATCGCTTACTGATCATTACGAGTATCAGTTTATTGATTTCTTTCAATCTTTCCTCTTGTAAAACAGAGCAAGCCAATGCAAAAGACAATGATGGAAAAAGCAAAGCCAAGACTATTGCAGTAAAAGTGCAAGAAGTAACTAAGCAGCCCGTAGCAAGCGCTTCTCTATTCTACACAGGCACTATCGAAGCCAAAAATACCGTGCGACTTAGCTTTCAAACGCCCGGTAAGGTACAACAAGTGTACGTACAAGAAGGCGATGATGTCCGTAAGGGACAATTACTTGCTGCCTTAGAGCAAGTCAACTATTTTAATCAGTCTGCTATGAGCCAAGCACAGCTCACTATGGCACAGGACGCCTTCAATAGAATTGAAATGTTGCACAAAAAACAAAGTATTCCTGAGAGCGAATATGTACAAGCCAAGGCACGCCTACAGCAAGCCAAAGCACAGCATGCACTCAACCAAAAGCAGCTTCAAGATACAAGACTCACCGCTTCTTTTACAGGTACGGTAGCTAGAAAAAATATTGAAGAAGGTATGACCGTCTCGCCTGAAGTACCTGCCTATGAGATTGTGAATCTACAACGCGTTTATGCGGTAGTAGCTGTACCTGAGAGTGAAATTCATTATCTCAAAGTTGGTGATAAAGTTACCGTAAAAGTAAGTGATATAACGGAAGAAGGAACGATCCAAATCATTGCCCCAGTAGCTGACCCGAGCACTAGAAGCTATCAGGTGAAGGTAGAGCTACCCAACAAGCATAATCTCAGAGGAGGCATGCTAGTAGAAACGGCTTTCGAAGGAGATGAGAAGACAACCAAACAAGTGATGATTCCCTCTGCAGCCTTGCTTCACTCTCCTAAATATGGAGACCACGTCTTCATAGCGAATGACAAGAAAGCAAGGCTTATAAAAGTAGCAGTGGGAGCTACCACTAACGATAAAGTATTGATTAACAAAGGCTTATCGGGTGGAGAAAAGCTCATCATAGCAGGTCAGCACAAACTACGCAATGGTAGTTCTATCTCTCTATAATAACTTAAACTAAGATATATTATGCGACTCGTACAACTCGCTATGAAGTACAAGCAGGTAACACTAGCTGTATTTTCATTATTCATGATCGCTGGTATTTATGCGCTATTGCATATGCCAAGGAGCGAAAACCCAGAAATACCTGTAAAGCAGGGACTCGTCATTGCCATTCTACCAGGTGCTTCTACCACAGAAGTAGAAAACCAAATAACACAAAAACTAGAAGATTATCTTTTTGAATACAAGGAAATCAAGAAGACTAAAACATTTTCTACTACCTCAGCGGGCAGGGTGGTAGTACAGGTAGAACTGGAAGATTGGTATCCTATTGATGAGAAAGACATTTTCTGGTCAAAGTTACAGTCAGGTCTTATGCAAGCGGCTGCCACTGACTTACCTCAAGGTCTCATAGGTCCTATTGTACAAGGAGACTTTGGGGAAACAACGGCGCTGATGTTGGCAGTTTCATCTGATCAGTACTCTTTTAATGAGCTAGAAGACTATCTAGACATTCTAAAAGATGGCTTACAAACTATTCCAGAAGTCTCTAAGCTTCAAGTATTTGGCAAGCAGAAAGAACAAATACAGGTAAGTGTAAGCACAGAGAAGCTCTCTCAATATAACTTGGGTATCAACCAGATTACACAAGCTATCACCCAACACAATAGTACTGCCTACAGCGGAGAAGTAGACCTATCAGGCAATAACATACAGGTATTTAGCGATGACCGCTATCGTTCTGAAGAAGAATTAGCTAATCAAATCATTACTACAAGCCAACAAGGGAGTATTATACGCCTGAAAGATGTAGCTGATATTCAACGCGTATATGCTGATAGGGATCAGAGGATCATTGTGAATGGCTAGAAAGCCTTGATGCTCTCCATAGAAATGCAGCAGGGAAATAATATTGTAGAATTCGGCGAAAAACTCAATGAAAGGATCGATCAAGTGGTCGAAGCAAGATTCCCTGAAGGAGTATCTGTTGATACCATCTACAGCCAACCAGAAAGTGTGGATCATGCTATAGGGCACTTCTTTACAGAGTTTGCCATTGCCATCGGGGCGGTTATACTGGTGGTTATGATCTTACTTCCCTTTCGTTTGGCCACCATTTCTGCTATTGCGAGCCCTGTTTCGATTCTCATTACCTTAGCAGTTATGTACCTGTTAGGCATTGGCTTGCATAGCGTAAGCTTAGCAGGACTCATTGTGGTATTGGGCATGGTAGTGGACGATGCTATCATCATTGTAGACAACTACATTGAAAAGCTGGATGAAGGTTACTCCCGATGGGAAGCAGGCTGGCGAAGTGCCACACAATTGTTTATTCCTATTCTAACGGCTACGCTCACTATTATCTTTGCCTTCTTGCCTTTATCCTTCTTACTAGAAGGCATCGCAGCCGACTTCATTAAGTTTATGCCTTATACGGTAAGTATCGCGCTGGCTACTTCTTTCTTTGTAGCGATTTTCTTAACGCCTTACCTATGTTTTATATTTGTGAAAAAGGGGCTTAAAAAGCCTGAGAAGAGTGAAGAAAGAAAGCCCACCTTCCTTGATCGGGTGCAGGCACAATACGATAAGCTAGTAGAAGCCAGCTTTAAACATAAGAAAATAGCCTTAGGAGCAGGTGTCGTAGCCATTGTATTGGGCGGCTTTTTAATGGGTAAACTCCCAGAAGAGTTTTTTCCTCGTTTGAATCGTGCTACCTTCAATTTAGAAGTATGGTTACCTGAGGGAAGCACCTATGATAACACGCATCAGGCAGTTGAAAGACTTCTTAAGCATATTGAATCAGATGAACGCATTAAAGATGTAAGTGCCTATGTAGGTACAAGCTCTCCCAGGTTTTTCTCGACTTATGCACCCGAAGCACCTGCTGAAAACTACGCGCAGCTATTTATCAATGCAAAAAATCCCAAAGCTGCTGGAGAACTTATCAGAGAGTATGAAAAGTACTTAGAAGATTTTCTACCAGAAAGTAAAGTGCGTATTAAACGACTTTCTTATCAGAATAGTAAAACTCCCGTAGAGATTCGTCTGATAGGCGAAAACTTAGATAGCTTACAGGTAGCAGCCAATAGCGTTACGCCCTTGTTACAAGAGGTAGAAGGCGCAAGATGGGTACATACCAATTATAAAAATCCTTACTATGCACTTGAAGTAGATGTCAATAAGGAACAAGCTAATCGGCTTAATATCTCTACCGTGGGCTTGGCACAAACGCTAGGCGCTTCACTCAAAGGCGCACCTATCTCATCTTTCTGGGAAGGAGATGAAGCCAAGGACATTGTAGTGAGGGTAAAAGAAAGTGAGAGAGAGGACTTTACAGACCTTAATAATCTCTACGTTAATAGCCCAACAGGTGCAAAAGTACCTTTACGACAGGTAGCAACGTTGAATTCCACTTGGGAGCCAGGTCTTATTGTTCGTAGAAATGGCTTACGAACCGTCACCATTCGTGCTGAAACAACTAGTGATAAGTATGCCTCAGATATACTTACCCCTGTACAAGAGAAGCTGGCAGAAGTCGATTTGCCAGCCGGTGTAGCCATCGATTACGGAGGAGATTTAGAATCTTCTGAAGAAAACCTTCCTAATATGCTAGCTGCTCTAGGCGTAAGTGTACTCCTTATTTTCTTAACGCTCATGTTTCAGTTCAAAAGTCTTTCTAAGACTTTCATCATCCTGACCACCTTTCCGTTAAGTATCTTAGGAGCTGCTACAGGTTTACTACTTACCAGTAACCCCTTTGGCTTCACAGCCTTCTTAGGAATCATTAGTTTAATCGGAATTGTAGTGAGAAACGGGATCGTTCTGGTAGACTATGCTGACGAACTCGTACACGACCACGACTATAGCATAGGAGCCGCTGCGATGGCAGCCGCTAAACGAAGAATGCGTCCTATTTTCTTGACCTCCTCGGCCGCTGCGATTGGGGTAGTCCCTATGATTGTAGGAGGCTCTCCATTGTGGTCACCCTTAGGAAGTGTATTGTCAGTAGGGCTTATGTTTTCTATGTTTATGACCTTACTCATTATTCCAGTGATGTATTCTTTATTTGTAAAAATGCCCCAGCCTTCTCCAGATGAAGTTGAAACAGTGAAGGTACCGCATTTATCAACCGTTAACGATCCCTCTTACTCTTAAATAGTATGCTCTTTATATTTCATATATGTAAAAAAATCCTGACACTGGTACTGCTTATTAGGCGTACACTTATGTTAGGTGGTGTGGTGGTACTGCTTTCTCTTTCAGAAAGTGGTGCCCAAAACACCTATACCTTGGAGGCTTGCCAAACCCTTGCTCTCCAAAACAACAAACGCATTGCCATTGCTAAAATAGACCAACAAGTGGCTACCCAAGAGGTAAAGTCCGCCAAAACGGGTCGTACACCAACTGCGACGGCTTCAGGCAATGGTATTTATTTCTTAGAAGGTGCAGGAGGCCTGATTCCAGAACAATTGTTGACCTTTGGGGTATCTGTCACCCAGCCTATTTATCTAGGTGGAAAAGTACGCAACGGAATAGAAGCAGCGGGCATTGGAGAAAAACTAGCGAGTGAGCAGCAAGCCCTTGTAGAAGATGAGGTGATCTATCAGACGCAAGAATACTATTGGTCTTTAGTAGCCTTAAAAGAACAGCTTTCCCTTACCAATGTACAGCTCATCTCCTTAAAGCAACTCGAAGAAGATTTAGAGAATACTGTGGAAGCAGGATTGGCACAAAAAAACGACTTACTGAAAGTACAAGTAGGCATTAATGGGGTGAAACTAAAGCAAGAAACGCTCGAAAGAGAGCTTGACTTATTAAAAAAGGTCTTTCAACAGCACTTGGGTATAGAAGCTACAGAAAATTTTGATATCGTTGATACACAAATACAAGTAGAAGAAGCCACCCTTACCCAAGAAGCCTTGCTCAATAAAGCTACTAACCAAAGGCCCGAAATTGCGCTTATTAAAAATGAAATAGCTTTGATAGAAAAGCAACAAAAGATAGCCGATGCAGACTTTCTCCCACAAGTCTTAGTAAGCTTTAACTTTTTGGGTCTCCTTACAGAAGAGGTGGCTTTTCCTGGCCCACCCAACGCAGAGCCTGAAGTACTTTTAGAGGAATACAGTAACCTAATTTATCCACAATTGGTGGTGAGCATTCCTCTGTACAAAGGAGGCGATAGAGCCATTAAGCGGCGTAAATACCGCTTGAGAACAGAAGCCAAGCAAAAAAGCTTGGAGCAAGCACAAGAAGGCATTCAAATCGAGGTATATCAGGCAACAAACCAAGTGCTCAATACAAAAAGAACGATTGAACTTAATCAGCAGTCAGTGATACAAGCTACCGAAAACCTACGCTTATTTAAAGATCGCTTCGATGCAGGTGTAGCGAAAGGGGCTGATGTACTAGAAGCTGAGTTTTTATTAAAAGAAGCAGAAACCAATGTAATAGATGCTAAGGCACAATACAAAATTGCACTGGCTCAACTAGACAAAGCAACGGCTCAATAAAATATTCATTTCAACCGCTTACAATGAATAAAAGGGTTCATTCAACCAGCTCCGAATGAACCCTTCCTTTTTGTAAGTATCTCACTTGATGTTCTCCATCTATGAAAAACACTTCTTAAAAACAGCCTAATAAGTCTGCGAATGTTTATTTATTCTTCAAGTGTTTATCAAGAAAAGCGAAGACCTCCGACCAATGCGTAGCAGGTGTGTGTCCTCCTTCAAATGCTATGTGTGCATAAGGAAAGTTAAAGTTGTTCTTCTCCATTCTTTCTATCATAGCATTACACATTTGATACGATGGCCACAGTTTATCAGCTTTACCAGAGGTTAATAATACAAAACCCTGAATGTTCTCAACTTTAATGAACGCTGCACTTGCCTTTTCTTGAATAGCGAGGGATTTCTCGATAGCATTCAACCATCCTTCTCGTTTTAGAATTTTCTCGTCGATATTGATAAATTCTATTTGTTTTTGGTTCAAAATCCAAGAAGAGGTAGGTTTTTTATTTTGTAGACTGGGAACGGTAATATTAGCAGGCACAAGTGCAATAACCCCTTTAAACTCAAAATTACTGGCAAGATTCAACACAAGCTCACCACCTCTGGAAGAGCCCAGAAGTATTACGTTGTTAGTTGAAATATCCAGTTGTTCACTCGTCTTTACGATAGTATCGTAAATGGCATCTAATGAAATACGGTCGATCGTTTTTGGCAGTCCTCTTGTTCCAAAGTAGCTAACCGCAAGGAAATGAAATCCACGTTTAAGGAAGCCTTCACGAACATCACTCGTTTGCTCGCTAGCAAAAGTATTCCCCCCTTCACTTCCTCCAAATGCTACAATAAGGGAGTGATTATCGTCTTGAGAAAGAAATAATTTGGTTGCTAAGCTTCCGTGGTTTTTAGGTAGTTGCTGACTAATACAATCTCCTGAGAAACTAAGAGAAGCCAGCAAAACTATGATCATTGTTCTCATTTATCAATTATAAACAGTAGTGAGTATTTACAATAAAAGCTGTGCAAGAATATAATCAGCCGCTAAGATCGCAATACAACTACTCGTTACCGCTTGTGTACTCGACTGCCCTACCTCCAACGCACCGCCACGTGTATAATATCCCTTAAAAGCAGCTATAGAAGAGATTAGAAAAGCAAAAACTACCGACTTGATAATCGCAAACGTCACATTGAAAGGAATAAATTGCTGCCTAAGCCCTCTAATATACTCGGCTTCTGTAATTACCTCGGTAACTGTACCCGCAATGAATCCACCCAGAATCGATAAAAACGCCGCAAGAATAACCAAAGCAGGAAACACAATCAGCGAAGCAACGATTTTAGGAAGCACTAAGTAAGAAACAGAATTGATGCCCATTACCTCTAAAGCATCTATTTGTTCGGTAATACGCATCGTACCTAAATTACCTGCTATATTCGAACCTACTTTTCCCGCCAGTACAATACAAGTAATAGTAGGTGCTAACTCTAATAGAGTAGTATCACGTACCAGTAAGCCGATTACCTCTGTAGGAATAAGCGGACTCACTAGGTTATAAGCAGTTTGAATGGCAGTTACTGCCCCAATAAAGGTAGAAACGATAGAAACAATAAATAAAGAGTTCCATCCAATGTAGATGCATTCGTCGATAGTAAGCTGTACATATACTTTTAGCTTTTCTCCTTGTACAAAGAGTTTTCCTAAAAAAATATAGTACCTTCCTAGCTGCTTCATAGTTGGTTGAGATTACTGGATCCGTATCAAAATGCAAGATAATAAAAAGAATGTGTAAGCCTAAAAACTCTACAACTCATCCTAATAGGCTACAAAAAAGAAGATATCAGATAGTCATTACTTTCTGGAAACAGAACTGGTTTTCATTTGTAAAATATATTATACAAGTTTGTAAATCAATCGTGATAGAAAACATACGCTATGAAAAATAAATTATTGGTTATTACAGGTGGAACAAAAGGGATAGGAAGAGCACTTATTCACCAGTTTGCTCAAGAAAACTTTGATATTGTTACCTGCTCACGGCACGAAGCAGACCTAAAAGAACTACAAGAAGAAATAACAACTGCTTATGGTGTAACGCTTTCCTACCGAGAAGCTGACCTAGCGAGTAAAGAAGCCACCTTAGCTTTTGCTGATTTTGTAAAAGCACTAGATCGTCCCATTGATGTCCTTATTAACAATGCAGGTTTCTTTCAGCCAAGTGCTATCACTACTGAACCTGATGAACTATTTGAAAAGACGATGTCCATCAATGTATTTAGTGTTTACTATTTTACCAAAGCGCTTTTACCTACACTTAGTAAAGAGGCGAGTGTTTTCAATATTTGCTCCATTGCCAGTAATACGATTTTATCCAATTGTGGTGCCTATGGTATTTCTAAGTTTGCTTTACTAGGCTTTTCTAAAATCCTAAGGGAAGAACTTAAAAATCAGCAAATTAAAGTAACTTCTGTACTTCCAGGCGCTACCTTTACCGCTGCTTGGGACGGTAGTGATATAGACCCAGCACGTATTATGCCTGCAAAGGATGTAGCCAAAGCCGTTTGGGGATGCTATACATTATCTACACAATCAGTTGTAGAAGAGCTTACTATACGTCCACAGTTAGGAGATTTATAATACTTTCTTATTATCAATGCTATGTCCACCTTCGAAATAACCAGACCTTTTTTAGAAGAGCTAGAAGAAAAAATTATACAAGCAGATAAAACAGCTATCAGCCATTTACTAGCAGATTTACACTATGGCGATATTTCTGCCTTGCTTTACGAGACCAATCCTGAGCAAGCAAAGTTTGTCATAGAAAGTCTTGAAAAGGAAGATGCTGCTGAAATTCTAAGTGATCTAGAAGAGGACTTTCGTGTAGAGCTGGTAAAGCAATTCGACTCTACTGCTCTTTCTTCTTATGCCGATTTTATGGATTCGGATGATGCAGTAGATATGCTCAAAGAGCAACCCATACAAACTCGTGAAGAAGTCATCGCCTTAATGCGCGATCGGCAAAAAGCTCGACACATTATTCACCTACTCCCCTACGATGAAGATACCGCCGGCGGGCTTATGGCCAAAGAGTACATCAAGGCAAACATCAACTGGGATGTAAAGCAATGTATTGAAGAAGTAAGAAGACAAGCGGAAAAAGTAGACAAAATATATTCTATCTATGTAGTAAACGACGAAGGAATTTTAAAAGGGCGAGTATCCTTAAAAAAAATCATCCTCTCTCCTGACCATACCAAAATAGCAGACATTTACGAAGCGGATATCATTGCCATAGAATCTTATTTGTACCAAGAAGATGTCGCAGAGATTATGCAACGTTATGACCTAGAGGCTTTACCTGTGGTTAATGTAAAGGGAAAGCTGCTAGGGCGTATTACCATCGACGACATCATCGATGTAATTACCGAACAAGCAGAGTATGAACGGCAGGTGATGTCTGGAATCTCCTCGGACGTGGAAGAGGATGACGACATATGGAAGCTTACGAAAGCACGCCTTCCTTGGCTGATTATCGGTATGGTAGGCGGTATTGCAGGCGCGCAGTTTATCGGGTTGTTTGAGCAAGATTTGATTCTCTTACCTGCCATGGCTTTTTTTATTCCGCTCATTACTGCAACCGGCGGGAATGTAGGCATTCAATCTTCTTCTATTATTATACAAAGCTTAGCGAGTAAAGCTGTGTTAAAAGGAGCTTTTCAGCGTATTATCAAAGTTTTCAGTGTGGCTATCATCAACGGTATCGTATTGTCAGGCATTGTCTTTGGCGCCAATATGCTATTGGTAGGTGATATAAAGCTTTCTCTAGTAGTAACCTGTGCGCTATTTTTTGTAGTTATATTGGCTTCTTTTACGGGTACCATCACACCACTAGTTTTAGCACGCTTCAAAATCAATCCTGCTTTTGCCTCAGGGCCATTTATCACTACTGCCAATGATTTATTAGGTTTAGCGGTATATTTCTTAACAGCAAGAGCCCTCTACGCGTTACTATGAGTAGACCAGTTTTATTTTTTCAGCAAGAACCGGAACGAAGTGGAGTTCAGTCAAGCTAAAAAACATTCTTAGATGTCATGAAAGTACTAATCGTAGACCAGATGCACCCTTCTATCGTTGATATGCTTCGTGAAGTCGATATGGAGGCAGATTACCAGCCCTATATGCGTGCTGAAGAAATTTTACAGTGCATTGGAAACTATGAAGGGCTTATCATCCGTAGTAAGATGAAGCTACAACAAACTTTCTTTGAGAAGGCACAAAAGCTACGTTTTATTGGTAGGGCAGGTTCTGGCTTAGAACTGATCGATCTTTCTTTAGCCAACCAAAAGGGGATAGAAGTAATTAACGCCCCAGAAGGAAATCGTGACGCTGTAGCGGAGCATGCACTAGGAATGTTATTGATGCTATTCAACCATCTGAAACGAGCCGATGCAGAGGTACGTCAGTATATTTGGCAACGTGAAGCGAATAGAGGTTTAGAGCTCAAAGGTAAAACAGTGGGTATTATAGGCTATGGAAATGTAGGAAAAGAGTTTGCCAAGCGCCTTACTGGATTTTCCTGTCGTGTACTAGCCTATGACCACAAGAAAAAGGGTTATGGCGATGCCTATGCAGAAGAAGCTACTATGCAGCAGATTTTTGAAGAAGTGGATGTACTAAGTTTACACGTATCTATTAATGAAGAAAGTACTCATCTTGTCAATGATGCCTATCTACAATCTTTTAAGAAGAATATTTTTCTTATCAATACCTCTAGAGGTGAAGTGATAGATTTAGCGGCTTTACAAAAAGCGCTACAGCATGGTAAGGTAAGAGGGGCTTGTTTGGATGTATTGGAAAACGAGAAGATTTCTATCCTCACGCCTTCGCAAAAAGAAACGTTCGATTGGCTCTCTAAAGCAGAGAATGTACTCTTTTCACCACATATTGCTGGTTGGACGCAGGAGTCTTACCTGCGTATCAATGAGGTATTGATTGATAAGCTGAAATCACTCGTCTTTGTCTGATTGCTTCTCACTCAAAAAAGTATCTGAGGGATACTGGTCTCTGTCGTAGACGACATTCATCCCGTGGTATTTTTCCTGTTCTTTATAGTCCTTTCGTAAGGGAAAACCTTCCCAGTCGGCAGGCAGTAAGATGCGCCGTAGGTCAGGATGATTTTTAAATACAATTCCTAATAAATCGTAGGTTTCTCTTTCCAGCCAGTTGGCTGCTAGCCATACGCCACTTACAGAGGGTACTTCTGGGAGCTTTTCCTCGTTGGTATAACGTGGTACAACTACCTTGAGCACCAACGAATGCTCAAAAGGAATGGAGTAAAGATGATAAATTACTTCCATCGTATCGGCCTCTACCCCATTGTCGATGCCTGTGAGGCAAGAGAGCATATCAAAAAAGGTTTGCTCGTGATCTCGCAACAACTGACACACCTCTACAATGCTTTCCGTTTTGATAGTAAGGGCAGGTTGGGTAATATCGGGTTCCGCTTGTAGCACTACCTCTGTGCCTAATGTTTGTATAATAATCTCTTGAATCTCCTCAAATTCCATCTATGCTTATTTTAATCAATACTTTCCTCTACTTGTAGTTGCTTGTCGTACAGTTCCTTATAGACGCCATTTTGCGCGAGCAGTACCTCGTGCGTTCCTCTTTCTACAATCTTCCCATCGTCCAGTACCAATATACGATCGGCCAGCTTTACAGAAGAAATACGATGGGAAATAATGATGGTAGTACGATCAACCATAATTTCTTTTAAACTATTTAAAATAGCATTTTCTGTTTTTGTATCTACAGCAGAAAGCGAGTCGTCTAAGATCAAAATTTTAGGATTTCTGATCAACGCACGGGCAATAGAAATCCGTTGTTTCTGCCCTCCTGAAAGTGTAATACCTCGCTCTCCTACAAACGTATCAAACTGCTTTGGGAAGTCCATAATGTTGTGGTACACATCTGCCCGCTGGGTTGCTTCAATAATTTGCTCTTCTGCAATACCCTTTAAGCCAAAAGACACATTATTACGAATAGTATCTGAAAACAAAAAGACATCCTGCGGGACATAGCCTATCTGGTTTCGTAACCCTTGGAGATCATAGGCTTTTATATCTTCTCCGTCGATACGCACGGTTCCCTCAGTGGTGTCATATAAGCGGCATACTAAATTAGCTAGCGTACTTTTTCCAGAACCAGTAGTACCAATAATGGCCAATGATTCGCCTGGTTTTACCTCAAAGCTTATTCCCTGCAGGGCTTGTATACCGGTATCTGGATAGGTTAGCGATACGTTGTCAAATATAATTTTACCGTTGACTTCTTTCTGGAGATTTGCTGTAGAAATAATAGCTGTTTTTGTATACAAAAACTCATTGATACGCTTCTGGGAAGCAGCGGCGCGTTGGATAATACTTGTAATCCACCCCAGAGAAGTCACTGGCCAAATAAGCATATTCAGATAAAGAATGAACTCTGCGATGTTTCCTTTGGTAAGTGCACCTTCCACTACCTCTAACCCACCAATGTATACAACAATGATATTACTTAGCCCAATCAAAGCGAGAATGAGCGGAAAGAAAAGCGCTTCTACCCGTACTAATCGTAAAAACTTTGTCCGATAGCTTTCACTCTCTTTTTCAAAATTATCGTAAGAATCTTTTTCTCTTACAAAAGCCTTCAGTACTCTAATACCTGAGAAAGCTTCTTGCACAAAGGTAGAAAGCTGAGACAGGCTTCTTTGTATTTGCTCCGAACGTCTGTTGATAATATTATTAACGAAGTAAATACTAATGGAAAGAAAAGGCAACGGTAAGAGCGTATAAAACGTGAGTCGCTCATTTACATAAAACATATAAGGGATGATCATGATAAATAGAATGATCAGATTAATCCCATACATAATGCCCGGCCCTAGATACATGCGTACGTGGCTCACGTCTTCTGAGATACGGGCCATTAAGTCTCCTGTATTGTTGCGCCGGTAAAAGCTAAGTGGTAGGCTCTGATAATGGTTGTATATCTCATTTTTCAGATCATATTCAATCAGCCGCGACATCACAATAATCGTCTGTCTCACTAGAAACAAGAACATACCTCTCAAGAAAGCCATTAAGAGAATTAGCGCTCCATAAATAAGAATACTAAAGGTAAAAATACTATAGATTTCATCTTGTGCCTTAAACCCTTCGTATATAAAAAACAGGTCAATTGTTTCTTCTACCAAATTAAAAGCATAACGGACAATCTGGGCAGGTAGAATTAAAAAGAAATTGGAAATAATCGTAAAGAGCATCCCCAAAAGAAGGTGATATTTGTATTTCCACAAATATTTATTTAAGTAACCCAGTTCTTTCATAAGAAAATTTTTTAGCTGGTCAATAGGACGTACTATACTGTATCATCGAATCTGTAAAATGATTTATATTTCTCAAAAAAATACAGTAGTTTTGCATACGTTTATGTAACTTATCCTATAACAAGTTAGATAAAACAAAGTTGCAAAGCGTATTAATAAAGCATTCTACAAAAATACACATTTACGCTCACTTAATACAGTCATGGACGTCAAAACCTTGAATCAAAGCCAAACTACTACTGAAGTATTTAGCCAATTAGCTGAGAATAATCACGAGCAAGTGGTCTTCTGTAACGATCCAGCTACAGGTCTTAAGGCCATTATTGCTATTCATAATACAGTGTTAGGGCCTGCAGCAGGTGGTACGCGTATGTGGCTATATAATAATGAGGCAGAGGCATTAAAAGATGTGTTACGTTTGTCGCGAGGAATGACGTATAAGAATGCTATTTCTGGTCTTAACATTGGAGGAGGAAAAGCGGTCATTATAGGGGACGCTCGCCGCCAAAAGACTGAAATGCTTTTTCGTTCTTTTGGTAAATTTGTCAACAGCCTTAATGGCAAGTACATTACCGCAGAAGATGTAGGGATTACCACCCAAGACATTGAGTACATTGCGATGGAAACGCCCCACGTGGCTGGTAAGCCCGAAAGCCTTCAAGGAAGTGGCGACCCCTCGCCCGTTACTGCTTATGGAGTATATGTAGGTATGAAGGCAGCAGCCAAAAAGGCCTATGGAAGCGATCGACTTACTGGAAAGAAAGTAGCCGTACAAGGTGTAGGGCATGTAGGAGAATACCTTGTAGGGCATTTGGCCAAAGAAGGCGCAACCATTTACATTGCCGATATTTATGAAGATCGCTTAAAAGAGGTATCCGAAAAGTACGACAATGTTGTAGTAGTAGATAAAGAGGCGATCTATGATATAGACATGGATATTTATGCACCCTGTGCATTGGGTGCTACCATTAATGATGAAACCCTCACACAACTCAAATGTAAGATTATTGCGGGTGCAGCCAACAACCAATTAAAAAACGAACAAGTACACGCTGATCTCTGTAGAAAAAAAGGAATTCTTTACGCCCCTGATTTTCTTATCAATGCAGGCGGCATTATGAATGTATTCTGCGAGATTTCTCTACCTGTGTACAATCGCCAGCGTGCCTACGAACAGGCCGAGCGCATTTACGACTATACCCTCAATATCTTTGAAACCGCCGAAAAAGAGCAAATCAACACCCATGAGGCCGCCATGCGTATTGCAAAAGAGCGTATCCGAGCAGCCGCTACCTTAAAAGCTACCTTTTAGGTCGCTGTATACCACTCACCACTGAGCGGTTATTTTCGGTAAACACAAATTTTCGTAAATTAGCGTTTATTGCTTTTTAAAACGCAGCACTTTATACATTTATGATAAACGCCCAAAGTTCTACTCCACAGGTAAAAAAACATCATCCTACGCTATTACAGGCTTTTATTCCCATCGTATTTCTGATTCTACTCCTTTCTGTCAACGTATGGATATTTGGGGATATGGCAATAGAAGGCTCTAACCAAATCGTACTGCTTCTCTCGGCAGCAGTAGCAGGGTTGGTGGCGATTCGGGTAGGACTTTCTTGGCAAGAAATAGAAGCGGGTATTGTTCATAGTATCAAGTCTTCTCTTTCTGCCATTCTCATCTTGTTATTGATTGGCGCATTGGCAGGTACTTGGTTATTGAGTGGTATTGTACCCTTAATGATTTATTATGGCCTGAAGATACTCAACCCTACTATCTTTTTAGTGGCTGCTTGTATTGTAAGTGCGGTGGTCTCCATTGCTACAGGTAGCTCTTGGTCTACGATTGCTACCATTGGTATTGCGCTGTTGGGTATTGGAAAGGCACTCGGAATTTCAGAGGCCATTACCGCAGGCGCTGTTATTTCAGGGGCGTATTTTGGCGATAAGGTCTCGCCCCTCTCTGATACCACCAATTTAGCCCCCGCGATGGCAGGTACCACGCTGTTCGTACACATTCGTTATTTATTATACACGACTGTTCCTTCCATCGTCATTGCGCTCATTATTTTTTTAATCATTGGATTGAACTTAGATACACAAGCCTTTAAAGGTGATGTAGATACTGTAATGCTGGCAATTGACCGCACTTTCAATACCAGTCCCTTGTTGTTACTGGTCCCTGTTATAGTTATTTTCTTAATCATCAAAAAAGTACCTGCCATTCCTGCACTCTTTACCGGAGCGCTCTTAGGAGGTGTGTTTGCGCTTATTTTCCAGCCCAATATTATAGCACAAGTAAGTGGTGTATCGGGGAATGCTTACGAAGCCAGTTATGTAGCTGTTATTAAAGCCTTGTATGGTACCATACAAGTACCTACGGGTAACGCAACTGTTGACTCATTGCTAAAAACAAACGGTATGGCGGGTATGCTAGATACGATCTGGTTGATCATCTGTGCAATGATTTTTGGTGGGATTATGGAACGAAGTGGTATGCTACGCAGAATTACCGAAGAAGTGATTCGCTTTGCACAGTCTACAGGTTCTTTGATTGCCTCTACAGCAGGCACTTGTATTTTCTTCAATATCACCGCTTCCGACCAATACTTAGCAATTGTAGTACCGGGTAGAATGTACGCAGAAACCTACAGAGAACGTAATCTTAAACCTGAAAACCTCAGCAGAACATTAGAAGATGCGGGTACGGTTACCTCTGTACTCGTTCCTTGGAATACCTGTGGCGCTACGCAGTCTTCTGTGCTGGGCGTGGCTACTATGGCTTATCTCCCTTATTGTTTCTTCAACCTTATCAGCCCCTTTATGACGATTCTATTTGGTTATTTAAACATCAAGATTCGAAGGATCAAAGATGAAAAAGCCGAAAAGAAAGATGTTGCCGTAGAGACTACTTCTTAGAATATATTTACTCCTCTATCTTCTTATAAATAGGAAGCTTTACGATAGTAGCCTTTTTTTGTTTACCACGAATATTGATGAATATTTCTGTGTCTACTTTTGCGTATGGTTTATTTACATAGCCCATACCGATTCCCTTGTTCATACTAGGCGACATCGTACCAGAAGTTACCTGACCAATTTTTTGTCCTGATGCATCTTCTATATCATACCCTCTTCTGGGTACACCCCCTTCTTCTAGTACAAATCCTACTAATTTTTTAGCAATCCCTGTTTCTTTTTGCTTCTTTAGATTCTCCGCGTTGATAAAGTCTTTATTAAATTTCGTAATCCAGCTTAGCCCTGCTTCTAGCGGTGAAGTGACATCATCTATATCATTTCCATACAGGCAGTAGCCCATTTCTAGTCGAAGCGTATCTCTAGCACCTAAGCCAATCGGTTGGATGTTGTAAGGCTTTCCTACTTCAAAGATGTGATGCCATACTTTTTCTGCTTGCTCGTTAGGGATGTACAACTCAAATCCACCTGCTCCTGTATAGCCTGTAGAAGAAATAATAACATCTGGTACTCCTGCAAAGGTGCCTTTTACAAAAGAATAGTAAGGGATGTCAGCCAGCTTCGCATCAGTAAGCGGTTGCAAAGCTTCTGTAGCCTTTGGTCCCTGTACAGCTAGCAAACTAATCTGGTCGGAGATGTTTTCCATCTCTACGCCGAATGTATTATGACTACTGATCCAGTTCCAATCTTTCTCTATGTTGGAAGCATTCACTACTAACATGTATTCCGTAGCAGACATACGGTAGATCAGTAGGTCATCAACAATGCCTCCTTCCTCATTGGGCAGGCAAGAATACTGTACCTTACCATCCGTTAGTTTGGCTGCATCATTAGAACTCACATATTGAATAAGATCGAGCGCCTTTTCTCCTCTTAGCATAAACTCGCCCATATGAGAGACATCGAACACACCTACGCCTTCTCTCACTGCCAGATGTTCGGCTTTGTCTGAGCTATAACGCACAGGCATATAAAAACCTGCAAAGTCCACCATTTTAGCTCCCAGTTGTTCGTGTATTTCGTTAAGTGTAACTTTTTTCAAATCCATCATAATAGAAAGGTCATATTATTTCGGTGCAAAATAATAAAAAATAGCGATAGAAATAGTCTAGCTGAGCATCTCTTCAAACATTATGGGGTGGCTCTTTCTTTATTCTTTAAAAGAAAAATTATATGCGCATACTACTGACAGGTACTACAGGGTACATTGGACGCCGGCTGTTGCCAGTGCTTATCCAAGCAGGGCATCAAGTAATTTGTCCAGTGAGAGATCCGCGAAGGTTTGATTATGAAGATTTTGATGAAGAACTGATGCAACAAATAGAGGTATACAAAGCTGACCTCAGCAAGCCTGATACACTGGAGGAATTGCCGAAAGATATCGATGCTGCCTATTATCTGGTACATAGTATGACTACTTCTTACCAACACTTCTCAGAGCTAGAGCGTACCATGGCCGATAACTTTGTACAGTATATTAATCAAACGACTGCACAGCAGATCATCTATCTCAGTGGAATTGCCAACGACCAAAGCCTTTCAAAACACTTGGCTTCTAGGAGAAAGACGGAAGAACTACTTGCACAATCCACCGTACCGCTTACCGTCCTACGAGCCGCAATTATCATTGGTTCGGGTAGTGCTTCTTTTGAAATCATTAGGGACTTAACGGAAAAACTCCCTGTGATGATTGCGCCCAAGTGGATCAATTCGCGCTGTCAGCCGATTGCCATTAGAAATGTTATTCAATACCTACAGGGTATTCTTCTGAAAAAGGAAACTTACAGACGTACCTTCGATATAGGGGGGCCTGATATCCTTACTTACAAAGGAATGATGATGGGTTTTGCAAAAGTGAGAAAGCTGCGCAGGTCTATTTTCTCCGTACCTGTTTTGACGCCTAAACTCTCTTCTTATTGGTTACATTTTGTCACTTCTACCTCTTTTAGTTTGGCCCGAAGCCTTGTAGACAGTATGCATCATGATGTGGTTTGCCAAAACGACAACATCAAGCAGATTGTACCGCTTGCGCTTCTTAGTTACGAAAACGCACTTGAAAATGCTTTCCAACGTATAGAGCAAAACGAAGTAGTATCTAGTTGGAAGGATACTATTGGAGGGCCTATTGAAGAGCATTTTCTCGATTTCGTCAAAGTGCCTTCTCACGGATGCTTCAAAGATGTGCGTTCTTATGAGTTTGATAGAGACTCTGAAGAAGTCTTAGAAAATATCTGGCGCATAGGTGGCGAACGAGGTTGGTACTACGGTAATTGGCTCTGGAAAATTAGGGGTTTGATGGACAAGGTAGTCAATGGTGTTGGGTTGAGAAGAGGAAGACGAAACCCCGCTGACCTGAAGGCAGGTGACGCCCTTGACTTCTGGCGTGTTCTTCTAGCAGATAAACCCCATCAGCGCCTTTTATTATACGCAGAGATGAAACTACCAGGAGAAGCTTGGCTATCATTTAGCATAAAACGAGTAGGTGACCGCCATAAGCTCTGCCAGGTGGCTACTTTCAGACCCAAAGGTATTTGGGGAAGATTGTACTGGTATGCAGTGTTACCCTTCCACGGATTGATTTTCCCAGGTATGGCAAAGAATATCATTAGGCACGGCGCTTCACAAAAAACTACGCTGGTGACTGCATAGGGATGTAATGCTAGCTCCTGTTATAATTAAAAAATCAAATAGCGTCGACTCCACAAAAAAGTGCATTTTAGCTCTTAATATCTTTTTTTTCATTTTGTGTCACTTGCTGTGTCAACACGTAATTATTAAAAAATAAAGCGACTGAACGAAAAAGGCAGGAGCTTTTTGGTACTATTTTCTAATTTTTACAATAAAATAAGTACGTTTAATTTTCTCGCCATCACTACTCTCCACCTCTTCTTCCTTGTCTATGATTTGTGTTATGTTCAGTGTTGAAGTACCTACTAGTTCAACAATGGCTTGCTCATCATATAAACTAAACTTTTCTCCTATGAAGGGGAGTTTCTGCATAAATTCCTTTTTAGCAAAAGTAATAATGAGTAAGCCTTGTGGTTTCATCACTCGCGCTATTTCCTGAAGAAATTCGGTTGGATTTTTCCAGAAATAAAGGGTGTTCACGGTCATTACCTTGTCAAGGGTTTCCTTTGCAAAGGGGATTTTTTGCCCATCGTACTTTGTAAAGTTTATCTTGTGGCTTGCCATCAATGAAGCATTGATGCGATGCGCCTCTGCAATCATCGTATCGGATATGTCTAGGCCTTGGTAGCTTATATCTGCTGCCACCTCCATTATTTTTGCCAAGTGTCCTGCATTGCCAGGACCGATTTCTAATAGACTATCCTGCTCTGAAAGACCCAGTTGCTCAATCGTATTGAGAGTCATGGAGATGTTTGTTTTGTTCATCTCCTTGCCCATCTCGATGCCATTCTCACCCTGAGGGCAACTCAGTTGGGCTTCTATTTCTTTTAGTGCTTCTTCGTTAAATGTACCTGCCATAGAGTGGGTATTTTTTTGAATGTTAATGCGTTACCCTTGTAAATTAACAATAAATACGCTAACCAACTCTACATCTCTGACATTTAGCAGAAGGTAATTTTTTAAGTTTTTCAGCTCCAAACTGATAATAGCTCCTATTCTTTGGTCTATTTGATGTAAAAATACCTACCGTTATACGATAAATTAACCACTAAGTGCTTACGTCTAATTCTTCTGTTTGGTTATTCGCATTTTTCTGTACTACCATAAGACTGCACCTTAGTACCTTAAAGCATTGATAGCAAATACATAAGCCTCTGGAAACCGAACAGACTGAAGCAAGACAACGTCTTAATACAATTCACAATTTATCGAGGCTGTCTCTGCGAAAGGGAAGTAAATCAGGCTCCTTTGTTTGGGGTTTAGTTGCGATTTTACTAAAGCGTTTGTTCAATATGGTTCGTAGTATTATAAAGGAGAATAACCCAACGCCTACAGATATGAAAGAATCTACCACGTAAGTAGACAGGGTGATTGCTACAAATATGGCAATTAACAAACTAATTGATATACTGAGGAAGCCAAACAGCGTTTTTTTAGCGCTCATTTTATTCGGACTCAGCAAACTTTTAGCTATCTGGAACAGTAAGAACTCCTGCTCACAATAGGCTTCCAAGTACACTAGGTGCTTTTCTAAGTCTTGATACATCATCTTCACGTGGCTTTCTGTATTAAAGTAAGTGCTGACAGAATAATAGAATGAACCTTTGAGCCCAACCCATCCTCCTTCGAGAAAATTATCCCTATAATTACTAAGGATATGTTCACTACTTTTAGTTTTATCGTAGAATAATACGTTGATGACTTCTAGGTATCTCTCTTTAAGTTCCATACCTTTTTTGAATGACTTTTTTGCTTCTTCTAGCCTCTCTGCATTGCTCAATTTAGCTTTTTGAAATACTGACTCAAAAAAATGCTTAGACTTCCCTTTAATTCCATTAATAGTAGCATACTCATGATATCCTAAAAGGATACGCGGAAATACCTTTACATAAAAGAGAGTGGCCACTAGCAAAACCTCGCGACGGTAAGGTGCAATCGCCAAAACTTTTTCTACAGATAAGTATGCTTTTAGTATTCTATCCCATCCCTCAAAGACGCTGTGAGTATTTTCCCAAATGATCTCTAAGTGTTCTGGCAGTATTGCTTCCAACGCTTCTACGGTATCTTTATCTACACCAGCTTCTTCAATAATTTGCTTGAACGTCGCTTGGTCATCCACTTCCTCAAGGTCGTTTGGTGCGGTAGCCATCTCTTCTAATTCCACCATTGCCCTTACAAGGTCATTGATCGTTTCTTTACGCAAATAATCAATTTCAGAAGTTTTATCTAAATTCCACGCTAGGGTCAATTCTTGGTGCTTATTGCTGTGGGGATTAAGTAACTCAAGGTAGCGGTATTTATAAATATCTTCTACTTTCCAAGAAACCTCTTCATTGGTGTAAATTTTCAAAAGGTCTTCATTGAAAGGGTCAAGTGCAAGCGCTTTTCTAAGATATTCTTGACAATACTTTTGATAATTTTCAGGAGATGCTTTCCTCAGCCAAAAATCTTCCCTTAAAAGTTCATATATATGGTAAACCTGTTCTGCTCTCTGTTTACGTAGATGATTCAACTCAGGCGTAAAGCCTATTGCTGTAAGTACTTCTACTAGAAGCTTCTCTCTTTCTTCGGGCTTGAGATATTGATTATAATCGGCTTGTCGATTCTTGAATTGTGATACCTGCTGCAGGTATGCATTGATTGTTTCAGCGTTAGGCATGTAGTTATGAGTTATAAGTTTTTGATTTTCAACAGTAACATTTCTTGCTGAAATTTGTTCCCGCTCGGTTGTAAAATTTGCAGTCGCTTCCCACAGCAGTACTTCCTTACTTGTCAGATTTTATAAATCCAAGTCAATCGTCATAAGCATAGCTACAATCATCTTAACAGCCGTTTAGCACCTGCCCAACTATGCTACACAAAAGAAGAAAGCTGCCAACGTGCGTTCTCTACCTACTCACTACTTGATACTCTGTACTAAATACTACACCCTAAACGAAATCACTGGTACTTCGGCATGCATGGTAATCATTTTGGTAAGGCTTGGTACAAGAAGCTTAGCGAGGAAAGAGCGCTTGTGGGTGGTCATCGCTAAGAGGGAAACTTCTTGTTCCGACATATATTTTTTGAGCCCTTGATCGAAGTCGTCCGAAATAACTTTATCAAAAGTAATGTTTTCAAACCCTATCGTATCGCTTACTACTGCTTCAAAGCCTTTAAATCGAACCATTTCCTCGAAGTCGTCGTAATCCTTCTCTATTACGTGTACTACTTTAATGGCCGCCTCGAAAGATTGTGCAATATCGACCAACTTACTAATTACTTGTAGATCTTCTTTCAGGTAGTCAGAGGCATAAGCAATACTTTTAATGCTACTGTAAGCGGCATTGGCTGGTATAGCCAATACGGGCACCTTCGACTTTTCCAAAATACTTGTAGTAGTGCTACCAAAAATCACATTTTCTAAACTACTTGCCCCTTTCGTTCCCATTACCACCAGATCGTATTGCTCAGCAAACTTATCTGTATTGACATAGTTTTTGAGATCGCCCTTATAAGTCTTGGTAGTAATTTTTACATCAGGATAGGTATCGGTATACTGTGCTGCTAGATTATCTAAACCCGATTTGGATCCTTCTTCGAGTACATCATAAATTTTATCTGAGCGAATCGTACTTGTTGAGTAAGGAACTTGATAGGCATTTAAAAGCACAACCTCTGCTTCATTACTTGCCTCCTTGGCAATAGAAAGTGCATAGGTAAGTGCGTTATTCGCATATTCTGAAAAGTCTGTAGGAACAAATATAGATTTCATGGTGAAATAGATTTTAGGTACATAATTGGGTATAAGTCTTTGTGAAAGACCTTGTACCAAACATAAAAAAAATATCGCTATCTCTGTAATAATTTGCTTGATGATCTAACATATTAAGTAAAATAATGGCTACATGAGTGATATTATCCTAAAGATAGAGCAAGTCAGTAAACGCTATGCAAAACACCAAGCTTTAAAGGAAGTGAGCATTGAAGTACCTAAAGGATGTATTTATGGACTATTGGGGCCTAATGGTGCAGGAAAAACTACACTTATTCGTATTATCAATCAGATCATTAGCCGCGACAGTGGTAACATCCTCTTCGACGGAGAGCCGCTAGCACCCATTCACATACAACAAGTAGGCTACTTACCTGAAGAAAGGGGGCTTTATAAGAAAATGAAGGTAGCCGAGCAATTAATGTATTTAGCCCAGCTAAAAGGTTTAAGCGCCGCCGAATCTAAAAAAAGAATTAAGTACTGGTTTGATAAGTTTGAGGTAGCTTCTTGGTGGAAAAAAAACATTGAAGACCTCTCTAAAGGGATGCAGCAAAAAATACAGTTTATCGCTACTGTACTGCACGAACCTAAATTCATCATTCTAGATGAGCCTTTCTCTGGCTTCGATCCTGTCAATGCCAATTTGATTAAAGATGAAATACTAGCCCTTAGAGATCAAGGAGCTACTATTCTTTTTTCTACCCACAGGATGGAGTCTGTAGAAGAACTTTGCGAATACATTACGCTCATTCATAAATCAGAAAAAGTACTTGATGGCAAAGCTAGAGATATTAAACAACAGTTTAAACAAAATATTTTTGAAGTCGAATATGAAGGCAGTTTAGACGTACTCAAGGATCATCTAGAAATAATAGATGAATCTATCGTAGAAGGTAGTTTGAAACATGCCTATTTGAGACCTCATAGTAATTTACCTCCCAACGAACTCATTGCCACGTTGCTACCTCATGTACAAATTCGTAGCTTTCAAGAAAAAATTCCTAGTATCAACGACATCTTTATACAAATTGTCACCCAAACACACCCACAAGAGTCTATAGAAGCACTTACTTAAAGTAGCACAATTATCTATGAAAAAAATATTTCTAATACTTCGAAGAGAGTACCTAGTGAGAGTCAAGAAGAAGTCGTTTATCATTATGACGTTCCTTACTCCGCTTCTTTTTGCAGGGCTTATGATTGGCTCAGCTTGGTTGGCTACTTCTTCTGGTCTTAAAGAGGATAAGGTGATACGCGTATTAGACAAGTCTGATCTCTTTGTAGACCAACTGGAGAATAGTAGTAACATCACTTACACCTACATAGAAGGTACTTACCAAGAAGCCAAAAAGGCCTTCGAAAAAAGTGACGACTTTGCCTTACTTTATATTCCTGACATCAATGCGGGCGATCCGAGTGGCATCAAGCTACTCGGTAGAAAAAGCATTAGTGTAGACGTTCAGCTTACCATAGAAAAGAAATTAAAGCGGAGAGTAGAAGACATTCGGTTACTGGAAGCAGGTATCGACAAGGAGGTACTAGCAGAAACAAGGGTAAATGTAGACATCGACACCAAAGTACTGGGTGATGAAACAGGAGAGGAAAAAGACAGTAGCTCTATGGCCGTATACATTATTGGCTTTGGGGCCGCCTTTCTTATCTACATGTCTGTATTTATCTACGGTGTGCAAGTCATGCGGGGCGTTATTGAAGAGAAGACCAACCGCATTGTAGAGGTCATTATCTCTTCTGTAAAGCCTATTGAGTTAATGTTGGGTAAGATTACAGGCGTAGCGCTTGTAGGGCTTACTCAGTTTTTACTTTGGATTGTACTTACGCTCGTACTAGCCAGTGCAGGTGGTAGCCTACTAGGGCTTGAGCGATCCGCCCATCAGGCGCCTATAGGGCGTATGCAAAATGTGAATCAAATTGAACGAGAGCAAGCACCTATGGAGGTCTTGGCTACACCAAAACCTGCTGAGGAGAACGATCAAAGTAATAAGATAGCAAAGGTTTTTAATGCTTTTAGTACCCTCAACTATCCTCTTATTGTTGGTGCATTCCTCTTCTACTTTGTATTTGGCTACTTGTTGTACAGTGCTATGTTCGCAGCAGTTGGCTCGGCAGGCGATAGCGAGACAGACGCCCAGCAATTTACATTTCCTGTAAGTATACCACTCATTTTATCTTTTGTAATGGCGCAATTTGTTATCAACGAACCGGACGGTGTCGTGGCTTTCTGGGGTTCTATGATTCCTTTTACCTCGCCCATTATTATGATGTTACGTATTCCCTATGGTGTACCTGCTTGGCAATTAGCACTTTCTATGGCATCACTTGTATTAGGCTTTGTGTTAATGGCTTGGCTGGCCTCTCGCATTTATCGCGTTGGTATATTGATGTACGGGAAGAAAATCACCTATAAGGAGTTAGGTAAGTGGCTTTTTACAAAAAACTAGTAATCGTTTTTTATTTTCTTGACGAAGTTGTTTATTGAGTAATCAATACCTTCTTCGACAGAAAATATGAATTTAGAGCAACTCTGCCAGCAAGTTCGACAACTCACCCGTGAGGTAGGTCTTTTTATAGCACAACAAGCGCAAGATTTCGATAAAGCAAAAGTGGAACATAAGGGCTTTAACGACCTTGTTTCTTATGTAGATAAAGAAGCTGAGAAACGACTGCTCGTTCGCTTAGCACAACTTCTTCCTGAGGCAGGTTTTATCAGTGAAGAAGACAAAAACAACCATCAACTAGCCGATAAACCTTACCACTGGATTGTCGATCCTTTGGACGGCACAACCAACTTTGTTCATCAATTACCTATCTTTTCTATTAGTATTGCACTTTTACAGGAGCAAACATTAGTACTAGGCGTTGTTTATGAAATTAACAGGAAAGAGTGCTTCTATGCTTGGAAAAATGGCGGGGCTTATTGTAATGGATTAAAAATTCAGGTTTCACCTGCTTCTCAGCTTTCTGATAGCCTCTTGGCTACAGGCTTTCCCTATTACGACTTCGATAAGATGCCACAATACTTGGCTATTTTAGAAAAATTTATGCAGCAAACGCAAGGGCTACGTCGCTTAGGCTCTGCAGCAGTAGATTTGGCCTATGTAGCGTGTGGACGCTTCGAGGGCTTTTTCGAATATAACCTACAACCCTGGGATGTAGCAGCGGGTGCACTATTGGTAAAAGAAGCAGGTGGTGAGGTATCTACTTTCTCACAAACACAAGGCTTCCTTTTTGGAAAAGAGATCGTGGCAGCGGGAAATATCCATCAACCAATGCTTGAGGTAATACAACAACATTGGGTATAATTCTCAACTATCCTACTTTTTAACTGTTGCTTCTTTTCTACAGTTTTTCCTCTCAGAGACACAGAAACAGCGTTTTTCTTTAAAAAATTGCGTTGGCATTTTTTTTCTACTATAATAAGTATGAAAAACGAAAGAAACTCAATTGAAAATGAAGAACAATATGAAGCCCTTCGTGATAAGGGCATGAGCAAGCAAAAGGCCGCACGCATTGCTAATACAGAAAATCCTGACTATGACAGTACACCTTATGAAGACCGCACTAAGGAAGCACTCTATGAGAAAGCACGAGAAGTTGGTATTGAGGGAAGAAGCAAAATGACAAAACAAGCACTTATAGAGGCGCTCAGAAATAGCTAAACAGCTAAGAGGTTATTCACACTTTATTCCTCAGTTTTCTTAAGATTCTTTTTTGTTTAGGCGAAGTACTTTTAGAAAGTGATAGCGCTGCTATCATCCTATGAAGTACTGAAGCGTAGGCGAGAGATACTATCTTATGAATGCTGTAAATAAAGTTTAAACAGCCTCCAATAATTTTTTTTCACTTTTAAATAAATAATAATGACACAGCAACAAGAAAAAGAAGTAGCACTTTTAAATCAATTAATAAAACGTAATTATGATGCTGAATATGGCTATAAGGAAGCTGCAGAAAGAGCAGAAGATCCTACGCTCAAAGCATTTTTTCAAACCAAGGTAGAAGAACGATATAAGTTTGGTCACGACATAAAACCTTTTATCGCCCTTGACGGAGGAGAGCCTAATAAAGGAACTAGTATAGTAGGTGATATCCACAGACAGTTCATGAAAATTAAAGATTTAGTAACTGGCGCTGATGATACTGCCATCATTGAAGAATGCATCCGCGGAGAGAAAGTAGCGCTAGAGGATTATGAGAAAGCCATCGCTGACGAATATACAGGTCCAGCAACAAAGGATACGCTACGTATGCACGCAACAGCCATTCGCAACAGTATAGAAAGGTTAGAGCAAATGCAAACTGTGACCAAGTAATTAGTATCCTCAAACATAAAACAAACAGAATATAATGGGAAAATTAGATAATAGAAATATTGCCATCTTAAGTGAAGATGGTTTTGAAGAAGTAGAATTAACAAGCCCCAAACAACGACTACTCGATGAGGGGGCTACTGTACACATCATCTCACCGAAGAAGAAAACAATAAGAAGTTGGAAAGACGACAACTGGGGTATGGAACTAACAGTAGATAAGCTTGTTGAAGAGGCCAACCCAGCCGACTATCACGGCTTATTAATCCCAGGCGGTGTAGCAAATCCAGATTTATTGAGAAGGTATGAGTCGGTGGTAGACTTTATTAAACATTTCTTTGAGGAAGGAAAGCCTATCGCTACTATTTGCCACGGGCCGCAAGTATTGATAGAAACTGGAGCATTGCAACACAGAGAGCTCACTTCTTTTCCAAGTATCAAAACCGATCTTAAGAATGCAGGAGCCAAATGGATTGATATGGAAGTGGTGACGGATCAAGGATTGGTAACAAGTCGCTCACCTAAGGACTTACCTGCCTTTAATGATAAAATGGTAGAAGAATTTAGAGAAGGTGTACACGAAGCACAAAAGACGGTATAATTAATAGATCATTGATTCTTCAAAAAGTGCTGCTTTACAAACAAGTAAAGCAGCACTTTTATATTTGGTCACTATCTGTTCTGTGTAAGTTTTGTATGAATAACATTTCATTTATAATGAAGCCTATTTACTATCTTTGTTTCTATATAATACAACTATCTTTTATAAACATTTATCACGAATACTTAATACAGAACGCTCATGAACAAATACAACTTCATCTTCACACTACTAATAGGCACGTTATTACCTACCGCTTGTAACAGTAACAGCGACAACCCCGATCCTTATGGCAGCCTAGAAGTTAACCTAGACAAAGCACTCATTCTAGAACTCATCAATAATCACCGAGCTGAGGGCGTTACCTGTGGTAATCAAGAAAGAGAAGCAGTAGCCCCGCTTGTATGGAACGACCAACTTGCCCAAGCAGCTTTAGATCATAGTAACGATATGCAACAAAATGACTACTTCAGTCATACTGGTTTAGATGGCTCTTCTCACGGGCAAAGAGCTAAAAGAGCAGGTTACACAGGTTCACCTGTAAGTGAAAATATCGCGAGCGGACAGAGAAGCGAAGAAAGAGTTGTAGAGGCTTGGATGCAAAGTGAAGGGCACTGTAAAGCTATTATGAGGGAAGGAATTACTGAAATTGCCATCGCTCGTTCTAATGAAGGTAACTATTGGACTTTACTCACAGGAAAAGGGAGCGACCAGAGTCAGCAGATACTTACGCATACAACAGTGGTAAGTAGTGAAAGTGACTAAAAGGCTGTCCAAAGGAGCTGCGACTGTTCAGAACCGACGCAGCTTCCCCAAAAAGTTTTTAACTGCTTACCACAGTCGTTCATAAGCCCCTATATCTGGAATATTAGTTCTATTTCGTTTATCTATATCGATATTAGAAGATTCTAAATTATTGAAGTGAGCTCCCTTGTCGATGAGCCTTTCGCGTGTTAAGCGGTTATCGTTGAGGCGATAGTCGTCTTCTTTGGAGTTGATAAAAATTTCACTCATTGCATCAAAGTCATCCTTTCCGATAACATAATTATTGGAAATACGATTACGATTTTTATCAGCCATTTTTACACTGTAAGAGGTGATATTATTGGCTATCACATTATTATTCGGTATTTCACTTCTGTGTTTATGCCGACCAATTTCTATCCAAGGCGCACTGTTTACCATATTACCGTAGGCATTTCTTGATAACCCTGGTATTTGATCAAGCACGGTGTTGTTAACCACTTTACAACCTCTTGCACCCAGTAAGGTGATTTCATGATAAGTACTAGACACCACAATGTTATTTTCTATGAGCCAGTTTTCGTACATCCCATCAAAAAAGCCCATTCCCTGCGGATTACCTCCTAATGGATGCGCTCCATTACCAAAAATACGATTTCCAATGATTTTTACATCTCTGATAACACCTTCACCTGGCGCTTTCGTCTCTGGGTCACGCGTGTAGGCTTGGATGGCATCATAGTGAAAACCATCTCGTAAATCTATGTTTTGCTTAATGGTATTGTAGGCAATCAGCGATCGGTCGCCAGCAATGCGCATCCCATCTCTAGCGTATCGCTTAATGTAGTTATTAGTCACTTTAGCATCGTGTGTAAAATACTCAAAGCGAATCCCAAAACCTACATCTTTAACAGTACAACCCTCAATGGTTACTTTTTCAGCGTAAGCAATGTCTATCCCATTTTGCGCCTTTTTACGCCAATCCTCCACAGACCATCTATCTGTATTTTCTTTTTCAGTACTTCTTATAAGAAGGTCTGTAAATTTAATCTCTCTGGGTTTACCAAGATGGCTCTTTGCAAGTTTAATGATGGTACCTCTTTGTCCATTACCCTCTTCGCGCACAGTAGCTACCTCCCACCAGTTTTTGTCACCTTGATAGCGACTCTTAATGACGCTAAGACCTTTAAAGTGTATCTTAGCGGCAGCACCAGTCAGGTCAATATGAGAAAGAACGGGCGTATTGCCTTCTGCTGCTTCTATAGTAAGCCAATTTCTAAACACAAACTTCTCTCTGTATACAGCACCGTGAAAGCCTGTTTTTAAAAGTAGTTTATCACCTCCTTTTGCAGGCGCTCCTGCATTGATTAGCTCACCTGCTTTGTCGTAGCATTCGATAAGCCCTTCATTAAGGACTTGCTGTAGTGTCTTCCAAGGCTTTTCTCTTGTTCCTCTTCCTCCATCAGCAGCACTTCTACCGTTGGCTGGATCAACGTAGAAGACCGTTCCGCTAAATCGTGTATTACTTTCGTCAGTCCCTTCTCGGTTAGGCTGCGGCAGTATTTCTTCAAGAGAGTCTTTGTGGCAACTGGTAAGCATAAAGCCCAGAAAGACAAGGCTTAGTGCCACCCATTTTTTAATGGTAAACATAGGTAGTATAAGTTTAATTGAGAAAATGTATATAAGATAATGTAATAGTGATCGGCTTTAAGGACTTTTCAGGTGTAATTTTAACTTATCAGCCCTTACGATGGGGAGCAAATAAAGTTGCACATAAGTCGCTCTTTTTCAAATGATTAAACAGTCATTCATTTGCCTTAATAAATAATAAACGACTAAACAACAATGCAGTCTAGCGATGATTCAGCGGATAGTTTTATATTAGCATTCTTGCTCTTTTTGGTGGTGTTGGTTACCTAGTAGTCTTACAAGGATCTGGATTTTTTACGATATCACTCTTTGTTGTAATAGCGCTCTTGATCATACTTACAATTATCACTGAGATAGTTATAATTTCAGAGTCCTAATTTATTATCTAATGGTTACAATGTCATTTGATTGTTTTAAGAAAACAGTAATAAAAAGGTAAATATGATCCAATAAATCGTTTTATATTGGCGTTCTTGATAAGAGAAATGATCGCTACGCTAAATTTTTTTGTAATTGTTAGTACTTTCTTATGCATTTTCTCTACTCAAACACTCGCACAAGAAGCAAAGGCGGCAGTGTGGTCAGAGGAAGTAGTAGAAGTTGGAGCAAAAGAAAATATAGCTGTATATTCTTCGATTAACAAAATAAGTCTTTCTACTACCATCGTTTCGTCTCCAGATTTATCACAAGATCATTCAATAACAAGCAATACAGACCCTAAAAAGAATAGAAAGCGACGACCAAAAAGTGTCAATATCAAAATAAAGTCTATTTCCAGTAAGAAACCAACGAGTATTACATTACAAAATAAGCGTAACAAAACGCTCTTAGAGAAACTCATCCTGAAAAAACGACAAGATAACCTTACCGTCAAAAGGAATACGAATGATGCAAAATCTATCTTCAGTGTTATTGGAAGTATCTTCCTCATCCTTTCTTTCTTTCTCTTAGTCCGCCTAAAACTCCAAACTTTATGGCTTTTCTTCATTGGGTTATCTGTCATGCTTTTGGCCTTTGTCACCTATCTGGTCTTATTGGGAGAGGTAACGTACTTAAACAGGGTGAAAGATATGGCAACAGGTTTAGCAATAACTATTTTTGCTGTTCTTCCTTTTTTAATAGGTGCTTTTATTATGCTATTAGGGATATTTGGCTACTTAGGCGTTGTGTGGCAAGCCAATGCCCTGTTCAACCTACTTGGTTTTATATTCCTTGGTGTAAGTATTTTAATATTTACATTACTCTTCCTTTTAGCCGATTGATCTGCGTTTAGCCAATTGTTGTGTGACGCCTCAAAAGACCACCAAAAAAAATACTATTTTTACCATCTTTTTGTAGGAATGTAGTATCTTTATGATCCTGCTTTCCTACATCAGGAAACCTAAACATCAAACAACAAAGTAATTCAAAATGCTAAACATCGTCATATTCGGCCCGCCCGGCGCAGGAAAAGGAACCCAAAGCACCAAAATTATTGAGAAGTATAATCTGTACCACATCTCTACTGGCGATCTGTTCAGATCACATATTAAAAACGATACACCACTAGGAAAACGCGTAAAGTCTTACACAGAAAATGGCCTGCTTGTACCCGATGAGGTAACCATTGCCATGCTCAAGGAGGTATTGGAAGACAATAAAGCACAAGTAAACGGCTTTATCTTTGACGGCTTCCCACGTACTGTTACACAGGCAGAGGTGCTCGATAAATTTATGGCTGAAAACGGTACCGCCATTCACGCAGTAGTAGCCCTAGATGTATCGGAAGATGAGCTGAAAGCACGTATAGAAAAGCGTAAAGCTATTGAAAATCGCGCTGATGATGACCAAGTAAAGCTTCAGAAACGTATCAACGAATACTTTAATAAAACTATCCATGTACTTCCCTACTATCATAGTAAAGGGCGGCTCATCAAAATTGATGGCGTTGGAGAGGTTGATACTATCTTCGGGGCGATCACCACTGCTATCGACAATGCCTCAATTGGTAAGTAAGCTATTCGAAAGATACGCTATTATAAAATACTCTTTATCAGTAGGTAAATTTGGCTTCCTCTAATTTCATAGATTACGTAAAGATTCACTGCCAATCAGGGAATGGTGGCAAGGGTGCCGTGCATTTTCGTAGAGAGAAGCACGTACCCAAAGGCGGACCAGATGGTGGAGATGGTGGCAGAGGAGGGCACATTATTTTGAAAGGGAATGCCCAACTTTGGACTTTATTACACCTGCGTTACCAAAAGCACATCAAAGCAGCCCATGGTGTCAATGGTGGAGGAAATAGACGTAGAGGAGCCAATGGAGAAGACATCATTATAGAAGTACCACTAGGTACCGTTGCTAAAGATGCCAAGACCCAAGAAGTACTTCTTGAGATCACAGAAGCCGAGCAAACAACTGTTTTACTCGAAGGCGGACGCGGTGGCTTAGGCAATGTACACTTCAAAAATGCTACCCAACAAACACCTCGTTTTGCACAAGGTGGTGAAGAAGGTGAAGAAAGATGGATCGTTTTAGAGTTGAAAGTGCTCGCTGATGTAGGCCTAGTAGGATTACCTAATGCAGGTAAATCTACCTTACTTTCTGTATTGTCTGCGGCTAAGCCAGAAATTGCCGACTACCCCTTTACTACCCTCGTACCCAACCTGGGCGTAGTCGCTTATAAAGATTACCAATCTTTTGTAATGGCCGATATTCCTGGTATTATAGAAGGAGCAGCCGAAGGTAAGGGATTGGGCACACGATTCTTACGCCATATAGAGCGCAATGCCATTCTACTGTTTATGGTATCGGCAGAGCACGCAATGGAAGAGCAAATACGTGCTACTTATGAAATGTTGTTGGATGAAGTACGTCGTTATAACCCTGAATTATTAGACAAAAAACGTGTTTTGGCCATCACCAAGTGTGATCTGATTGACGAAGCCACTGTACAAAAAATAGCCCAGACACTCCCCAAAGAGCTACCTCACCTGTTTATTTCTTCTGTTACCCAAAAAAATATCCTGCCTTTAAAAGACTTACTCTGGACGCAAATGCAAGATTAAGCATCTTCTAGTAGCTTTTGAATACTATTGGTAGCTTTTAAACCAGCCCCCGTTAGTACTGATACAATCGTTTCAGCAGAATGCGCCTCTTGTTGTAGATACTGCCTTACACCCGCTATCACTGCCGCTGAGGTAGGCTCTACAAAAAAGCCCTGTTTACCAAGTAGGAATAACGTGTCTTTAATTTCTGATTCTTCCACTACTAAAAACTTTCCGCTTGTAAGCTCCACATAATGAATCATTTGTAAGCCTCTTACAGGTGTTTTAATCGCAATACCTTCTGCTATGGAAGGTTGGGTAGTGATTTCTGGAATAGCAGGTAAGTCTTGGTTAAAAGCCTCGTACAACGGACTACAATTGGCCGCTTGCACACCTATTATTTTTGGAATCTGGGTGGTAATACCCGCTCTCATCAACTCTCTAAAGCCAATGTAAGCGCCAATTAGTAAAGTGCCATTTCCTGCGGGTAATATTACTGTATCAGGGGCTTTCCAACCCATCTGCTCCGCTATTTCAAAAGCAAATGTTTTTGTTCCTTGAAAAAAATAAGGATTCCAACAGTGGCTCGCATAGTAGCTTTTCTGAGCTGCTTCTAGTGCCGCTTGTGCTGTATCTTCTCTAGTACCATCTATGAGATGAAGCGTAGCCCCGTACATCTTTATTTGTGTTAGCTTGGCCTGAGAAGTGCGCTTAGGCGCGTAAATATCACAGGCAATGCCAGCTTTGGCACAATAAGCAGCCACAGAAGCCCCCGCGTTACCAGAAGAGTCTTGTACTACCTTATCGATCCCCAGTTCTTTTACCTTACTAATCATCACAGAAGCACCACGATCTTTATAAGAGCCAGTAGGAAATAAGAAGTCGAGTTTTAAATGGATTTTAAAATTATCAAGATCAATTTGCTGTAAGGGGGTCGCGCCTTCCCCAAAGCTCACAATGTTGGCGTCATCTTGTATCGGAATAGCTTCTCTGTAACGCCATAAGTTAGCAGAACGCTGGCGAATACGATAAATATCAAAGGAAGGCCTAAAGCGAATATCTAAGAGCCCTTGCTGGTCACTTTGCCAACGAGGTTCACTGAGTGCATACTCTTCTCCTGTTTTTACACAAATAAAGCTATTCTTCTTCACAAAGAAAGTGAAATGTAGTATAGATGAACCCTTGTTACAGAGTTTATTAATTCAATAATAAAAAAATGTTATCACTTTAGAAAGCCTGAGAAACAATTAAACTTATGGACAATAAGTAGACGCGTTACAGGGCAGCTAGTTCCTCTTGCTTCACAAAGAAGTTTTTTCTTTGAAAACGTAAGACACCCTCTTGCTCTAATTCGTTAAGAAGCGTTGTAACCGTTTGTCGCGAGCTTCCTATCAACTGTGCAATGTCTTTATGGGTCAAGAAGTTTTCCACAAATACCTCGTGCCCCATCATTTTTCCTTTCTCTTTTGTAACATCTTTCAAGAACTCTACAAGTCGTGTACGCACATCTTTGAAAATGAGCAACTCCAAGCGTCGTTCTAGCTTTTTGAATCTGAAATTGATGATTTTATTGATCTTAAAGCTAAGCGGCTTATTGTTCAACATCAAGTCTTGCATATCATCAATCGTCATCGGGCATACAGTAGTGTTATTGTCTAAAGCCTGTGCAAAGTCACTTCGTTTGCCTTCTCCTAGTAGTGAGCGCTCTCCAAAGAGCTCTCCTCTAGTAAGAATGGCTTTGATGAACTCATCCCCTTCTTCAGAATAAGAGCCTATTTTTACGCGTCCGTTAGCAATTAAGAAAATCTTGTCCGCAGGATCATCCTCAAAGTAAATGAACTCGTCTTTTTTGAAATCATAAAATTTATGTTGTTCTCGCTTTTTAGCATCCTTTACTCTGTGAGGACATAAGATGTTGTATAAGTTCACATCATCAAAAAACCAAATCTCCTTTTCACCCGCCATGGCCTATATGTTTGTAGGTAATATTTTATAAATAAATGGTGTATTTCAGAAAATACTGACAAACATCATTTCATGCTAATTTAAATTATTTTAAATTCTTTTAAAAACAAAAACCCCATGACGAGTTTTTCTGCTTTACAATCTATCGTAAACTTTTTGAAAGCACATCCGCCCTTTAGCTTCATTGCTATAGAAGACCTCTACAGCCTTGCAGAAGAAGTAGAATTGGTCTTTTTTGCCCAAAATGAAAGTATATTTCGGATGAATCAGCCACCCAATGCCTACTTTTACATCGTAAAAAAGGGAGCTATTCGGCTTACGCAAGAGCAAGATAATATTGCCGTATTGGTCGACGAGTGTGCCACAGGTGATGTTTTTGGGGTAAGAGCGATCTTTGCAGAAGATACTTACCTCTCAAGTGCCACTGCCGCAGAAGACTCCTTAGTATATAAGGTAGATGTAGAGAAAGCTAAAAAAATTGTGCAAGACAACTCAAGAGTGGCCATGTATTTCGCTTCTATCTTTGCTTCTGGTTTGTCTATGCACAAAGACGAGGAAAGAAAGGCAAGAAGGTTTCTCGTACAAAAAGAAGACTGGTTTTTTAACTCGGCTGGTATTGATACCATACAGATACAACCCCAGAAAGCAGTTATTACCTGCCTACTAGAAAAAAGTATACAATATGGTGCTACACTGATGACACGTCATAAAGTAGGTTCATTAGTTTTAGTTAATGAACAGGGACATCCTGCAGGGATTGTCACAGACACCGACCTCAGAAAGAAGGTAATTGCCAAAGGCCAGTCGAGCGACCTACCGCTACTCACGGTCATGTCTTCCCCTGTACTTACCATAGGCTTAGGCTATAGCTTACTAGAAGTATTACTTATTATGACCGCCCATAAAGTATCTCATCTATGTATTACAGAAGATGGCAGTACACAAAGCAAAGTGATAGGTATTATCTCACAAAGAGATGTGCTCTTACTCCAAGGCAATAACCCCGCAGTAATTGCTAAACACATACAACAGAGTGAAGACATTGACCTCATCCGTCACCTTAGAGACCAAGCCGAGAAGTTAGTGCATAGCTACCTTTACCAAGAGTTAGCCATTCCACTTATTTCAAATATTATTACCGAAATTAACGATACGCTCATAGAGAAAGCCGTTCATTTAGCACAAGCCAAGCTTACTGACAAAGGGCTTCCCCCACCTGATGTAAAATTTTGTTGGCTTTCTTTAGGTAGCGAAGGCCGTAAAGAGCAACTGCTAAGAACAGATCAGGACAACGCCTTGGTGTATGAAGATACCCACGATGAAGAAAAAGCGGTGGCTCATAGAGATTATTTCCTTCAAATGACAAAGGAAGTTACTAGGCTACTCGTACATTGGGGATTTGTAGAATGTGCAGCAGATATTATGGCGAGTAATCCTACTTGGTGTCAGCCACTCTCGCAGTGGGAAAACTATTTTGAAGAATGGATAAGCTTCCCTGATGAGAAAGCGGTTATGAATATGACGATCTTTTTTGATTTTCGCCCTATCGCAGGTGAATTCGCGCTAGCAGATCGCCTAAAGCAGTATATTTTCGATAGTATTCAGCGTAATAGTGCGTTCCTATCTTACTTGGCCAAAAATGCGCTGCAAAACTTACCTCCCTTAAGCTTTTTCAGTAACTTCATCGTAGAGAAAAATGGAGAGCACAAAGACTTGTTTGATATAAAAGCACGCGCTATGATGCCTCTTGCCGATGCAGCGCGTATTTTTATGTTAGAGTTCAACTTACCCATTTACGGAAGTACATTTGAGCGTTTTGAAGCGGTAAGTAAGCTTGAAGAAAACTTAAAAGATATCTGTACTTCTGCTGCGTTGGCCTACGAAATATTTATCAAGCATCGCGCATTGACAGGTTTTAATGAGGACAATGATGGTCGGTATATCAATCCAAAAGACTTGAATAAGCTTGAAAAGCAAATTCTCAAGAATGCTTTTGAAACAATTACCAAGCTACAGAAAATTTTAGAGGTGCGTTATCAGGTAAACTATCTCCAATGATTAAATGGTTAAAAAAACAGCAAGTTCGTAGCAAGTGTAAACAGAATCAACTAGCCAAACCGCTCTGTACTTACATAGAAAGTTGCGATCGTATTCGTACAGACCTTCCCTTTCAGGAAAACAAGTACATTGTATTCGACACTGAAACCACTGGGTTAGACGCTCATAAAGATAGAATTATCTCTATTGCAGGAGTTGTTGTACAGCGTAATGCAATTATTTATCGCCAGAGCTTCGAAAAGCTTATCAAACAAGAACGCATAGGTAATAAAGAAAGCTCTCCTATTCACCAAATACTATCGCAAGACCTAGCAGAGGCACAGGCAGAAGAAGAGGTGCTTCAAGATTGGCTTTCTTTTACTAGAGGAGCTGTTTTAGTAGCCCACCAGGCTTCTTTTGATGTCAATATTGTACAACACCATGTATTAAAGTTATTTGATATACCGCTTTTTAATCCCTACATCGATACCTTTACACTGGCCAGACGATTAGACAAAGCGAGTATTGATAGTAGTCCTACCTCTAACCAAGCTTACGATTTAGATACACTTTGTGAGCGCTTTCAGATTAAAATAGAGCAAAGACATACCGCTATGGGTGATGCACTTGCCACTGCTGAGCTTTTTCTGCATTTAGTACAACACTTAAAAGAACGAGGCAACCAAAAAACGAAGCACTTTATCAGCTAACCGACCGTAGGCTAGCCAGCAAAAAGTCGATTTCTGTGCGCATCTAGTTTAAGTAAAATAAAAATTAGAATGGTAAAAGACCACAGAGAGGAGCCTCCGTAGCTAATGAAGGGTAAGGGAATACCTACTACAGGAAATAGTCCCATCGTCATGGAAATATTGAGGGTAAAGTGGAAGAAAAGAATAGAAGCTACACCGTAACCATAAATCCGCGCAAAACCATCAGGCTGCCGCTCTGCAATGATAATCACACGGCTCATTAGCCCTATGTACAGTAGAATGAGTAAACTACTTCCTATCCATCCGCCTTCTTCACCAATGGTACAAAAAATAAAATCAGTGCGTTGCTCAGGGACGAAGTCGTATTTCGTTTGTGTCCCCTGTAGGAATCCTTTCCCTGTCAAGCCTCCCGAGCCAATGGCTATTTTAGATTGTTGTAAGTTATAGCGAGAGCCTCTAGCTCTTTTATCTACTTCCTCGTCTAAAAGAATCATAATTCGTTCCTTTTGATGAGGCTTGAGCACATTCTCAAAGATGAAGTTTACGCTGAAAGCATAGGCAATGTGTACCAATGCAATGAGTATGATACTCATAACCAGACGTCTCGTTATTTTACCTCGTAAAAAGTAGTAAATACCAAAAAAAAGTGCTGCTAAGACAAGCACTGCAAAAGATAAATAAGCAATGGGTACTACCAAGGCTAGTACAAAAAATATCCCTGCATCTAGAGGTAAAAAGAGAAAAATACTATGTAATCCCTCCCTGTAGAACACCAGTAAAAAGCTTACGAAAATCAGCATAGAGCCGGCGTCAGGTTGTAGTAAAATAAGTAGCGCAGGTACCGCTAAGATGGTAAGTGCTATGAGGGCTGTTTTAAAGAAAGCACCCACATTTTTCCGCTGAATTTTTAAAGAGACACCTGACTGACTTAGGTATTTAGCAATCGCCAAGGAGCAAGCTAGCTTAGCGAATTCAGCAGGTTGTAAGCGCATAAAACCTAAGTCGAACCAAGAACGCGCACCCCCAATTTTCACCCCCACAATAAGTACCAACACCAATAATAATACAATCAGCGCATAAAAAACGTATGCAAAAGCTTCAAATAGCTTGTAATCGATGAGCATAATACCTATAACTAAGATAACGGCAAAGGCAAGCCGAAGTATCTGCTTTCCCGAATAGATAGAGAGATTGTAAATAGGCTGAGGGGCTTTTACATCATATACTGCTGAATAAATACTTAATATACCTAGCGTTACCAGTGCTAGATATAAGAAAATGGTGACAGCGTCTAAATTCGCTACAATACTTCTTCTACTCACTTAGAATTCTCTTTTACAATCTTTATTCGTCTTCTTTTCTCACTAACAAAGCCTTTAGGCTGTCTGCACGCGCTTGAGCCGCTTTTCTAATCGCTTCTCTCCTCAGAATTTCTCTCTTAGTGAAAGCCTTATCAACTACCTGCTTCAGTAAGGCTGGTCGTTGGATAGTATCTGTTAAATACTGTTCAATCATTAAGCTAGCAATATTCGCTGCCCAAATGCCGCCAAAGCCTGCATTTTCTACATATACAGAAATGGCAATCTTAGGATTGTCTTTAGGGGCAAAAGCAATAAAGGTGGAATGGTCTTCTCCGTGTGGATTTTGCACGGTTCCTGTCTTGGCACAAATGACGATGTCTTTATTGTAAGGCATTTGTGCTAAGGGGCCCACTGTACCATTTTTAAAGGCTGCCTCCATGCCATTGGTTATAATGTTAAAATATCTTTTACTCGCACCTACGTAGTGCTTTTTCTGGTACTCAGGTAGTGGTTTGCTCTGTTCTCCTATCCCTTTTATGAGGTGAGGAATATAATAGAATCCCCTATTGGCTAGGGTAGCAGCTAGATTACCCAACTGTAGTAAAGTGACACCCATCTCACCTTGCCCAATACTCAGCGAGTATATATTGGAATAGTTCCAACGCCCTTCTCCATAAGCTTTATTGAAAAAGGCTGCCTTCGGAATACTTCCTGCACCTTCGTTGGCAATATCGACGCCCAGTTTCCTGCCAAACCCAAATTGTAATACACGTTCACGCCACACATCGTAGTTATAATACAAGCTATCAAAGCTATCACCATCTTTATAAACAAAGCGTCTAAAGGCATTATAATAGAAAGGGTTACAAGAGTGCTGTATAGAAGTACGCGCATTGGTAGGATTAGGATGCCAGTGGCATTTTACCAAGTTTCTAGCACAAGGAAATTGATACTTAGGTGTAATAACCCCTGCTTGCAAGCCTATGAGGGCTTGTACTGTTTTAAAGGTAGAACCTGGTGGATAACGTGATTGTAAGGCCCTATTGAATAGTGGCTTGTATTCATCTACAATCAGCGATCTAAAATTGACGGACAGTTTATTTCCCGTGAGCAAATTAGGATCATAAGAAGGAGCAGAAGCCAGCGTTAAAATCTCACCTGTACTAGGCTCTATGGCTACGATTCCACCTATTTTATGGGTAAGGAGTTGTTCGGCCAGTTGCTGAAGTTCTAAATCAATACTTGCCACCAGTTTTTTACCAGGAATGGCTTTTTTGTCTAGCGCTCCGTCTCTGAAAGCGCCTACCTCTTGGTTATACTTATTTTTTACAATGTATTTTACACCTTTCTCTCCCCGTATGTAGGGCTCGTAAGAAGCTTCTATCCCACTTTGCCCTACTAAATCCCCTTGTTCGTAGTACTTCTCACTCTCACGGTTTTTTTTGAGCTGTGTAGCGTTGATCTCCCCTATATAACCAAGCGTATTGGCTAAACTACGGTGTGGATAGACACGTATGGTACGCGGCACCACATAAAAGCCAGGGTAGTCAAAGAGAATATCTTGTATTTGAGCATACTCTAGTTTGGAAAGTTGTGGAATAAATACCTGACCCGTGAAGTTTCTGAGTAAGCGATTCATTCTTTCTTCAAAGGTCTCTTTGGTAATATTGAGCGCCTCACAAAAACGTAAGGTATCTTCCATTTCCACCTCTCGCGTGATCACCATTAGGTCGTACACGGGTTCGTTGTACACCAATAACTTACCATTTCGATCGTAGATAAGCCCTCTATGTGGGTGAATTATTTCTTTGTGTACGGCATTACTCTCAGCAGCGGCTTTATAGCTATCTTCTAATATTTGTAGTTTAAATAACTGTACAATGAACACCAGACCTACTATAATGAATAAGCCGTACATCGTAAACTGCCTGTTTGAGCGTACTTCCATTATCGCCTTTTGGGTGTAAGAAATAAATATTGTACTATTATAACTGTGATAAGTGTAAATATGGTACTAAAGATAACTCTTTTTAAGCTGAAAGCAAGTAATTGAATAGTACCTGCTTCTATAAAGAAAATGATACTATGATGTATGAATATGAGTAGGGTTGCATAGGTAGCAAATAGAGACGACCCCAACTCTCTTACTGATACTTCTGTGATCAGGTCTCGGTTTACGTTACTTCTTACAACTAAGGTATTTACAACGAAAGGTCTTACATAAGCTAGTAACAAGCAAGCAGCTATATGAATACCTAGTGTATCGTAAAAGGCATCTATGATAAGCCCCGTTAAGAACGCTATTAGTAATAGGTAAATACGATTAGCGCGATAAGGCAAACCGAGTAGAAAGCCCACATAAGTGAAACAGAAAGCTGTCTCAAATAGAATCATTTTTCGTGCAAAGAACACCTGAAAAACTATGTAACCAATAAAGCCAAGTAACTGAGGAAAAATTCCTTGTTGATTCATTTTTTAGATTCTAAACTATCTTTCTCTTGCTTTAAATTATTTCCTATGATATATACATAGGTGAGACTATTAAAATCTGTAGCCAGCTTTACCGTAATATCATGGAAGGTAGCGTCTGGTAGTTTCTCTACCTTAGCAACAGTCCCTATGGTAGTGCCCTGTGGGAAAAAAGCATTGTATCCAGAAGCTATAATGCTATCTCCTTTTTTGACTGCTACAGGGGTAGGAACATCCTTCATTTTTACAAAACGGGCATCTTTACCATTCCAATCTATATACCCTACATAACCATTTGATTTTAACTGTGCCGAGATACGTATATCCCTATGTAATACAGACATCACGCGCGCATAATGGGTAGAGCTCTCTGTCACTTTACCTACTACACCCTCTGGCGAGATTACCCCCATACCTGGAAATACTCCTTGTTTTCTACCTTTCTCTACCGTTATATAGTTATTAGCCTTCAAGGTAGTTTTATTTACTACTTCTGCTAGCATAAACTTATATTTCTTTACAAGAATAGGATCCTTCACACGTCGTACTTCTTCCCTATTTTTCCTTTTTGCTACTACTAAAGCCTGATGTAACCGTCGGTTCTCCTCTGCTAGGCGCTTGTTGACTTCTTTCAAGTAAAAATAAGCTTCTAACTTATTAGAAACCTCTAGCGTAGAAGCTACTAAATAATTGGCACTGTTAAAATAGCGTAACCCTTGGTAGTGATTATGCTGTACAATAAGCCAAAAAGCAATAAACTCCAACAGAAGAAATAGAAAAGTAGCTCGTAGCCTAAATAAGAAACTGAACAGTGTCCGCATACTCTATTTTATTAGCACCCTTCGCTTATTTTAGTGATTTGTGTAAAAGTAATGGTTGAAACTAAAAGTTAATTTCAACCACGCTTTGCAAAATGCCTCAAAATTACTTGATATGCTTTTGCTAGTTATTCATTAATACCTTTCGATAAGCATTCAAATTCTTGAGGGCAATCCCAGTTCCTCTTACTACCGCTCTTAGAGGATCGTCTGCGATATGAATGGGAAGCTTGGTTTTCATTGCTAAGCGTTTATCGAGTCCTTTCAGCAAAGCACCTCCACCCGTTAGATGAATACCATTATTGTAAATGTCTGAAGAAAGTTCAGGAGGAGACATCTCTAAGGCTTTCAGTACAGCATCTTCTATTTTAGAAATAGACTTATCCAAGCAGAACGCAATTTCTGTGTAGCTTACCTTAATTACTTTCGGAATACCTGTCATCAAATCGCGGCCTTTTACCTCATAGTCAGGTGGTGGCGTATCTAGCTCTGCTAAAGCGGAGCCAACTTCCATTTTAATTTTCTCAGCGGAGCGCTCACCAATTAATAAATTATGCTGGCGACGCATATAGTCTAAAATATCTCTCGTAAATACGTCTCCAGCGGTTCGGATTGACTGTTCGCAGACAATTCCCGACAAGGCAATGACGGCTATTTCTGTGGTTCCCCCTCCAATATCTACTACCATAGAGCCCACAGGTTGGTCGATGTCAATACCAATACCGATGGCTGCTGCAATAGGCTCATAAATCATATATACTTCTTTGGCACCAGCATGTTCGGCGGAGTCTTTTACAGCACGCTTCTCTACCTCTGTAATACCAGAAGGAATACAGATAACCATACGATAAGAAGGCTGAAAGAGTCTTCGACTTGGGTCTACCATCTTGATCATACCTCTTATCATCAACTCGGCGGCTGTAAAGTCTGCAATTACACCATCTTTAAGCGGACGAATGGTCTTAATATTACTGTGTGTTTTTTCGTGCATTTGCATAGCAGTGCGCCCCACAGCCAGCACCTTATTCGTACCGCGATCTATGGCTATAATAGACGGCTCATCCACTACAATCTTATCCTTGTAGATAATGAGTGTATTGGCCGTTCCTAGATCTATGGCTATATCACCTGTAAAAAAATCGAATAATCCCATTAATATTTGTCAGCTATTGTTTTAATTGTATCGGTATTCATTGCTCGCATACGAACAGGCATCTTGAAAAGATTCACCCTAATCATCAAATTTAAAGATTGTTTGTAGGTTTTCAAATCTTGTTTCTATAAATTTTTAGTAGCTGTTGGCACTTTTTTGTCCATTTACAGTGAGACATAAGGTACTTAATGCCTAAAATGGCGAACCCCTGTAAAGACCATAGCCATCTGGTGTTGATTACAGAAGTCGATAGAGTCTTGATCTCTAATAGACCCACCAGGTTGTATCACCGCTGTAATTCCTTCAGTTTGGGCGATCTCTACACAGTCGGGAAAAGGAAAGAAGGCATCAGAAGCCATCACAGCCCCTTGCAGATCAAAGCCAAAGTTTTTAGCTTTTACAATAGCCTGCTTAAGGGCATCTACGCGAGAGGTTTGCCCTACACCACTAGCGAGTAGCTGATTTTCTTTGGCGAGTACAATCGTATTTGACTTGGCATGTTTGGCTATTTTAGCAGCAAAGACTAGTGCACTTTGTTCTGTGGTAGTAGGTTGCTTTTCGGTAACGAAGGTGAAGTCTGCTTGCTGTGCTACTTGTGTATCTTTTTCTTGCCATACTACCCCATTAAGTAGCGTCTTGTACTGCGCTTTGGGGAGTTTTTGGGGATGTTGCTTTAAGAGAATTCTATTTTTCTTTGCCTTCAAGATCGTGAAGGCATCTTCTTCAAAACTAGGTGCTATGAGTACTTCAAAAAATAGCTGGTGTAGCTCTTCCGCTACTGCTTTATCAATAGGCTGGTTAGTGATAATAATACCACCAAAAGCAGAAACAGGGTCTGCTTTTAAGGCATTCAAGTAAGCTTCTTTGGGCGTAGCAGCAATGGCAACCCCACAGGCATTGGTATGCTTAATAATAATAAATACACTCTCTGTTGATTGCAGGTCTTCTAACATACCAACAGCGGCGTCCACATCTACTAAATTATTATAGCTAAGCGCCTTTCCATTCAATTGCTCAAACATCTCAGTTAGATGCCCGTAGAAAACACCTTTCTGATGAGGGTTCTCTCCATAACGCAGGGTTTGGGCTTGTGGAATACTCACTTTAAAGGCATCAGAAGCCTGTGTTTGTTTATTAAAGTAATCGAAGATGGTTGCATCATAGTGAGAAGAGGTAGCAAAAGCCAATGTAGCAAGCTGTTTTCTCTCTGCTAAGGTAGTACTTCCTTCATTTTTTTGTAATATTTCTGTGAGCAGCTCGTACTGATGTCGAGAAGCTACCACAGCTACTTCTTGAAAGTTTTTGGCAGCCGCTCGGATAAGGGAGATACCTCCAATATCAATTTTTTCTATCATTTCTTCCTCAGAAGCTTCTGCTTTGAGTGCCTCTTCAAAAGGATATAAATCTACAATTACCAAATCCATGGGTGGGATTTCATACTGTGTAAGTTGTGCCTCGTCTTCACTTTTCTCTCTTCTTGCTAGTATACCACCAAACACTTTAGGATGTAACGTCTTTACACGCCCTCCTAGAATAGAAGGATAGCCCGTTAAATCTTCTACAGCTACTACGGGAATATTGAGTGATTCTATAAATTTTTGCGTGCCACCTGTAGAGTATATGGTTACCTGCTGTTGCTGTAAAATACGTACAATTTGCTCTAATTTATCTTTGTAAAAAACAGAAATAAGGGCAGTTTTAATCTTTTTGGCTTGCATGGTTACAATGTCAATATTTTAGATAGGAATGGTCTATAGGTCATTAGAAGTCGTAAAGCTACGTATATTCTTGTATTATACACAAAAAACTTTGTGCAGCTTTGTGAATTCCGTAGCATTGGTGTATATTGAAAATCGTCATTTTTGAGCAACAGAAGCTCGAAAATACTACTGTCTTCAAACTTTATATGATATAACCATGCAAATTACTTCGGATGTGCTTATGATACGCCCCGCCCACTTTGCACCAAACCCTCAAACGGCCCATACCAATCTGTTTCAACAGATGGAAGCACCTGAGGACGTACAAGTAAAAGCACTCGCGGAGTTTGATCGCCTAGTAGCGCTACTTAAAGAGGAAGGGATGCACGTGTACGTTTACAAAGATACAGAAGAACCTGCAAAACCTGATGCCATTTTCCCTAACAACTGGGTTACCTTTCATCAAGAAGGAACGGTTGTACTTTACCCGATAGCAGCAGAAAATCGTCGCGCTGAACGCAGAACAGATATTATCGAAAGTTTGAAGAATACGTTTATCGTGAGAAACATCCTTGACTTAAGTCACCACGAAAATAGAGGTAAGTTTTTGGAAGGTACAGGAAGCGTACTATTTGATAGAGATAAAAAGCTAGCGTATGCCTGTTTATCTTCACGTACACACATGCAGGTGCTCGATAACCTTTGTCATCTTATGCAGTATCGTAATGTAGCTTTTAATGCAGTTGATGAAAGTAAGAAGGATATTTTTCATACAAATGTTATGATGAGTATGGGCGATAAGTTTGTAATTATTTGCTTGGAAGCCATTGACATGGACTTCGATAAAGAGCAGCTTCTTAATAACTTTAAGCAGGCCAATAAAGAAGTAATTAAAATATCTTATGAGCAAATGAAGCACTTCGCTGGCAATGCTATAGAGCTATACAGTGATACAGGCGATCGGCTCCTATTGATGTCTACAAGGGCTTACGAAAGCTACTCTGAATCCCAATTAAAACAACTAGAGCGCTATACACGCATTATCCACACGCCACTTGACACCATTGAGACTTACGGAGGGGGTAGTGCTAGTTGTATGATTGCCGAAATACACCTTCCAAGACACAGATAAAAGTACCCATGCATCTTTTATTCATTTTTTTAGGAGGAGGATTGGGAGCAGTTGCTCGTTGGAGTATTGGGTGGTTGTCAAAAATGATTTTAGGTGTCGCCTTTCCTTATGGTACACTTGTCGCCAACGTCTTAGGCGCATTTTTGATCGGGATGGCTTATGGATGGCTTACCAAACAAGATAGTGCTACTTGGTTTGCACCTTTGCTTATTACTGGCTTCTTAGGAGGATTTACTACATTTTCATCATTTAGCTATGAGACCCTTTTTCTTTTCCAAAAAGCCTACTACCTGAAAGCCTTACTCAATATTTTCTTTAATGTAACACTTTGTCTTTTAGCGGTTTTAGTAGGTACAAAACTCACTACCTAATACCATTATTTACAAGCATCAATCATTTCCTCATCGTCCACAAAGCCCAAGCAATTAACATAAACCCGACACCCGTTAAAGGAGGGGGTAGTATACGCATCTTTATCCCTATGGCTATCATAGCAACACCAATGATCACTAGTAATAGTGCTACTATCCCAATTACTTGTGTTTTTCGCATCGTTTTATTTTTTTGAGTACTATATTTCTGAAATTACCTATTTTCGTATAAAACAGAAAGTATTATCTAATAACAGGGAAGCACACACCTACACAAACCAATGAGAAATGTAACGTACATCGTTTCTAATATCAATAAAGCATTGGCTTTCGAGTGGATTGTAGATAATGTTGACACCTCCCGTTTTCGCCTTTCGTTTATCCTATTCAATACTGCTGATTCGTCATTAGAGCACTTTCTAAAGGAGAGAAAGATTCCCACAAAGCGTATTGCCTATCGAGGGAAAAAAGACCTATTAAAAGCTGTTTGGCGTACACTTACCTTCTTACGAGCCTTTAAGCCAGACGTGATTCATACACACCTTTTTGAGGCTTCTTTAGTAGGCCTATTTGTCGGAAAGCTGTTAGGTATCAAAAAGCGCCTCTACACAAGACATCATGCTACTTTTCATCAAGTTTACTTTCCTAGAGCTGTTTATTATGATAAAATGATTAGCCGATTGGCTACCGATGTAGTCGCCATTAGTCAAAATGTGCAAAAAGTACTTACACAACAAGAAAAGGTTCCTAACAAGAAGGTACACTTAGTGCACCACGGTTTTGATTTGGCTGCATTTGAAAACATTCCTGAAGCACGAATTGACCTCGTTAGAAAACATCATCAATTATATGATGCTTTTCCAGTGATAGGCGTCATTGCTCGCCAAACACAACTTAAAGGCATACAATATATTATTCCTGCTTTTAAGCGATTATTAGAAGATTACCCAAAGGCACACCTGGTATTGGCTAATGCACAAGGTACTTACAAGGCAACGATCGACCAACATTTAGCTACGTTACCCGAAGGACACTTTACAGAAATTATTTTCGAAAATGATTTAGCAAGCCTCTATCAGTTATTTGATGTCTATGTACACGTTCCTATTGATCCCCAGCTCGAAGCTTTCGGGCAAACATATGTAGAAGCCTTGGCTGCGGGCATTCCTTCTGTTTTCACTTTATCGGGGGTAGCCACAGAGTTCATACAGCACGAATACAATGCGCTAGTAGTGGACTATAAAAATGAAGCGCAAATTTACGAGGCTATTCAGCGGCTTTTATCTGATAAGGTTTTTGCACAACAGCTCATAAAAAATGGAAAAGAAAGTGTCAAAGCCTTATTTTCCTTAAAGATGATGATACAAAAACTGGAAAATCTTTATGCCTGAAACTCCTTTCTTTTCGGTAGTGATTCCTACTTATAATAGAGCCCACCACATCGCACACACCATAAGCACTGTCCTTAAACAATCTTATAAAAGCTTCGAAGTGATTATCGTAGATGACGGCAGTACAGATCATACGGAAGAAGTAGTTGCTTCCATACAAACTGCTCAAGTGCGTTACTATCAACAAGAGAATGGAGAACGAGCCAAAGCTAGAAATTATGGGGTGCAACAAGCCAAAGGCCAGTACATTACTTTTTTAGATTCTGATGACGAAATGTACCCTGATTGCCTCCAAGAAGCGCTTCGTATCATTGAAGCAAACGAGCAAGCAGTATTTGTTCACGTTGGGTATGAGATGAAGAACGTAGAAGGGAAAGTGTTATATAAAAATAATCGCCGAAAGGGCGACCTCAATAAGCAGCTTGTTAAAGGCAACCTCCTGAGTTGTATTGGTGTATTTGTACGTCAAGATATTATTCGGCAACATCGCTTTAATGAAGACAGAGGACTATCTGGTACGGAAGACTGGGAGCTTTGGCTACGACTTGCCAGTCGCTATCCTCTCTATTATTCCAACCACGTAGTAGCCGCGATTATCAATCACGAAGAAAGAAGCGTTTTAAATGTTGAAGAGAAAACGCTTCGCTTAAGAATTGACTTAGCTATGCAGTATGCTTTTGAGGATACACAGGTACAAGCCTATTATGGAAAGTACTACCACCTTATGTATGCACATTTGTTTCTTTACATCAGTCTACACTTAATTTTAAGTAAGCAAAAAAAGGTGGGCATCATTTATTGGTGGCGTTCGCTTAGACGAGCCCCTCATTTGCTCTTTACGAGAAAGACATTGGCTATTTTTAAACACTTATTGCGTTAGTTATGTGTGGCATCGCAGGTTTTTACTCCTCAAAAGGAAGGTTCTCTGAAGTAGACCTCAAAGCTATGACGAATAGCTTGGCACATCGTGGGCCAGATGCAGAAGGGTATTTTTTCGATGGGATATGCGGTTTAGGACATCGTCGCCTGAGCATTCTAGATTTATCATCAGAAGCAAATCAGCCTATGTATACAGAGAGTAGGCGATACGTAATGGTATTCAATGGCGAAGTATATAATTACCAGTCACTCAAAGAGAAACTTCCTACAGAAAAGCGAAATGCTTTAAAAACTACTGGTGATACAGAAGTATTACTTGCGCTCTTTGAGCACTACGGAGAAGAAGCCGTCCACTGGCTCAATGGTATGTTTGCCATAGCTATTTATGACAAGCAACAACAGACTCTATGGCTTTGTAGAGATCGCATAGGTATTAAGCCCTTGTACTATTATTGGAATGGACAGCACTTTGCCTTCGCTTCTGAGCTAAAGGCTTTGTGTCATTTACCCATCCCTAAAGCAATACATACACCTGCTATTGTAGATTTTTTACATCTAGGGTATATTCCTGCACCCAAATCTATTTATCAAAATATCTACAAGTTACCTGCTGGGCATTTTATGCGGGTATCGCAACACAATTTACAGCAGTTTTCCTATTGGTCGCTTGCCGCGCAACTTACAGATAATCTGATAGAGGATGAACCAACGGCCAAACAGCAGCTCAAGGAATTACTACAACAGGCAGTACGTTATCGTTTGGTTTCAGATGTACCATTAGGGGTGTTCTTAAGTGGAGGTATCGACTCTAGTCTTGTTGCCAGCTTGGCTACTGAACAAGCCGAGGGGCGTATCAACTCCTTCTCTATTGGCTTCCAAGAGCATCAGTTTAACGAGGCCGCTTATGCCAAAAAAGTGGCTAGTCATTTAGGTACCAATCACCACGAGCTGAACGTTTCTACTAAAGAAGCGAAAGCGCTCATTCCTCAGCTCATCGACTTCTACGACGAGCCCTATGCAGATTCTTCAGCCATTCCTACGTTGTTGGTAGCAAAATTAGCCCGACAGCACGTTACGGTAGCGTTAGGAGGTGATGGTGGAGACGAGCTTTTTCTAGGTTATGGCATGTACCAGTGGGCAGAACGCCTACACAATCCCTTTTATCGTACTTTTCGATGGCCTATAGCGCAGTTATTAAAACTTGGGAAACAAAGCCGCTTTCAGAAAGCATACCGCATGTTTAATACGGCTAATACCACTCACTTGCCTAGTCATATCTTTTCGCAAGAGCAGCTCTTTTTCACACAGCAAGAAATACAGGCGCTACTGTGTCATCCTATTGATTACCAGTTTACACCTCGCTTCCCCGAGGGTAAAACACACGCAGCTAGTCAGTCCCTATTCGATTTGTCTTATTATCTACCCGATGATCTGCTGGTAAAAATAGATAGGGCTACTATGAGAAGTGGTTTGGAGGCGCGCGTACCTCTACTAGATCATCAGGTAGTAGCCTTTGCTTTACAGCTTTCTACAAAGCTAAAATACCGACAAGGAGAAAGAAAGTACCTGCTCAAACAGGTATTGTACGATTACGTGCCTAAGCACCTCTTCGATCGGCCTAAGCAGGGCTTTTCTATCCCTTTAGTAAGATGGCTGAGGGGAGATTTAAAATACCTTATTGAAAACCATCTTAGTGAAAAAAACGTAAACCACTACCGTGTAATAAATTATAATAAAGTAAATCAAATAAAGAAGGCGTATTTAGCGGGAAATGATTACTTTTATAATCGGCTGTGGAGTTTGATTATTTTGCATCAATTTTTAGAAAAGCATGAATCTAACAAGTAGTAATGTTCCTAAACGGAAATTAACACTTCTCAATCAACCTTATTTAATCGAATTGAAGACACAAGGCACTGACGATACAGGCCTACTGACTGTTGCAGAACAAACAGGGGATATTCCTTTCGATATTAAGCGGGTGTATTGGACGTATGGTGTACCAGAAGACCACACAAGAGGACATCACGCCCACTTTACTACACAGCAGGTATTGGTAGCTGCAGCAGGTACTATTATCGTAGAGTTAGAGGGAGTTACCGACAAGGAGAAGACTACTTTTGTACTGGATAGCCCTCAAGTAGGTTTGTACATTCCTCCTAAAACTTGGCGTATACTACAGTATTTTGATAATGCTATACAGATTGTCTTTGCCTCCATTGATTACTCCGAAGAAGATTACATTCGTAACTACGATGCTTTCAAAAGACTTAACCTCTTTCAAGGTAGTTAGGCCATTGTAGGTTCTTTTATCATTCAATTATGTTGCAAGCCTCTTTTTCCTCTCAGTACGTAGAAGCAGGATTAGATGAAGTAGGTAGAGGTTGTTTAGCAGGGCCAGTAGTAGCCGCAGCAGTAATATTTCCCCTTCGCTTTGTGCATCCTTTACTTAATGATTCTAAAAAGCTCAAAAAAGCACATCGTATTTCTTTAGAAAAGGTAATTAAAGAAGAAGCCTTGGCTTGGGCAGTCGCAGAGGTTTCTCATAAGGAGATTGATCGTATCAATATTTTGAACGCCTCTTTTCTGGCTATGCATAAAGCGCTGGATGATATTTTTCAACAAAAGAAAGAAGGCAAGATCAGTACCACACCTGAGCTTTTGTTGGTAGATGGCAATCGCTTTAAACCTTATAATTTTATTGCCCACCAGTGTGTTGTGAAAGGAGATGCAAAGTTTTACTCGATTGCTGCTGCCTCAGTGCTGGCCAAAACCTACCGAGATCGCCTTATGGAAAAGCTTTCTAAAAAATATCCTCAGTATGGTTGGGAGAAGAATGTAGGGTATCCCACTACGCAACACCGACAAGCCATTGCCACGCACGGGCTTACTCCTTACCATAGAAAGACGTTTAAAGTAAGACCCATATCTGACAAAAAGTAAAAACTGATACCTGATTCGTTTTCTATCGAATCTTAGCTTTACAAATTAAAGCCCTCTAAATAGCCTAGCTGACTCCTGCCAAGGAATACGCGTCATCATCAAGAGAAAAGCGATAGAAAACCAGATGGCTGCGCGCTTGTGTTTTTTAATGGCTGCTCTGGCTTTTTTGGAGGTGCTTCTGCCTACTTGTACAAGTACAACTGCAAGGAGCATAATCGTAAAGTGCTCTACCGCCCAGTAACGAAGTCCTTCATTTTTCATCACGGCTCCCATGCCAGCTCCGAAAGCGTCCAGTCCCAAGGGGCTTAGAAAAAAATAAAGGATAAGCCCTATTAATAACTGTAAGTGCATAAAGCCTGTAAAAGAAGCATTCAAAGCGTTGTCTTTTTTGCCGTAGGTTTTATTCCCTAACCAACCACTCAACGCATTCACAATGGCTACTACAGCCAATATCACTACAATCCAGCGTGTCCAAGAGTGTATAAAAACGAAGGTATTGTACATAGCTTACTGTATTGAAGATTTAGTAAAAAGATATTTCAGAGGATAAACCTGCTGATGAAAGTTTTGTTCTGAGATACAAATATAAAAAGAATTCGCTTCTAATTGTGAAAATGCCACTAAAGCCTTTAATTTGACTTACCAAATGAAATCCTTTGATTATTGATAAAATAAAAACTAAATGAACTTAAGATATTTAGTGGTTCCCTTTCTTTTAGTAGTCTTCCTGCTTACTTCTTGTGATCAATCATCGACCGAAAGCGATGAAAGTACAGATACTTCCTCAACTGATAAGGTAGAGAAAGCCACTGTATCCTCCATCAAAATCGACCAGAAAGCGAATAGCCGTGCAGAGATTTTCGCCGCTATGCCTTTAGAAGATACCACCCATTTTGGTCGTATTTTAGCGATGCCTGCAGTAAAGAAACATTATACTGATTCTGATACTGGATGGCGTTATCTTGATAGAACCTATTTAACCCCCCTTCGTAAATGGCGCGACGAAGAGATCAAAGATATGAACAAAAAAGGGAATACACTTTTTTACCCTTTTAGTGGGCCAGACTTTCTGAATGCTTATACGCTGTTTCCTGACTGCGATAACTACATTATGTTAGGACTAGAAAAGGTGGGCGAGCTACCCGATGGCTTTGCCGAAAAAGACGAGCCATATGTCAACAACTACTTGTCTAACATTCGCAATGCACTAGAGGACATCTTTAAGCGCAACTATTTCATTACAAGCTACATGGGCTCTGATCTGTACAGAGTTTCCAAGGGTGTTTTACCAATTATTAATGTCTTTTTAGCCCGCACCAACAACGAAATTGTGGGTATTCATCGGCTAGTACTAGATGAAGCGGGTAAACCTAGCTTACAGGCCCTTGATAAGCCTGTCAATGACAAAGACAGTACAGTTACTGGACTGGCCATAGAGTTTAAAAATGAGAAGAAGGACTACACACAATGGATTTACTATTTTGGCATGGATGCCTCTGATGAAGGCTTGGCGAACAAGCAAGAAATTGACGTGTTCTTCAGAAGCTTTCCCAGTAAGGTAGCGTACTTGAAGTCGGCTTCTTATATTTTATTCAATCCTAACTTTATGCTTATTAAAAATGTCATTATGGAAGACGTCGAGGCGGTACTTCAAGATGATACAGGGGTACGCTACAGAGATTATGTAGAAGCGGGCAACTGGAATATCCAGCTATACGGTAATTATGCTACACCTATTCGTGATTTTGGTAGTTATACACACCAGCCTACGCTACGACGTGCCTATCAAGAAAACAAGCAAGACGTTAAGCGGTTAGGTTTTCCTTATGGCTACCAATGGCGAGATACCGAAAAGGTGAGCCTGCTGGTATGTCGAAAGAAATAAGTCTATAAACAAAAAGAGAGGCTACAGGCCTCTCTTTTATTTTCTATTTGGTAATTACTTTTTCTTTTTAGCTTTTTCTAGGTACTTCTCCATTGTATACATAAAGCGGTCTTTGTCTTGATACCCTAGCTCTCTACCAATCAGCTCTCCCTTAGCATCGAAGAAAAATACACTAGGATACCCCCTTATATTATACTTATTGGCCAAGGTAAGCCCCTCTCCTTCTTCTGCATTAATCTTATAGGCAATAAAGTTTTGGTTGGCAAACATCCCGATAGAAGCATCTGAAAAAGTTTTTTTAGTCATCAGTTTACAAGGCCCACACCAGTCGGTGTAGAAGTCAACAAAGAAAGGCTTTCCTTCCTTTTTTGCTTCGGCTAATAGCGCCTTCCAAGAGCCCTCGAAGAAATCTATGCCTACTTTCTCCGCAGACACAATTTTATCGTATTTCTTTAGTATTGTTAGGAAATCCTGTGCGTCTCTGTAGCCTATCTCCTTACCAAGAAGCTTTCCTTTTTCGTTGAAAAAAGCAATGGTTGGGTAGGATTTCACCTTGTACTCATCAGCCAATGCCACACCTTCTCCCTCTTCAGCATTCACTTGCAATGCGATAAAATGCTCATCCACATATTTACCTACATAGGGATTTTTGAAAGTACCCTTGTCCATACTTTTGCAGGGCCCACACCAATCGGCATAAAAGTCGATAAAAAATGGTTTCTCGGCTTTCTTAGCTTCGTAAGCAACATCTTCCCAAGAACCTTCTAAAAAAGAGATGCCTTTTGCTACTGTATTGGTTGTAGTATTCTCTTCTAAGAAACCTAAAAATTTATCAATACGCTGGTAACCTTCTACTTTACGTAGTAATTGTCCAGTAGCATCAAAAAAGTAAAAAGTAGGATAGTGTGTTACTTCCATCTGGTCAGCCAAGGTGACACCACTGAGTGTCTCTCCATTTACATTGAGGTACAAATAATGTTGATTAAGTAACCTTACTACTTCCTCATCTGCCAGTGTAGTATTGTTCATTCGTTGGCAAGGTTCACACCAGTCAGCGTAGAATGATACAATATATGGTTTCTTTTGATTGTTAGCACTTTCTTTTAGCTGTTCCCAAGTACCTTTAAAGTAGCGTACTGTGGTCTCTTGGGCAGCATTGGCAAAGCTACTGCGTGCCATATCCTGTGCATTTGTGTTGGATATTACCAATATTGCTATTAAATAGAGAAATGTTTTCTTCATAGTTATATTATTTGGGATTAAGAACCACAAGGCTTCATGAAATATACTAGGTTAGCTGTTCATTGAGTTTTATTATAAAGTTTTTTAATACGTCACCTGCTTTATGCTACATAAAACACTTGCTATTGTATTAAAGTACATCAAATATCGTGAAAGTTCCATCATTGTTAAAATCTATACAGAGCAATTTGGGCTACAATCATACATCGTCAATGGGGTGAGAAGCGAAAGAGGGAAATATAGCATTGCACTTTTTCAGCCGCTAAGCATCTTAGATATGGTGGTGTATCACAAGAGTAAAAAAAATACATTACAACGGGTGTCAGAAATAAAAGTAGGGTATCCCTACCAGAACCTACTCTACGATATCAAGAAGCTTTCTGTAGCGATATTTTTATCAGAAGTATTGGTAAAAGTATTACGTGAAGAAGAAGGCAATACCGACTTGTTTCAGTTCCTGAGAGAAGCCCTTATTTATTTAGATGAAGCCCCCGATCAATTTGATAATTTCAGCCCACAATTTCTTTTAAAGCTTTCCAAATATTTAGGCTTTCTGCCTACCTCTGCCCAAGAAATGTTTGAACAACTCTACGAAAGTAATTTCTTACAGGTAAAGCCTAGCTATTTTAGTGAAGAGGTGACACTACTCGATACACTTATCCGCTTACCTTTCGAAGAGTCCATTACTATTAGTGGCAAGCAGCGCAGGGACCTAACAGATTATTTGCTGTTGTTTTATCGACTACACTTAGACGATTTCGGAGAGATTAAGTCACTCAATATTTTACGCCAAATACTCGCCTAGAGCCATTTACGTCGCTTAAAAAAAACGACCAACCCTACAACCATCAACAACATTACCCCCCAAGTAGCCAGATAACCATAAGGAGAGTACAGTTCAGGCATATTGAGGGGTAAAATATTTCCTTTGTGGTCACGTTCAGCGAAGTTCATACCATACACACCAGCAATAAAGGTAAGTGGGATAAATATGGCTGAGAGTACCGTTAGGAACTTCATTACATCGTTGGTTTTATTACTTACCGTAGACATGTATACATCCATTAAGCTGTAAGCAATTTCTTTCTCTCCTTCTATCAGCTCTATGATTTGAATACAGTGATCATACGCATCTCGTAAAAAGAGAGAAAGCTTTGTATCCTTTTCGGCGTAATCACTACGCATCAGTTCAGCAATTTTATCTCTCTCGGCCAGTATCACTTTGCGAATCTGTATAATTTCTTTTTTGGTCTTGGTAATCTCATTTAAATGCTCTTGCTTAGGGTTCACCATAATGGCCTCTTCCAGCTTCTCTAAACGCCCGTGAATCTGTTCTATCATAGGGAAGAAGTTGTCTATAATGGCATCCATCAAAGCGTAGCTTAGGTAGTAAGCATTGCGTTGGCGAATACGCCCTCTTGCGCCTACAATTCTTTCTCGTACTGGTTGGAGGCAATCTTCATAGCTTTCTTGAATAGTAATCACTACATTCTCAAAGATAAAAAAGCCAATCTGTTCATTTACAAGTGTGTTGTTAGTAAAGTACAACATCCGCGAGATAATAAATAAATGAGAGTCGTAGTCTTCTACCTTGGGACGTTGACTGGTGTATACAATATCTTCTAAAGTAAGATTATGCAGTTCAAATCGCTCTTGTAACTGCTTCAAGAAAGTAGTGCTTCCATACCCTTCAATATTGATCCAAGAGGTAAGCGCCCTGTGTTGTTGCACGTGATCGGCAGCTTCTTGTACACTAGAAAATAGTTTTTTAATGCACTCCTGTTCATTGTAACTATATACTTCTATGTTGGGCGGCTGACTACTTTCTTTTACCTCAAAAAAGCCAGGCACGTCGCCAATCGCGCCGATGCCTTTGGTAAATTTCTTTTGAGGGATGTCTTTCGTTAAAAACGAATCTTCTACTTCTGGTCTTCTGGGCATACTATTGGATTACTTTTACTTTCAGTAGGTTTTCTTGTTGCTCTACTACTTCCAAGGCATAACTTTCACCGCTAGGCATCTTCACCTTTATTTGCTCTCCTTCTACTTGCCAACTACCCTCCTGTCGTTGAGGTGCATCATTAGCGCCAGGTCCCATTCTGATAAACTTCCCTTCGGGCATCAGTTGAAATCCTTCCCTTCCTCTAGAAGGCGGAAAATCATAGCTATCTTTTGCTCTGTATACTTGTACATCAGCTTTGTCCTCTTCTCTGGAGTGCATCCACACCGTCTCTGATAGCTCCTTGACCAACGCCTGCGTCTTATTTTTGTTGCATTGATTTGCTGAGACAATAACCCCTAACAGCATTAGGGCGAAAGTTTTTTTTAGCATATCTTTAAATTTAAGATAAAGTATAGGGTCGTAATAGAGATAAAAAGTATATTTTTTCTGCCTCAATTCAAAAATAATAAAACTGAATTTTCACTTTGGAGAATCAAGAGATCATACAATTACTAGAGTTACACGCTTCTTTATTAGAGTTGCATGAAGCCAACCCTTTCAAGATTCGCTCTTATCAAACCGCCGTTTTTCACTTGGAAAAAGTAAAAACGCCTATTGCTGATATGTCAGAAGCAGAGGTAAAAAAAATAGCGGGCATTGGCAAGGGCATCGCTGAAAAGATTAGCGAAATTAACCAGAACGGTTCTTTTGCTGACTTAGACGAATTGCTGAAACAAACGCCTACCTCTCTTTTAGAATTCTTCAAGATTAAAGGCTTAGGAGCTAAAAAGATTCGTACCATCTGGAAAGAGCTGAACATCTCTACGCCAGAGCAACTATTGGAAGCCTGCGAAAACAACCAAATTGCTGAGCTAAAAGGCTTTGGTGAGAAAACCCAAGAAGCAATTAAGCATAATTTGATGTTTGTACAGTTCAACGCTGACAAACTGTTGTATGCAGAGGCTGCTCCTTATGCTGAGCAATTGCTCAAGTTCCTTAAAGAGCACTTTACCCAAGTACAAGTCGTAGGGCAACTGCGTCGACAATTAGAAGTGGTAGATACCCTCCAAGTAGTAGTCGCTACGGATACACCTGTAGAAGTTTTTGAGGTACTGAACACCCACGAAGCCATTGAGCAAAATACAGTAACCTCCTCTCCTTTTATTTGGCGAGGTAATTTTAAAGCGAATGTGCTAAGTATAGAAATTATTACTTGCAAAGAAGCAGACTTTGCCAGCAAGGTATTCATTACTTCTGCTAGTAAAGCACACTTAGGACACACTACGCCCCAAGGCACCCTGTTACAAGCAGCACTCACAGATCAGTTTGATAGTGAAGAGGCACTATATGAAGCGGTACAGTTACCTTATATTTCGCCTGTATTGCGAGAGGGTTTATTTGAATTTGACCTTGTTGAAAAAAAACAACTTCCTGAAAGGCTCATTCAACTAGAAGACTTAAAAGGTGTATTACACAACCACTCTACCTATAGCGATGGCAAGCATACACTAGAAGAAATGGCAAAGTACTGCAAGGAGTTAGGCTATGCGTACTTAGGGATGAGCGATCATTCTAAATCGGCTTTTTACGCCAACGGGCTTTACGAAAAGCGCGTAGCCGAACAGCAAGCCGAAATCGACCAGCTCAACCAACAACTAGCACCCTTCAAAATTTTTAAAGGAATTGAATCCGACATTCTTGCGGATGGCAGCCTAGACTACCACGATGACATTCTGAAAACCTTTGATTTCATTGTAGCCTCCGTTCACGCCAATATTAGTAGTGATAAAAATAAAGCCACCGAGCGGATTGTCAAAGCGGTAGAGAATCCTTATACAACAATTCTGGGACATCCTACAGGAAGACTCTTGCTCCGTAGAGAAGGCTATCCGCTCGATATGGAGAAAGTACTCGATGCCTGCGCTGCCAACGGCGTAGCGATTGAAATCAATGCCCATCCCGTACGCCTCGACCTCGACTGGCGCTGGGTACACCAAGCCCTAGAAAAAGGCATTTGGATTGCCATCAACCCTGATGCCCACGAGAAAAAGGGCTACCATAATATGCAGTACGGTACGCTGATCGGACAGAAAGGCGGACTTACCAAAGAAAGGTGCTTGAATGCCATGAACCTAGAGGAGTTTACCGCTTGGTTGGCAAAGCGTAAGTAGGGTTTAGAATGACAAGGAGGAACGAATAGCTCAACTTAAGGATAGCAATAGTGAGCTGGTAAAACTTACCAACTGCTCCAAGCATTTACTTTTGGTAAGAGCCGCTGATTTTCTCCGTTTTGATCAGGTGTGCCGGGTAGTTTTCTATGTTTTTCTCTTTGATCTTGTTTAGATCGTATTGATGGAAGGCCTTTAGAAACTTTCCTACGCAGTTTGTTTAGGCAGTAATCGTTCGAGGAGCGCAACGTTACACAACTAGCTGCTGTCTAAACGCGTGGATGATTCCTTTAATATCCATAATGCAATGTGTATATTAGGGTATTAGCTGTAATTCAGAATCACTATGGCAAAATCGATTGAACAATTTGAAAAGGAAATTTTCTCTGAAACTGACGGAAGCAAATTCAGTAAACTAAAGGATAAGTTGGTTAAAAATTTCTCTGAAAACAATCGAGAAAAAGTCTTAGAAATATTAATGGACTATTGCCGTTCGGGACAATTATTACATTGGCGAAATTTTCTATTATCCGATATTATTAAGCTAACTAAGGCTAATGAAGCTAATTACATTCCTTTCTTTGAGTGGGCAATAACTCAATCTGAATTAACCTATTGGGGAATAGATGGACTTTTAAAAACTAAGGGGTCCAATTCCTATGATCAGCTTTTAGAGCTGCTGACAGATGCAAATACCGAGTTAGCAAGTAGATCAAAAGCAGTAAAAAGTCTTGCCACTCATAGTAATCAACCCTTTGATAGAGATTTACCTAAAGATCCTGGTCATTGGAAAGTAAGTGATTTACGAATCAATGAAATAATTGAATGGAAAGAAAATGGGTACAATTCAGGAAGCGGATATGAAGAACCTTTAAGACATCCATCATTAGATAATCCGAAAACAGAATTTGAAAAGATAGTCGCCAAACTTGATAAATTATTAGAAATTGAACGTAACGCTAATCAAGATTTATCTAACCCTTCAGATTGGTTAACAATAGCCAATGAAAACAATATTTTGGAAATTGAAAAAAAATGGGATTTACCAACTGATTATTTTGAGTTTCTAAAAAAGTACTCCCCACTTAATGTCTACATTAACAATGATAATTTTTTTCAGGGTTTAAATCTACATGGCGCTAATGATTTGATTAAGAAACAAGAAGGATACTCATATAATCCAGTAAAAGGTGAAATCATTACTGATTGGCCAAATAATTTTGTAGTGATAGCTGATTCAGGAGCAGATCCTTATTGTATAGACATAAATGACAGCCAAGGAGCTATTTACACAAGTATGCACGGAACGGGAGAATGGAAATTCGAAAAATTTTCAGAATCTTTTGAAGACTTTTTAATAGAAATAGTAAAACAACATACAGCCAACACTATGTAAAAATGCATTAAAACGCATTTTACATTAAACGTTGTGGCTAATTTGGGACAAGTGCATCATACATAAAATATAGTCAGATTAAAGAAGGTCAATAAATAATGATAATTTCAATAGATAAATTACTTGATAAGATTAAAATTCTCAGAGAAGAATATAAATCATTTTTGGTGGCAATTGATGGTCACGGAGCATCAGGTAAAAGCAGATTGGCAAAAGAACTAATACGGCTAGATTCACAAATATCATTAATACATTTTGACGATTTCTACTTTTCGACCAATGTAGATTTTGGACATAGTATTAATCTACCAGAATTTGATTGGCGAAGACTTGAAAGAGAAGTATTGATTCCAATAAAAAATGGAGAAAATACCCAATATCAAAGATTCAATTGGGAATTGAATAAGCTGGACAATTGGATTGATGTAAAATCCGAAACAATTGTGTTAGTGGAAGGGGTATCTTCAATGAATAGCCGGATTCGTGATTACTTTGACTTCAAGATATGGGTTGATTGTCCGCTTGACATTAGATTAGAACGAGCAAAAGAGAGAGATGGAATAGATACAATGGAATTATGGATAAATGACTGGATCCCACGCGAAAACAACTATGTAATTTCAGATAGACCATATGAATATACTGACATTATTATAGATGGTTCTGGACAAAAAGCTAGACTAGATAAAAATGAATTATTTATAGTTGATATTAAGAGTTTGGATTTAAAATATTTAGAAAAACAGTCGAAATTAAAATAAACTAGCCACAAAAATGTATATAAAAATAGGCGAAAGCTTCGTTCTTTGAAATCACCTACTTTTCATATACTATCCGTTGAGGCGCAATGTGCCTCAACGGATGGGTTGACAGGCGTTTCGCCTCCCAACCGTTTTGGTGAGCCTACCCCAAGGGCGTTGAACCGAAATACGCCTAACATTCGGGTAAGTGCCATACGGTACATTACCCCTTGACAGGTAACCTTTTATTTTATAGTTTCAAGGGCAAGTATAGGTTCCTAACGGATAACCTCTCTGGTCGGGTAGTGCGCCCTACGGGGCCTATCACCCCATCCGTTGGCGGTAATACAAAAATGAAAACTTTTATAAAAATACAAGATAATTTAGGTGAGAAGGAACTTTCGGACCTTAACGACCTCTTAGAATCAGAGAACATTGATGGAATCGAAATTTCTTATTTAGGTAGTGCATATGGTCCGATTTGGAACAAAGAGAAAAATTATAATCTTGATTTTATTAAGAAACTGACCAATCTTAAAGGGTTGTCTTTATTTTTGCCTAAAACAGCAAAACTCGATTTTCTGCCTGCTACATTAAATTGGATAAATATTGGAGAGTTTGACAATAAAAAAGTATCACTAGAACCAATTTCCAATCTTAGTAAACTGAAATATTTAAGTCTTGTTAGAAATTCAAAGAATCTCGCAGAACTCTCAAATTTAAAACAGTTAGAGCAAGCATCATTTACAGGATATAAATTAAATCAACTTGAATTTGTTAGTGAATTAAACCAATTAATGGATTTATACCTAGGTTTTGGAGGAGGTGAAAGTATTGACTTTTTGAAAAACTTGAAGAACTTAAAAAGGCTTGAAATACTAAGAGTCAAAAAATTATCAGATATATCATCAATTTCAAAACTATCAGAATTGGAATGGTTGAAACTTGAAGACCAAGCACAAGTCAATCAACTTCCCGATTTATCAAATCTTAAAAAATTAAAACACCTATCCTTAATCAATTTAAAGAGTTTAGAGGATATAAGTGCTTTAGAGAATAGTCACATTAAAGAATTGGTAATTTTAAATTCTAATCTAACCATCGAGCAGTTGAAACCATTGGTTAAATCTAAAATTGAAAGGATTTGCATAAGTTTAAAAAAGAAAAAAGACATTCAATGGATTGAGGAAACTTTAGGAAATAGAGTTGTAGAATATATTGACACAGAATCTCATAAACAAAAAGAAATAAAGTACTACCGCCAACATGGTGTATAAGTAATAGCGGTTTAAGTGATAAAACGAAAAATAAAATATAAATAAATGGTCAATGCAAAACCGAAAGTTTTGTGAGTAGAAATCCGCTACTACTCATACACGAGACCGTTGAGGCGCAATGCGCCTCAACGGATGGGGTGGCAGACGTTTTGCCTCCCAACCGTTTCGGTGAGCCTACCCCACGGGCGCTGAACCAAAATACGCCTAACGCAGGGTAAGTGCCATAAGGCACATTACCCCTTGACAGGCAACCTTTTATTTTATAGTTTCAGGGGCAGTGATAGGTTCCTGACCGATAACTGCTCGGGTAGGGCGCCATACGGTGCCTACCACCCCATCCGTTATGCACAGTTTGGAGTCAGTAAACTTATTTAAATATGAAACAAAAGATATTTACAAGCATATTCCTACTAATAGGAACTTTTATATATGGTCAAGAAATCATTGAGATAAGTGTAGAAGACGAACAGTTAATTGACTCGGTAGGGAACCTTTATTTAGATGCAAATCAAATTCCTGGAATGGGAATTGGAGTATTGAAAAATGGTAAAGTACTGTATTCCAAAGGCTTGGGCTTTAAAGATAAAAACACTAAAGAACCAGTGACTAATAAAACTGTTTTTCACCTGGCCTCTATTTCAAAGCCTTTTGTCTCAACAGCGATACTACAACTTGTTGAACAGGGTAAAATTGAACTAGACGACTTGGTGACAGAACACTTGCCTTATTTCAGAATGGCGGACGATCGTTATAAGAGTATTACGATAGAGCACCTATTACTACATACCGCAGGTATTCCCGATGTTGGGCCGTCGGAAAATTACGAATGGGATAAGCCTCAAGATGATGATGAAGCCCTCGAAAGATACGTTAAAAGTTTAGCTACTTGGAAGCTGGAATTCAAACCTGGAAGAAAGAAACCATCCTATACAAATACTGGATATGAAATTTTAGGAGATATAATCTCAAAAGCATCTGGTATATCATTTGAACAGTTTATGCAAGAAAATATTTTTACTCCTAATGAAATGATTGCAAGTAGTTTTCTGCTTTCAGATATACCAAATAAAACACTTAGCAGCCCGCATATTAAAAACTCTGATGGCGAAATTGAAGTAAGTGCTATATATCCTTATAATCGAGAACACGCACCAAGTAGCTGTTTACATTCAAATATTGAAGACATGTTAAAATTTGCGATTATGAACCTCAATAAGGGTCAATACAATGATAAACAGATATATTCGGAGAATACTTATAACCTACTAATGACTCCTCAAGTAAAAGAAAATAAGATATTTCAGTATGGCTTAGGGTGGAATATTGCAGATTTCAGGAATACCAAACGTATTGAGTTTACAGGTGGAGATATTGGTTTTGATACTGTTATCATCATGGTGCCTTCTAAATCTTTTGCAATAGTTGTACTCAGTAACAGACATTTTGTAACTCCAGCCTTCCAGGTTATTAATACCGCTTTTGATATTGCTAGTAAATACAACTGAAGATAATGGTAAGTGTACATAACAAATACTAAAATGAATATGCGAACTGAGCCATTTGAAAAGACCCTGTGTACTGGAAATTTCAGTACTTCTAGCAGCTGGCACGCATACTCATTTTAGCTAAACGTTGAGGCGCAATGCACCTCAAAGGATGGGGTGCCAACGGTTTCGGTGAGCCTATCCCAGGGGCCTTGAACCGAAATACGCCTAACGCAGGGTAAGTGCCATAAGGCACATTACCCCTTGACAGGCAACCTTTTATTTTATAGTTTCAGGAGCAAAGATAGGTTCCTTACCGATAACCTCTTTGGCTGGGTAGTGCGCCCTACGGCGCCTACCACCCCATCCGTTGGTAGCAATACGAAAAAACATTTGTTGTCATATAGCAACTAATAAGAAAACGATTCCAACTTACTTTGCTTCATATAACTTTTAAATAAACGAAGAAATGAAGCAATATAAAAGAATCGCTCTTGTTACGGGGGCAAACAAAGGTTTAGGATTTGAAACAGCAAAGCAATTGTTAGAACAAGACATTGAAGTTCTTCTTGGCGTGAGGAATGAAGTTGCAGGAAGAGATGCACAAGAGAATTTGCAGACTTTGGGCTTAAATTCTGAAATTGCAGTTATTGATGTTAGTGATGAAAGCTCTATCATTGAAACAGCCGAAAGAATCGACCAAGATTATGGTAAACTTGACATACTTGTCAATAACGCTGGTGTAATGCTGGACTTAGGGCAGGCAATAGATGAGGTTTCCACAGAGACTATGAGGAATACTTTTGAAGTTAATGTTATTGGACCATCAAATGTAATAAAGTATATGTTGCCATTGCTTAAAAAATCTGAAGCAGGTAGGATTGTCAATGTATCAAGTGGATTAGGCTCTTTATATCAAAATGCCGACCCCAATTATATGTATTATCCATACAAGCTATTGGCGTATAATAGTTCTAAGTCTGCTTTGAATTCTATAACCTTATCTTATGCTTTTGCCTTAAAAGACAGCAAGATAAAGATTAATTCTGCTGACCCGGGCTTTTGCAAGACAGATTTAAATGGAAACATTGGACCGAGAAGTCCCAAAGATGGAGCAAGGATAGCAGTCAAGTTAGCAACGATAGATAAAGATGGTCCTCACGGAGGATTCTTTGATGACAATGGAATTGTACCCTGGTAAAAATGGATATATCACCCGAAACAAACTCTCTTATTGACTATCTGCTGACCTACAATCATTTGACCGGTCAGCAGATTAGTCTAATAGAAAGTATGGTTGAAATCGTGCATCTGCAAAAAGGGGAATATTTTTCGGAAGCAGGTAAAATAGTTCGGCATTTCGCTATTGTCAAAGATGGCATTTTAAGAGTATGCTACTACGATAAGCAAGGCAATGAAGTTACCAGATATTTTATAGAAGAAAATAGTTTAGCAGTCGATTTAAACAGTTTTAATTATCAAATACCGTCATCTGAATATGTAGAGGCAGTTATCCCAACTGAACTATATGTTTTTAGTAAAACGTCTTTAGCAAAGCTTACAGAAACAATTTTAGTTTGGGAAAACATTCAAAATAAGATTGTAAATACCGCTCTGTTGGAAAAAGTAAATCGTATTAGTCCAATGATGGCAGAAGATTCAAAGACTAGATATTTAGAATTCCATAATAGATACCCAAAGTTAGTCAATCGAATACCGCTGAATTATTTAGCATCATACATTGGAGTAACTAAACATACTTTGAGTAGAATAAGGAAAGAATTACTAAAGTAGCACTGCTACCAACATTGTGTATAAGTAATAGCAGTTTAAGTGATAAAGCGAAAGTATAAACATAGAATAAAAGTCTGTGCAAAACCGAAAGGTTTGTGGGTATAAATCCGCTACTACTCATACACCAGACCGTTGAGGCGCATTGCGCCTCAACGGATGGGGTGGTAGGCGTTTCGCCTCCCAACAGTTTCGGTGAGCCTACCCCACGGGCGTTGAACCGAAATACGCCTAACATTCGGGTAAGTGCCATAAGGCACATGACCCCTTGACAGGCACCCTTTTATTTTATAGTTTCAGGGGCAGTGATAGGTTCCTTACGGATACCTCTCTGGTCGGGTAGTGCGCCATAAGGCGCCTACCACCCCATCCGTAGGCGTTTCGCCTACCCACGGGCATTGACGAAATACGCTTAACATTCGAGTAGGTGCTACAAGGCAATTACCCCTTGACAGGCACGCTTTTATTTTATAGTTTCAGGGGCAGAAATAGGTTCCTTACGGATAACCTCTCTGGCTGGGTAGGGCGCCATACGGCGCCTACCACCCCATCCGTTAGCCACAAGCAAAACAAACAGAAATGAATATCGAAACTGATTGGAATAAAATAAGAAAGCACTTTAATAAGAGTTTTGCTTCTAACTTTTATGTTTCAGTCGCTTCTGTGGACTCAGAAAACAATCCAACTGTGACACCAATTGGGTCTTTATTTCTGAATGATAATCAAACTGGATTTTACTTTGAAAAATTTCCATCAAAACTACCTGAACACGCCAAAAGTAATCCCAAAGTTTGTTTGCTCGGAGTGAATAGTGGACGAATATTCTGGATAAAAGCATTGTTCAAAGAAAAATTTACTGACTTTCCAGCAATGAAACTTTATGGAGAACTTTGTGAAAGGCGAAAAGCAACTGAAAAAGAAATAAAACGATTGAACCGAAGGATGAAAATGACAAAAGGGCTGAAAGGCAATACGTATTTATGGAAAACAATGGAATTTGTCCGTGAAATAAAATTTATAAAAGCTGAAAAAATCAATCTCGGAAAAATGACAGCAGAACTATAAATAGATAAAAAGCCAGTGGCTAACAAGGTGTATAAGTAATAGCGGTTTAAGTGATAAAACAAAGGTATAAACATAGGAAAGAGGTCAGTACAAAACCGAAAGGTTTGTGAGTAGAAATCCGCTACTCCTCTATCCGTTGAGGAGCAATGCGCCTCAACGGATAGAGTGGTAGGCGTTTCGCCTCCCAACGGTTTCGGTGAGCCTACCCACGGGCATTGACGAAATACCTTTAACATTCGAGTAGGTTCTACAAGGCACATTACCCCTTGACAGGCACCCTTTTATTTTATAGTTTCAGGGGCAAAGATAGATTCCTTACCGATAACCTCTCTGGCTGGGTAGAGTACCCTACGGTGCCTCCCACCCCATCCGTTAGGTTTAATAAAACAAGATGAATAAAATATTTACCTTTATTTTTTCTATTATATACTGCCACACAGTTTTTGCTCAACTAATTACGGACCATAGCTACAATCCAACCGTCAAGACAAAGACTTACCCGCAAAATAACGGAACGATAATTTATATAGACGAGGGGCATAATAATCATCACCTTCATAATAATGATTACATACCGCTTTCCAAGATTCTTGAAGCTGATGGTTATCGGATAAAGATTAACACGGAAAAATTCAGTGAAGCGGTTTTGAAAAACTTTGAAATACTGTTATTGGCAAGTCCCCAACCAGACAGCATTAATGATGATTTTAGAACCCTTCCCACTTCTGATATTTTATCCATAGAAGAAGTAGACGCAATAAAAGAATGGGTTCATAACGGTGGCTCGTTACTTTTAGTTGCAGATCACATGCCTTTAGCTGGCACAATAAACTCGCTTGCAGATGCATTTGGATTTACTGTTTACAATTCATTCGTAATGAGCAGTCCGTCCAACGGAATCATTGATTTTAAACTTTCGGATGGGACTATAAATGATAGCTCTCCAGTTACTAATGGAAGAGATGAAAGTGAAAGAATTAATCAAATAAGAACGTTTACTGGGCACGGATTTAAAATACCAGAGAGTGCAGAATCAATATTACGATTAACAAAATCACAAACTGTCTACATGACAAAAGAGACTTGGAATTTCAAAGAGGTTGAAGATAAGTTCTCTGCTCAAGGATTATCCCAAGGAGCTGTGTTGACTTATGGCAAGGGCAGAGTTGCTTTTTTTGGTGAAGCAACAATGTTCAAGGCAAGGCTTTGGGGCAAAAAAAAGTATGGAATGAATCATAAGAAAGCGAAAGATAATTATCAATTACTGCTCAATGTAATTCATTGGTTAGACAATAAAATTTAAGTACGAAGCTAACCCCAACGTGTAAAAATTTACAGCTCATGCCTATTTAGGCGCAATGAAAGGAGCTATATGACGGGAATAGAGAAAACTAAACCTAACAAAAACTAAAACAACCATACCTTTCAGTTGCTTAGACTGGAAAGCTTTTTGCAATCTGTTATCTTGCTTTTAGTTAGTCGTTGAATCAAATAAAATCGAATAAACATTGAATAAATTGATTCTTCATTCGATATTTGGATAAAATCAGATAAGAATCAAATAATTCAGTATGGAATCAAAGCTATTATTCGACTTCAAAACTAATCAACTGATTATCAAAAAAATAGCCTACATTGATTCATTTAAAGGAAAATGGATAGGCTTACAAGAAAGAGAATCAGTCTATCTTGAAGAACTTAAACAAATTGCAATAATAGAAAGCATTGGTTCATCAACCAGAATTGAAGGATCTACCCTAACTAATGATGAAGTTAAGCAGTTATTGAATAATTTAAAGATTTCTTCCCTAAAAACTAGGGATGAGCAAGAAGTCTTTGGATACTACGAAGTCTTAAACCTTATTTTAGAATCGTTTGATGACATAGAAATCACTAAAAACAATATACATCACCTTCATAAAATACTGCTTTCAAAAAGTGCTAAAGATGAAAGTCATAGAGGTAAGTACAAAAAACTATCAAATAAAGTAGTAGCCAATTATCCTGAAGGTCAATAAAAGGTTATATTCAGAGCAACAGAACCGTTTTTAGTAGATGAAGAGATGAGAACATTGATCTCATGGACTCATAAACAGCTCACTAACCAAGCACTTCATCCCTTGATCATTACAGCCACATTTGTATACGAATTCCTATCTATTCATCCTTATCAAGATGGGAATGGAAGATTATCAAGACTATTGACTACATTGTTATTGTTAAGAAACAACTATGATTTCATGCAGTATGCATCAATGGAAATTGAAATCGAAAAAAGAAAAAAGGAGTATTACAAGGTTCTAATGAACGGACAGAAAAATAGAGGAACTAAAAAGGAAATAATTAATGAGTGGATTATATTTTTCTTAGAGGTATTGGAACAAGCAATCTACAAACTAGAAAATCGGTATTCTGAAATAAAGAACTTAAAAACTTACTTAAATAAAAGACAAAAAGAAGTAATCAGATTTATCGAAGAAAATGAACCAGTAAAAATTAACGATATTGATCAAGCTTTAAAAGAATATACATCTTACACATTAAAGAAAGATGTAAAATTCTTGGTAGATGAAGGAATTCTTAAAAAAATGGGAAAAGCAAGAGCAACAATCTATATTTTGAATAAAGAGAAAAAGACTAGGTTCAACGAAACATAGTCATCAAGTGTTGCTAAACGTGCCACCTGTGTCTATGCTAACCGTTGAGCTGAAACACGCCTCATATTCAGGTAAGCGCCATAAGGCACATTACCCTTGACAAGCATTCTTTAATTTAATAGTTTCAGGGGCAAAAATAGGTTCCTTACCGATAACTTCTCTGGCTGGGTAGTGCGCCATACGGCGCCTACCACCCCATCCGTTGTGCGTCATGCGAAAAACGATAGTGCTAGTAATAAACGATTAACACGTAAGAAAATAAATGCTTTTTCACTCAATAGATTTTGCAATATTTTTACCGATAGTTTTTATACTCTATTGGTTCGTTACAAATAAAAATTTAAGACTACAAAACTTGTTGACAGTTACCGCAAGTTATATATTCTATGGTTGGTGGGATTGGAGGTTTTTATCTCTGATTATTTTCAGTACAATAGTTGATTATTTAGTTGGTCGAAATTTAAAAAATGAAGAAAGTCAAATCAGAAGGAAAATCCTCTTGTGGACAAGTATTTTAGTAAATCTTGGATTTCTAGGTTTCTTTAAATATTACAACTTCTTTCTTGATAACTTTGTTTCAGCTTTTTCACTCTTCGGAACAGAGATAAAAGCTAACTCATTAAATATAATTCTACCAGTTGGAATTAGTTTTTACACATTTCAAACATTAAGTTACACCATTGATGTTTATAAAAGGAAACTTGAACCAACGAATGACTTTATAGCATTTTCTGCTTTTGTAAGCTTCTTTCCCCAATTGGTTGCAGGACCAATTGAAAGAGCAACTAATTTACTTCCTCAATTCTACAGCAAACGGACTTTTGATCATTCAAAAGCAGTTGACGGAATGCGTCAGATACTTTGGGGATTATTTAAAAAGATAGTAATTGCTGATAATTGTGCTGAATATGCTAATCTTATTTTTAACAATTCAACTGATTATTCAGGAAGTACATTAGTTCTTGGCGCTATATTCTTTACATTCCAAATCTATGGTGACTTCTCGGGTTATTCTGACATAGCAATAGGGACTTCACGACTTTTTGGAGTTAATTTAATGAGAAATTTTGCTTTTCCGTATTTCTCACGAGACATTGCAGAATTTTGGAGACGTTGGCATATTTCGCTTTCAACTTGGTTTAGAGATTACCTTTATATCCCATTAGGCGGAAGTCACGGTGGAACACTGATGAAAATTCGTAATACATTCATAATATTTATTGTCAGCGGATTTTGGCATGGTGCAAATTGGACATTTATTGTTTGGGGAGCATTGAATGCAATTTATTTCTTACCTCTATTATTGACTAATAACAATCGAAATAATTTGGAAACTGTTGCTCAAGGTAAATTACTTCCAAATATTAAGGAGCTATCACTTATGTTATTAACTTTTGGTTTAACTGTTTTTGCTTGGATATTTTTTAGAGCTGAAAATATCAGTCATGCTTTCAGTTACATTGCAGGGATTTTATCAACATCACTTTTCGAGATACCAAAATTTGAAGGGATGCCAACAGTCTTAACTACAATAATTCTCATAGCAATTTTTGTCTTAGTTGAATGGTTTGGAAGAGAAGGCAAATACGCAATTGAATCTCTTGGGTTTAGCTGGCAAAAACCACTTCGTTGGTTACTCTACATTGGTATTTTACTAATTATTTTTTATGCGGGGAATTTTAATGATAATACATTTATATATTTTCAATTCTAATCAATGAAAAAATTTCTTTTACAACTTAGTTTATTCTTAACAATTATTTTAGCAATTATTTCATTGCTAAATATATTTCACAGTAGGCACAACAATGAACCACCTCATTACAAATTGCAATATACTGAAACTACTAATTCACAAAGCAAGTATAACAGTATTATTATCGGTACATCTATGGCTACTCATGGCATTAGACCAAGTCAATTAGATACTTCAGAAAGAAGATATTACAATTTAGCTCTAAATGGAACTACGCCAGATTTCTATTTAAAATGGTTAAATAATTTATTTAATGTATCCCATCCAAAAGTTGATTATTGGATTGTTTCTACTGATTTATTTTTTCTTTCAGGGGCAGGTTGGAGAGATTTTGAACAAGATTCTGAGTTTTTCCCCTCTAAAAATTTCTGGGAGATGTTGATGAATAACACATCACTTGATAAATCGTTGCTTGTTTCCAACAGATTACCTCTCATAAAATATAGAAGTAGAGTTTTAAATTCCTTTGAAAATCATCAAGGAGCCTACGAATTTATCGTTGATGAATACGATAGAGGTTATATAACTTTAAAAAGAAATGATAAAGTTGATTTTAGTAAGGATGTAAATTATACAATAAAAATAACTGAAGATGCTAAATCAAAGTATACTGAACTTATTGATAGTCTTTTAACTCTAGGGGGTGAAATTATTATTATTATCCCACCTGTATTCAGCTTTCTTCCAGAACAGTATATTCAAGCAAAAATATTTTTAGAAGTATTGTCAAAAGAAAAAAATATTCCTCTTTATGACTTTAATGATGAAATATTTGATGATAAGCTTCAATCAACAGAGAATTTTGTTGATTTTATTCATTTAAGTGGAAAAGGGAGTAAGATATTTTCTTCACTTTTGAAACAAAGAATAAATGCACGAACGCACAACAATGTATATACAAAATAGGCTAAATAGTAGTAAATACGCCTAACGTTGGGTAAATGCCATAAGGCGCCTACCACCCCATCCGTTACCAACAATGCAACCTTCGATCAATTCGAGTGTCTTTAAATCAAAAAATAAAACTATGAATGAAATCATTAGCGTAATATTTATCGTCCTTTCAAATACTTTAGTATTTGGACAAACTATTTCTGAATCGTCTGAGGTAATGACAAAAAAGTCAACCCTTGAACTAATGAACCAGTTAAAGGTACCTGCAGTTGGAATTGGAATAATAGAAGATGGACTATTAAAAGAAGTTAAAGTCCATGGTGAACTTGTGGCCGGAAAACCTGCTCCTTACAATACAATTTTTGAGACCGCATCTCTTTCAAAACTTGTAGTGACAATGCTTACGCTTACACTTGTAACAAATAAAGATTGGGACTTAGATGACCCACTTGCTCAATATTGGGTAGATCCAGATGTCAAAAATGACCCCTTTCACAAAAAGCTAACAACTAGACATGTTCTAACTCACCAGACCGGTTTTGACAACTGGAGGTGGAATAATGAACAAAAGAAGCTAGTCTTCAACTTTGAACCTGGAACAGATTACAAATATTCTGGGGAAGGTTTTGAGTACCTTGGAAAGGCTTTAGAAAATAAGTTCAAAATGAATCTTCATCGCTTATGTGATTCACTTTTATTTAGAAACTACGACATGACAGATTCCAGATTTTACTGGGACAATGATGAGATAGAATCGCGATATGCAGTTGGTCATAGTAAAGAGGGTATTCCCAAAAAAATACGAAAAAAAAAGGAGGTAAGTGGATATTACTTCCTAAGTACAATCAAAGACTATTCGATGTTTGGAATTAATATAATGAATAAGACCACAATTTCCGAAGAGGTCTTCAGCGATATGGTTCGACCTCAAACAAAACTTGACAAAGACGAATCTTTTGGATTAGGTTGGGATATACTACATGATATAACCAATGGAGAGTATGCGATGATATATTCTGGATCAAATTGGGGAGTCCGTACCTTCATTATGTTATTGCCTTATGACAAAAGTGGTCTTGTAGTGTTTACGAATGGGGACAACGGGTTTGATATAATCGAGAAAATAGTTGTTTCTCACTACGGAAGTTTGGGAAAAGAAATTGTGCAGAAATGGTAAATAAAATCCAACATTTGCAGTTTAAAAAGATGCTAACACTGTATGAAAATGCATTAAAACGTCTGCCACCCCATCCGTTAGCTGTTACTAAAAACAAAATCGTGCTAAAAGAAACATTCATAGAACTTTTGACAAACTTTACAAACAATGAAAGTCTGAAAAATGAGCTATGGAATGAAATCGAAAAAAACTATGCAAGTAAAAAAAGACATTATCATACTTTACAGCACCTTGGCAATTTACTTGCTCAATTAACTGATGTAAAAAGTGAAATTCAGAATTGAAAAACCATATTATTCACACTCTTTTATCACGACATAATCTACAATTCTATAAAATCAAATAATGAAGAAAAAAGTGCTGAACTTGCCGAAAAAAGAATGACTCAAATTTCAGTTTCTAACGATAAAACTATGTAAAAAACAAATTTTAGCCACCAAGTCACACATAAAATCAACAGACTGCAACACAAACTATTTTACAGATGCCAACCATACATCACATTACCCCTTGACAGGCACACTTTTATTTTATAGTTTCAGAGGCAGAGATAGGTTTCACCACTTTGATTGGGTAGCACCATACGGCGCCTACCACCCCATCTGTTAGGCTTTATTTACAAAAAAACAAAATGAATATACCTGAATTTCTATTTCATTATTACGAACTTGAAAATGGACCATTCCGAAATATTACTGAATATGGTTATGAAAAAGCTGAAAATATCCAAGATACAATTACTGAAGGATGGAATAGTAAAAGACCTGAAAACTATGTTGACTTAAGATTCTCTTTGGAAAAAAGAATTAAAAAACATTTTGTCCTAAAAGGAGGAAAACCTAATAGGAACGATCCGTTTTATTTTACTTTAGGAGAATGTAAGTTTGCAGAATCTTGGTATATAAATCCAGGTGTTATAAAAATCCCATTAACTGATTTTAAACCCGAGCATATAAGTTTTACCTATCCTGATAGTATGGTCTCCTATCAATTTTATGATGAACCTAAACTTGAAACTTATCGAAAAAATTGCAACGGTCAAATTTTCTTACTAGATGAAATAAATGATCTTATTGGAGAGTATGGACTACCCACTGAGGAAAAATCTGAATCTGAGGAAAGATTTAAATATGACAAATACATAGAAGCGCAAGTTTGGGACGATCAAATAATTAAAAAGTATAAAACAAAAGCCTAACAATGTATAAATGCCATTAAAACGGCCACCCCAGCCGTTAGCAACAAGCTAAAAAACTGAGATGAAAGTTAGAGAAGCACATAGAAGCGATTATACTATTTCAACTGACAAGGATAAGTTAGATATTTTGAGCATTCACCAATTCCTTGCAAACGAAACTGACTGGGCTAATGGAATTCCAATCAATACTTTAAAAGCATCAATTGAAAACTCTTTGAATTTTGGGCTTTATTACAAAAACAAGCAAATTGGCTTTGCCAGAATAATTTCAGACTACTCAACTATTGCGTACTTAGGAGATGTTTATGTTCTAAATGAATATAGAGGAAAAGGATTAAGTAAATGGCTAATGCACGAAATAATGAACCACCCAAATCTTCAAGGATTAAGACGTTGGATTTTATTAACTAATACCGCTGAATGGCTTTATAAAAAGTTTGGGTTTACGGAAGTACCTAATCCTGAATTTTATATGGAGAAACATAACCCGAATGTATATAGCAGAATAGGTAAAACTAATGCCAACAATGTTTAGCAACAAGCTAAAAAATGAAAATGAAATTTAGAAAAGCAACCAAAAATGATGTTGCCGACATTGTTGCAATGATTGCTGATGATGAACTCGGAAAAACAAGAGAAAACTTTCAAATTCCTTTACCATCTGAATATCTTACCGCATTTGAGAATATTGATACGGATGAAAATCAGGAATTAGTAGTTGTAGAAAACGAAAATTCTGAAATTATAGGAACCTTACAACTATCATTTATTCAATACCTAACTTATCGTGGTGGAATTCGAGCACAAATAGAAGCAGTAAGAATTAGAAAAGACCAAAGAGGACTTGGAATTGGAAAAGCAATGTTTGAATGGGCTATTAACAGAGCAAAAGAGCGGAACGCGCATTTATTGCAATTAACGACTGATAAGAAACGACCGAAAGCTAAAAAATTCTATGCAGATTTAGGATTTAAAGCCACTCACGAAGGAATGAAAATACACTTTAAATGAAAAAGTCAGTTGCTAACAACGTGTAAGCATAATAACGGCTAAAGTGTAATAGTTAAAACGAAATAAAATTGTATAAGCTTATAGTCTGTCATAAGCCGAAAATGAATGCATCAAATCCGCTACTACGCTCATACAAAACTGTTGAGCCGAAATACTTTTAATATTCGGGTAAGCGCCATAGAGCACATTACCCCTTGACAGACAAGCTTTTATTTTATAGCTTCAGGAGTAGAGGTAGGTTCCTTACAGATAACCACTCTGGCTAGGTAGTGCGCCCTACGGCGCCTACCACCCCATCCGTTGTGTATCATAAGGTACTTCATAACAGACGAAGCAACCCATAGCTAATAAAATACATCGTTATAATAGTAAAGATCAAATTATTACCAATGTCTAGACAAATCCTACTCACACTTAGAGTTTTATTCAAATACAAGCTATATACAGGAGTTAGCCTGATAGGGCTGGGTATCGCTATTGCTTCATTTTGGTTTATCGCCAACTTCGTTAAGAATTCTCATCAATATGATTCTTTTCATAAAAATCAGGGCAGAATTTACAGGTTGACAATGGAAATTACTACTGCTGATAATACTGATCATTATGCTACCACTGGCAAACCTCCAGCACGCCTTCTGATCGACAATTATACTGGCGTTGAAGCCTATGCGAAAATGGTATTTATCAACCCTGTGGTCAAGGTAAGAAATGAGATTTTCAATGAAGTAGGCTTCTTTAATGTAAACCCCGGGACATTAGATGTTTTTTCATTTGATTTTATAATGGGAGGCGAAACAACTTGCCTTTCCAACCCCAATTCAATTGTACTATCTAGGTTTTTAGCAGAAAAATATTTTAATGATATTAATGTCGTTGGCAAAGAAATTACTGTCGATGAAAATCAATACATTGTAAGTGGCGTTTTTGAAGATTGGCCTAAGAACTCTCACCTCGATATCAAAGCGATGACCTTGTCAGATGGAACAAAAACTAAGTATGAACCACAAGATTGGTTTGACTTAGAGCAGTACAATTATGTTTTACTCGATCCAACAAATAACCAAAATGATCTCAACGATAAGCTGACACAACTAAAAACGCAATTCCTTACTCCTATTTTAGAGGGGACGGGTGTAGATGTTAAATTTAATGCACAACCTCTCAAGGACCTCTACTTTTCAGATGCGTTGATCGACGATGTTCCAAAAGGAAATAAGGCATACATAAACGCATTGACATTTGCGGGGCTATTAGTCTTACTAATTGCAGGTTTAAACTACGTCAATTTATCGTTGACTCGATCTACGCAACGGACGAAGGAAATTGTATTGAAGAAAATTTTAGGTATATCACGCAAGCAACTTCTCTTGCAGAGTGTGTTGGAATCTTGCATGATGACATTGTTGATTTTGATAGTTTCCTCCGCTCTGGTATTCATTTTCGATAAATTTTATTTTGATTATACAGGGTTTCAGTCGATCAACATTATAGATAATTGGGAATTGCTTTTAGGTATTCTTCTAACTACGTTTCTGTTTGGCCTACTTGGTACTAGTTATTCAGGCGCTTACCTCTCTTTTTCCAGTAGGTTAATCAACAAGGAAGTTGTATCCATTCGTATATTCAAAAAAGGACTACTAGGGTTTCAGTTTGCTCTGGCATCCATCATACTCATAGTTACATTAACTATGAATCAGCAAATTGATTTTATGATCAATAAAGACCTGGGTTTTTCAAAGGATCAAGTTCTTATTGTCGACCTCCCCGAGAATGAAGAATTGAAGGATAAACGTATTTTCTTCAAGGAACAAATTCAATCTCTGGATAAAGTCCAAAATGCCTCTTTAATCGGAGGTGGTGCCTTACCTGGAGCGGACAATGGAAAGGAATTATTTCAGGTAATGATCGATGGGAACAAAGCTGAAAAGGTTTATAACTTTTATAGAATCGATGAAAACTATAGTGAGCTATTAGATATCAAGTTTTCAGCAGGGCGAAACTTTCAGGCAAACAGAATCAGTGACCAGACCAATGCGATAATTATCAACGAATCTTTAGCTCAATCATTAAATTGGCAGAACCCTTTGGGTAAAAAGATATGGTATGGTGGTGAACCGAGGGAAGTAATAGGTGTCGTTAAAAATTTCCACAATAAATCCTTGCATAATATTATTGAGCCTGTTGTCCTTATGTTTGATCTGAATTACTCCAGAAACCTACTGATTAAGGCTACACCATCTGAGGTGAAACTAATTAAATCAACGTGGGCTGATGTTTTTCCTAATATCCCGTTTTCGCTAACCTATTTTGATCAGTTTATAGATGACTTATATGCCAAGGAATATCGACTGGTACAACTATTCAGTTTCTTTTCTGTGGTCTCCCTTGCACTCTGTTGCATGGGGCTCTTTGCCACCTTCTCATTCCACGTTCTCCAAAGAGTAAAAGAAATGAGCATCCGAACAGTGTTGGGAGCAACTGCCTTAAACCTACTGAAATCAATATTGAGTAGTTATATAGCAACTGCCGTTATTGCTATTGGACTGGCTTTACCCGTGGCCTGGTTCCTTTTGACCTTTTGGCTGGAAGGGTTTAGCTATAAGATCCAGATAAATCCGATCCTCTTCATTTTTTCTTCTGGTCTGGTATTACTTATGAGTCTTATCGCGATAGCCTATCACCTGAAAAAAGTATTAAACGTAAATCCTGCAGATTCCTTAAGTCATGAATAAGATGAATACGATACACAAAAAATGCATAGTAAGTGCATTTTCAATGGTCTCTGCAGTTCAATACTTTGGTGATGTGATATCGGAAGATGTGAGCGCACTCACCATACATAGGCGTTTCGCCTACCAACATCATTGAGTCTGCCCCACAGGCGTTGAACCGAAATACACCTAACATTTGGGTAAGTACCATAAGGCACATTACCCCTTGATAGGTACGCTTTTTACAGTTTCAGGAGTAAAGATAGGTTCCTAACGGATAACAGCTTTAGCTGGTTAGTACGCCCTACAGCACTTACTAACCCATCCGTTATAGCCAATTAGTAAAAATTTTGAGATTGTAAATAACACTGTTATATTTGCTCAATGATTATTTCAAAAGAAAAAGTATTAGACTCAACTTTACATCTTACCAAACAGGTAGGCTGGGATGATGTATCAATAAGAAATGTTGCAAAACATATTAGATATAGCACAATAAAAGCAATTCAGGGAAAGAAAAGTGTTTGCCAAGTACTCTTCGATGTATTTGCTGAAATTAACCCGAATGAGCCACAAATCGTATTTATTCAGTTTTTCGCAATGCTCGAAGGATTTGTAAAGATATCAAAAGCACTTCCACTTCAACATAATACACTAATGGAATCTTACACTGACGAAATCGTAAAGAATTTTCTCTACGGAACTAAATAATTTTTTTTAACCATAAAATAACACTGTTATAAATTACAAACATGAAAAACAAAAGAGTATTAATTATAGGCGGAACGGATGGTATAGGAAGGGCAATTGCCAATAAGTTAGTGAAAGAGAACACCGTTTTAATTGTTGGACTGAACGAGAAAAAAGCAAAAGATTTTATTACAACCAACCCTAAAAATGGAAAATATATTGTGCACGATGCTTCACTTCTTAACAATATTCCAAAGCTGCATTTATTGATAAAGTCTGCACTTGATGGTTTGGATTTTATTGTACATACCGCTGATGTTTTACAAGTAAAGCGAATAAACACCTCAGAAGGTTTAGACCGTTCAATAGCTCTTTGTTACTTTTCTAGGGTTCTTATTAATCAGCTTTTTGCTACTGAAGGCGCACCTTATAAACCTGAAAAAATTATTCACGTGGCTTTGGCTGGGCATAAGCCATCAAAGAACTTCGCCAAAAACTTTCCCTTATCAGATAAGGCAGGTGGCATAAAAATGCATTCAATAGGACAAATATCTAATGACTTTTATGCGCTTTACATGAAAGAAAAGTTCGACAACCAAAGAATTAAAATAAATATACTAAACCCTGGCTTTGTGAGTACTAACATCCGCAATGACGGGCAATTCCCTTCGTTCGTAAAAAAAATTATTTTTCCGCTTTTACATATAATTTGGAAAAAACGAGAACGTAGTCCAAAGGAGTATGCAGAGATTCCAATTGCAATACTATTAAATAAAAATGATGAGGCGAACAAATATACCTTGATTGATGAAAATGGAAGAGGTCTTGAGGGAAGTGAGAATGTTCGCAATAGTCAAACTCAACGACAAGTTTATAACCACACTACTCAAATAATAAATGACCTTTTAGAGGAAAATAAAATTGAAAGCTGGCTATAACAAGGTTTATAAGCAATAGCGGTTTGGATGTCAACTCAAACCGTTTTTGTGTTTATTTAAGTATAGTGTTTATCAAAAAGTGTTAGCTATAAATCTGCTACTGCTCATACACTATACCGTTGAGTCGCAATGCGCCTCAACGGATGGGGTGGTAGGCGTTTCACCTACCAACATCATTGAGCCTACTCCACGGGCGTTGAACCGAAATACGCCTAACATACGGGTGAGTGCCATACGGCACATTACCCTTGACAGGCATTCTTTAATTTTATAGTTTCAGAGGTAAAGGTAGGTTCCTTACGGATAACCACTCTGACTGGGTAGTGCGCCATACGGCGCCTACCATCTCATCCGTTATCAATTATTAAAAAGCAGAGCTAATGAAAATTAAATATCATATTCTAAATGGTGATTCCCTAAAAGAGCAGTTTCCCAAAAAAATTGACGGAGAGATAATTGTTGCTCGTGAATGCTTTATTGATGGAGATGTAAGTAGTGCTACTTTAGCCGATTTGTTTAAGATGCGTGCGAAGTTTATTTCCGAGGTTTATGGAGACTATTCAATAGAGGATTATTATGCAGATTCTGTTTCTGAATTCGAAAAGATTCAAAGCATACCTGATGAGGCGGAAATTAACTTATGGTTCGAAGATGACCTATTTTGCCAAGTGAATTTTTGGTTTACTGTTAACCTAATAGTTAATTCTTTAAAATCCAGTGAAGTTTTTCTAGTAAGACCAGCAATCCACACGCAATATGGATTTGGTGGGCTAAATGAAGGAGAACTAATTAATGCCTACAAACAAAGAACTCAAATAACTGAATTGGATGAACTAGCAATTTTATGGAGTTCTTATCAAAATAATGCTATTGAGGTATTGGTCAAAGTAGCTAAAGAGTTAGAACAAAAGTATCCTTTCATTCTCAACGCTGTTGAGGCTCACGTTGACAGAATTCCAAGTGAGAATGGTCCAGGACGACCTAAACGAGCTTTAATAGACATAATGAATGATTTAGGAACAGATTCATTCGGGGCTGTATTTAAAGAGTTTAACAAACGTGAATGCATCTATGGGTTTGGTGATTTACAAGTAAAAAGACTTTTTGATGAAATAAAAAACAACCGCTAACATTGTATATAAAAAATAGGCGAGACAGTAATAAATTCGAGGCTTTAGACTCATATCAAAATTTGTGCTTAACCGAAAGTTTTGTGCCTCAAGATCACCTACTTTTCATATACTAACCATCCGTTGTGGTGCATTTAACAAACACAATTTGAGCGAGAGAAATGACCGAAATAGAAAGTATTTTAATGAGATTTTTAAAACAATTTGACATCACTGAAATTGACCAACAGCTTATATATTCTTTATCTCTACAATGCAGAATTCAAAATTATCCGAAGAAGATAATTCTATCGAAAGAAGGCTCTCATAACAAATACGTATTCATTATAAAAAAAGGATTTGTAAGACGTTATGCAATTTCTGATGGCAAAGATATTACCCTTGAATTTGCTCAAGAGAATGAAATGATTACATCAAGGTATGCTTTGGTGACAGGCAATCCAACAATAGATTATATTGAAACAATTGAAGACTCAGTTGTTTTGAAATTTAATTTTGAATCTATAAAAGAACTGCATTCGATTTACCAAATTGCTCCTAAAATCGGCAATGTATTACGAGATAGATATTTCTTAAAACTTGAAAACAGAATACTAACTCTACAAAAAAGTTCGGGTGAAGCACGGTACAATGATTTACTCCAAAATCACGAACATATTCTAAAGCGTGCATCGTTAGGGCAAATAGCCTCATATCTTGGAATGACCCAGGAAAACTTAAGCAGGATAAGAGCAAAAAAATCGTAAAGCTACTTTTTGATAATTGTCAAAGGAAATTTCTAAGTAGATAGGTTTTTTTGTACTTCATAAGATTTTTGTTAGCAACCAATTTCAAACTAATGGAGGACTTATCCAAGGTACATAATGACTACAATTACCCACATTTTAAGGCTCACTTTTATAACTTTGAAAACTTCACAGGACTTGAAGAAAGAGATAAATTTATTGATTTTGAGCTGCGAACTGCAGAAGGGAAACCAGTAAAGATTTCTGACTTTTTAGATAAACCTCTTGTTCTTGAAACGGGAAGTGCTACCTGCCCAAAGTATGCTATGCACGTAAAACCAATGGAGGAAATCGTTAAAAAGTATCCCGAGTTTAATTTTATTGTACTTTATGTAAGACAAGCTCATCCAGGGAATAAAATCCAATGCCACACCACCTTAGAGGGCAAAATAGGTTCTGCAAAAGAAGCAATCAGGTTTTATAAAGATAACAGAATAGTTCTGGTTGATGACATTGATGGGAAAGCCCATAAAGTGTATGGAACCTTACCAAATAGTATTTATGTGATAGGTACAGATGGCGTTATTCTTTTTGCAAATGCAAACAATAGTGCAAAATATTTGAGTCCTGTTCTGGAGAATATTAAAAACAATAAACCAACAAATAATTTAAAGTATAGACCTGCGCAACCAGGACTGTATCAATCTTGGGTAACCCTTTATAAAAAGGGTGGATATGTCTCGCTACGTGATTTCATCCTTGATTTACCAAAACTACTGTGGCAACACTATAAAGCTGGAGATTTGTTTTGAACAACTGATGGGTACTTTGAGTAAGTTTAAATTGCCCATTTAATTTCTGTATAGAAACGAATTCAAGAATACAAGTTTCAAATGATCATAGAAAAACTAATTTATGAAAAAAATTATTTTTATTACGATAATTGCTTTTGTGGGGATAATAGTAACTACCGAAGCACAGACGATTGAAAAAGGAAGTCAAATTTATGGTATTGGGCTTAATGGAGGCTTTGTCGTAAGAGATTTTGAAGAAATATACAGTGCGAATATAGGTATAGACCTGTTTTATCTTTATGCTATATCAGATAGAATTGCTTTAGGTGCAAGTACTGGGTTTGCAAATTACTTCGGAGATGAAATTACCATGGCATCTGGAATGACTGAAGATGTTGATAATGCCCAATTTATTCCAGTAGCTGGAAGTGTGCGCGTTTCACCAATCAGAAATATTATCCTGGGTGCAGATGTGGGATATGCCATAGGTGTAAATGAAGATAATGAAGGTGGCTTTTACCTCTCACCCCGAGCGACTTATTTAATCAATGAAAAGTTCCCTTTATTTACAGGCTACCGAAGCATTGACATAGATGGCATCAATTTAGAATCCATACAGTTTGGTATAGGGATCAAGCTTTGAGCGTAACTAAACAATCCTAGTTGCTGTCTGAACGAAAAATGTAACATTGCACAACTAGTTGCTGCTTAAACGCTTAGACAATTCATTTAATATCCATAATACAACGTGCTTTACCTTATTTTTTACAACCTAGATTTAGCAACAACTCCCTGATTTATAATACTTCATTAAAACAGCTTAAAGTTGGATATACCCAAGTTATAATGAAAAGATTAACATACATATTGGGCTTAATTATTTTGATTTTAGGTTGCCAACCGAAACAAGAAGACAAAAGTCTGAAACTAGAAGACGAAAGCATTTTCCCAAAAGTTAAAAGCGTAACCGAATTTGAAAAAACAGATTTCGTCCCAACTTTAGAAAGTTCTTTTAGCACTGAAAACAACATTATTTACGGAGCAACAATCCCATTTGCTTGGAACGAAATAAAAAAGGAAATAGGAACACCACTGTATGATTTTACAAGTAAAGAGCTAGAAAAACTTAATGACACTAAAAGTTTTCTTAATGTTTTAAAAGAAGATGAGTATGAAACCTCTATCGAAGTTGATGGAAATGAAATTAGAGCAAAAGCTTACTTTAGAAAATCATTGCCATTTGAAAAATCTCTAACAAAATTTGAAAAAAGTCTAAAGTTTGGTAAGTCAAAAGTAGAATCGTTCGGCTTTCGGGGAAGTTGCAGTTACGCTAAAGTAAATTACCTTAACAATGAAAATGACTTTTCAATTTCACTATTTCCCAAAAATAAAGAACACGAAATAATCTTAATAATGAATCAAAAAGAGAAAAATGACACTATTGATTTTACAGGATATTTCAAAGTTTATAATCAACAAAAAAATCAAAATGTGTATTTCAATGATGATGATAAAGTAGAAATCCCCACCATAGAATTTAACCTTGAGAAAGTATATGAGCAATTTATTGGCAGCATTTTTTTACTGAACTAAAAGTTTATTAGGTTATTGAAGCCTATCAAAGAAATGCTTTTACATTAAATGAAAACGGTGCTGAAGTTGAAAGCGAAAGTGAAATTGCAGTTGAAGAACTTACTGCGCCACCTGAGGAATTTGAAAAACCGAAACCTAAAATGATGATTTTTAATAAGCCATTTGTTGTATTTCTAAAACGTAAAGATGCCGAAAATCCTTATTTCGGAGTTTATATAGCGAATGATGAATTATTGATAAAAAAATAAAAACTACTGGCAACACTGTATATAGCAAATAGGGCGTTCAGTTGTTTACGAAAGTTCAGTACTGTTTACAGATACCGACAAATCGTCGATTTGGCTTTTAAAATGAATAAGATAAAAGCAAAATACAACGCTTTGGCTCAATGTAAACCCGAAAGTTTATCGCTTTCTATAGCCCTACTTGCCATATACTATCCGTTGAGGCACAATGCGCCTCACCGAAATACGCCTAACATTCGGGTAAGTGCCATATGGCACATTACCCCCTTAGCAAGCACACTTTTATTTGATAGTTTCAGGGGCAGAGATAGGTTCCTAACGGATAACCACTCTGGTCGGGTAGTGCGCCACACGGCGCCTACCACCCCATCCGTTGTGCCACATAAAATAAATGACCAATAGAGATACCATACTTCATTTTGAAGAAATGAATGAGCTGTATAAGCACATCAACGTGCCAATCTCCACCTCCAACCCAAACTTACACATCTACCGCTTTTCCGACTTTACCAACAACTCTATCCGGTCGATTCAGCCACATACGAAAGACTTCCACCAAATATCTTTTATAGAAAAATTTGGTAGCTCTCAACTAAACATAAACGATCGGAAGGTAGACCAGCTAGATAGAGTTCTATATTCCATTTCACCCAATCATATTTACTCCTGGAGGCGTGATCTTGACATAGAGGGCTACATTCTAAACTTCAAGCAGGACTATCTGCCCAGCGCCCCAAAAGATTTTCAACATCAGTTTTCCTTTTTTAACCTGAATAATCTGAACGCAGTGCCGGTAGAGAATTCTTGCGAAACCAGAGTCGCAGCTATCTTCGAAGAGCTATATACTGAGTACCATAAGCCTAAGAATCGTTTTTCTGAAGAAGTGCTCAAACATTATCTACAGATCGTCTTGTATAAATGTCTTCATCTCTATCAGAAGCGAAAAGAAACGGTGGGTGAGTTACCAATCAGCCAACGTCTTTTTGTGAAGTATAAAAACCTGATAGACAATTATTATCTAACCAAAAGAACCATTAAGGAGTATGCAGCTTTACTTCACGTGACACCTAATCATCAAAGTAGCCAAAAAAGCTTCAACGGGTAAGAGTGCGCTATACTACGTAAACCAAAGACTGCTGCTGGAAGCAAAAAACCTCTTGACCTACAGTGAAGCAGATCGCTTATACCCTAAACTTTGCTTCCCCTTCCCACTTTGGTAAATTCTTCAAAAAGTTCACCTCAAAAACACCCACAGAATACCGCAAAGATCGGCAATCCAAGAAATAAGACATCATATCCGTTTTTTGTTATACCAGAACCTGTTTTAGGTTGCTACTTTTGTGACGTAAGTATTTAACATAAAATTAAAAACCATGAGAAAAGTAACGGTAGAGCATGAAATTGATGTGCCAGCAGCCGCAGTATGGGCTTGTTTAGCGTCGGTAGATGGTATTGAAAACTGGAGTCCACCCAGCCTAAGCTCAGTAAAAACTGGATTTCATGTGGGTGCCAAGAGAATTGTCACCTTTGAGCAGGGTGACCTCTACGAAGAAGTGAGGGAGGTCGACCATGAAAATATGATTTTTGCCTACGCCGTGCTCGTTCAGCCGCTTTTTCCTCTGAAAGGTGAAGCCAGAGGTAGGGTTCAGGTGTTTCCTGGCCAAAAGAAGCAAACCAAAGTACGGTGGGAAGTGGAGTTTGATATTGACGAAGAACACTTCGCCGCTACCCAGGAGGCGGTTCATGGCCTTTATTCGGCCAACATCATGGGCATTGAGAGCTATCTTAAGGAGTTTAAATCTAAGTAACCTAAAATTCGCAACCATGCAATATTTAGTACTCGCCCGGGCAAAGCCCAACACCAAAATAGAGGACTTATTACCCTATGTAGAAGAGGAAGCTTCCATTTCCTGGAAATACACTAATGAAAACATGCTCCGTCAGATTCACTACATTTCTGACTTAAGCGGGGCAGTTTCTATCTGGGAAGCACCCAATAAGGGAACGGTAGAGGAAGCTATTAAAGAATTTCCGATGTACCGAGAAAACCTGTTGAACTTTGAAGTCATTGAGTTAATGCCTTACAACTCTATAAGCTTGTTATTCAAAGAGGATTACAATGAGTTTAAACCAAAATTATAGAGCACTGTAACTAAATGTATCTCACCGAAGAGGGAAGTAAGTCGGAAGACACCCCCTCTGTATAAAAACACTCCTATGAGCACTGATATCTTGAGCAATAATGCAATGAAATGGGTACTGAGCACCATACCAGTTGGCGATTCCATTGATTTATCTCACTTCGAGTTAGTCGAAGAGAAGCTTATCCTCCCGCAAGACGACCTGGTTCTTGTAGAGTCCCTTCTGTGGTCTTTGGATCCTTCGACGAGGTTAATGATGAAACCAAGTCAGGGCGGGTTCCCTGGCTTGTCGCCTGGCGATACGATCCCTTCGTTAGGCATTGGACGTGTAATCCATACCACGAGCAACAAGGCGGCCGTTGGTTCGCTGGTCAGAGGCCCTATTGGTTGGAGCACGCACGCTACATTGGATGCGAATAGCATCACGGTTATACCTCAGGAAGCCAAAAGACTGGAGGATTATCTCTCTGTTTTGAGCACTACTGGGGCAACGGCTTACTTTGGGTTAGTCGAGCTGGCTAGAGCAAAAAAGGGCGAGTCGTTGCTAATTACCGCAGCAGCGGGTGCAGTAGGTTCGATAGCAGGTCAGATTGGAAAGATTCTTGGCCTTCGGGTGGTTGGTATTACCGGCAATAAAGAAAAGGGACAGTGGCTCGTGGAAGAGTTAGGATTTGATGCCAGTATCAATTATCGGGGAGAAAATGTAGAGGAAAAGATCAGAATGTGTTTACCCGATGGCATTGATATTCATTTTGAAAACGTAGGTGCCCATTTTCTACAACTGGGCTTGGATTACTTAAACTACCAGGGAAGAATCATACTGTGTGGTCTTATATCGGAGTACAACCAACCGCAGGTTACGCAACTGAATAATTTATCCCAGATCATTTTTAAAAGTGCCATCATTCGAGGAATATTCCTCAATAAGGACTTTGGGCATCGCCTGTCTGATGCTTATGATAAACTTGAACAGTGGCTAGACGACGGAATGCTGAAAAATCCCGTTCAGCAGTACAGTGGATTTGAGAACCTTCCGTCTACCTTCTTAAAACTTTTTTCTGACAACAAGAGCTTCGGAAAGCTGCTGGTTAAGGTATAGTGCGTTGCGGTTCTGTCCGAAATGCCTAATTGCGGATTATAGGTTTACGAGAAATCGTAAGCTACCGCAGAAGTAGTAAATCCAAACTATATCAACCAAACGAACGATTACATAGCACAACATTGGCTATAGCAAATGCAGGCTAACAGTTTAAAATCAGTGTATTGGGATCAAATAGGTCTACAGAAACCGAATGAGAACATAGCCTCAAAATCCCAAACTTACCATAGCCTTATCATTAGCGGCTATAAATTAAGAATATGACAACAAAACAATGGAAGAAAATTGCCCATCAAGCGACTTCCCTAAAAATTGACAAATGCTTAGTAAGCGAGAATCATTTAAGTGTTTGGAAGATAACTCATGACAATAGTCCACAAATACTCCGAATTTATAATTTGAAAAACGTAGAAACTCAGCACATGGATTGCACTTGGAGTTTGCTAACGCAATTGAAAAGTATAAAGGGCTACAACGGGACACTACCGTTACAAAAATTAGAAATAGGAAGTCAATTCAGAGGATTTCGTCTCACATATATTGAAGGAAAGCATCCACGAGTAAATAGTAACCTGCAATTGATTTCAGCAGGTCGAGCAATTGCCCATTTCCACAAGCTAACTTCTAAAATAGAAATTGGTGGAATGCGTAGATATAATTATAAATCAATTACTAACAACATAAACGAACCTATATTCTTAGCCTATTTGAGTTCAAGTCAAAAGCAAGAAATTGAAAAAATTTGCTTTTTGATAAAAGAGAATATCAAAGAGGTGGAAAATAGTTCATCTTTATGCGGCATATTACATGGTGACCCGCATTGGGAAAACATTATTACAAATCCAGATGGGGTATTTTTAATTGATTTCGATGATTGCGGATATGGATTATATATGTATGACTTAGCAGTGGGGATTGCAGATACAATGCAGGAAAACCCTAAACAATCTAAAAGAATAAAAGAATGCTTTGTAAAAGGGTATTTAGAAGTTTTTCCACAAAAAGAGAAATTGATTGAAAAGCACCTTAATCATCTCATAAAGTTGAGATATATTGACTACATGCTCAGACCATTTAACGAATGGAGTGAGAAAGAGATTAAAGAATATTCGGACGAAATTATTGAAGTGATTGAGGAGTCAATGCAACTCTTGAATTGAATGAATACAGCCGCTAACACAGGCTATGATATCCATGCTCCTAACGTCGCACGGCACATAGCCAAACCGTTGAGGCATAATAGAAAAACACCATCTACAGAATTAAAAATCGCTACTCTTTTTTTACAACCTCATTCTGTAATAACTTCATCAATTCACTTGCTTTATCATTTGTATCGGATTTCTTTGGTATAGGTTTAATTTTACCAGAAGAGATTAATTCCCCAGAAATTGCACTAAAATCTTTGTCTAAAAGCGGAGCCGTAATGTAAGATGCGCCTTTAGATGGTGGCGGTAAAAACATTCTGAACCAACGTACAAAAAATGGTGCTGCTTCGCCTGAAGTCATATCAGTTCTATTTCCACCAGGATCAACTGCGATAACCTTTATTTCATCTTTCTTATATAATTCGGCAATTCTTTTACTCAAAACAGTCAAAGCAAGTTTAGAATTAGCGTAAGAATGAAAAATACCACTTTTTTTAGGTTTTTTTAGTTCATCTACTTTAAGAGCAGAAGACATAAAAATGGCGTTTGAAGACGTATTGACAATCATTGGTAAACGATTATCTATCTTTCCTTTTTTCAAAAGAGGTTTGAGCAATTCCATTAGCATATATGAAGCAAAGACGTTTACTTGATAATGCATATCATTGCCACTTTTGGAAAGTATCTTTTCTTTGAAAAGAACTCCCGCATTATTTATCAATGCATCAATGCCTGAATACTTTGCATTAATTGCTTTTACCGTCTTCCGAATGTCTTGAGGTATGGATAAGTCGGTAATAAATAAATCTATTGTTGTAGATGGGAATTGCTTTGTTATCTTTTCTACTAACAAATCAGATTTTGATTTGCTACGATTTAAAAGAATTAGATGCCATCCATCTTTTGCCATCTGATAAGAAATTTCTTCGCCTATTCCACCTGTTGCACCTGTAATAACTACTACTTTATTTGACATATTTTTAAATATTTAATTTTTCCAACTTTTAATATGGTTTTCTATATCCGTAAGTTTCACATCAAAAATTTCTTCAAGTTTATCTGTTTCAATAACCATATCGTCATTTCCTAATTCCTCAATAGCTTCATATGTACCAGCCAAAATTTTAGATAATTCCTCATCGGGAAAAGCTTGCTTAACTCTGTCGGAAAAGTCTTTGGAAGTTGTTTCAACAAATTTGACAGGCTTACCTATATATGATTTTAACAATCCAGCGAGTTCGTTGCCTGTCTTAGCAGATGGGGTTGCAATCTCAAAAGCTTGTCCTGAAAGTTCAGGTTTTGAAAATGCGGCAACTGCGATTTTAGCTTGGTCTTCGTGTGATGTCCACATAATTTTTTTATCACTTTTAGATGCAGGATAGTCTAAAATGCCTTCTAATTTGAGATTAGGAGCTATTATAGGAACTTGTAAATTTTCAAGATATAGTGTTGGCATTAATACTATGGTTGGCACTTTCAATTTCAAAAGCGATTGTGCCAAATTTGAATTGCCTACAATTGATTGTTTTTGTGGATAGCGTGTGCCTGTTGGACCACTTGTTGTAAATACCAACAAGGATAAAGTTGTGTTATTTAGTGCTTCAAACAGGTTTTTAATCCATTTAGGAGGTTGCTGTATATTTGATGGGTTAGGCAAATGTATAAATGCTGCATCTTGTCCATCAATTGCGTATTTGAGTGACTGAGCATCATTAAAATCTGCTTCGATGGCCTCGACTTGACTACCATAAACATCATAAATCTTATGTTTATTTCGTGCTACTGCTTTTACAGTATATCCTTTTTTCAAGGCTTCTCTAACAACAGCAGAACCTTGCTGACCTGTTGCACCAAAAATGGAGACATTCATATTTTTAAATTTTAGTTTTGTATATTTGGCAAATATAGACCGTGGACTATAGTCAACGGTCAAGGAAAACGTGAAAGAATTTATGAGAATTGGTGAATTGTCTAAAAAGGCTTCTATATCAAGGGATACAATAAGGTTGTATGAAAAACATCAACTTATAGTAAATGTGACTCGCCCAAACGAGTGGAATAACTATAAAGACTACCCAGAGGAAAATCTAAAAAGACTTTTAGTAATAAAATGCTTGAAGAAATTTGGTTTCACGCTAAAAGAATGTAGAGAGGTACTGTTAGAGATGGAACAGAACCCCAACAAAGACGACCACAAAAGAAAAGTAGCCAAATCAAAACTTGCTGAAATAGATAAACAGATTAAGGATTTGATAAAAGTCAAAAATACTTTGATTAAAATATTGGAAGAATAACTACTATGCCTAACAACGTATATAAAAAATAGCGGTTTAATCGCTTAAACAAGAGAATACGAATGAATTAAGGTCAATTATAATCCGGAAAGTTAGCGCCTAAAATCCGCTACTTTTCATATACAAGACCGTTGAGGCGCAATGCGCCTCAACGGATGGAGTGGTAGGCGTTTCGCCTCCCAACGGTTTCGGTGAGCCTACCCACGGGCATTGACGAAATACGCTTAACATTCGAGTAGATGCTACAAGGCAATTACCTCTTGACAGGCACACTTTTATTTGATAGTTTCAGGGGCAGAGATAGATTCCTAACAGATGGGGTGGTAGTACGGCGTCTACCACCCCATCTGTTGGCGGTAATATGAGATAAACCCACAAAACAAATTGGAAGAATTAAGAGACTTCATCACGAATAATGTGAACATTTCAGAAATGGAACTGAAAGAGATTTTATCAAACTTTCGACAAATTGAGCTTGAGAAAGGACGCTTTTTGGTCAAAAGAGGTCAACTAGTTCAATCATACTATTTTGTGGCAACTGGTGGACTACGCATCTACTTTGATAAAGATGAGAAACAGATTACCGCTTGGATAGCTCTGGACAACAACTTTTTTACTGAACTTCAAAGCCTTAAATCTGGAAAGTCATCCGAATTTTTCATCCAAGCAATTGAGCGTTCGACTGTGTATACGATTGATGCCCAAAAGATGCATCAACTTTATGATAAGTTTCCGATTTGGCAACGCTTCGGTCGGATGGTTTGGGAAGATGCATTCATAAAAGTCATCAATGGAATTTTAAGCCATCAGACGCTTTCCGCAGAGGAACGATATTTAGAAATACTTGACCACTCAGACCTACTACAAAAAATTCCTCTTAAACAGCTTGCATCCTATCTTGGGATTACCGAAACCTCGCTAAGTCGTCTGAGAAAAAATATCAAATAAAGCTTTCTTGCCATTTGGCAATTTTAGCAGCCCTTTTCTTTTTGAACTTTGTATCAAACAAAATACAAATCAAAATGAGAAAAAGTATTATCAGTTTGTGTGTAGCATTGATTTCAGTATCTCTAAGTTATGCACAGACCACAGCTAATGGGACTATCGAGCTTCAGATAGATGGCGTTGAAAAAACCGAGGGACATTTGATAATTTCTCTCTATAAAGAGTCAACAGGCTTTCCCACAAAACCAGAGTTGGCTTTTAAACAATATAAAATGCCAGTTGAAAGTTTGAACCCAAGACCCTTGTCGCTAAATCTTCCTTTTGGAAGTTATGCCATTGCCGTTTACCACGATGAGAATGGCGATGGAAAATTCAACACCAATTTTATAGGTATCCCTAAAGAAAAAACAGGAGCATCCAACAATCCAAAGGCTTTGTTCATACCTTCTTTCAATCAGGCAAAATTTGACCTTTCAAAAGAAACAATCAATCTAACCATTCAAATCAAATAGAAATGAAACTTTCAATTTTCAATAAACTATTACTTTTTTCCCTATTCTTCCTTGCTTACTGGTTTTTTGGCAATCTTTATGAGGAAATAGTACTGGCACCTAACAATTTGGTCAACTCTTACGAAGCGTTGGTCTGTTGGCAGGGGTTTTTCCAAGTTACCAACCAGATACACTATTATGTTCCATTTACCCAATTGGCAGTATTGGTAGTCTATTTTTTATACTTTAAATCAAATGACAAGTACATCAAAGAGTTATTGAAACGTGCAAGTATTTTTGGCTTGGCTTCCATTGCCATTACCGTATATATCGTCACTCAACTGAACCTAAAATTATTCTTTGGCGATTTGGAAACCTTCCAACAGGAGATTTATAATCTATCACTTATCTGGTTAATTGTTAATTTCATTCGGATTTGCCTTGTTGGGTCAACACTATATTTCGTTTTTAAGGCATACTTACGGTTTCAAGCCAAATCAAATACTCAAAAAGGTTGATTTATGGATGCAATAAATGAAACTAAAATTTCATCTATAAAGAGAGATTTGGGACTTGAGGTCTATGTTTTCAAAACGTCTATTCAAGAGGAAGATTGAAGTACCTCGATAAATCAGACCGTTTTAAGTAGTTTTGTAGTTGAAGTGTTCGTACTTCTGTGAAACATATTTATTGGTTTTTGTTGAGTAGTTTGATGCTTTCTGTGATTATACTTCTGTATCCATTGCTGTAAGCCTCTGTAGAGACTGATTCCATCTTGGGCAGGATACAGATAGACGTACTGATACTTGAGTGTTCTCCAGAAACGCTCAATGTAAACATTATCTAGTGCCCTTCCTCTACCATCCATCGAAATCTGTATTTGGTGATGCTTTAGTAAGCTGACGTAAGCTTCGGAGGTAAACTGCGCTCCTTGATCACTATTGAGCGTCTGTGGCACACCATACTCTTGAATGGCTTGCTTGATTACTGCCAAGCTTGCGGTGGTTTCGAGTGTATTAGAAAGCCCCCAACCCACAATCATTCGACTGTACACATCAATGATGGCAGTGAGGTACATAAAACCCCTTTTCATTGGGAGATAGGTTATATCAATCTGCCAGACCTGATTAGGGTACTTAATCGATAAGTTCTTCAATAGATAAGGGTAGATATACTTCTTGACTCCTAGCTGACTCAAAGAGCGTTTAGGATATATGGGCCAAATATGAGCCTTACGCATTAGCCGGCGGACGCGCTCATAGCCTGCTCGTATGCCTTGTTCTTCTAAAAGGACTTGCATCGTTTTTACTCCAGCCGTTGGCTCCTGAAGATGAAAGCGATCAAGCCAGTTTAGAATCTGCTCATTTTCTTCACTTTCTCCTTTAGGCTCATAGTAGAAACTACCTTTACTAAGCCCTAAAAGCGATAACTGTCGATTAAGCGAGAGCCGATGGCTTCTAGAAACCAATGTCTTCTTCATCCTAACCCCTCGAGTTTGTCCAAGCTTTTTTTTAGAAAATCTCTTTCCATCTCTAGCTGTCCAATCTTCGATAAATAGGGAGATAAGTCTACTTGCTCAGACTTTTTCTTGGAGGGCTGTTCAAAGACATCTTGAGACTTCTCTAGAAACTCTTGCTTCCATTGACTGATCTGATTGGGATGTAACTCAAACTTCTTTGAGAGCTCTGCAAGCGTGTGACGCTCTTTAAGTGCCTCTATTGCTACCTTCACTTTGAAGGCGGAACTGAACTTTCTTTTTTGCTTTCTCATTGCTTTAAGTTAAAAGTTTTGAAGTACTTTTTCAACTTAACTAGCAGTCCGATTTTGTCGAGGTATTATAGATATACATACAGTAAATAAAATTCTTGGTTCAGTTTTACCTGACAAAAGCTGGAATTTTGACTTAGAAGATTGCGATAATATATTAAGGATTGAAAGCAGAAAAGATATTTCTCAATTGATTTGTTTGAGACTGGAGTCAGAGGGTTACTTTTGTGAAGAACTGGAATAAATACTACCGCCAATACGGTGTATAAGCAATAGCAGCTTAGGTACAAACTTGAACTATTTTTGCGTTTTAATTAAGTAGATTGTTATCCAAAAAGTAGTTGCTAAAAAGACGTCGTACAAAAATTGACAATGGAGTTAAATCCAAAAACATATGAGCCAAACGTAGAATTGACAGAGTTTGTCAAACGCTATTGGACATTAGATGGTGAAAAGGAAAATATACCTCTCAAAAACACCATCGTACCAGACGGAACAATGAAATTAATTTTTCATTATGGTGATACTTACAAACACCACTCAAAAAGTGGAGAAATTACAACTCTACCAAAATGCTTTTTAATTGGACAATTGACAAGACCTTATGTGATTGAACCTACAGGAGTAACGGGCAGTTTTGTTGTGCAATTCAAACCAAATGGTTTTTTACCTTTTGCGACAATCCCGATTAAAGAAATGGAAAATACGGCGGTACCATTAGACAAACTATTCGGAGAGGAAGGTAAAAAACTTGGCGAGCTAATCTTAAACGCTGGCCATACATCTAAAAGAATTCAAATTATTGAGACCTTCCTTCTCAAAGAATTAGCTGATAAAAAAACGATTGACCATATCGTAAAATCAACCATTGAAACAATCTTCAATGCCAATGGACAGTTTTCTGTAAATGAATTTTCAAAGAGTAAAAATATTAACAGAAGACAATTAGCTCGCAAGTTTTCTTCAGCCATTGGGTTAAGTCCAAAGCAGCTCGCAAAAACAATAAGGATTCAAACGACCTTGAAAGTATTGCTGAATGAAGAGATTAAGAGCCTAACTGACTTGGCTTATGAGAACGAATATTTTGACCAAGCACATTTCATAAAAGAATTCAAAGAGTTTACAGGACTTACACCCAAAGAATTTTACGGTGACGACCTCAAAATGTCTTTGATTTTTGACAAAGAATAGCCTTGTCCCATTTTTACAATTTTGACTTTTCGAGCTAAGGTAACTTTGCACAGTAATTTTGCAAAAACACTAAATATTTAAAGAAATGAACAAGTCAAATGCTGTAGGTTGGTTCGATATTCACGTTGCCAACTTTGAAAGAGCAAAAAGCTTTTATGAGAAAGTTTTCGATATTAAGCTAGTTGACCTTCCCCTTGAATGGGGCAAACAAGCAGTATTCCCATTTAGCCCAGAAAGCCCAAATATTTCGGGCGCTTTGGTTGAAAAGAAGGACCTGCAACCTAATGCAAACAACACTGTTGTCTATTTTGAAACAGAAGATTGTATTGCAGAAGAAAGGAGAATTGAGCAAGAAGGAGGAAAGATAATTCAACCCAAAACGCATATTGGCGAATTTGGATATGTTTCCATTTTCATTGATAGTGAAGGTAATACAATTGGATTGCATTCACGAAAGTAATAAGGAACTATGCCTTACGATATAGGTCTTGCAGACAGCGTTCGAGAGTACCTTTCAGAAATTCCAAACATAGACGTTGAAGAAAAAGAAATGTTCTCTGTTCTTAACTTTATGGTTAATGGAAAAACGTGTATCTGCGTTAGTGGAGAAAAATTGATGCTACGTTTTGACCCCAATCGACAAGAAGAACTTTATGAATGGAGCGGATATGAAACAATGTTAATGAAAGGTAAAGAGTACAAAGGTTATTGTTACATAAATCCAGAAGGTTTTAAGGACAAAAAAGACTTTGACTACTTACTAAAACTTTGCCTTGATTATAATAAAGTTTCAAAAAAGTCAAACAAAAGAACAACGACCCGTTAACAATGGCTATAAGTAATGCGGGCGAAAGTGCTAATTTGAAAGCAATTACTTTAAACGAACTTATCGGTAGTTGGACAGTGAATTACCTTGAAATCTGCACTACGCATAGCCGAGGCTGTCGAGGCGCAATGCGCCTCAACGGATGTAGTGGTAGGCGTTTCGCCTCCCAACGGTTTCGGTGAGCCTACCCACGGGCATTGACGAAATACGCTTAACATTCGAGTAGATGCTACAAGGCAATTACCTCTTGACAGGCACGCTTTTATTTGATAGTTTCAGGGGCAGAGGTAGGTTTCTTATCGATAACCACTCTGGCTGGGTAGTGCACTATACGGCGCCTACCACCCCATCCGTTGGCATTAATATCTTAAGAATTTTATGTCGACGATTTCAAAAAAAATCGTATTTAAATTATTCAATATGAAAAAAATTTCCTCTGTTCTTTTATTTATCCTTGTTACAACTAATTGCTTTGCCACTTGGTCCATAATTGCTGTGGATAGAAAAACTGGTGAAATAGGCATCGTTGGAGCTTCTTGTACTTTTGATGTATCAGGAATAGCATCCATAGTCCCTGGAAAAGGCGCAATTGTAGTACAGGCAGCTAGTAGTTATTTTGCTAGAATGGAAGGTGTTTCGCTAATGGAAAATAACTCTACAACTCAACAAATATTGAACGGAATGATGGCAGAGCGTTTCCAGCCCGAGCAACAGCAGTATGGAGTCATATTAATAGCTGATGGAGCTATACCAATGGTATATTCAGGTTCAGAAATCTGGGAATGGAACGGTGAAATGCTAGGAGATGACTTTGCTGTATTGGGAAATATCTTGCCAGATGAACAAGTTATAAAAAAAGCCTTCAAGGCATTTAACGCTCACCGTGACAAGTCATTATCTGAAAGATTAATTATGGCGTTAAAGGCTGGGGAAGAAGCAGGAGGAGATAGCCGATGTGGAAAACAATATGCTCGCTCTGCGTTTCTTATGATTTATCAACCTACTCACGGAGCAATTTTAAAACTTGCTGTACAAGGTATCGAAGAGGGGAAAAAGCCAGCCGTAAGTTTATTGAACGAACAATTCAAACTTTGGTATAAAAAAGAAGAAAACTAATGCCAACAATGGGTATGAAACATAGGGTGGTTAGTGGTTTCCGTAAGTTTCAGATTCTTAGCAAGCTTTGTCTAAGCGTACAAGTAAGCAGCTCCGAAATGCCCTACGTTTCATACTCAGGACCGTTGAGGCGCAATGCGCCTGCCAACCTATCCGTCGGCCATAAACCTGAAAATCGTAAATGAGAATAATTGAAGCTAAAGAAAATAACCTAAATTTTGTACTCTATCAATCTTTTGAAAGTAGATTATTCTCGCCAATAGGTAAATATGTAAACTGGAAATTAGAAAATAATTGGGATGATTATAATGAATTATATCACTCCGTTAATTATATAGAAAGTTTAAAAGGTATTGATGGAATTTGGTACGAAATACATACGATAGAAAAAAGTGGAGACATAAAAGGTGTACTAACTATCGTTGGTGGGGATATTGAAAAACTGGGAGATGAAAATTCACTCGATAGTAGAGATACAATACTTCTAAAATATTTTCACATTGTAGAGAAAGGAAAAGGCTATGGAAGCCATTGGCTAAGTTCTATTATTTTCCCTTATTACTTTAACAAAGGTTTTAGAAAAGTTTATGTTAGTAGTAGTCATCCTAAATCTTTTGGCTTTTATAAAAGAATAGGTAATGAAATTAAATGTTATACCAAAAAAAGCGACAATAAGCTTTACGTAAGAGATTGTAAATCTTTTTTAATTTCAATTGATGTGCAAAAAAAGTCAATGGCTAACACCACATAACAAGCATAGTTGCCCTTCGAGACAACGTCTGTTATGTTAGACGTTAGCAATAATTCAACAAACCAAGAAAATTATGGATAAAAAAAAGGTACAACTTTCTCTAACGGGAGAGAATAGCCACGAAATTTTTATTCCATTAGGTCAAGGAAGTCTAGCTATTGGGAATCTTGGCATGAATGAAAAAGACTTTGATATTTTAATAGATGAAAAACTGAAAATTAATTGGGATACTTTCAATACTCACTTTACTGGACACGGAGAACAAAATAGAGAAATGTATCCTTATGGGAATTGGCCTCGCTTTTTTTACTACTCAGGCAATGACCTTGGCTTTGTAAAATGGACAGAAAAAAGAAAGACAGAAGATTTCTCTTGGACACCACAAAAATCAATTTCGGCTGACCTTACCAAGGTGAATATTAGAAATTTAAGTATTCAATCTAGAGGTGTGAAAATTGATCTGAAGTTAGGAGAAAATATTACAAATCTCTTCCTTTCAGGTTGCATTGAAAAATTTAATATTGAGGCAAATGATGGTATTACTTCATTAAATATTTATCCAACAGTTTCAAATGATACAACTTATCAATTACCACAACTTAATACCTTAAAAGAAGTCACGAGCTTAAGTATATCTGTAAGCCCCTTGGAACAGCCAATCGATTGTAAAAGTCTGTTACAATTCGAGAACCTGACACATTTAAATCTGTCAGGCAACCTTATCAACCTTGATTGTCTAAGAAATCTTAATCGCTTACAAAGTTTGGCAATAAGATATGCACCTAATTTGGAAAAACTGCCTAGCTTAAAAAGTTGGGAACATCTAACACGCTTTATAGCTTGGAATGTTGAAGAAGCCAAAGGAAAATTGCTGAGAAGCGAACTAAAAAAACTAGCTAAAGAAAGAGAGCTAGAATATTCATCTGTATCACTACTAAGAAAAAAGATTTGGTTTACTACCGAATATGGAATTCCTTTCTCGAGCTGGGAAGGTAAAAAAGCAAAGCCAGCTATTAAGGCTTATAAAGCTGTATTGAAAAAATTAAAAAAAGCTAAAACAGAAAGTGATATAAAAAATTTATTAATTGAGTTTACTAAGACTTTCAATGATTTTTCAGATATAGAGACTAAAGAACGAGAAGATATTTGGGAAGCTGTAAATCAATTAAGGCAAGTACCCACATTAATAATTGATGCTAAAAAGGCAAACAAATGGTTTGACGAATTCAGAGATTATTGAATTATTTCGATGAAAGCAATTGTATACAATAAGAAACAATCACCCTATAAACAGATCCTTCAGGAGGTAGAAAAACCAATACCTAATGATGATGAAGTATTACTGAAGGTTTTTTCGGCATCAATCAATGCTGCTGATTATCGCTCAATGAAAATGGGAATGATTCCGAAGAAAAAGATTTTCGGTTCGGCAGTATCAGGGATAGTCGACTCTGTAGGTAAAAATATCCAATTGTTCAAGGCGGGGGATGAAGTCATTGCAGATCTTACTGATTTTGGATTTGGCGGTTTAGCAGAATTTGTTGTGACACGTGAAAAAGCACTGACACACAAACCTGCCAATACATCCTTTGAAGATACTGCAACTTTACCAGTGGCAGCTACGACCGCTCTAAAAGCATTACGCGATAAAGTTAAAATAAAGGAGGGACAAAATGTCTTAATTGTAGGAAGTTCAGGAGGTGTAGGTCCCTTCGCTATTCAAATTGCTAAATATTATGGTGCGAATGTGACCGCAGTGTGTAGTACTAATAATTTAGAACAAGCAATCTCTTTGGGTGCAAGCGAGGTAATTGATTATACAAAAAGTGATTTTATCAAAACTAAAAATCGTTATGATCTCATTGTGGCGATTAACGGTAATTATCCACTATTAGGTTATAAGCGAATCCTAAGCCCAAATGGCGTCTATATTATGGTGGGAGGAACGCTTACTCAGATATTTAAATCTATACTTTTCGGATGGCTGTTATCGTTTGGAGGGAAGAAAATGAAGATTCTTTCAGGAAAAACCGATCCTGAGAATTTGGATTACGTGGCAAAACTATTGGAAAATGGTGAGATTAGAGCGGTCATAGGAAAGCGTTATTCGCTTGACAATGCGGTAGAAGCATTCAATTATTTGGGTAAAGGACACGCACAAGGCAAGGTGATAATAAATATTCATAAGAAAAACGAAATCGTCGAGCCGAAATACGCCTAATATATGGGTAAGTGCCATATGGTACATTACCCCTTGACAGGCAAGCTTTTATTTAATAGTTTCAGGGGAAAAGAGAGGTTCCTTACCGATAACCGCTTTGGCTGGGTAGTGCACTATAAGCGCCTACCGACCCATCCGTCAACAATAAATGACTATGGCGAAACTATACACAGCGCTTAGTGTTGAGCAATACAGTGAAGTTTTAAAAACTAAAAGCTTGCCTTTACAAATACTCGAAGGCGGTATTTTACAATTCGAGTTTACTGAAGATAAATCATTTTGGGTCGAACGATTAAAAAATCAAGATGATTTAGACAATGTTGCCGATTATAAATATTCAACCATTATCGAGTTTGAGATGAAAACGAAAGTTTTGAATTCATTAATCAAATCCAATAATACTGGTAGGTTGTCAAAGCAAATGGTGCAATATTATAATGAATTCAACAAACCAATATTTCCTCCAGAGTTGAGGGATGACGACATTAATATTCTATGCATTGAGGATGTTTATGAAAGTAATGAAACTGAAGATGGCATATCTCAGCACTGGATTTTAAAAACTGATTCAAAAAAAAATAACCTTTGGCATTCTTTTTCTAATGGAGTTGTCAAAATTTCCTGTCTAGGCGCAATTCTAGGAGCCGTTGAGGAAGCTAAACGTTTGCTATAACAAACTATTGCTAACAAGCGCTAAACTGCCTTGAAACGCCTACCAACCCAGCCGTTATGCTCAATTACCGAAATGAACGAAGAAGAAATAATTGCTATCAAAATGTATGTTCCTGAAGAAGCATCAACAGGAACTTATGAAGTAATAAAAGTTTCAGAAAACAGATATAAATTGACTAATAACGACCCTTTTAGTGAAACTTTGACTTATGGAACCATCATAGAAGTTCTGCCTGAAAAGAAAGATAAAGACACATTTGTGTTCAAGAAAGTTTATGCTGAATCTGAATTTAATCTTGAAGTAATTGGTATACCAATGTCTTTAAACGAGGCTGAATTGAGAGTCGTTGGACAAATAATTATTGACGAAGGTGGATATTGGGAAGTTATTTTTGGAGGAATGGGATATGTCAATTTACCCAAAACTTCTCAACTTAATGTAATTGATGAATTAAATAAGTTGATTAGAAAAAAACAAGATAATTAAATGTCAGAGGAATCAAGAAATATTGAATATGAGTTAAAATACTCAAATAACTCATTTCCCAGTATGAAATGGAATGAGTTCTTGAAAAATTGCAACGTAAATTTTTACACCTCTCGTAAAGACAGACTTTGGTATTCAATTACAGGTAAAGGATACATAATTTGGATTTCATCTTTTTATCCATCAAAGGAAAATGATAATACGATATGGTTATCAGATGTTGAGATGAATAAAAACACACCGAAAATTGCATTTGAAATGTTGAATGAATTTCTTCAAGGAGCAATTGATAAGTTTGACAAAATGGAAATGACTAAAAAAGCATAGCACGGTGTATAAGTAATAGCGTTTTCAGTGATAAAAAGCAAGGTATAAACATAAAACAATGGACTGAGTAAAACCAAAAGGTTTGTGAGTAGAAATCCACTACTACTCAATACACAAGGCTATTGAGCATAGTTGCGTCGAGCCGAAATACGCCTAACATCCAGGTAAGTACCATACCGCACATTACCCCTTGACAGACAAGATTTTATTTAATAGTTTTAGGGGAAAAGAGAGGTTCCTTACGGATAACCGCTTTAGCTGAGTAGTGCGCCCTAAGGCGCCTTCCATCCTATCCATTAGATACAAGCAATAAAGAAAAACAATATGGGGTTCGGAAATAGAGTTAAATTACCTTGGTGGAGGAATAAATATACTCTTTAATTTTTTATCATTTTTCCAGGGCTAATATTAAGCATCGGAGTATTAAACGGAAGTATAGATTATGATGATTTTATGCAGACTTCAGGAGAATTTAGCGCAAGATGTTTAGTACTTTCATTAATAGTAACTCCTTTGCTAATGCTTTTTCCTAAAAGTAAAATTCTAAAGTGGCTAAATAGGAACAAAAGATACTTTGGTGTTGCAGCATTTGCCTATGGTCTTTATCATACAATTGCTTACTTAATTGAATATCCATTGGATTTAGTAGTAGATGATTTTTTCGATGTAGGTTTACTTAGCTTTTTTACATTGGGCTTTTATAAACTATCATTGGCAACCAGCCTTAGTACCTGCTATGCCTGTAATATCTCTACAAGGATAGACAATGTATTTTTCATTAATCGAATACAAAATAGAGTATGAATATATTAGAAAATATAGTTAAAAGAGTTCTTGACAAGGGAACTGTAGAACAGAAAATTAAGTTGAACGACTCGGTCTATAAAATTCAGATAAAGAGTGAGGACATAAGTAAAATAGACTTTTATGCTGGAAGCTTTTTGAGATTAGCTGTTGGAGTTGGAAAAGAAGCAACATCCCTGAGAGATAAAATGAGAAGTTACACCATTTGGGACATAGATAAAACTAATAGAACACTCGATTTGGCCATAGCCACTCATGGGAAAGGAATTGGAACAAAGTGGGTCGAGAATTGTGAGATAGGTGATATTATTTTCTTTAAGCTAAAGAAGGGTAAGTTTCTTACAGATAGCTCTGCTGATAGTTATCTTATGATTGGGGACTTGAGTAGTCTATCTCACTACTATATCATTAAACGAGACCTACCCAAAGAAAAGCAAATTGAGAGTATCATTTATAGCCAAGATATCAATGATTTTTTTGTTGATGTAGATGGAGCTAATCCTTTTGAATGTTTTGAAATGGAACAGAACCCTTATGATAAAATAATTGGTAAACTTCAAACTATAGTCCCTAAACTGAAAGGGAAGAGTATAGTTTACTTAGCTGGTGACAGTAGAATTTGTGTAGCGCTGAATAAGTACTTCAGAAAAGAATTAAACTGGGATGCTAAAAGAATAAAGACAAAGCCCTTTTGGAATCCTGATAAAACAGGACTTGAATAGAAACTATTATTCATGTTTTCAGTATGATGAAAAATTTAAAAACGGAATTTTTAGGTTTCAGTCAATCTTATCAATGGTATACAGGACAACCCCTAAGTATTCTTGATAGTGGAATATTAGGGTTAATACGTTTTGCATTAAACCCAAGCGTTGGATTTAAAAGTGCAAATACTTTTCTTAAAGCAATGCCCTTAATTGAAAATTGGCAAGCAAAGTTTAGATTTGGTGGAGATTTATCTGGATGGAAAGATATTGAATACGATGGCTGGAATAGTCCTATCTCTCACGGAGTAAGGTATGAGCCTGATGAAATTGAACGAGTTATTTTTAATATTTCAGGTAAAAAAAGAGCCCCAAAAGAATGGGATGAAGATATTAAGTCTGTGGTTTCTATTATTTTATCTAAATATAAGTCTTTATCAGAATTGTATCTACAGCCTGTAATTGGCAGTCAGCCTGTAAATGAAAAAGTACGGGCTTCAAAAAACCAAAAAAATATTAGTGAGGCTATAGAAAGATTTATCAAGAGTAATACAAATCCTAAAATAAGATTAGGAGCAATTTTTTGTGTTGGCACAACAGATTTTTCTGACAGAGTTGGTCATTTGAACGAAATGGGAGCTAAAAAAGCTAATGAGTTTCTATTTCAGTTTTATGCCTGATAATTATGAATGAAGTCTGCGCCTCAACGGATGGGTTAGTAGCAATTAAACCAAATCAGTACAAAAGATGAAATCATCGATATTAAATAGGATAAAAGCACTTGGTGGAAATATTGATAATGTAAAAGGGAAATCAGTAGTTGATGATATTCTTTCAATTTCTTTTAATACTGTTCTTTACCAAAGACCAACAGATACGCCTTGGGCAAATGCTGAAGATGAAGAACCTATTTATGGAATTGGAGAGTTTGTTGACGAAAATATGGATTTATTCAACACCGACAAAAATGCCTTTTACAACAAGCTAATTGAAAAATACTTTCGAAATACCGATGAAGGATTTGGGCAAACATTTTGGGTTGGAAAGTTATTCACACCATTTAGAGAAGGAAGCTCTGACTTTGAAGAATGGAATGATGATTTTATAGATGATGAAGTGACCAATCTAGAAGAAATCACAAAATTGACTAAAAACCCTAAATCAGACTTTATACATTTATTTTATGACTATGGCTATCCAGATCATATGTACATGTCTCTATCTGACCCTAATTTAGAAAATCCGACATTATTTGGAACAGACCACGAAGTGTTTTTCAATGAGATTTCAAATGAAGGCACTTTAGAAGATTATTTGAGTACGTTTATGACCAAAAAGGAATTATTAGAAATTGTGAAAAACAAACTTGAAAAATAAGCTGCTACCAACAAGGGCTAAGTAATCGCTCGTTCTCACCCACTTCTGAAAATCCTTAAGAATTTCCAACTTGGTGTATGCTTACCAAGTTAATCGCTAACCCACGTAATTGCTCATAGCCCTGACCGTTGAGGGACAAAGATAAGCTCCTTACCGATAGTCACCTTAGTCGGGTAGTGCGCCATACGGTACCTTCCACCCCATTCGCTGTATAACATTAGAAAAAATACCAATTCTAAATAAACCAATGGTAGCGGATTTGAAAACCAACTTAGATGCCCTCTTTACCAAGGCAGGAGCCCCCGAAGAAACAGCCCATGTAATTGTTGAAGCAGTGGAAGTAGCTGAACCTGAAATTGCTTATGTCACCATGGAAGACTCAAAATATACGGTGGAGAAACGGAAGCGTGTGAGTGAGAAGAAGTTTTATGAAATGCTATCCAATTAGGCTACAACAATCACGGATGTGGCTACATAACCCATCTCTAAAGTCCTCATCTTTGTAATATCATTAAAATCTAAAAATAAAAGTTATGAATTTATCAGGAAAAATAGCGATTGTAACAGGTTCAAATACAGGCATAGGATATGAAACTGCCTTGGACTTATATCAAAAAGGAGCAAAAGTATATTTGGCTTGTCGTAATGAAGAAAAAGCATTAGACGCCATAGAAAGAATGAAAACGCAAGGCGGAACAGGCGAACTTGTTTATGGTCATTTGGATTTGGCAAGTCTAAGTTCTGTTAAAGCGTTTTCAGACCAGGTATTAGAAAAAGAAACAAGACTTGATTTACTGGTCAACAACGCAGGCATTATGATTCCACCCCCTTCAAAAACGGAAGATGGATTTGAAATTCAGTTTGGCGTAAACTTCATTGGTCACTTTGCACTTACAGGTCACTTGTTTAATTTGTTAGAAGCCACAAAAGGCTCGAGAGTGGTCACTTTAAGTAGTATTGCACATAGAGGTTCAGCCATTGATTTTGATAATTTCCATTTAGAAAAAGAGTACAATCATTGGAGAGAATACGGGCAAAGCAAATTGGCAGATATCATGTTTGCACTTGAATTGGATAAAAGATTGAGAAGCAATGGTTATCAGATCATGTCTCTTGCTGCTCACCCTGGTTTTAGCGAAACGGACTTACAAAAATATATGGACGAGGATATGCTGGCATCACTCGAACTAATGACTGCCAAAGAAGGTGCTCAACCGACCTTAGCTGCTTGTTTGCGTGAAGATGCCAAAGGCGGACAATACTGGGGACCTGACGGACCGAACGAGCAAAAAGGGAAACCCGCTTTAGCAAAAATTGATGCAGCCGCTTTGGACGAAAACCTAAATGCTAAACTATGGGATTGGGCAAAAGAAACGACAGGAGTGAATTTTCCGTTCTAAAAATAGAGATTAGTAAAGTTGTAGTTTTGTAAAGCTATCTTCATCAAATAAATTATACAAAATGTCAAAGCCAGCTAGGGTAAAAACCATCAGTGACTTGCATCGCTTCAATAACATAGCTCCACCGGAGCATCCTTTGATTAGTTTGATCGATTATAGCAAAATAAATCCGACTCCCTCAAACAATGAATTGAAATGGGTACAAGAGTTCTACACCATTTCCATCAAGCGAAATGTAGCGGGTAAGTATCGTTACGGGCAACAGCCCTATGATTTTGATGAAGGCTTAATGACTTTTTTTTCTCCAGAGCAGGTTATTTCAGTACAATTGATAGAAGAAGATTCCAAAAGTAACCCATCAGGATGGATTTTAGCCATCCATCCTGATTTTTTATTTGGTACTACACTAGCAGTAAATATTAAAAAATATAAATTCCTGAATTATTCGGTCAGAGAAGCGCTCTTTCTATCAGAGAAAGAAGAGAATATTATCAAAGGAATCCTACAAAATATAAAAACCGAATATCAGGCTAACCTTGACCAGTTCAGTCAGCAGATAATCATAAGCCAGTTGGAGTTATTGCTCAACTATGCAGAGCGGTTTTACCAGCGACAATTTTTGACCCGAAAAATAGCTAATCATCAAATACTGGACAGACTGGAAGCACTTTTAGAAGCGTATTTCAATAGTGATGACTTGGTGGATAAGGGTTTGCCTACCGTTCAAGAAGTTGCCGAAAATTTACATCTCACCCCTGATTACCTTAGTAGTATGCTAAAGAGTTTGACTGGACAGAGCACGCAACAACATATTCACCACAAATTAATAGAAAAAGCTAAAGTAAAGTTATCAACTACAAACTTATCCATAAGTGAAATTGCCTACGGGCTGGGATTTGAACATTCACAATCCTTCAGTAAGTTGTTTAAATCCAAAACCAAGCAAACACCCCTGGAATTTCGAACTTCGTTTAATTGACGAATACGCATAAAGCGTTTTTTGCATTATCAAGGTAAAAAACAACTTACTTTCTTTAGTAAGTTTCATAACTTATTTTTGGTATTATAATATTGTATTGTAAAACTGATTAGTACAAATAATCTATAATTGTTTCGTTTTGAAATATAAAAGCCTGAAGGTTCTATAATTTATATTTTACTTATTCGTTATGAATCTAGTTTATTAAAATAATATTACTGAAAACTGTAACGACACTAACCTTTAATTGTCTTTTAAAAACTTCAATGATGCTTAACAGAAGACTATTTTTTTTACTTATCATTCTAATCGGTCATCAGCGCTTAATTGCCCAAAGTAATAAGGAAGCGCTTAACAATTTTATAGTGTATGCTCAAACAATGGACAAAGTTGAGATAGATGGAGATTTGAGCGACTGGCCCAAAGAATTGAAGCGTTATCCTATAGAAAATAAAATATGGGGTGCCGATTTAAGTGCTCAAAATGACCTAAAATCAAACTTCAGGATCGGATACTCGCTTGAAGAAAATGTTATTTATGTGGCCGTAGAAATTATTGATGACGATCATATCGAAAATGCGGCGCCAGAATGGAATAATCAGGATTCATACATATTTTATATTGACGAACAATACAAGATAGAAGGTTCTGTAAATGCCTCTTATACCTTAGCATCCAATTTCAAAAATTCCACTAACATTCATAACAATTGGGATCCCGAAGTATCAAAATATGTTTCTTGGCAGAAAATGGATTACAAAATCAAAACAAAAGGCACATTACAGACCATAGAAATAAAGTACCAGCTTAATGAACCCATTAACACAGGAAGAATAATTGGTTTAGGGCATTTGATTTTTGATAAAGATAATAATGAACACACTGCTTTGGGCTGGATTGGCAAGGGCGCCAAAGGATCCAGTGCACAAATTGGCAGTATTGGTGCTGTGGTTTTTTCAAATAATGACTTCTCTAAAGGCATTTTAAAAGGTCAAGTGGTTTGGGAAGATTCGTCTATCAAAAGTGCCCCTGAGGATATCCTAGTTACCTCGGCGCAGAAAAATCAGCATTGGTTTCACGTTCGGCTTGATAAAGAAGGTAAATTTTCGACCGAATTACCTGTAGGTGATTGGATCGTACAGCCAGCGAAAATCTCATATAACATAGCGGGTAAGTACTATAAAGTTAACGCCAAAAAACAGCAAAAAATTAATGTAAGACAAAATAGCGAAACAGATTATGGCATTTTTACACTTGAGACCATAAAAAAGCCGAGCGTGTCGCTTTCTGAAAAGGTTGCTAATGAAAAACTAGACCCTGAAACGCAAAAGCAAATTGAGAACATGATGAATGCATATATGGAATATTATAATATTCCAGGTGCTTCTTTTGCCATCTGGAAAGAAGAAGAAATTATATACAAGGGTAGCTATGGTATAAGAAACAACTACACGAAAGAAAAGATAAATCAAAATACGCTGTTTGAAGTCGCCTCAATTACAAAGCCTACCTTTTCATTTGTTGTTATGAGATTGGTCGAAAAAGGAATAATTGATTTAGACGAACCGCTTTACCAGTATTTAGAATTCGATCTTATTAAGGGTCATCCTTATGCAAAGTTAATTACAGCGCGTCATGTACTTTCACATCAAACTGGATTTCCCAACTGGTCTAATGGAGAGAAAATTGAATTTAAATTTGAACCAGGCAATGGTTATAGTTACTCTGGTGAAGGTTTCGAGTATCTAAAGAGAGTACTCGTAAAACTAACAGGGAAAAGCATTAACCAAATTTTTCAAGAAGAGTTAATAGAACCTCTGAACCTGAAGCATTTCTATTATTTAGAGACCCCTTATGCCCTAGAAAACAAATCAAATGGACATTATTATGGATACCCAGGACTAATTGACTTTCGAAAAGAGCCAAGGGTAGCCTCAAGTTTAGTGACCAACCCTGAAGCTTTTTTAGAATTTGCGAATGCTATTCACAATCGTAAAGGGCTGAGTGCAAAATCCTACGAGGAATTATTTCAAATGCAAAATACTCATTATAAAAGCAACAATCAAAAATCGTCAGAAACACAAGAGCACGTTGGTCTGGGATGGTTTATTGATAGTTCTGCTTCAAATGGAAAAATATTTAAACACAGCGGTAGTAACGGTGATTTTCTTTCTCTTTTTAAACTTTATGACGATCTAGGAGTGGCATTTATGATCACTTGCAATTCAAATACGGGTTGGAACTTATTCAGCCATGCCGAAGAGGTATTGACCAAATTAAAACTGATAGATTAATCGTTATTAACTTAATACGTAAGAGCCTGTTTAAATTTTCTAACTACCTGTTTTTAAGATCGGTGTAAATGCGTAGGCCTGAAAATCCAGCATTGAAGTGAATGAAGACTGGCTACAATAATGTATAAAAGCAATTGCGGTGGGTTTGACTACGTCTGAATCCGATCGCAAACTGAATTTTATACGAGATATTGAACTTCATTAAGCACAAATAAAATGAAACAAATAACTAATGGAAAAATTTTGATATTCTTCGGGATTATCCACCCACTTTTAGGAATTTCTCCGTTTGCTTTCGGAAAACAGTTTGCTGGGTTCGCTGATAGATTCTTTTTTAGAATAAGTGAAGGACTATTTGAATTTCCGTTACTAAACGGACAAATGAATTATGAAAATTTTGCAGCATTTTGGTTCTTCTATTTTGGACTCTTACTTATTCCACTCGGAATCTTGGTCAATTACGTAGAGAAAATAAATGAAAAAATCCCTAAAAATTTCATTTGGGCATATTTGATTGTCGTGCTGATCGGAGTTTTTATGATTCCTTTCTCAGGTATGACATTCCTTATGTTACCACACGCAATTTACATGCTTGTTAAGAACAATAAACAAGAAAATAAAAACGAACGCACAACAATATATAAAGAGCATTAAAAACGACTGCTTATACTCAATGTTGGCACCGATATAAAAACTATATTGCTCTTATGAAAAATTATATTACTCTAATACTTCTGTTCGTTTTCCAAACCACCATTATAGCTCAAGAGAATATTATTTCTCAAGGGATTCCTGACAGCATACTTCAAAAAGAGTACTCGGAATTGAGTAAATATAGGAGTAAAATTGACTACCCTCCATTTATTGGTTGGAGTTTGAATAGTAAAAAAATGCTACTTAACGGGGGTAAGGTAATTTATTCGATGAAAACCTATAAGTCCGAAATTAAGGAATACAAAGAGGCTAATCGAAACTTTGGTTCTTATATCTCACCAAACCATAAATACTTTTTGTATCAAGAGGATGTAGATGGGAATGAGGATTATCAAATCTTTCTTTACGATATCTCCGCAAACACGAACAAAGCGTTGTCTAAAAAGGGAGACAAAACCTATGACCCTTTCTGGAGTCCAACCAGTCGGCAAGTTGCCTACAAATCCAATAAAAAAAATCCGGCAATCGTTGATTTATACATTCGAGATATCTCAAATGAAGGCAAAGAGATACTACTTTTTGAAGATTTCTCAGACGATGGAATAATTTACGATTGGAGCTCAGATAAGAACCTAATACTGGCAACAAAGGTGATTTCTGAAAACGACAAATTACTTTATCTAATCAACGACCAATCTTATGAAGTAGAACAAATTAATGCAGGCAAAAAAAATATTGCTTATTCAAATGCGAGATTTATTCCCAATCAAAATGCTTGTTTAATTGTGTCTGATGAATTTTCGGAGTTTTTACAATTACATTATTATGACTTAATCAAAAAAGAGCTTACAACTATTACCTCAGAAATTCCTTGGGATATTGAATACATAACTATTGATGCAGAAGGAAAAAAAGCGGCATTTAGTGTAAACGAAAATGGGTTTTCGCAGCTATATGTTCTTGATGTAACCACCTTGAAGTATTCAAAAGTCAACAATTTCCCAAAAGGCGTTATTCAAGATTTGATAATCAATCCAAAAGGAACAGAAGTTGGATTCAATTTTTATTCAAGTACATTCCGTAGGAAAGTATATGGCTATGATATTAAGACAAGGACTTTAAATCAATATATCAGAAAAGGCAAGTTGCAAACCGACTTAATTACATTCACAGAAGCAGAACCATTTGTATTTAAGAGTACTGACGAAAAAACAAACAAAGAATATAGTATCCCTGCATTCATCTATAAATCAAACAAAGAATCATCTCCTGTTTTCATAGATATTCACGGTGGTCCTGAATATCAAATTAGAGCAACATTCAATGGATTTTATCAATACTTGGTCAATGAACTCGGAATAACGGTCATAGTCCCGAACATCAGAGGTTCAAATGGGTACGGAAAGTCTTATATGAAGATGGATGACGGACTGAATAGAGAAAATGCCATTCAAGATGTAGGAGCTCTACTAAATTGGATCAAACTGCAAGACAACTTGGATGAAAATCGCATAGCCATTCATGGCGAATCTTACGGTGGTTACGTAGCTCTTGCTTCACTCGCAAAATTTCCAAACCTTATTAAGTGTGGAATTGATGTTGTAGGTATTCCGAACTGGATTACTTACCTGAACAACACAAGTGATTACCGGAGAGACCTTAGAAGAGTTGAATTTGGAGATGAGCGCAATCCAAAAATGCGTCAATATTTGGAAAATATTTCACCTATAAATCAAGTTGGTAAAATCAACTCACCTTTGCTAATTTTTCAAGGGTTAAATGATCCTAGAGTAAATTATCAACTAGCCGAACAGTTATATGAATCATTAAATAAAAAAGAAAAAGAGACTTGGTATGTTTTAGCAAAAGATGAAGGACACGGATTTAATAAATATGACAATTACTTATTACAAAGAAATCTGACCATCTCATTCTTAAAAAAGCATTTATCGATAGAATAAATACTGGTGCTAACAATGTGTATAAGCAATAGCCGTTTAAGAGCACGTTTAAATTTCTTCCAACCGCCTTTTTTTAAGATTGTTATAAGTGTGTTGGCCTGAAAATCTAGCGGGGAGGTGGGCTGATTTTGTGGGCGGAAGCTTTGGATTTTCTTGATTTAGCTGCGCTGAGCTCGCAAGCTCGGTTTTTGGTT
>ERZ1740058.19-NODE-19-length-122785-cov-6.941237_pt1 | contig 122785 bp, 98 predicted proteins | sample MGYA00581745_ERZ1740058 | MGnify/ENA primary metagenome ERZ1740058 (study PRJEB43018, sample SAMN04849742) | marine metagenome | isolation source: floating plastic debris | place: Pacific Ocean | collected 2008-08-30 | study: EMG produced TPA metagenomics assembly...
ACCAACCCTTTCCGCAGGCTCACGCCTTTTTCTGCCTTTACAGACCTCCCTCTCAAAGTAGTAATGGGTTGGTAGTTCGTTAAAACAAAAGCGGGATAGCTCCCTGCAAATAGCCCTGTTAAAAACACCACTCCCAGTAAGATACTTAGTTGTTTGACTCCCAAATCAGTAATCGAGAATTGCGTCTCTAATAACTCATTAAAAAAGGGTAATACGATCAGAACAAGCGCCAGCGCAAAAATACTTGCTATGAACGTAAGGAAAAGCGCCTCGCTCATAAACTGCCAAAGCAACTGTTGTCGCCTTGCGCCCACTATTTTACGTAATCCTACCTCTTTCGCTCTTTTAATAGCTTTGGCAGTAGTAAGGTTCATAAAGTTGATACACGCAATCACCAAAATAAGTACCGCAATCAGCATAAATAACCTTACGTTAGTAATGCGCCCCTCTCCAGTAAATTTCCCGTCTTTTATTTCGCCATATAAGTAGGCATCCGCAAAAGAGAGAAGCAATAAATCTACATTATCTTGCTCACTTTTTTCCTTTAAAAAGTCTTTTACTTTTGCTGCAAAAACCTTCCCCTCATCGGGGGTATTTAGCATAATCATCGACAAGGTCATGTTGTTATTCCAGTCTCCTCCATCGCTCAAATAGGGTAACATCTCTCTGTTAAGGTAATCCTCATAGGCAATCAAGTAGTCAAACTTTAAAGAAGAGTTTTTATCTGGGTTAGCCAGTATTCCTTCAATGGTATAGTTTCTTCCTCCTATCTTTACTATTTCGCCTACTACCTCTACCTTATCAAAGTATTTTAAAGCTAAGTTTTCGGTAATCAGTACGTTATTAGGATTTTCTAAGGCGTTTTTTGGATTGCCTACTACAAACGGAAAATGAAACATCGCTAGGAAGTCTTCGTCTACATAATACCCTTGCTCTCTAATTTTCTTATCCTTTACTTCAAAGATAGCGCTCGTCGTCCAACTTCTTCTGGTACTGTGTACGATCTCTGGAAATTCTTCTTTGATCGCCTCCGCCAAAGCAAAAGGAGTAGAACTACTCGTAAATATTTCGTTGCCATCATAAAACTGATTTTCCATCACGAAGTATATACGCTCACCATTGGGTTGTGATTGGTTATAGCTAAACTCACTTTGTACCCAAAGCATAATTAAGATAAAAGCCGCGATACCTGTAGACAGACCTGTTAGGTTAATAGCTGTAAAGCCTTGGCTTTTTTGGAGATTCCGAAAAGTAATTTTTAAGTAATTACGCCACATGATCGATAGGTTTATGGTAAGTGTAACTATTTATTATATCTATTATAGACAAGATGCATTCTCTCTTCTACAAACACCTCATAATCAAATATTTAAAATAAAAATTGTGCTGTAAGAAAGTATCCGTCGCTTCTTGAAAAGTATTGTACCAAGTCGAAACAGTAAGTAGTGTGCTGTGCTACTCATATTTTAAGATATCAATAGGATTGCCCCTAGCAGCACGAATAGATTTTACACTTACGGTAGAAACGGCAATAATGGTAATGAGTAATCCAGCTATCAAAAAGGGTAGCCCCTGCATATCAATTCTGAAAGCAAAATCATTCAACCACTGATCCATCAAGAGATAGCCAATCGGTGCAGCCAAGAGAAAGGCAATGAGTACAAGTTTCATAAACCCTTTGGCCAATAGCCAAACTAAGGAAGGTACAGAAGCTCCTAAAACTTTTCGAAGACCAATTTCTTTCATTTTTTGCTCTACAGTAAATGTCGTCAAGCCGTACAAACCTAAGCAAGAAATGAGCACTGCAATAATAGTAAAGTAGGTAGTAATATTGAGCATTCTCTCTTCTTTGGCATATTTTTTACCAAATTCTTGATCCAAAAAGGTATACTCGAAGGGGACATCTGCATTGACCCTTTGCCATTTTTCCTCCATAAAACTGAGTAATTTAGGGAGGCTTTGGGTGTTGATGTTGGCTATGATACAGGTATAAAAGTTATTTGTATTGACCATAAATCCATAAGGCGCAATTGTTTTGTGTAAACTTTCATAATGAAAATCTTTTACAACACCTATCACTTTTACAGAGAGAACTTCCCCCCCAAAAGAGTAATAAATATTTTGTCCAACTATCTCTTCTGCTGATAGCCCTATTTTTTTCACTGCCTGCTCATTGAGGATAATGGCATTTGTATCGGTAGCAAACGCCTTAGAAAAATATCTTCCTTTGCGTAAGGGAATATCCAAAGTGGCTAAATAATGATAATCCACAAAATTGAGCTTGGTAAGAATTCCCTCTTCTTTATTCCCTCCTTCTTTAAAAAAGAAGATATCATTTAGGGCAAAGGAGCCTGGATAAGTACTACCGGCAGAAGCCTCTTTTACTTGAGGGTGTTGTCGGATTTCTTCAAGATACACTTCACTCTTTTCAGCTACGTTTGAGGAGTGAATAGGGATAATCAATTTTTGATCTTTTTGAAAACCAAGGTCTTTATGAAATAAGTATTGCATCTGCTGGTTGATAAAAACAGTAGAGATGATCAAACAGATCGCAATTACAAACTGAAAGACGATGAGCCCTTTTCTGAAAACGGTAGCGGAATAAGTACTTAATAGCTTGCCTTTCAAGACCTTCACAGGGTTAAATCCTGATAAATAAAGAGCGGGGTAGCTGCCTGCCAATACCCCTGTGAGGAGTGCAATTGCCACTAGCCAGACGATCTTATCGAAATCTGTATAAAGACTAAGTGTAAGCACTTTCCCTGATACACTATTCAATAGGGGTAAAAAGAGAACCACCAACCCACAAGCAATCAACAAAGCAAGGCCACTCATCAGTAAAGACTCCCCTAAAAACTGCTTGATCAAGTTGTTTCTTACTGCACCCATTACTTTTCTGACGCCCACCTCATGTGCTCTCTTGCTAGAACGAGCAGTGGTAAGATTCATAAAATTGATACAAGCAATCAGTAAGGTAAAGGCAGCAATAGCACCAGTGATATACAAATATTGTAGACTGCTTGTGGTAGTCTCTTCCATCTCAAAATCCGACTTCAAATAAATATCTTCAAGAGGTTGGAGTTGATGTGTCTTTTGCATCCCATACTCCTCAAGATACTCGCTACCGTTCTGCAAAACGAGGTCATCTATGTTTTGTGCTATTCGCTCAGTATCTGTATTTTTCTTGACTTTAAAATAGGTAATTACCATGTTATTGGTGGCCCAATTCTGGAACTGCTCCCCAGTGACGACCTGCCCCCCAAAACCATCACTGCGCATTGTAATAATAAACTTAGCAGGGATATGGGTATTTTCTTGTGCATTGAAAACACCTTTGACAGTGTAAGTGTGTTCTCCAAAGGAGTTACTTACTTTTACAGGTTGATTGAGAGGATTTTTTTTACCAAAGAGTTTTTCTGCTAGTTCATCAGCAATTACTATAGAATTGGGCTGATGGAGTGCTGTATTACGATCTCCTTTCAAGAACTCATAATCAAAAACATTAAAAAAGGTAGAGTCTGCCAAGAAGCCATCAGTTGCGTACAAAGTTTTTTCCTGAGACGCATTTTCACCCACCTTTAGTAAACTTTTGTCTACCATAGGTAGAGAAATTAAACGCGTGGCTTCTACAATATCTGTAAAAGTCTGTTTTGCCTCATAAGCAATAGGCGCAGAAACAGTCGAAAGATTGAGCGTCTTCTCACCTACTCTTATCTGAGCAGTTAGGCGATAAATCTGTTCTGACTCGGTAAAATGTTGGTCGTAACTGAGCTCGTCCTCAATAAAAAGCATCATCAAAAGACAACAAGCCATGCCTACCGCCAAGCCAAAAATATTAATAAAAGAAAAAAGCTTATGTTTTAATAAGTTTCTCCAAGCGACTTTCAAATAATTTTTCCACATAGTTAAAATATTTAGGGTAAGCACAAGAACTCTTTTTAAAGTAGGCAATACCTATTCCTAAATTTATAAGTATCTTACAATCAAAATATTATATATAAATTAATAATTTTTCTAAAGAGTAATCTGTAGCTTTTTGAAAAAGGCTGTTCCAAGTTGGAACAATGCAACTTTTGCACGGTGGATCTTCTATTATCATACACCCATCTCAAACGTATCAATTACTTACTCATCCTTCAACACGGTAGCAGGATTCAAAGTGGCCGCCTTGTAGGTTTGTACAATAATGGTAAGTAATGTTATGAAGAACATAGCGACCCCTGTATACATAAAAATATACCAGTGATCGAGCAGATTGATCCGATAGACGAAATCACTTAGCCAATCATTCATCACATACCAAGACAGCGGAACAGCCAACAGATAAGCCAGTAAGGTGAGTCTTACAAAATCACTCGACATCAATTGGATGATCCTTGCTACAGAAGCGCCTAGTACTTTACGTACGCCTATTTCTTTGGTACGTTGCTGAATGGAGAAGATAGACAAACCCAATAGCCCAAGACAAGCTATGAAGATGGCTAGTCCAGCAAAAAGACGCGACAACTTACTGATGATGCTTTCACTTCTGTAAAGACGCTGATGGGCTTCTTCCGCAAACTGATAGGTAAAAGGAAAGGCAGGATTGAGCTTTGTGGCGATTGTTTCTAATGTAGCGAGGGCTTTTTGGGTTTCTTCCGTTTTGATTCTCACGGCCATCATACCGTCCCAACCTTCTTCTGCTTCTCCCAGTCGAACAACAAGCGGTTCGATTTGGTGATGAAAAGAGTTAAAATGAAAGTCTTTCAGCACACCAATAATTTTCCCTTCTCTTCCCCAAAAGGCAAGGCGCTTGCCGACGGGATCTTCATAAGGAATAATGGCTAAGGCAGCCTCATTAACCAGGTAAGCTGCTGTATCGGTAGCATAGTCCTCTCGAAAGGTTCTCCCAGCTACGAGCTCTAACTGTAAGGTCTCCAAGAAATCATACCCTACTGATAAGTGGGTAAATTGTACCTTTGAATTAGGATCTTTCCCGTCCCAATTGACGCCACCTGTACCATTATCAATGCTCGTAACTGATTGGCCCAGCTTTGCCACCTGCTCTACGCCAGGTACGGCTAAGGCCTGCTCTTTGAAAAGTGGATACTTCTCTCCCAAATCACCCTCAATTGGGATGTAAAGTAAATTTTCGCGATTATATCCTAAATGCTCGCTCTGAATAAAGCGTACTTGTTGCGAAACAACGAATGTTCCAATGATCAGTAGTAAAGAAAGGGTAAACTGAAAAACGACCAATCCTCTTCTTATCAACAGGGCATTTCGACCAAATTTCAAGGTACCTTTTAAAATACTCACAGGTTTGAGCGAGGAAAGAAAGAAGGCAGGATAGCTACCAGAAAACAAACCCATTAGTAGTAAGAAAGTAAACAGAGATAGCATAAAGTAAGGCGCCGCCCAAGGAATGGCGATTTGTTTTTCCGTAAGGATATTAAAGCTTGGCAAGCAAAGCTGCACCAGTCCCAAAGCTAACAAAACCGCTAATGAACACATCAGGAAGGCTTCTGCCAGAAATTGCTTAATGAGGGAGGCGCGGTACGCTCCCATTACTTTGCGTAGTCCTACCTCTTTTCCTCTTCTCAAAGAAGCGGCGGTAGTGAGGTTCATAAAATTAATACCCGCAATTACTAAAATAAAAAGGGCTACAATACTGAAAATACGGATGTAGTCGATTCGTCCGTTGTAAGGATGACCATTTTCGAAATTACTATAGAGGTACATCTTAGCAAAGGGGAATAAACCCAGTTCTGTGCGAAAGGTCTCACTCTGATCATCATCGTAGGCTAGTAAAAAATCTTTAATTTTAGCCGCTACTGCTTCAGGATCAGCTCCTTTTTTTAGTTTTACTACTGTGCTAGGCCCTTTGTTGCCCCAATCTTGCGTCCACCAGTTATCGTCCATAAAGGCTTGCCAAGTGAGCAAGCAATCAAATTGTAATGATGAGTGTGCTGGCAAATTCTCAAAAACACCTGTTACCTGCAGGTCTTTACGGTCTTCATAGCGAATCGTCTTTCCTAATGCTTGTTGTGGGCTACCAAAAAACAGCTCAGCCATATGTCTGGAAATCACAATACTCTCTGGTTTTTTGAGTACCGTGCTGGCATCTCCTGCTAGTAAAGGATAGCTAAATATTTTAAAGAAATCTTCTCCTGTATGGTTTCCTCTTAGTTTATGCGTTTGATTCTCTACGCTAAAAGTTGTTTCGGTACTCCAAGCAATGCCTGTAGCCAAAGCGATTTCTGGAATCTTCTTCTTGATTTCTGCGGGTAGTAGTGCAGGCGTGTACAGGCCTCCACTCACCTCTCCATCAATCGTTTGTGTAGTATAGACGTAGTGCAGTTGTTCGCTGTCTTGGTGAAAAGTATCCACAGCGCTTTCGTCTTGCACCCAAAGAAAAATTAATAAACTACAAGTAATGCCTAGGGTAAGCCCTAGTAGATTAAAAAGGGAAAATAACTTGCCCTTTTTAAAGCTGTAAAAAGCTACTTTTAAATAATTCTTCCACATAATAATTATTCTTTAAGGTTTTATTCGTATTTCAAAGAGGCAGCAGGATTACTCCGTGCGGCGGTCAGGGTTTGGTAAGCCACTGTACTGAGAATCACCGTGATGACTATGGTGGCTGTATAAATAAAGATGCTCCATCCTATGGTCGTCTGATAGGCGAAGTTTTCGAGCCATTGCGTCATAAAATAATAAGCCAGTGGCATCGCTATTAGGAAAGAGAGCAATACTAAGCGGAGGTAGTTTTGTGTAAGCAACTGTACAATTTGCCATACAGAAGCCCCCAGTATTTTTCGTATACCAATTTCTTTGATGCGTTTACTTACCGTAAAGGTCGATAGGCCAAACAACCCAAGTACCGCTATAAAAATGGTGATCACCGCAAAGGCTAAGAAAACCGACCCTCGCTGGGCATCTGCTTTGTACTGTGCCTCAAACTCTTTGTCCATAAAATAAATATCAAAAGGATACGTTTTCTCCAGTGCCTCATAGCTCGCCTTTAAATCTCTAAGCGCTTGTACTTGTTGGTCTTTTTTGAGCTTGGCTATTAGCATATAGCCTTGTTCTACTACCCTCAAAACCATCGGTTTTACAGCTTGATGTAAAGACTTGGGATGAAAATCTTTCACAACGCCCACCACTCGCTGTTTTAAGGTATCGCCACGTTCATAATGATGCACTCTGATCATACGCTTCCCAATGGGATTGTCCCAACCCATTTTTTCAACAAAGGTTTCATTGACAATCACCGCTTCTTCTACATCTGTCTTGTAAGCTTTTGAGAAGTTTCTGCCCTGTTTAATCTCTATTTGTAGCAAATCAATATAGTCATAGTCTACGGGCGCTTCTTCGGCATCAATGATGCGGAAGCTCCCCTCTTCTTGCTCCGCTCTAAAAGGATTTTGTGCCCAATGGCTGGCAAAAGCAGGTGCTAGATGAGTGGTGCAGTACGCTTCTATATGGCTACTAAGCGATAGTTGCTGCTTGAGCACGTCTACTTTTTCACTAATCTGTGGATAGTAGATAGGAATACCTACGAGTTGTGCACGCTCATACCCTACATCTTTTTTTGAAATGTATTCGAGTTGCTTTTGTACTACCCAAGTGCCCAGAATCATAAAGCTCGCTACAGCAAACTGAACTACTACCAACACTTGGTAGAGCTTCTGCCCTTTAAGCGACCCTAAGAGCTGTCCTTTCAGTACTTTTACAGGCTCAAAACCTGAGAGTACCCAAGCAGGATAAAAACTACTCAATAAAGTAAGAGATAGTAAAATGCCTAGTAAACCAAGTAGTGTAGTAGGCGTAAATAGGTAGGTATACGAAAAGTCCTTTCCAATAAAATCACTTAAAAACGGTAAGCTAAACGTCACGAGTAAGAGTGCCAACACCGAAGCGATGAAGATAAGTACTACAGACTCGGCCACAAACTGTTGTACCAGTTGCTTGCGATTCCCCCCCACTACCTTTCTCAGTCCTACTTCTTTTGCACGGGTAGTGGCTCTTGCGGTAGCCAAATTGACGTAGTTGATGGCCGCCACCAGCAATATAAAGATCGCTGCGAAGGAAAAAATACGGACATACTGAATGGTTCCTACTTCATCATCAAATGCAAAGTTTGAATACAACCGTATATCGCGTAGGGGCTGTAAGCTGTACGTGTGTTCTTCACTATATACGTCTAAATCTTTTTGGGCATACTTGCGAATAATTCTTCTGAAATCATCATTCAGCGTCTTTTGAGAGGCTCCTTCTTTTAGTAGTACATACGTCTTAAAATTAAGCGCTGCCCAATCTTTCACATTTAATTGCTCTAGACGTTGTGGCGACAAGCTATTCATAGAAAATAGTACTTGAAACTGTAAATGTGCGTTATCTGGTACATCTTCTATCACACCTCTTACCACAAAGGGCTCCTCATTTACAGTAATCGTTTTGCCAAAAGCTTCTTCTGGCGTATCGAAGAATCGCTGTGCTTCTGTCTCAGTTAGCACAACAGATTTTGGTAAGTCCAACGCCGTCGCTGGATTACCCGCCAAGAAGCTATAATCAAAAATCTCAAAGAAAGTAGAGTCTGCGTGATAAGCCTTGTCTTGTAAAAACTTCTTCTTTTGGTAGGCTAGTAAAGGCTGTCCTGCATAACGAATACGGGTAGCTGTTTCTACTGCAGGTATATCTGCCACTATTGTAAAGGCCAAAGGCGCATTACTGTAGCTAGTCTCCTCCATCTGGTCAGCCTCGTGGTAAGTTACTTTCGTAATGACCCGGTAAATATCATCTTTCCGCTCGTGGAAGTTATCGTAGCTTAACTCATGCTGTACATATAAGTAGAGAATGGTAGCGCATACAATACCCAATACCAAACCGACCAGATTGATGAAGGTGTAGCGCTTATATCGAAGCATATTTCTAATGGCTACTTTCAAATAATTTCTCCACATAATGAGATTATTTTAATGGTTTTACTCGTATTTTAGGGCTTCTACTGGGTTGTTTCTGGCTGCGCGAATGGTATGATAACTGATAGTGAGGAGCATCACCGTTATCAGTACCAGTGCGGTCAGTACAAAAACAGGTAGGCTGATAGTAGTACGATAACTGAAGTTCTCTAACCAGGCTGTCATCGCAAAATAAATCAGCGGAAAGGCAATCAACAAAGCAATACCCATTAGCTTTACAAAGCTGCTATTTAGCAAGTAGGTAAGTTGGGTTACAGAAGCCCCTAAGACCTTCCGAATACCGATTTCTTTGGTTCTGCGATTGACCATCAGGAGCGTCATCGCAAATAAACCCATGCAAGAGATCGTAATAATAATTACGGCTGCTATCATAAACATCTTTGCCAAGCGCTGTTCTCTTTGGTAGTAGCGTTGTAGGTTCTCATTAATGAAACTTCCTTGAAATACACTCGCTGGTACTATTTCTTTCCAGTTGGCTTCTAGGGCTTTCATCGCTTTTGTGGTATTCTGCCCATTGATTTTGACAAAAAGGTATTCCATCAGTTCACTGCGATCTACACGCATAATGAGAGGTTCTACAGGTGCTCTCAGCGAGCGAAAATGAAAATCTTTCACAACACCAATTATTTGAACTTCTCCTTTGCTGCTATCAGGAACTAATCGAATACCAACAGGATCTTTTTCGTTAAGTGCTTTGGCAAAAGAGGCATTCACCACAATGGCTTGAGAGGTATCGGTAGGGTATTTTGTAGAAAAGAAACGCCCCACAAGCACTTCTGCACCAATCACGTCTAAGTAGGCGGGCCCTACACTCATGTAATTGGTGAGAATCTTATCGTCTTTATAATCTATTTCCATTTGGTACTGCATCTGCGAGAAGTCTTTCCCAATTCCCATGTTATTCGCTGATCCACTCACTTCAATAATATCAGGATTTGAAGCAGTCAGTGCTTTTAAACGCTCCAAAGCTTTCCAGCCCTCAATTTCTCTCCCAATAGGTATCGTGATCACTTCTTCTTTATTAAAGCCTAGTGGTTTATTATGCAAAAATTGGATTTGTTGTTGTACCGTCAGTGTCCCGCCTATCAATAAAGCAGAAAGAGTAAATTGCAGTACTAGGAGTGAATTTTTTAAATTCCAAATCCCTTTCTTACTTTGAAGCACTTTTCCTTTAACGACTTCAACCGTCTGTTTTTGGTACATCATCCAAGCAGGATAACCTCCTGCCAATAAGGACATAAGGCAAATAATAGGTAAGGCATAGCCAACATAAGCAGGCTCAAAAAGAGCGCTAAAAGTGAGCTCGGAACCTAAAACTGTATTTGCTTGAGGAATCATGGCTAATAACAAAAGGAGAGATACACCAAAAGCCATTAGGGTAATTAACAGCGCCTCCATAGAAAACTGTACGAATAGTTGCCGCTTGTACGCACCCATGATTTTACGAATCCCTATCTCTCTTGCTCTGTTGATGAGGTTGGCTATAGAAAGGTTGATAAAATTAACGCCTGCTACCACCAATACAAAAACACTGATAGCCCCTAGTAGGTAGAGAAAAGACTTAGGGTTGCGTCTGCTAAGAACCGTATTAAAGTGTATATCTGATATAGGCTGAAGTTTGACGGTGTAAAAGCCATCCACCTTGTCAGGAATAGCGCCTAGTCTTTTGAGCGTTGCGATTTGCGCAGCAAATTGTTTTTGTGCAAAGTCTCTTAGTTTTTGCGCTACTAGGTTTTCGTTGGCTTTAGGCGCTAATTGTACATATACCTTGTGGAACTGTTCATCCCACTCCTCCTTAGTGGAGGCATATGCTGGATGCACTTTAAAGTTGACCAGTACATTAACACTGATGGTAGAGTTGTGAGGTTCATCTTCTATTATGGCTACTACCCGAAAAGAACGTTGTTGATCGTAGAATTTAATGGAAATAGACTTTCCGATAGGATCTTCCTTACCAAAAATAGCCTCCGCCCTCGTTTCTGAAAGCACCACCTCATCTAGGCCACTCAGCAATGCTGTTTGCCTTCCCTGTACCACAGGAAAAGAAAACATTTCAAAGAAATCATCATCTATAAATTCTACATCACTTTCTATATTTTTTCCATTGTACTCGATCAACGCCTTGTCGTCGTCGTAGCGAGAGATATGGGTAATTTCATCAACATTCTCAAAAAGTGCTTTCCGTAAGGGCGTAGCTTGCGCTATATCGTACTCAAAAGCTCCTTCTTCAGCGTCTGCCTGGCTTTTTTGTAGATAGACTCTATAAAGATTTTCAGTATTTTCGTGAAACTTATCGTAGGACAATTGCTCTTGAATAACTAATAGTAGTACCACGCTGGTGGCAAAAGCAGCCGCCAAACCTATGAGATTAATAGCCGTAAACACCTTATTCTTCAATAGATTTCTAAAGGCAATTTTTAAATGATTCTTCCACATAATGATTTATTTTTTTCAGGATACTACTCGTATTTCAGCGCCTTTACAGGATTACGTCTTGCAGCGCGGTAAGTATGGAAGCTTACCGTCAGTAGCGTAATAAGCATCAATAAGAGGGTAGTGATTAAAAAGGTCGGTACACCAATAGAGGTGCGATAACTAAAGTTGTCTAGCCATTGGTTCATGCCTAGATAGATCAATGGAAAGGCAACCAATAGGGCTAGGAGGTTAATTCTTAGAAAACTACTATTCAGTAAATAAGTAATTTGTGTGACAGATGCCCCTAGTACCTTACGAATACCAATTTCTTTGGTGCGACGGTTGACCATTAGGAGGGTCATGGCGAACAGCCCCATACACGAAATAATCAGGATAATGGCAGAGGCAATGATGAAAATATCCGCCAGTCTCTTTTCTTTCACGTACTGACGTTGTACATTTTCATTTAGAAAAGATCCCTGAAACACGCTGGCGGGTGCAATTTCTCGCCAAGTTTTCTCTAGAAACTGCATCGTTTCGACTGTTTTTTCGGTATTGATTCTTACAAATAGATATTCTGGTGGCCAAGTGTTATCAATACTCATCGTGAGCGGTTCAATGGGATCACGTAGCGATTCGAAATGGAAGTCTTTCACTACGCCTACTACTTTTACAGTGGGGCCATCGCTATCTGTTTTAAAGGTAAGGCCTACTACCTCTTCCTCATTGAGCAGCTTTGCCATCGACTCATTAATGACATAATGATTAGCTGTGTCAGTACTATATTTCTCAGAAAAGAAACGCCCATCTATGAGCTCTGCGCCAATAGTTTGTAGGTAATCGTGGCTTATGGTGAGCCAATTGGTTACCACTGTTCTATCTTTGTAGGTAAAACCTAGCTGCGACTTATAGCGTGAGCCGTCGAGTCCTCTTCCTAGATTATTCCCTGCACCACCTACACTTTTTACATTTGGATTACTCGCCGTAAGGGCTTTTAGCTTTTCGAGTGCTTTCCAGCCTTCCACTTCTCTTCCTACTGGAATACTGATGACTTCTTCTTGGTTATAGCCCAATGTCTTGTCTCGCATAAACTGCATCTGCTGCCACACAGTGAACGTACCGCCTATCAATACAGCCGAAAGCATAAACTGTACAGCTAGTAGCGTATTGCTCAGTCCCCAACTTTTTTTCTTTGTAGTCAGCATCTTTCCTTTAATCACCTCAGAAGTATTCTTTTTAAAGATCATAGCAGCAGGATAGGCACCAGCTAGTAAGGCCATTACTACTAAAAAGAAAAGGCTCGCTAACAATAAGGCAGGGGTAAAAAGCTGTTGAATGCTAAGATGTGTATCGAATTTTGCATTAAAGGAAGGAATACCTACTAGTATCGTCATTACGCACACTACATAAGCTAGAACAACCACTATGAAGGCTTCACTGAAAAACTGCGTCAATAGCTGCTTCTTATAAGCACCCATAATTTTCCGTACGCCTACTTCTTTGGCTCTTCCTAGTAAATTGGCCAGAGAAAGGTTTACAAAGTTAATACCCGCTACAACAAGGATAAAGATACTAACCGCTCCCATCAAGTAGAGAAAAGCTTTTTGATTGCTTTGCTTGAGTACTGTATCAAAGTGAATGTCTGTGATGGGTTGTAACTTGTAAGCAAAGATACCATCTACCGGATCGGGCTGTGCTCCCTGCTTCTTTAGGTCCTCAATTTCTTCTGCATTTTGCTTTTGTGCAAAGGCTCTCAGTTGTGTACTCAAACGCTCCACGTCAGCCTTAGGCGTAATCTGTAGATATAAATCGAAATACTTATTACCCCACTCTTCCTTGTTCATCGCATAGCTAGGATGATGTATAAAATTGATCGCCAGTCTATTCTGAATTGTAGAATTTTCAGGGCCGTCTTTCATAATGGCTGCTACCCGAAAAGGCTGCCATTCTTCAGCAAATTTCAGCAAGACTTTCTTCCCGATGGGGTCTTCTTCTCCAAAGATGTTTTGGGCCATTTTTTCATTCATCACTACCGCGTCATTATCGCGCAGGAGGGCTTGCCTGCTTCCCTTCAATACTTCAAAAGAAAACATCTCATAAAATTCGCTTTCAGTATAAGTAATACCACTTTCCAGCTTCTTTCCTTTGTAGTCAATGAAGGTTGTACCACCTCCTACGCGTACTACTTGCTCGATGCCGTCTACTTCTTTTTTCAGTGCTTCTTTGATGGGTGTAGGCATGGCAGTACCATAGGTAATGCCATAGAAGCTTCCCTCTGGGTAGCTTACCTTTTCGTACAAACGGAAAAGCCTTTCTTTTTTTGTATGGAACTGATCGTAAGAGAGTTGTTCTTGTAATACAAGTAACAGCATAAAGCTGATAACAAAGGCAGCCGATAAACCTAAGAGATTGATCGCGGTAAATGCCTTGCTTTTCAGCAGGTTTCTATAAGCAATTTTGAGGTAGTTACGAAGCATAGTAGTAGCGTTTATTATTTATGAAGGGCTTGCATTTTGGAAAGCTTTAAGCTTGTTCTCAGAGACGATTTTACCATCGAGTACATTGATGATGCGCTGCCCGTATTCAGCATCGTGTGGGGAGTGTGTTACCATGATGATGGTTGTCCCTTCTTCATTGAGTTGGGTAAGGAGTTGCATTACATCCTCTCCATTTTTTGTATCGAGATTACCAGTAGGCTCATCCGCTAGAATCAGTTTGGGGCGGTTTACAATGGCGCGTGCAATGGCTACCCGCTGCTGCTGTCCACCAGAGAGCTGCTGTGGATAGTGCTTCATGCGATGCGTCATGTTCATTTTCTCTAGTACTGCCATGACCCGCTCTTTGCGGTTTTTACTTTTCATATCTGTGTAGATAAGCGCCAGCTCTACGTTCTCAAATACATTAAGTTCGTCGATCAGGTTAAAGCTCTGAAATATGAACCCGATATTTCCTTTACGAATATCAGCGCGCTTACTCTCAGAATACTTGGCTACTTCTAGATCGCCAAAGTAATATTCTCCTTCTGAGGGACTATCAATCAACCCTAAGATGTTGAGTAAGGTGGATTTTCCACAACCAGAAGGCCCCATAATAGAGACGAACTCGCCCTGTTGAATCGTCAGAGATACCCCGTTCAGCGCACTGGTCTCTACCTCGGTAGTTCTATAGATTTTCTTAATATCTGCTAAGCGTATCATATATTGTATCGTTAGTCTATTTTAAAATAAGTTTATCAATTCGGTCGTAGGTTTCATAGTTGGAAGTAACTACCTTTTCACCAGGTTGTAAGCCATCAATCACTTCGTAGTATTGCGGATTTTGTCTACCCAGTTTGATTTTTCTTCGGTAAGCAATGCCCGCTTCTTCGTCTACTACATAAATCCAGTTGCCTCCTGTTTCTTGGTAAAAACTTCCACGAGGGAGCAGCACAGCTTTCGTTTTAGCACTTAAGGCGAGGCGTACTTGTACAGACTGCCCTCTTTTAATGCCTTCAGGTGATTTCTTATTCTCAAATTCCATATCTACAGCGAAAGTACCGTTTGTTACTTCTGGGTATACTTTTTTGATAATAATCGTATAAGTTTTACCCGAAAAATCGAAAGTCCCTTGTTGTCCAATCTCAATGCGAGAAATATGGTATTCATCAATCCGTACCCGCACCTTGTAGCTGTCGAGTATATCAATTTGGGCGATGTTTTCGCCTGCCTGTATCGTTTGGCCTAGCTCTGCCTGTACAGTAGAGAGCTGCCCAGCGATGGGCGCTTTGATGGTAAGATTTTCTTGATTTTTATGAATCATCTCCAAGTTGCGCTGCATCAATTGAATGGAAGGGTCTATTTGCGCCAACTGCACATTACGTAGGCGACCGTTGGTCTGTAGCTTTTGCTGAATAATTTTTTTTCGGCGTTTTTGGAATTCGTACTCATCTTTTATTTGGTTGTACTCTTGTGTAGCGATCATTTTCTGTTTGTAGAGTTGCTGGTTGATTTTGTGTTGCCGGCCTAGATTAAGAATCTGGTACTCTACCTCGTTTAGTTCCTCTAAAAAGCGAATGCTCTGTTCTTCAATAGTAATACGCGTACTGCTCAGGTTGTTGATCTGCTCCATAATAGCGGTCTCTTGGTTCATGTAGCTGAGCTGTAAATTGGCATTGGCCAAACGTAAAATAGGGGATCCTTTTTCTACCATTTCGCCACCCTCTTTGTAAAGCTCTTCCACTTTTCCACCATCTGAAGCATCGATAAAAACTGTCTTGATGGGTGCAATCGTACCTGATACAGAGATAAACTCTTGAAATACACCCTCCGTTACGTTTGTAACCGTAATCTTCTCTTTCTCTACATTCAAGCGCGACTCTCCTGCACGATTGATCACCATGGCTACTAGCGCAATCAATGTAGTTGGTAAAACCACCCACAGCAGTATTTTCTTAACTGTCCATTTTTTTTTGGGAATTGCCCGATCCATTGCGTTGGCTTCCATTGTGTGCTTCATTTTATATTGTCAATCGGTTTACTCAAATGCCAAGATGCGTGCCATTACTCATAATATACTGATTAAAAGGCTTTTACAGTTGATTTTTTGTTTAATTGCATAAAAATGTTCCATATTGGAAAGGAATTTTGTTCCACTCTGAAACAGCTTTTCTATCAATTATTGCGGCTACGAGCGTTAGTAATGGATGGCACTCTTTTTATACTGAAAATATCATAAAAAAGTAAGATTCTCTTGGTTTTTAGCAGAAATGTTATTTTTAGTCTTTCAAGAGAACAATAAGTATACACATAGCAATAAAAATTTTACGTAAAATTTAAAAAAGTATATGACTAAGTTACCGGGTAAAATACTCGTAGTAGACGACGATCGCGACATTCTCTTTACTGCACGTATGGTATTAAAACAGCATTTTACTAGCGTTCGTACAGAGGTAAATCCTACTTTTATTCCAGAGCTACTTGCCAAAGAGCCTTATGATGTAGTAGTACTGGACATGAATTTCTCTATGGGGGCTACTAGTGGACAAGAGGGCTTACACTGGCTTAAAGAAATTAATAAAATAGACACCACGCTTCCTGTCATTCTTAATACTGCTTATGGAGATATTAAATTAGCAGTAGAGGCCATGAAAGAAGGCGCCATCGACTTTGTTGTAAAGCCGTGGGAGAATGAGAAGTTCTTAGCTACTGTAATGACAGCCTATAAGCTACGGCGCTCCAGCCAACAGGTAGCTAACTTGAAATCGACGCAACAAATTCTCTCTAAAGACCTCGACCAACAATTTAGTGAGATCATCAGCCAATCGGAGGCAATGGAGCAGGTATTTAATACCATTCGAAAGGTAGCCCAGACCGACGCCAACGTATTGATTTTAGGCGAAAACGGAACAGGAAAAGAACTCATTGCACGTGCCATTCATCGGCAGTCATTACGCCACGATCAAACGTTCATAAAGGTAGATTTAGGAGCCATTTCCGAAACCTTATTTGAATCAGAACTATTTGGTCATACCAAGGGCTCCTTTACCGATGCTAAAGAAGACCGGGCAGGTCGTTTTGAGGCAGCCCACGAAGGTACACTTTTCCTGGACGAGATTGGCAATTTATCGTTGCCGCTTCAAGCCAAATTGTTAACTGCCCTCCAAAACCGTCAGATTACGCGCTTAGGGTCGAATAAAGCGATTCCTATTGACATTCGCCTGATCTGCGCTACCAATATGCCACTCTACGAAATGATCGAAGAAAGCCAATTTAGGCAAGACTTACTCTATCGTGTAAACACAGTAGAAATTCGCTTGCCCGCCTTGAGAGAGCGCACCGAAGATATTGCGCTCCTCGCCGAACACTACCTGCAAGTATACGCTAAAAAGTACCAGAAAGAGGGACTAAAGATTACCAAGGAAACCCTCAAAAAACTAGAAGGCTATCACTGGCCAGGCAATATTCGGGAATTACAACACGCCATAGAACGCGCTGTAATTCTTTCGGAAGGGTATGCCTTACAACCTGACGACTTCGTCTTGACTACTCCCGTCTCTAAAAACGAAAAAAGCCATGAGACCCTCAACATGGAGGAAATAGAGAAAAAAACCATTGAAGAAGCCATTCGTAAACACGAGGGAAATTTGAGCCACGCTGCGAAAGCCTTGGGGATGGGCCGTACCACTTTGTACCGTAAAATGAAGAAATATGGGCTATAAGCACTATCGACTCAAAGTAGTTTTACGTTTACTCCTTCTTTTTTTGTTATTGAGTAGCTGTATCGTCCTGTATCGTTATCATTGGTCTTGGGTGATCGTCAGTGGCTCGTTACTATTAGGGTTTACGATAGAGTTCGTTTATTACATAGAAAGGTCAGATCGTGAGCTTGCTAATTTTCTACTCAACATTCATTATAATGATTTCTCTAATACCTATACACAAACAGGTAATCCTGCCCGCGATACCCTCAGAAAAGCCTACAATCAAATTATGGCTACCTTTCAACGCCTACGCAGTGAGCGGGAATCGGATAATCAATACCTTAACACAGTGGTAGAACATATAGGCGTAGCTTTACTGAGTTTTGGCGAAGACCATCAGGTACAATTGATGAATAAGGCTTTTAAAACCCTCTTTAATAAGCCCTATATTCATAGGATAGATGCCTTACAAAAGTTAGATCAGAACCTATATGATAAGATTGTTTCGTTAGAGGCTGGAGAGAAAGCTTTACAGAAGGTGGCGCTCAATGGACAGCTTCGTAACCTTTCTATACAAGCGACGGAGTTTAGTTTACAAGGGAAATACCATAAGTTGGTGTCCTTTCAGGACATCAAAAACGAGCTAGAAGAGCAAGAGGTGGAGTCATGGCAAAAGCTGATTCGAGTACTTACCCACGAGATTATGAATTCTGTAGCGCCTATTTCTTCTTTGGCTTCGCTGGTGAATCAGATGATTGCTGAAGAAGACGCCAGACGTGACTTTACTACCTTAGATGAGGAAGAGCAGGAGGATATTTACCTTAGCCTCCAAACAATCGAAAAGCGTAGTAAAGGGCTTATTAACTTTGTAAAAGCCTACCGTAGTCTCACTCAAGTAGGGCTACCTAGTTTTACAACTGTCCCCATAGAAGAGCTTTTCCAGCGTGTAGCGAGCTTATTCAAAGCAGACTTAAACAAGAAAAACATTACCCTAGAAATAGACGAAGCCTCGGCCATTTCCATCAAAGCTGATTTGGAACTGATCGAGCAAATTCTGATTAACCTTATCACCAACGCCACCCATGCCTTAGAAGGAAGAGACAACCCTACGATCCAGCTACTTGCTAAGCAAAACGAGGCACGCACTACCTTGCAAGTAATAGACAATGGTAAAGGCATGGATGAAGAGGTGCTTCAAAATATTTTTATTCCCTTCTACACCACCAAAAAACAAGGCTCAGGAATTGGTCTTAGCCTTTCGAGACAAATCATGCGTTTACATAAAGGGTCTATCAGTGTACACTCTGTAAAAGGAGAGGGAACGGTGTTTAGTTTATTGTTTTAGAGGGGTGATGAGCACTAATCTAGCGTAATATGTGCCACTTTAGGATAGCTCACCTTCCAACGCCGATCGTATAGTGATTTGTAGATAATTTCTACTTGCACGTGAGGTAGCTCGTCGGTAAGTGCTTTAATATAAGAGGCATTCGCCAAAAATAGTACTTCTTCGATCTCTTGTTGGGGAATAGCCATTTCGGGAAGAATATCCTGATAGTTTTGATAGGCACCACTATCAGGGAGTTGATGTAACTGCGCAACGTAGCGCGCCAGCGAGGCAAAATCTCGAAAGCTTTTATTTTTGTGGCGAATTGTCATTTCTTCTATGATGGCTGGGCCTACACCTGTGTTCTCTAAGTTAAGTCTGTAGTAAGGCGTATTGCCCTCCAATTGCCAACCGTGTAGCAAAGAGAGCCTTGGCCAAACCGCTGCGTGCTGCTGCTGTTGAAGAATGTAGGTCTGGTACATCGTAGTAGCCAAGGCACAGACACTTACGATGACCGCCATAACTGCGATAGACATTTGTGTAGAAACTTTCCATTTAGGAAAACGTATTTTTTTCGTCATAATCAGTCAGATTTTACCTTAAGCAGATAGATGAATTTAGGCTAAGTAAGGTACAAAAGATACTTAAAAAGCCATAATGTTGTCAAGAATCGGATGTCTTATATTTAGAAGAATAAAGAGCTCTTCTTTACATATACAGGGGCATTGAAGAAAACATAGAAACGCCTTCGATGATACTACCTTCATAATAGTCTTTGTAAATAGTAAGGAGACGTATATGATGCCAAGCGTTTCCTCTACAAGAGTTCTCTCCTCCTTTATTTCTTTTTTAACTCTACAATCAACGCATCTTGTGCTTTCAGTAAAGCCTCTTGGTGCTTAATGAGTGCATTTTTAGTCGCTAAGAGGTCTTTGTAGAGCTGACGTTCTTCTTCTGGAAAGTGGTTGATCACAATACCTGTATTATGGTTATTATGCTCGTTGTATTGATTGAGAAAGTTAATGAGAGGCACCTTCTCCCCTAGCAGTTGACTCAGCGAAACTTCTAGTAAGTCAGCGATTTTTTGGAGTTTTGAGAGCGACACGTCCATTCCGCTCTGTTCTATCTGCTCGTAGCCCGATACAGATAAATCTAACTGTTGAGCTACAAATTCTTGTGTGAGATCGCGTAATTTTCGATACCGCTTGATGCGCGCACCAATATGGGTCATACTTCTTTTTTTATCGTGGTATTTAAAAGATATAGCGCCAATAATAAAGATTTTTTGGCTATCTTCCCGCTTCTTATCGTACAAAACTTTTTAGGAGCTATCCATAAGCATAAAGAAAAGCCAGTATTAAATATTGCCTGCTCAGGCTAAAATGGTAGCGTCAGTCATCTACCTCTTCATTTTGAACAAAAAGTCTAATAGAACCTCAGATTATTGTCGGTCTATGACCAAATCTATAAAGCCTCCAGAAAAGCCCTACCTTCATCATCAGGTCATCTATTCTTTATGGTACCAAAGGAAATGACATCTTGAATACATTCAGTCAATCAATCCTTCTCTCCTTCAGCGCTTCAATCCATCCTTTTACAAAAGGAAAGCACTAGCCAGTTTTCAAAATAAAAATGTTTTGAGTAGTTTGTAAGCAAACTCTAAAGTACTTTCATAGCTTATGAACGAACCCACTGCACAAACGATAAAGACCTCAAGAATCAATATCCACTACCTCTCAAACGATCATCCGCAAGCCCAACCTATATTATTTATTCACGGGAATGTCTCTTCGGCAGTATTCTGGAAAAAAACAATCGCTCATCTACCTACTAGTTACTTTGCCGTAGCGCCAGACCTACGTGGATACGGCCATACTGAAGGTAAAATCGTTGATGCCACCCAAGGACTAAACGACTTTGTGAAAGACCTAGACAGTTTTATTGAAGCACTCAATCTGGAGAAATTTCACCTTATAGGCCATTCGCTTGGCGGAGGCGTAGCGCTCAATCTGCTCTTGACACAGGCTGATAAGATTTTATCCGCCACCTTGGTCAATCCCATGTCCCCCTATGGCTACGGAGGCACCAAAGATGAAAAAGGGACCCCTTGCTTCGAAGATTTTGCGGGTTCGGGCGGTGGAATCGTAAATCCAGCATTTGTAAAGAAAATAGCAATGCAAGACCGTAGCGAAGACGACCCTAATGCCCCTTTGGCTGTGATGAATAATTTCTACTGGAAGCCTCCTTTTCGTCCTGAAAATGAAAAGGAGTTATTAGAAGCAATGCTTTCACAAAAAACAGGCGAAAAGCACTACCCAGGTGATTTACAGACTTCTAGTAACTTCCCGTTTGTAGCACCTGGTAAGTTTGGGCCTATCAACGCCCTCTCTCCCAAGTATCTAGGCTACTTATCCAAAGGTTTATGGGCATTACCAAAAAAGCCCGATATCTTATGGATAAGGGGCGCTAATGACCAAATTGTTGCGGATCAATCCTTCTTTGACTTAGGCTACCACGGAATGTTAGGTAACATACCCGACTACCCGGGTGAAGAGGTTTTTCCGCCACAACCTATGGTGAGCCAAACCCGCTACGTACTGGAGCAATACAAAGCAAAGGGAGGGCAGTTTACCGAAGCGGTCATCGACGATTGTGGGCATACGCCATTTATAGAGAAAGCTGCTGAATTTGAACGTATTTGGCATCCATTTTTAGCTAGTCACACTTAAAAAGTGACGGCTGTAAGCATTTTACTTTAAAAAGGTAGGAGGCTTACCTAAGCATTGACCAACTTTACCCACTGGATAATACCCACCAGCACAAGCAGTACACCAACGGCTTTATTAACAAGCAATGTAATGTTGCGTACGTGTTTTCGAACTTGATTGCTTAGTTGTATGTACAACCATAACGTAAAAACTTTACCCATAAAGACACCTGCAAAGAAAAGTACAGACAAAAACCAAATACTCATCTGAAAGGAGATATTTACCCTGGTAGCTAGATAAGTGAAGGCTACCAACCAAAAAATAAGTACTGGTGGGTTCAGGACTGCTAGCAAAAACCCCTTCAAGAGGGTATTGTTTCTTCTGGGTTGTTGTAGCGTCGTAGGAGCGTGAGGCGTTTTCTGGAAGAACAAGACTATCCCTATCAACAGTAACAGCGCAGCAATGATGTACTGGATGAAGATATTCATTAAAACGTACTCTTCCACCAGCGCTGCACAATGTAAGGCTGTCACAGCAAGGATAATCTCCCCTATCGCAGCCGATACAACCATCGGGAAAGCAAAAGTGCTTCCTCTGCTAATAGTCGTATACATTACTGAAAGATTCACTGCTCCCGGTGGAAGGGCTCCCAAAACGGCTGCCATAAAGCCTGTTACTAAGTAAAGTACATATATCATATGTACTTTATTCTTTTTTAGAAGGTGAGGTTACCTCTATTTTATTAACATCAATTTCTTCGTCCTCGTCTTCTAAGTAAAATTGTTCGTAGGCCTCTGGCGACTGCGTAGTGCGCGCGCCTTTTTCAAAGGTTAATAGTAAAGCAGGCAGTAATACAAGGTTAGTGAGCATCGCAAAGATAAGCGTTATAGAGGTTAGCATTCCTAAGGCGACGGTTCCTCCAAAGTCAGAGCCTGTAAAGATGATAAATCCGAAGAATAAAATAACGGAAGTATACAACATCCCTTGGCCAGTATCTCGGAGACTCATCCGCACTGCTTTGAGCACGTTTCTATCTTGTCCCAACAACTCGTAGCGGTAACGGGCCAAGTAGTGAATAGCATCATCTACAGAGATGCCAAAAGCAATACTAAAGATCAAAGCGGTACTGGGTTTTAGAGGTACACCAAAAGCACCCATTAAACCAGCAGTGATTAACATAGGAACACAGTTGGCAAAAATAACAATGATAATCATTCTAAAAGAACGAAATAGCAGTGACATAATAATCCCTACTAGTAAAACCGCCAGCCCGATAGTCATCTTTAGGTTTTTAATCAAATAAGCGTTTCCTTTGATAAAAATCGGCGTCGTGCCCGTAACGTGCACCTCAAAATCTTCTTGGTTTTTGAAAATACGGTCTATTTTTGGTTGGATCACCTCTTTGATGAGCGAATCCATTTTGATAGAGCCGATATCGGCAATTTTAAGTGAAATACGAACCTCCTGCCCGGTAGAGTCGAGAAAAGCTTGTGTAAGGGATGCATTCGCCTCCTCTCCTTGCAAATACTTTGTTAGGAAGGCGTACTCTCGGTTGTCAGGAATGCCATAAAAAGCTGGATCGTTGTTATAATAAGCTTGTCGGGCAGCTTTTAAAAAGGTAATAGCTGATAGGGAAGGCGTTGAGATGCTCATGCTGTCTAAGCTTTGCTGAAACTCGTCGATCTTCCTCAGGTAGCCTACCCGACGAATTCCTTTTTCTTTACCTGTATTGACAACAATCTCTAAGGGCATGACTCCCATGAAGTTCTCCTCAAAGAAGGCTAAGTCTTTCCGCACTTGGCTCTTTTCAGGAATTTCATCTACCATATACGAAATAGTACGAATTTGCCACAACCCCCATAGCGAGGCTGCAATGATCAAGACTGTAGTGATGAAGATACCTGCTTTTTTTGTAAGGACTAGGTAATCGAACTGCTTCAGGATACCGACTAAAAAACGCGCATCGAGGTGTTTGAGATGTTGGCTTTTCGGAGCCGGTAGGTAAGAAAAAATAGTAGGGATCAGGATCATACAAATAAAATAAGCACATATGATGTTGATTCCCGCTACAATCCCAAACTCTCGCATAATGGCAATATCAGCTACGCCGAGTACCACGAATCCAGTAGCAGTGGTAAGGTTTGTCATAAGGCTTACTACCCCTATCTGTTTGATTACTTCCTTCAGAGCAAAAATTTTATCTCCACTTTTTCTATATGCTTGGTGATACTTGGTAAGCATGTAGACACAATTGGGAATACCAATGACTACCAATACAGGAGGTAGCAAGCCTGTAAGTAGTGTAATCTTGTATCCGAGGAGATCAAGCGTACCGAGCGTCCAGACGACAATGACCCCAATGACAAGAATGGGGAAAAATACGGCAGAAAAAGAACGAAAAAAGAGGAAGAGAACGATCGCTGTGGTGAGGAGCGAAAGTCCTAAAAAGAGGCTCAACTCGTCCGTGACTTGTGTGGCCATCACAGAACGTACAAAGGGCAAGCCCGCATAGCGCAGTTTAATATCAGTGGCTTGCTCAAAGTCTTTACAATGCGCAAAAATCTCCGCCATTACATCTTCCCGCTCCCCTGAATTCAATATCTCACTTTCTATAGAGATGAGTAAGGCAGTGGCGCCGTTTTCTTCGTTGATAATCTGTCCCCTGTAGAATTGTAAAGTTTTTACAAAAGTCAATACACTGTCAAGCTGTACTTGCGAGCGAGGCATTTCGTTAAAAATAGATCTAAACTGAAATACCTTCTCAGTAGTGTCTTTATATAAATATTGCAAGCGAGGAAGCGAGACTACTTGTGCTACCCCCTCTACTTGTAAAACAGCCTCTGAAAGTGCTTCAAGCTGGGTGAAATTCTCTAGTTGATAAACAGCACTGTCCCGAAGCCCAATGGCCAGTATATTACCATCTTCTCCGTACTTCTCCTTAAACTTCAGGAAATACTGCATGTCTGGGTCACTCATGGGGACGGTCGAGGAGTAGTCATAAGCACGTTCAGGGCTTCCATTGTAGGCCATAAAGGCGGTGACAAGCGCAATAAAAGCAATAAGCAACAAGCGATTTTTAATGATAAAATCAGCAATTTTCGTCCACATGAATCTTCTGGTTGTTAGTGAAGTCGTTTCAACTTTTCTATTTTAACTACGTTGAGCTACACTTCGTTTCGGTTAGCTTCGCTGAGTTACACTTCGTTTCAGTTCCTAAAAAGAAAAACTTTTCATGACTTCAGTATGTATTCACAATTCCTACAAAGTTAATTAAAACCCTCAAGGAGCCTAAGTCTCCTCTAGTATTTTGTCGTAATGCACTTTGAATAGATATAAACTATCTTCTAAGCCAATAAGTTGCTGATTTAGATTCTGAGGAACCTGTGATTTAAGGGACTTTTCTAATAAGGTGGCTTGTTGTGCAAGCTGCGCCACTCCCAATGTCCCCGCATTTCCTTTAAGGGTATGCAATTCTTTACGAATTGCCTCATAATCTTGCTGTTTACTGTACTGCCTACAGCGTGCAAGCTGCTGGGTGGCCTCGGTAACGAACTCAACTAAACTTTCTCTCACAAATGTTATCCCACCATACTTACTAAGCTGTTGTACTACTTCTCTATCTAGCAGCGGGAAATTATCAGTATCAGGAAGTGTGATAGTCGCTCTGGGTGATGTTTGTAGTCCTAGTACACTTTTTACCTTCTCTACAAGCGCCGTTGCCTTAATGGGTTTGGCGATATAGCCATCTAGCCCTTGTGCTAAAAAACGGGCCTCATCCTCGTTCATTGAATAGGCCGTCATTGCAATGATGGGAGGTGTAGTAGGTAAATTTAGCGCCTTGATGTGTTGGGTAGTTACGATGCCATCCATGTCGGGCATCTGTATATCCATTAATATAATATCGTAATGGCTTTGCTGTACTTTTTCAATGGCCTCCTGACCGCTTTGTGCTACTACTACTTGGCTTCCTACTTGCGTAAGAATCTCTGCAGCTACTTTACGATTGATGGCGTTGTCGTCTACCACAAGGATATGTGGTGTCTTTTCTATAAAAGACAGTTGGGTAATCGACTTTTCCTCAGCTTGCTCTAGATCGCTCACCAACTGTGTGCTAGCACGTGTTTTAAAGGTAAACCAAAAAGTACTTCCTTCTTTTGGAGAAGAAGTCACCCCAATATCGCCGTCCATTAGCTCGGTAAGCTGTTTAGAGATGGCTAGTCCTAGCCCTGTGCCTGAGAAAGCTTTGGTAGAAGAATGATCCAGTTGGCTAAATTTGCTAAAAAGCTTCTCTAAATCCTCAGAGGCGATCCCTACCCCTGTATCTTGTATGGTAGCCTTAATGTAGAAAGGCTGAGAAAAGTCTACCGTTGGTGTTAGTAACGTTAGCGCTACGGTTACTTTACCTTTCTCCGTAAATTTAATCGCATTGGAGAGTAAATTAGTCATTACTTGCAGCAAACGCGTTTCGTCTGCCCAAATGTAAGGAGGAATGCGCTCATCTACTGAATAGGTGAGTTCATTTTGTTTGCTATTGGCTTGTGGTAAAAATAAGTGATACACTTTGTCTACCATACTCTTTACTGCTATTGATTTCTTATGCAATATCATTTTTCCAGCCTCTATCTTAGATAGGTCTAGGATGTCATTGAGAATATGCATAAGGGTTTCAGAAGACTTCTTGATGGTCTGTACGTAATCTTGTTGTTTGGTATTGAGTTGCGTGTCACCTAAGAGGTCAATCATTCCGATTACGCCATTCATAGGCGTTCTGATCTCGTGGCTCATATTGGCCAAAAAGCTCTCTTTTACTTTTAGAGAGCGTTCGGCTAGTTCTTTTGCTTTGATGGCTTCTTCAGAGGCCTTTTTGAGTTCAGTAATGTCCCGAATGACTCCTTCAATCGCTATGGGAAAACCAATCTCATCATAAATCAGGCGTATGTTGGAAAGCGACTGTACCACGGTACCATCCTTGCAGCGTAGTCCCATCTCAAAGTTTTTAATACGTCCTTTTCTGAAAAGTTCTCTCACCGCCTGCCTTGCTGTATTACGTTTGGGGTCTTTGGTCGCATAAAAATCTAAGACACGCTTTCCTATCATTTCTTTAGGTGTATAACCTCCTAGTTCTTGAATGGAAGGACTAATCATCGTAATATAGCCTTTCAGATCTGAACGATAGTAAATGTCTTGAAAGGATTCAAAAATACTTCTGAACTTCTCTTCACTTTCTTTCAACGCAAACTCTGATAGCTTTTTCTCTGTAATATCGTGGGCAATCGCCGACACCTCATTGATGGCTCCTTCTACCGAAAAGATAGGATTAAGGTATACATCACGCCACAGCGGATTTCCATTGATATCAGATACTTTTATTTCGAAGTGTTGTACTTCTCCAGCAAAGGCTTTTTTAAAGTGTTTTTTCCAAAAAGTATCCTTTTTTTCGTCTTTCAACGCTTGCTTTAGTCTATCAGAGCGCTCATAGAGCGTAGGTGTAATCCCATATTGCACTTGCAAGGTTTTAATGTAGTTTTTATTAAAAGAAGTAAACTGTCGTTGCCGATTAACAGTCCACATAATGTGGGAATCACTCTCAAAAATAGCTTTTAAGCGAGCCGATTGGCTCAACAGTTCACCTTCCATCCTTACGCGCTCCGTAATATCATACAGAATGTACCGAATAGCAGTAGGGCTGCTTTCTTCGAAGCGTGCACTTGCCCTACCCGCTAGGTAAACAGTTTCACCGTTTTTACTAACAAGCGCCGTATGAAAATTGGTAAGCGACTTCTCTTCTACCAGTATCTTACTGAATTGCTGACTCGTAGAAGTCTGGTAATTAGCGTGTATGAGTTGATGGAGATTCATGTGGCGCAATGCTTCATTCTCATACCCTAGTCGCTCCCTGAAAACTTTATTGAAAAAGAGGAAATTACCAGTAACAGAGCAAACGAAAATGAGATCGTTGGCATTGTCGAATAAGTCTTGTAAGGCGGCGTTGGCTTGTGCAAGAGCATCAAAGTCAGTCTGAGCCGTAATGGTTTCTTGCAATCGCAGGATATAATCTACTAACTGCTTTTTATCAAGTTGTGTAAGTTGTTCTAGGGCGTAATGCATTCCTTGTCTCTTTTACCTAGTAGTCAATTTACAAAATCTTTGAGAAATCGTCTCAGCTTGATTTTTACTCCTCATTTATATTACGTATCTGATGCCGATATTTGAATCAACAGGTTAATCAAGTACATTTATCTAACCATTATAACTATGAATACTTTACAAAATCAATCAACCACTACACCTCAATCCAATCCTAACAAAAAGACTTTCCAACAAGGGAGGTCGAAGCCCACAGCACTTAGGGGCTAAAATTAAAGTGTCGAGGTTTCTTACTCGACACTTTAATAAATATAGCCACTTGAATTTCCTATGGGCGTATATCTAAACTCTTCGATAAGATAACCTTACTGATTGCTTACAAGATTGACTAACTGCGCTACTTTCACTTCAATTTTTTCAAGTTCACCTTGTTGTAAGGTGTCGTACACTTGGTTGAGTGCTTCCTCTAACCGAAGGTAATTTGAAGCGGATTTTGAAAGGCGCTCAGGTATTTTTTCATCCTGCATTATCGTTAGTATGACCTCCCTTTCTTGCTGCGTCAGTTGTTGCCAAACCGTTTCCGTACGGTGGTGGAGGTCCGCCCATTGTAGTACTAATGCTCTATGTGGATAATCTTTGGCTAGGCTAATTTTTTTTAAATCTTCCTCATGGATATGATACCCAATACTTTCAAGCGCATTAAAGTCTGTAGAAACGAATGGATATAGAGTGAGTGAACTTTGCCTAAAGAATATTTCTGGTAATACCAAGGAAGTATCATCAATGACCGCCTGTTTTCTTTGCTTAAAGTCTTCGGCATTGTCATACCACTTGAAGTCTAAGCAGCCGTACTTGGCTTTATATTCACTGGTGGTTTTCCAACCCTCGTGCATTCTTGGATTGCCTTCATCAAAACCCGACTGTAGCGTCGGGTTTAAAAACAATACAAACTTATTCCCTTTGTACAAGTTCAAATGCTTGTACCAGCTATGAAACCCACACAAATCTTCCGCGAAGTTCTTACATTGTGCGTCAGAGGGGATTGCAATACGTTTTATAGCTTCGAAGTAGTTCACGGCAATAAGACAAGTGATCAAGGATTACCCTCTATGGAGAAGCCCTTGGTCATCACCTATTTGTAGGAAGCTTTTAAAAGCTTTCTTTGGGTAAACGCTGGCTTTACTTGTGCAAGCACATTCTTCTGCATTAGAAGGTTTCCACCTGCATTTCTTAAGGTCAACGCAGTGGTAAAAAATATCCCTTGAGGAGCATCGAAGTGTGCCCCTACCAAATAGAATATATTATCAATACGCTTTACTTGGAAACTATTGGGTACTTTTCTAGTACTAGGAAGCCAGAAATTACCTAAGTCAAAAGCTGTTCCATGCGCAAACATTTTTTTCAGTATTTGTGGATGTAATTCCAAATAAGGTGTAGAACCTTCTACCCTACCTATCTTTAGGTAAGCATATTTTGAGGAGGCATTGGCTGGCTGGTCGATTGCCTTCAACTGGTTTTTGAACAATTGTAGTAATACAAGCACCACCAAAGCAACAACATTACACCATAAAATGGTACGAATCGGTTTACTTTGAAATTGGCTCATCATTATAAAAAATATTATCTGTTTTTAAAAGAGCAAAATCCGTTCTCAATACGTATTTTACGCAGTATTTTATGTAAAATTTTTGTTTTTTTTTTCGATCGGCTAAATTCGTAGCAAACGATACACCTTATGACTACCTTAGAAAAAAGCATTCAACAGAAAATTGATACTTGGCTACAAGGCAACTTTCATATAGATACGAAAAACACCCTTCAAAAGATGCTTCAAGAAGGAAAAATCGACGCCTTACAAGATGCTTTTTATAAAGACCTTACGTTTGGGACAGGCGGGCTGCGCGGTATAATGGGGGTAGGCACCAATCGGATGAATCGCTACACGGTAGGGTTGGCCACACAAGGACTAAGCAATTACTTACAACAATGCTTTCCCGACCAACGAATTCAGGTGGCCATCGCCTATGATAGTCGCCACCAGAGTAAGGCGTTTGCCCAGATTGTAGCGGATGTCTTTTCTGCCAACGGCTGTCAAGTATACCTCTTCAAAGCCCTTCGCCCCACGCCTGAGCTTTCCTTTGCTATTCGACATTTACGCTGCCACAGCGGGGTAGTGATTACCGCCTCTCATAACCCTAAAGAATACAACGGCTACAAAGCCTACTGGACAGACGGCGCACAGCTAGTAGCGCCACACGACCAGCGCGTCATAGAGGCTATTAGTAAAATCAGTCTTGAAGAGGTTAATTTTATTGCTCAGCCTGAAAACATTACACTCATCGGCGAAGAGATAGACGAACTATACTTACAAAAGATTCTTCAGCTTTCTATTTCAAAAGAAGCGATTCGGCAGCAAAAAGATTTAAAAATTGTATATACACCGCTACACGGTACGGGTATTACTCTCATCCCACCATTGCTTAGTAAAATGGGCTTTGAGCAAGTGACTGTAGTAAAAGAACAGGCGGAGCCTTCAGGAAATGGCGACTTTCCCACGGTGGTATATCCTAACCCCGAAGAGGCAGAAGCGCTCTCGCTAGCGCTTGAAAAAGCACGTCACTTGGAGGCAGATTTAGTGATGGCTACCGACCCAGATACCGATCGGGTGGGAATCGCAGTGAAAAACCATCAAGGGGCTTTTCAGTTACTGAATGGCAACCAAACAGGTAGCTTACTTTTTTATTACTTGCTAGCAGCCCGACAAAAAGCGGGGCAGCTTACTGGGGATGAGTATGTAGTCAAAACGATTGTGACCACAGACTTGATGGATCAGATTGCCGCAGATTACGGGGTGGATTGTTACCATACGCTTACTGGCTTTAAACACATTGCCGCGGTGATTAGACAACTAGAGGGGAAGAAAACCTTCGTAGCGGGTGCAGAAGAAAGCTATGGCTACATGGTAGGCGATTTTGTACGAGACAAAGACGGGGTGGCGGCCTGTGCTATGATCGCAGAGCTATCGGCTTTTGCCAAAGCACAACAACAATCTTTATTCGACCTTCTGCTTGATCTGTACCTCAAGTACGGTTACTATTATGAGACACTCTTCTCCCTTACTAAGAAAGGCCAAGAAGGTGCAGAAGCCATACAGCAGATGATGCAACGTTTTCGTACACATCCTCCTCGTCAGTTGGGTGGCTTAGAAGTAGTACGCCTCAGAGACTACCAAAGCTTGACTGAACACCACCTTACGGAGGGAACTATTACACCATTAGACTTCCAAGATAAATCTAATGTATTGCAGTTTTTTACAGCCGAAGGGTCTAAAATTTCTGTAAGACCCTCAGGGACAGAGCCTAAAATAAAGTTTTATGTAAGTTTGAAGGAAGCCTTGCCTCAAAAGTCAGCTTATGATGCAGTAACAGCCAAACTTCAACAAAAAATTGCTGCCATCAAGCAAGATTTATTATAGTCATCGTCTTTTATACTGGTAAATTCCTACAGGCATCAACTTTTCTTACTTTTATGAGCACTTATTAGAGTTTTAATTGTAAGTAAATTGGAATAGTTCTTGAAACTCGGAATAGCTCGAACCATTAACTCTATGTCATATGAAAAAAATATTCTTTACTATTTGTTCTTTATGGATACTCAATAACACTTATGCACAAACACACTTAGGTATTGGCTTCCAGATGATTTTCCCAACAGAAGCCTACAGAGAAGCTACCAACGATGTAGGCGTAGGCGGTGGCTTTAATATTTGGGTACCTTTCGCACGAGAAGTACCTGTTTTCTTTGGTCTTGATTTTGGCTATTCCTTAATGGGCACGAACGAAAGACGTATCAACGAAAACGCTAATATCATCGCCAGTAACGGACAAGTCATAGGAACTATTCCTATCAACTATCGTATCCGTACTAACAATAACTTCTTACATACCCACGCGGGGATTAGAGTGAAAGCGCCGCTACCCATGGTACAACCTTACGCAGAAGGATTGATAGGCTTTAACTACCTTTATACGCGAACTAAAATATTTGATGAATCACCCAATAATAGCGCTGATCCCGACCAAGACACACAAATTACTGCGAGCAACCAGCTTTCTGACTTTGCTTTTAGCTATGGTGCTGGAGGAGGTGTTATGCTTAAACTGGGTGGTAATATAGGCTTAGACCTTCGTGTCGTTTACCTCATTGGTAATGATGCTGATTACTATCGCGACGAGGATATTGAACAATGGGAAATTACCCTATCTAACCCTAACCCCAATGGTGTACCACAAGAGGCGGAAGTAGAAGACAGCTTTACGACTTCTGCTACCAATGTATTTTATGCTAACCTAGGTTTGGTGATTGCCTTTTAGAAAACATTACATTATACACAGAAAAGCCTACTAAGTGATAAGTAGGCTTTTTATTGATTAACATTTACTAAATCTGCCTAAAGATAAATTTTAGGAAATATTATTCAAATCTGCTCTAATACGGCTCAGTTGTACTTGCGTTATACCTATATAAGAAGCGATGTGTCCGAGTTTCACACGCTGTAGTATCTCTGGCTTGGTTTTGAGTAGATTCAGATAACGATCTTTAGCAGTGAGCATTTGAAAGAACCTGTTCCGTTCGTTCTCTTCCAAGTAACATTCTATTGCAAGTAGTCTCCCACAAGATTCTAGGTCGTGGTATTGCTCGTACAGTTTTTCGATAGCAGCATAGTCAACCTGTACAAGGTCACAGTCTTCCAGCAGCTCAATATTATAAAAACTAGGCTTTCTGGTGTATAAACTTTCCATAGCAGCCATTGCTTCTCCTTCAGTAAAGAACTGGTTAGTAACATCCTGACCATCTCTATAATAAAAAACTCTTGCTACTCCCTTTACAATAAGGTACACACTACGGCTCACTTGCCCTTCTCTATGAATTAAGTATCCCTTGGGGTAGGTTACAGCCTGGGCAAGTGCGTCTAGTGCAGCAGCAGATTGGGCGGAAATTAACCCATATTTACTATAGTAATCTGAGATCGATAACTGCATATATATTATTAAGTGACAGCCACTGCCTCTATTTCTACTAACTGGTTGGGCTCTGCTAGTCCAGTTACCCCTACCAGTGTGATACCACAGGTGATCGATGCGCCAAGTTTCTTTTCTAGGGTTGTGCTAAAATTATTCATTTCTTCATAGTAGTTTGGTTTTGCCACGTAAACCCTCAAAAAGGCAAGACTTTCTGGGCCTAAGCCCTTTGCCGCTAATAGTTTTAGAATATTATCTAATGTCGCTTCCATTTGTTCTACTAAATTAACGCTTTTTAGTGTCATTTGCTGATCCCAAGGCGTCATACCAGATAAGAAAAGAATCTTACCGCCTGTAACTTCCACTAACTGTGCGTACCCAAAAGTATCTTTCGTGTTATAAACAACATCCGAATTGTACGCCTCTTTGTTCGCTTTTTGCAGCGCTGCTACTTGCGCTTCTAATGCGGCCACTCTTTTCATTAATGCTACTTCCATTTTTTTATGTATTGGTTGGTTGATTAAGAAGTCGTCTAAACTTTTTCTACTTTCTAAAAGTTTAAATGATTGCTAAAATTAGAAACCACTGTGCACAATTCTTTTTACATATGTTAAAAAGAATTTCTGCTTTTAATTTCCTAACTTTGCAAAAAGTACTGTGCTCATGAAAAAGGTGTTGGAGACTACAAAAAAAGATATTCGTCAACTTTCTTTATCTCAACTTGAAGCATTCTTCGAGGAGGTAGGTGAAAAAAAATTTCGCGCGCGACAAGTATACGAATGGCTTTGGAAAAAATCAGCGCATCACTTTGAGACAATGACCAACCTGTCGCTGCCTTTAAGGAAGCTACTTGCAGAGCATTTTGAGATTCGTGCCCTTACTATTCATCAAAAACAGATCAGTGGCGATGGTACGCTAAAATTTGCTTTTCAGTTATACGATGGTCATTTGATTGAAGGAGTGCTCATTCCTGCAGACGACCGCATGACAGCCTGTGTTTCTTCACAAGTGGGCTGCTCTCTTACGTGTAAGTTTTGTGCTACGGGCTATATGAAACGTATGCGTAATCTGACACCAGCAGAAATTTATGATCAGGTAGTACTCATTAGACAACAGGCGCTACAACACTACAATTTACCTTTGAGTAACATCGTCTTTATGGGCATGGGAGAGCCACTCTTGAATTACCAAAACGTGATGCAAGGTATTGAGCATCTTACTTCTCCTGAAGGACTACAAATGGCTGCCAAACGGATTATTGTTTCTACGGCTGGTATTGCCAAAATGATTAAAAAAATGGGTGATGAAGGTCAAAAGTGTAACTTGGCGCTATCTTTACACGCTGCCGACGATGAGAAGCGGAAAGAAATTATGCCCATTAATGAAAGTAATACATTAGAAGCACTTGCTGAAGCGCTTCGTTATTACTATCAAAAAACAAAGAAGCAGGTTACCTTTGAGTACATTGTTTTTCATCACTTCAACGATACACTTCAAGATGCCGAAGCGCTTTATCGTTTTACAAAACACGTTCCGTCCAAGGTCAATATTATTGAGTATAATCCCATCGAAGAGGCAGATTTTACCAATACAGCAGAAGATAAGCTGGCGGCCTTTGCACGTTATCTAGAACAAAAAGGTGTGGTGGTAAAGGTACGTCGAAGCAGAGGAAAAGATATTGATGCAGCTTGCGGGCAACTCGCCGTTAAAGAAACTTAATCTGCTTAGACGGTTTGCTTGCTGAGTGGACGTGAAGCTGTTTTGGAAGTAGCCACTTGCCAAGTTTTACCCCAAGGAATAGCTGTCCAGATGCGCTCGTGGAAATAGTAAAGGATAATCTTCGTCGCTACTTCTACCATACTGATACTCGCTGCATAAGTGAGTTCTCCAGTAATCAATAACGAAATCAAGAAAGTGTCTAGTGTGCCTGTAATGCGCCAAGTAATCCCTTTAGTGAGACTTCGCAGGTGGGACTCTTTGGTAGAGAAGAAAGTCCAAGAACGCTCGTGTACATAATACAAAAAAAGCTTCGTAATGACTTCCACAAAGCTAATACTGGCCGCGTAGGCTACGTGACCCGTAATAAGGAACGAGATGACAAAGGTATCTAGCGTACCCGTCATACGCCACGTGATACTTTTCATCAGACTTCTTGCTTGTGTTTCTTGCATAAAAGCGGAATAAGGTTAATTCATTACTGGCTTTCTCTAAAAAATATATTCTCTATCGGATTTATAGATTAATACAATTTTAGGGCAAAAATGTTTACAAACAAAACTTTCTTTTATTTTTTTTGATTGAATCCTCTCAGTTTAATCTCGGTGAGTTTTCGCTTAGAATCGAGTGGGAAGTCAGCTCGTTGGAACCAGTCGTAGTAGGCAGGATCTTTTTGAAAAACATCGACTACTTTTTTCCCCTTGTGCTTTCCAAAGTTAAATATTTCGTCTCCGGCTGCATTGATTGTAAGGCGCCCGGCTAGGTCGACCATTCTGTCTGCAGTGATCTTGTGAATCTCCTGCATATCATTTTTTACAGGTACATATTCTTTGTCATCTTTCCCCTTGATCGCTACACCTTCATAACGCTCTACCTGTGCTACAAATACCTCGTAGCTCGCTATGGTGTCTGCCTCAGCACTGTGGGCATCTTCTAAGGTCTTATTACAATAAAATTGATAGGCGGCGCTTAGGTTGCGTGGTTCCATGAGGTGAAATATTTTCTGCGCGTCTACCAAACGGCGATTATTCAAGGAGAAATCAACTCCTACACGAAGAAACTCCTCTACAAGCATCGGTACATCAAAACGTACAATATTAAAACCTCCTAAATCACAACCTTCTAAGAATTTTTCTAAATTTTTGGCTACCTGTTTAAAGGTGGGCGCTTCCTTAATATCTTCTTCATAGATACCGTGAATCAGGCTTGTTTCTAAAGGGATGGGAATTTCCGGGTTAATTCGCTTAGAATTAACCGTTTTCTCACCGTTTACCTCTATTTTTACAAATGAATATTCAACGATTCTATCCTTTACGATGTTGGTTCCGGTAGTTTCTAAATCAAAGAAAACGAGTGGCTTTTTGAGATTAAGTGCAAACATAAGTACCTGTCATTTGTCAGTCGTAGGGCAATACTACATAAAATATAGATGAGTTGAAAATGTACAAACGATACAAATATTCTAGAGGGGAATGCTGTTTATTATTATACATTAATAAATCTCTTTATGAAAGATCGTTTCTCTTTTCAGGCCTCACAATATGCGCAATATAGACCTCACTATCCTACCACTTTATATGCCTATCTTCAGGAAATTATATCCAACAAAGAAAAAGCTTGGGACTGTGGTACAGGCAACGGCCAGGTAGCAACCCAGTTGGCTACTTTTTTTGATACCGTATTTGCAACGGATATCAGTAAGGCACAATTAGCAGCCGCTTCTTCTTTACCGAACCTCCACTATAGCCAGCAGCCCGCAGAGCAGACCAATTTCCCAGATCATTCATTCGACCTCATTGTTGTTGCACAAGCGATCCACTGGTTTGATTTTAATGCTTTTTACAAAGAAGTATACCGAACGCTCAAAGAGGAAGGTGTATTGGTAGTGATAGGGTATGGCTTGGTACAAGTAAATGCCATCATTGATGCTATTACGCAGGTACTCTACTACGACATTCTTGGCGATTTTTGGGACGAAGAAAGGAAGTACATAGATGAGCATTATCAAACCATTCCCTTTCCTTTTGAAGAGCGTACCCCGCCTACTCTTTCCAATACTTTACCTTGGTCTTGCGCACATTTTTTGGCTTATCTTCAAACTTGGTCGGCGGTAAAGCACTTTGTCCAGCAAAAAGGCTATAATCCTATTGAGCAAGTACGCAAACAATATTTAACAGCTTGGCGAGGTACAGAGAAAGTACACTTTCCTATGCTGTTGCGCGTAGGTAACTTAAAAAGGGCTGATAACGTATATCAACCCCTTGTGTAAATTAAACGCAAAAAATAAAAAATATCTTCATAGTTAAGAATGGACGTGTCATTATACCTATCCCATAGGGCCAGGATTAATATTCATACCACCATCTACTTGGTATTCGCCTCCAGTAATAAACGATGCCTCATCTGATGCTAAAAAAGCTACCAAATTAGCCACATCTTCAGGTTTACCAAACCTTTTTAAGGGGATACGATTGTGTAAAGCACTTGCCAAACCAGACATTTGCTCTTCTGTCATGCCTGTTTTTCCAAAAATAGGTGTCTCAACAGGTCCAGGGTTTACAGCATTTACCCTGATGCCTCTAGGTGCGAGTTCTGTTGCCGCAACGCGGGTATAAGCATTCAAGGCAGCTTTTGAGGCACCATATATGGCTGTGTTAGACATGCCCATATAGGCGTTGATGGAAGATAGATTAATGATTGATCCTCCATCGTTCATGATGGGTAAAAATTTCTCTATTGTAAAGACTGCTCCCTTGAAGTTGATGTCCATTACAGAATGATAAAGCTCTTCGGAGGTAGTTCCCAATGGACTACCAAAAAATACCCCTGCATTCACAAAAAGGATATCTATTTTGCTATGTGCATTTTCAACATCAGCTACAAGCTTTTCGATGGCAGCAATATCTCCTACATCGGCTACTAAACCTGTTACACCAAGCTGCTTAGCTGCTTCTGATACACGCGCTTCTGAGCGACCAGTAATAATTACTGTTGCGCCCTCTGATTTTAGTTTTTCTGCAGAGGCATAGCCAATACCACTGTTTCCTCCTGTGACTACGGCTACTTTTCCATTGAGATTACTCATAACTTTGTATGTTTTATTATTTATATTTTGGAATGATTGTTCCATATACAAACCTCAATACAGGAACGATTGTTCCAAATTTATTTAAAAAACTTATAATTGATTGACTATCAAGTGTAAAAATATCAGAAATGCTAAGTTCGCACTAGCATCTCTCTATTGAATTATACGAAGGGTATTCCTTACCTCTTGATCTTTACTCAAAAAAGGCGTCTATACCCAACACAGGGTTGATATTAGTTCCTCCATCAATATTGTATTCACTTCCCGTAATGAAGGCGGCATCGTCCGATGCCAAGAAGGCTACTAATTTTGCTATTTCTTCAGGTTGACCAAATCTTTTTAAGGGGATGCGTTTTTGCATGGCGGCGGCAAATCCGCTGAGTTGCTCTTCTGGCATACCCGATTTGTTAAAAATAGGGGTAGCTACTGGGCCTGGATTTACTGAATTGATTCTAATTTTTCTAACAGCTAGTTCTGTAGAAGCAGTTCTTGTATAGGCATTAAGGGCCGCTTTAGAAGCCGCATACATGGCCATGTTGGGCGTTCCGGTATAGGCACTGATGGAAGATAAATTAATGATAGAGGCGCCCTCGCTGAGTAACGGTAGAAACTTCTCAACGGTAAAAACAGCTCCCTTGAAGTTGATGTCCATTACCTGATGGTACACTTCTTCGCTAATTTGACCAATGGGTGCAGGTGCAAAGATGCCTGCATTGACAAACAAGATGTCTACTTGTGAATAGCCTGCTTTTACTTGTGCTGCTAGCTGATCTAAGGCAGCCAAGCTGGTTACATCTGCTACCAATCCTTTTACATTCAGTTCTTGAGCAGCTTTTGATACCCGCTCTTCATTTCTACCTGTAATAATTACCTCTGCTCCTCTTTCTTTCAATTCTTTAGCGGTGGCGTAGCCAATACCACTGTTTCCCCCAGTCACTACGGCTATTTTTCCATTGAGATTACTCATAAATTTGTATGTTTTTAGTTTATGTATGGAACGGTTGTTCCGTGTATAAACATACGTAAATGAGCGTAAATGTTCTAGACTTTTTACAAAAGTTAAGTAGACTATCCGTTCATTGAATATCAGTTTTTTTGCTTAGGTTGACCAAAATAAGTAGAAAAACCTGCGTTGATAAAGCTATCGGTAGCATACTCATTAAGGCTGTAGCCAATAGCAAAATCGAGTTGGTAGCGACTTTTAAAAATATAAGCGATCCCTACGTCAAAACTGTGTCGATCTACTTCTTCTTCAGGGAAAAAACCGAATATTTCTCCATAAACATACCATTGCTCTCCTATTAGCGTACCGATACCCAGTGTGTAGGCGCTTGTCAATTGAGGGGCACCCGCCGCAGTAGCGCCAAAGTCTGCGCCAAGGTTATAGAAAATATCTGTCCGCTTTGTGATTTGGTTCATGAGGAGAAATCTGAAATAGCTCCCAGTAAAATCAGGTTGAAAGGCCTCATCGGCAAAGGTAGGTAGCTGTACCGCCCCAATAAAGGCTACTCGTGGTTGCCACCAGCTTTTATTTTGTAATAACTGAAATTTTGTACCAAGCGTGAGTAAGCCAGCCCCTTGGTCGGTTGCCTCTGTGTTGTTAGTTTCTATCGTATTACGTAGGTAATCCCATTCGGCGCGTAATTCCCAAGTATCTGTCAACCCATATCGTAATACAGTATTGGGTAGGCGTTCAAAGCGTGTGGTGGTGCCCGCTACTTCATCTTGCTCTAATGCATAACCCACCTCTACTTGCCATATATCCTGTGGTACTACCTGAGAAGAAAAGGTAGCGCCCGGTCTATCGGTAGCGATTGTATATTGCGCTTGAGCGGTCGTTGCTAACGACAACAAACAGTAAAAGAATATCTTTGAGAAAAATGTATATTTATCCATTTGGTAGAAAGTTGCTGTGTTAATGAAGTTAGTTAACCTTTTTGTTTTTGACCCGACGAGGTACTTTTTGAAAGCCATAGCGGTGCTATAGCTCAATAAAATAGCGCAGTATGGGTGAATTTTGGTCATATTTAGGAAACAGAAAAAGGGTAAACGGCTTCGATAAGTAAAAACGCTTAATTTATTCATACATGAACTACTTTTTCTGGGGAATGTTAAGTGGTGTTGGTTTATTATGGTTCCTTTATCTATTTTTTGTACTGATAAGCCTTGTCGCTTGGGTGCGTCTTCCTACGCATCGTTTGGGTTCTTTTTCCCCAAAAACAAAGATTACCGTCATCATTGTGATGCGTAATGAAGTAGCAACGATTGGTCATTTACTCGACGATTTGATACAACAAGCTTATCCGAAGCATCTCTTTGAAGTAATTGTCGTAGACGACGACTCTAGCGATGGCAGCGCAGCGCTTGTCACTGCTTATCAAGCACAGGTTCCTTTTAGGCTACATCTTCTCACAAATCCGTTTATGGCAGCGGTACCATCTCCTAAGAAAAGAGCCATTACTACGGCCATTGCGCAAGCTTCAGGCGCGTTGATTGTCTGTACTGATGCAGACTGTCGGGTATCTCCTTACTGGTTGGCGATTTTTGCACAATGTTATGAAACACAAGACGCAAAGTTTATGAGTGGGGCTGTTACTTTTACCACAGAGCGACGAGCATTTGACTATTTACAGACCGTGGAATTTGCAAGTCTCATAGGTACGGGGGCTGCTTGTATTTACTGGGGCTTCCCTACGATGTGTAACGGGGCTAACCTTGCTTATCCTAAAGCCGTTTTTCTAGAGGTAAAAGGATATGAAGGAGTAGCGCACCTTCCTTCTGGCGATGACGAATTTTTGATGCATAAAGTTGCCCGTAGGTATCCTAAAGGTATTCATTTTATCAAACAACCAGCACACACCGTACAGACGAGGCCTGCTGCTGGTCTATCGCAGTTTTTCCAGCAACGCATCCGATGGGCAAGCAAGTGGGAACATTACACAGATATACGTATAAAACTCATTGCATTGCTCATTTATCTTGTTAATTTTACTTTAGTAGCAACGGCGATAGGGTGGCTTATCAATTTTTTACCGGGTAACTTCTTCCTTAGCTTACTGGCTACAAGATTTATCATAGAATTCTTTTTTTTAAAGAAAATTTTAGTGTACCTAAGTAAAGCACATACCCAATGGTGGATAGTACCTACTTTTTTCCTCTACAGTTTTTACGTGGTTTTTTTCGGTTTGATAGCGCGGTTTTTTTCTTACAGTTGGAAAGGACGGCGCTTTCTTTAAAAGTATCTAAAAACGCTTTACATGACAGACTTAGAGTATGATATACTAGATGAGCTCTACTTTGTTAATCCCTTCAGAAGTCTAATAGAGGAGCTCGATATGGCAGAGCAAGTACTCAAGCCATTACTTTGGCAGCTTTTACAGAAAGGTTGGATCAAATGTATGTCTCCAAAAGGAGACGAAACTATTACAGACCTTAGTAATTTTGAACAAGAATATAAAAATTATCACTATCTTGCGACCAAATCGGGTTTATTGGCTCATAATCGTAAAGACTAACTGAGAAAATTATTTCTTTTGAAAGGAAGTTTCTAGCAACCCTCCAGCAATTTCGATTACAAATAGTATGAACATCGTATGTCAAAGACATTAACAGAAAAACCTAAAACACCTTTCTACTACGTCAAAAAACGCCTTAAAGCTAATATTCCTGCCATCTTTGGTTTGGCAGTTATTAGCCTTGCGATATTGGTGGCTATCTTTGGTTATCTGATTATGCCAGACCCTACTCCTAATGCCAACGATGGTGATGTAGCCATTGCGAAGAAACCCGTTGGCTTTTCGGTACAACTGCTTAAGGAACGTAAGCATACTGCTATTCTCCAAACCAATATTTTCAAGAAAATGCTGTTTGGTCAAGAAAGCATCTATAAAATCACTCCTATTACTTCTTACCGTATTGAAGGCTATACAATCCATTATAAAATGTACGGTAGGGAAGATAAAACCTTTTCAGCACACCTTATTAATGTTGTAAAACCGCTTTTCATTGGCGAGCAAGATTTACTTCCTAATCCCGATGCTTCTGGTAATTTCTCTGTAAATGGAGATCAAGTACAGTATGTAGATATCGACGGTACACTGCAAACAACCACGCGGGCAGCCTTAGAAGAGGAATTCAAAACCAACCATATAGAAGAGCGCCTATATGCATTAGGTACAGACAAAATGGGAAGAGATATGCTAAGTAGGCTTATTTTGGGAACCCGTATTTCGTTGGGTATTGGTTTTGTGGCTGTTTTAATCTCCTTAGTAGTAGGAATTACCTTAGGGTCTATTGCTGGCTTTTTTGGAGGCGCTATTGATAATTTTGTCATGTGGTTCATGACGGTTGTTTGGTCTATTCCAGGTATTATGCTAGTGATTGCGATTAGTTTAGCGTTGAGCGATAGAGGCATTTGGGTAGCTTTTGTAGCGGTAGGACTTACTACTTGGGTAGAGATTGCCAGGGTAGTGAGAGGGCAAATTATGGAGATAAAGCAGAAGCAATTTATAGAAGCAGCTAAGGCGCTAGGCGCGAGGAATTTCAATATCATTGCTCGTCACATTTTCCCCAATCTATTGGGTTCTCTCATTGTTATCATTAGTGCCAACTTTGCCTCTGCTATCTTGATTGAGGCAGGGCTCAGTTTCTTGGGGCTAGGGGTACAGCCACCCACCCCTTCTTGGGGGATGATGGTCAACGAGGGTTTTGAGTTGATTGGTTCTAAGGGGCACTTCCATATGATATTCTACCCTAGTTTGTGTATTAGTTTAATGGTTTTGGCTTTTAACTTATTGGGTAATGGCTTACGAGATGCCTACGATCCTAAAACGATCATAAAATGATAGATGCCGCTATACTAAAAAGGAAAGAATTGGCGCTAAACTCTTTACTAGAGATTACGCAAGCCATTAATAATAATCTTCCTGAAAACTTTCTGTATCGCATCTATAATTTCATCTTAAGAGGCAACTTAAATATTAGTAAACTAGCGCTTTATGTTTGGAAAGAAGAATGGGTGCTGGCTACGCATTTTGGGGTAGACCTTCGTCACCTCACCTTTCACAATGATTTATTTGCGAGTAATATAGAAATTATGCCTCCCAACGAAGCCCAACGGCAGGCAGGCTATGATATATTTGATGTAGTAATTCCTATTTTACATAAGCATCAGGTCTTGGCCTTTGTATTGGCTACCGGCGTAGCCAACGAAGAGGTAGATACAGACTTTATGCAAACACTTACGAATATCATTGTAGTGGCGATTGAAAATAAGCGACTTGCGCAAGAACAACTCGCACAGGAAGTGCTTAAAAAAGAGTTAGAAATCGCACAGAAAGTACAAAACCTTCTATTTCCTAAATCTTTACCTTACAATGAGCACCTGCAAGTAAAAGCCTATTATACTCCTCACTCTTCTGTAGGAGGTGATTATTACGATTATATTCCGATCAGCGACGATCAGTTTTTGTTCTGTATTGCGGATGTATCAGGTAAAGGGATGGCCGCCGCCTTGATGATGGCCAACTTTCAGGCTTCTTTACGTACCATTACCAGACAAACCACTAAACTCATCAAAGTAATTGAAGAGCTCAATTACCTTATTCATGAAAATGCGCAGGGTGAAAACTTTATTACTTTTTTTGTAGGGATTTATCATAACAAAGAAAAAACCCTTAACTATATCAATGCTGGCCACAATCCTCCTTTCCTTTTTACCGCAGATGGGAAATTTAGGAGATTGGACAAAGGCACTACTGTATTGGGTGTTTTCGATCCGCTTCCCTTCATGGAAGAGACTACCTTGGCCGGGCTCAGTAATTTTTTGATCTTTTCTTATACAGATGGGCTTAACGAAACGCTTAATCCACAAGAGGAACTCTTCGGAGAAGAGCGGATCGAGCACTTTTTAAAGCATAACTACCAGCACAATCTTGAGCAACTTCATCATAACCTTATCCAAACCTTAAAGGATTTTAAACGGTATACTCCTTATAATGATGACATCACACTTCTCTCCCTTAAACATACCGCTCCCTAATAGTACTCGGCTATGTATATTTATAAAACACCTCTTTGGGTAAAAAAACTTTTTCCACATTACCTATGGCATAAAACGCGAGAAGAGAAAACACTTTACCTTACGTTTGATGATGGCCCCGTTCCTGGTGTAACTGAGTGGGTCTTAACTACCTTGCAAGCCTTTCAAGCAAAAGCTACTTTTTTTTGTGTGGGTGAAAACCTGCGTAAATACCCTCACTTGTTTGAGCGCCTCTTGCAAGAGGGGCATCGGATAGGAAACCACACCTATCACCATCTAAAAGGTTGGGGAACGGCCGATCAAGCTTATGAACAGGATATAGCACATTGCCAAGCGCTTATTGAGGAACGCGCTGTTGTACAAGAAGCCCTCTTTAGACCTCCTTATGGACGCATTACCCCAAAGCAAGGAAAGCAGTTGTTGACTCAGTATAAAATTGTGATGTGGGATGTACTAGCCCACGACTATGATGCCCGAATTAATCCAGTAGTAGCATTACGAAAGATCATTCAACACTCTACGAATGGTACCATCATCGTGTTTCACGATAGTTATAAGGCAGAGCATAACTTACGCGCTATTTTACCTGCTTATCTTCAACATTTCAGTGACTTAGGTTTTCGTTTTGCCCCTTTATAGTTATGCTAGTACTCTTGGTAATTCTTCTTATTTTTCTTTGCCTACAACTGATCGCTTGGGGCTACTTATTGGGCAGCCCTTCTCCCACACCACGACCACTTACCCATTTTCCTACCATCTCTATACTTGTTGCTGCACGTAACGAAGCAACGAATATTCGAGACTGCTTAGAAGCCTTAGAAAAGCTTAATTACCCTAAAGAGAAGTTACAGATATTAATTGGTGATGATGCCTCTTCCGACCAAACAGCAGCCATCGTGCAAGCTTTTATCAAAAATAAGCCTCATTTTCAGCTACATTTTATCCAAAAACAACTAGGACAGGCCATTGGGAAAGCAAATGTATTAGCACACTTGGCCCATCAGGCAAAAGGAGATTGGTTTTTTTTTACCGACGCGGATGTAGTAGTGCCCTCTACTTGGATTGAAAGTATGCTGGGCAGTATACAGCAAAAGCCTTACAGCATTATTATGGGCTTTACCAGTATGCTTGGGCAAAAGCCTTTTAGCCGTTTACAAGCCATCGACTGGTGCTTTGCGCTAGGGCTCATCCATTTATTTATGCGCCAAGGTTTACCTATCACCACAATGGGTAACAATATGGTCTTTAAGAGAGAAGCTTACTGGTCTACAGGCGGTTACGAAAAGCTAGCCCCTAGTATTGTAGAAGACTTCACACTTTTCCAAGCGGCTGTAAAACGGGGTGCTCGTTTTATACACATTGTACATCCATCCATCACTGCTTACACCCAACCGATGCCTTCTTTTTTGGCCTTGCTACAACAAAGGAAACGCTGGATGCGTGGGGCTTTACGGCTTCCTTGGTATATGGTTATTTATTTGTGGCTACAAGCCACTTTTTTTCCTTTTATAGTAGCGCTACTTTTTGGACAGCCATTGGTAGGTATTACCATCTGGAGTATCAAAATTTTCTTACAAAGCTTATTTATCAGCTTGCTTCTTCAACGTATACGCCACCCACAACCTTGGTATTACCTTATCCTCTATGAGTTTTACATCGGCTTCTTGTCAGTAACGCTTGTCATTTACTATGTCTTACCGATTAGAATTCAATGGAAAGGACGTACCTACCGTTAGGGATTGCTCAATATGCCTCAATTTTTTGTAGGAGCCGCTCGGCCAGATACGTTGAAGCAGTAGCAAGGTGTTGATGAATAATTATCGCACCTTCCTTGTAGTCAGCTTTTCGCTCTTCGTTCCAATAGTAAGGCGTGGTTTGTAAGTTAGCAATACGATCGGCCATTTTCACCATCCATATTTCCTTGGGTTGCTCTTTAATGCGCTGTAGCGAATCTAGTAACTGAGCATTCTTAGAGGTTATTTTTTCATCTTTGGTAAGCGCTAGTACTCCTTCGGCTACCTCTTTTCCGAAATCACGGGTAAGTGCTTCGTACGTGTAGGTAGTGTCTTCTAAGGTATCGTGTAAGAGTGCGCAGAGTAACGCCAGCTCACCGTTGGCTGCTGGATGCTGAGGAAGGGCACCCATTACCTCAAAGGTGACACTTCCAATGTGGCTTAGGTACTCTACCTTTTCTCTATCATTGGCGCCTGCGTACTTTTGCCCGTCGTGATGACGTGTGGCAATGGCCCAGGCTTTATTGATTTGGTCTATTGACCAATGGTTGGTATGATGCATTTCGGTTAGTCTTATACTGGATAACGTCGCTAGTGCTGTGGTATTTTACTATCGAGTAGCTAGGCCATTATTTCTCACAAGTGGCCTATTACTTTTGGCGTAGCTTCGCTATTTATTTAATTCAATTATCTGTTTAATATTTACTTTGCAGAAGTCCATTAGTTTTGATGGGTCGAGTTTGTCAGCAGGCAATTTACTGAAAGATATAATATCGCACCCCTCTACCTTAATTGCTAATGGGCTATTAAAGATTCTTTTTAGCTTTTGAAAAACAAGTGAATCTTCGAGTTGTGTATTTTTTGAGGCAATCATTTCCATGGAGCAGTTAGCTAGTTTTAATCCTTTCTCTAGGGCTTTATATCCCCCATCTATCCTCCAAGAATTGAAGGGTTGTTTCTGAAGCGTTGCTAGCTCAGTTTGTAGAAAATCAAGTAACTGATTTATTCTTCGTTTTGCTTCAGTAACAATTTCTGCTTCTTTTGTCAGATGGCTAAACCCAAAATCAAGATCGCGAGATTGATTTTTCAGATACCAATCGTCAAACGCTGCTGCATCTTCAAATATAATTTCCTTTTGATTGGTAGTATCTAGTACCTGCACAGGTCTGCCCTTCCTACAAACCGCCACACTAAACCCAATGAGATTTGCTTGATGGCTTACCCAAAAGACTCTTTTATCGGTAAAGTAGGCGTCATCAAAAAGGGAATATTTCGACTCGTCTTTAAATATGGCTTTATACCTCATGTACTTCTTGCAGGAATCCTCATCCCTTACAGAAAAAGTGCTATCCGAGGGACAGCACTTCTGCTTGTGTAAAATATGATTTCTATTGTCCTTGCCCTAATGAGAAGCCTATCTTCCCATCGAAGCTATATAAGTTTTCTGTTTTGATAACTTCAAAACCAGCTTCTGTAACCGTATTAAGCAATTCAATCACCTCTTTGTAAGTGACAGGCGTTTTCGCTTCGTGGATAAAGCGACAACGCCAGTGATCGGTACAGTAGGTTTCTTCTAGCCCATCAGGGTATACTTTTACCCCACGGTTTGTCATCATTTGTAGCTGCAAGTTCGTCGTTTTCGACTGAGACAGCTCCTTACCCAGTTGCTCTGCCGTTCCTTTGTTCCAATCTAAGAATATATCTACACCCAATAATTCTTTTTTAGCCTCGACAGGTGTATTTAAGTGTACTTGAATTCTTTTAAGCTCTTTGTTGTAGGTAACGGGCTTGATAGTATTAGGCTTCTGTCCTAAACGGCTTATCACCGCTTCTGCGAATGCTTGCGTCCCTACTTTTTCTTTACTGATGTCTTCATTGTAGACATCTGCAGTATGTATCCCATCCTCTAGGGTTTTCAGCCAAGCGTTATGTATGTTTTCAGCAATGGCGGCTTGTCCGATGTGGATCAGCATTTTGACCGCTCCCATCAGTAAGCCAGAAGGATTGGCGATATCTTGCCCAGCAATATCAGGCGCAGAGCCGTGAATGGCCTCAAACATAGCGAAGTCCATTCCAATGTTAGCCGAGCCTGCCATCCCTACAGAGCCCGTTACTTCAGCCGCAATATCTGAGACAATATCGCCGTACAGATTGGAAGTAACTACTACGTCAAACATTTCAGGACGCGTAGCCAGACGTGCCGCGCCAATATCTATGATCAAATGCTCTGTTTCTAGTTCAGGGTATTCTTGCGAAACCTCATCGAATACCTTATGGAACAGACCATCAGTGAGTTTCATGATGTTATCTTTGCTCAGGCAAGTTACTTTTTTTCTTCCTCTTGTCGAGGCGTACTCAAAAGCATAACGAATCACTTTTTCGCAACCACTTCTTGTAATCAGCTTCAAGCACTGTACTACGTCTTGGGTTTGTCTATGTTCTATCCCTGCGTATAAATCTTCTTCATTTTCTCGTATAATCACCATATCCGTTTCAGGATAGTTGGTAGTTACAAATGGTGCATAGGCTACACAAGGACGCACATTGGCAAAAAGCCCTAATGTTTTGCGGGTTGTTACATTTAAACTTTTGTAGCCACCTCCCTGTGGGGTAGTGATGGGTGCTTTTAAGAAGACTTTTGTTTTTCTCAATGATTCCCAAGCACTTTTATCAATACCTGCGGTATTGCCACTCAGGTATACTTTTTCACCAATTTCAATCACTTCCGGTGTAATCGCTGCTCCTGCCTTCTCTAAGATGAGCAACACTGCTTTCATAATCTCTGGGCCTATCCCATCACCGTAGGCAACAGTAACAGGTATTGAGTGAGCGGTTTGTTCTTTTACTTCTGCTTCTAAAGTTGAATGATTCATAGGAATGAGTTACGTGTTATGATACAAAGATAATGAATTGATTTAGATTGTATCTAAAAATGACTATATATGCCTGCTTTCTCCTAGTATTTTACAGCACTACTAGTTATCTGAGCGAGTAGTTGGATAAGCAATTAGACGGCTTTCTTGAAAATACAATAATTTAGCAGACTAAAAAATTTTACTTTTGGGTCATTTTCCGTATAAAAAAGCAAGTACCATTCAAAGAACGGTACTTGCTTACACTTGAAAAATTACTTATTAACCTATTGTCCTTTATCTGATTAGTAAAAACTTCTATCTGCAATACCTATAAAAGAGGTTTTATAAATATCTTGAGTATGTTTCCATATTCTTTGTGATAGCTTTACTATCAAATAGTTTAGTTATACTTAGAAACAAAGTATTTGAAAAAATGTTTCCACTAATCAATTTTTTTTTAGAAACTAGTAGCCTAATCCTTTGCCAGCAGTAAATTACTTATGATCCAGACACGTCAAATTACAAAAGCTTACAAGCAACTAAAGGTATTGAAGGGCATTGACCTCAACATTGCCCAAGGAGAAATTGTCTCCATTGTAGGCGCTTCAGGTGCTGGAAAGAGTACTTTGTTGCATATTTTAGGTACACTCGACCAGCCCGATACGGGCACAGTTCAAATAGTAGGCAAAGATTTAATGAAACTCTCTGACACAGAGAAAAATCGCTTTAGGAACCAACACATTGGTTTCGTATTTCAGTTTCATAACTTACTGCCTGAGTTTTCGGCTTTAGAAAACGTCTGTATGCCAGCTTGGTTGAATAAGCAACCTGATAAAGCTACTAAGCAGCGCGCTACAGAACTCCTCCATCTCTTAGGGCTACAAGACAGAATGCAACACCTCCCAGCCGAACTCTCTGGTGGCGAGCAACAACGCACAGCAGTAGCAAGGGCGTTGGTGAATCAACCTGATGTGATTTTGGCAGACGAACCTAGTGGTAACTTAGATTCTAAAAACGCGCAGGAGCTACATCAACTCTTTTTTCAATTACGCGATTTATACAAGCAAACCTTTGTTATCGTTACGCATAATCCCACACTTGCTGAGATGGCAGATCGTAAAATCGTACTACAAGACGGCCTATTGGTTTCGTAAAACCGTCGTTGCATTTTTATGATGTGCGGCTTTTTAGTATTTTGTAGTAAAGGCTGTAGTTTAAAAGTCTGTTTATACACTATTATCTTTACATGATCGAAATTTCTAAAAAGAAGCCTCACTTCCCTATTATTCCTGCACTCAATAAGTACCTGCGCACTTATCAACGCATTGCACAACTCCCGTTACGCTATGACGATCTTTTGCGGCACTCTGATGCTTTTCCTCTCATAGATCATAAGGGGCAAGATACGCTCTGGGAGACGATGGTTTACCCACAGCATATGATGCAAGAACTTGATATTAACCTTACGAGTATCTACGCTATTTTAAAAACAGATGGTGATATGAGCGTGATGGAACATCTCAAAGTAGACCGCATCGACTATTGTACCTTTGGTAATTCTAATCCTTTTCGCATTCGTATCATTAATAACTTCAACGACAATTACGATTACTTCTACGTGAAAAAAGCAGATGCTTCTCGGGTATATGGCTTAGAACTAGAGCATTTGCTTTCTCCTAATCAAATTAACTTTTTGGTGCATCAACAAACCCTTATTGAAGAGCATATCGCTGGTATTCCAGGGGATGCTTTTATTGGTGGCTATCTTAAACGCCAAGATATCAACAAGGTGAGAATCGCTAAGGAGTTTATTAAATTCAACGAGCGTTGCTTTGTAAGGCTTTTGGGTGATATGCGCTCTTATAACTATGTAGTAGACATTACGCCTGATTTTGATAATGAGCAATACCGCGTAAGGGCCATCGACTTTGACCAGCAATGCTACGAGGGGAAAAGACGTATGTATTTACCGCAGTTTTTCAAAGAAAATAATGCCATTGTAGCGCTCTGTGTAGAACTGATTAACCTCAAAACTGCTGAACAATACCAACAAGAAGAGCGTACTTTGATCATGCGACGACTTGAACAGGCACGTGAGCGCATCAAAGACCTACTAGAGGTAATGTGTGCTGACACGATTTCTACGCCAGAAAAAATACAGCAACTCGGGCAAGAGCTTGCCGCCTATCACGAAGACCAAGCTTTTGCAGAGGTTCAAAAAATGGGCGATCTGCTGCGTTTACACCTTAAGGCAACGCTCGCAAAGGTAAAGCGAGAGAAAGTTAGTTTTCTTTGATTAATTCTCTTTAAATAAGTGTAATGTACGGGTAGGAAAGGCAAAGTCACCACCATTTTCAGTAACGATTTCGTGTAATTTAAAATTAATTTCGTCGCAAATGGCTTGGTAATCGAAGAAGTCGCCGGTAACGATAAAAGCAAACACTGTAAGGTTCAGGGAGCTATCGCCGAAGGCAGAAAAAAATACCTTGTTGTCGAAGTTTGTTCTCGCGTGCTCTTGTAAGTACTGTGCGATTTCTTCCTTTATTTTATATAATACTTCGCGTGAGGTACTATAGGTAAGGGTGAGGTCAAGTTTCATCCGCCAAATTTTACGCTCGTTCCAGTTGTCCACTGGCTGATCGATCATCATTTTGTTAGGTAAGGTAATCAGGGAGCGTTCCATTGTACGGATACGTGTGGTACGAAAACCTACCTTCTCAATGCGACCAATAATATCGCCTACCTGTATCAAATCGCCTACAATAAAGGGACGATCCAGAAAGATGGTGAAAGAAGCAAATAGGTTTTCTAGGGTTTCTTTTCCCGCTAATGCTACCGCTAAACCACTGATACCTAAACCAGTGACTAAGGTAGCTACATTTACATTGAAGACGTTGCCCAAGGTAAAGACTACCGCAAAAATCACCACCAATACTTTTATCAGTTCCTTTAGGAAAGGTACAATGTAGTCATCCGTTTTGGTCTCGGTGAGCTTGGCTTTTTCCAGAAAAATAACACCTAGTACATTGATAAAACTAAACAACACCTCCATAAAGGCGTAGATGAGTACCAATTGATAAGTCTTACGTAGGATCAATTTTAATCCAAACTCTTGTGCAGGCTTTAAATTCCACGCTTCTGGAAAGTGTAGTTGTAAAAAGGCTAGGTAAACAAAACTAAAAATAATAAACCGCCCCAATGGACGATGTATGTTTTTGATGTACCGTTCGGTATGCGCCTCTTTGGTGTAGCGTTGGACGATACGTAGTACGATCTTACTAAAAACGGGAGAAAGGAAACGTTTTAAGAGGATACCGACCAATACAATGAGGAGAAAAATAACCAGATCGCTGGCCTTATTGCCCATTACGCTAATAGTAATGTATTGATCTATAAACTGAAACATACGCGCAGTTGACTGATTTTTACAGACAATTTCCCTTTAAACTGTGAAATTTACAAACTTCCTCTTCTTAAAATATGATACCGCTTTATAGCGCATTAAAAAAATTACTTTTTTTGGAAGAAAAACTTGACACCTGCTACCTTACGCACTATATTTGCACCACTGAAATAAATCATTGACCGATGGTGTAACTGGCAACACGTCTGATTTTGGTTCAGAAGAGTCCAGGTTCGAGCCCTGGTCGGTCAACGAATTTTAACATCAAAATGCTAGCTGTCAAACAGTTAGCATTTTTTCATTCTTCCCCTCTTTAAATAGTACATCCTCGTTTTTTACTTTATCTGATTAATCCAACACTTTGTATTACTAGCAATAATTAGTAGTTTTAGAATGGTTATTCACACAATAGTTCAATAATGCTTCTGCGCCTATTTCGTTCTTGGTCTGGTTGGATTCTGGTGATCTACGCATTCTTTTGCTACCTCATGTGGGAGATTACCGCCCAGTACATTCCTTGGCATACAGATGTAGCCTTTCTACGAATCAAACAAGCGTACATTCACTATTGGTATTATGAGACTGCTTTCTTTATTCACGTTTATTTTGCTATGTTAGTGCTTCCAGCAGGTTTCACCCAGTTTTCTAGTGCTTTACGGCAGAAGCTTCCTGCACTACACCGCGTCATGGGATGGATATACAGCAGTGTGATTATTTTACTGGTAGCACCTTCGGGATTTGTCATGGGTATTTACGCCAATGGAGGAGTTTCCTCTCAATTAGCTTTTTGCCTGTTGGCTACGCTTTGGTTGTATTATACAGCAATGGCGGTTGTAAAAATACGCAACGGAGAGGTAGCTGCCCACCAACGATTTATGTGGCGTAGCTTTGCCCTTACACTCTCAGCCATTACCCTTCGCGCTTGGAAGTACCTCATTGTGTGGCTCTTTCAACCGCGCCCTATGGATGTCTACCGCATCGTTGCTTGGCTGGGATGGGTGCTCAACTTGGTTCTCGTAGAATTATATATTTTACATCGTATTCAACAAAAAAAGAAAAGAGCTTTATCACTTCATCCTACTAAACAGACTACTTTATGAAACGCATTTATGTAAGCTTACTATTGATTATTGGGGGACTCGCCGCTTGCCAGTCCTCTGAGGAAGCAAACACCTCTCAGACAGAGCAAAATACTGACAAAGAAGAACAAGAAAAAGCGGAGACAGAGGAAACTTCAGACGTTCCTCTAACTGATGGGTTAGGCTATTATGCAGGTGATTTTGAACCCGTCGATTTTGATTATGAAAAAGATATTTACCATGAAAATAAAATTACTATTTCCATAGATTCACTTAACGAAGCTAACGAAACAATCTACGGTCATAGCATTGTAGCTGGTAACAAACGACCTTTCAAAGGTACTTATGAAGTAACAGAGGCAGGTTATGTGGCCAAGGTACGTGAGCCAGGAGATGATCCCTATGACGGTGTCTTTAACTTTACAATTGACCTTAAAGAGAAGACAATGACCGGTACTTGGGATGCCTTTCAGCAAAATGCCTCGGCCAATGCTACGAAGTACACTTTAGAACACAGAATATTTATCTACGATCCTGCCCTTACCCTTCCTGAGAATGTACAATGGGCCAGGCTGTACGACGAAACATCGCTGGCTGCTAACCTCACCCGTGAAGGAGAAGCCCTTACAGAAGACGTCCTCAAAGTTAATCCTTCTCTGCAGGAATTGACCAATAAGGACATAGAAAACCTGACAAAAGGAGATTTAGAGGTTATCCGAAATTCCATTTACGCCCGCCACGGCTACTCGTTTAAGAATAGAAAAATGCGTTTTGTATTTGATCATATTGATTGGTACATGCCTGTCTCAACTGATGTACGCAATCAACTCACTGCACTGGAGCTAAAAAACATTGACCTTCTTAAGCGCTACGAGCAACACGCAGCGCGCTACTACGATTCTTTTGGGCGATAGAAAGTAGGAGGCTAAAACAACCCTTGTACTTCAAAATCAGATTTAGGTAAATTATTAATCTAATGGTACATAATAAGTGCGTGTACCATATAGCATTTATCAAGCAGACAAGCTTAGAAAAATGAGTGTTATCTATTTATTATTTTTATAATAATAGCTTCCCTTAGCACCAACCTAACTTCGCGCTTACACGTATACACTTTAGATCTAATCGCCACGTCCATTTTGAGTAAATACTTGATACCCAATATGGTTAACCTATCTGTACATTATCAATTAAACGCCAACTATATTTTTAACCCAAATTATTCATGATCGTGAAAAATTATTACTTCAGTTCCATGCAAGCCATCGTATGGCTATTGCTTTTATGTAGCTTTCCTTTTATTACCTCCGCCCAAACGCGGTACGGTATGCAGGTAAATGAGCCTTCTACCTACGCGCAAACCTATCACGTAAAAATGAGCGGTAACGACAGCAATGATGGCTCCTCTTCCCATCCTTTTAGAACACTCGGAAAAGCCCTTAACACTGCCAAAAGTCAGTCGCTCACCCAAGGGAAGAAAACCAAGATCAAGATTTATTCTGGTACTTATACAGAATCTATTTTTATGAAAGACTGGGGCGCTGGAGAGAATATTTTCTTGGCCATAGAGGGACAAACCGCTGGTGGCCCCGTAAGGCTCCAACCTAGTAGTAGCAGCTCTTGGGCTTTACGTATAGAGGGTAAAAGCAAACTACTGCTTCGGAGAATTCACTTTCAAAAAGGCAAGAGCTCTCCCGGAAAAAGTTTTGCCGGAGCTGTCTTCAAGACCTACTGGGGATTTGACATCACCCCTTCTAAAAGACCTACCAACTGGTTAATTGAGCAATGTCATTTTTACGATGGTGCTGCACGCGGCGCTGAAGTCTATCACGTAGACTACATTACCATCAAAGATTGTCGTTTTTACAACAATGGCTCCGATGGCTTACACTTCGCAGGGCGTAATGCCATCTTAGAAAACCTTGAAATCTATAACAATGGTAAAGTACATAATAAGCACGGCCTTTTGTATATGGGTGCTTTCAATGTAAAGGCCAATCGGCTTAATATCCACGATAATGAAGACATTGGATTTCGAATGGATCATGCTTGCCGCAACCTTACTATTGAGGATTCGCAATTTAAAAAGAATAGATTTGGGTTAATGTTTGAAACCTGCGAAGGTCCCGTTACCATTAAAAACAGTGAAATTGCACAAAACGAAGTGGGCTCTATGCTTTCTACCGTACACGATATCACCTACGAGGGGGTTACTTTTAAAGATAACACACGAAGTGTCTTTCAAATCTATGTACGTGATCGCACTGATCCTAGCACTTGCCGTCCTGAGGATGCCTGGACTTGCCTAGCAGGTGATTATAACCAATCAGGGAATTGGACCAACAACATTCCTATCGCTTGGAACGAGAATATGGTTGTTAAAAATTCGACCTTTATTGGCAAGGGTACAGCCTTATTTTTTGAGCGTATATTTGGCGATAACGCACAATTTGGACGTTGGTTACGGGAAGAGTACACAGGAGCAAATAATACTTTCTCTCATGCGGATCGCTCAGATGTTTTTGAAACCAGTAGTGATATCTATGGTCGACCACGTGTATATGATGACTTTACGGCTTGGCAAGAAAAGACAGGTAGTGAACAAAACTCCATTTGGCAAGGAGCATCTACTACATTTCCAGATCCTAATCAATGGTATACAATTCAGCACGTAGCTACAGGCAGGTATATCAATACAGACCCCAATAGTGCCGTAAAAACTTCTTCAAGTTGTTGTGCTGAGGATTTCCACTGGCGTTTTGTCAGTGCAGGAAATGGCGATTGGTACATTGTAAACAAAATAAACGGTAGAGGAGCACTTGACTCCGATCTAGCTAATCAGTTTGTGGTATGGTCGCCTAGCGAGACAGGCGGAGATGATAAAAAATGGCGCATAGAAGAAGTAAACGGAAAATATCGCTTTAAAAATAAAAATAATACAAGAGGCTATCTTTATCCTGGAGGAAGTCCAGAAGCTTATCATCTCAAGTGGAATAATGGTGAAACTTGGTCATCAACGGAGTGGTTGGTGAGAACAACCAATAGTAATAACAGCCGACTAGCGCTTGATACGCCGCTTAAAGAACTCGAGGAAGTTCAGTTACCGCAAGCTCTTGTTCTCTTCCCCAATCCAAACGAAGGGAAATTTATGCTGAAAGGCATTACTAAAGCAGCCGTAAAAGTTGTGAACCTACAAGGTAACGTACAATGGCAAAAAGAAGCCGTAGAAGCGGGCGAAGAAATCGATATACAAACCTTACAAGCAGGTACTTACTTGGTAAGCATTACAGGAGAAGATGGAAATACTACCACAAAGATGATTGTCAAACACTAAGGGATTGTTTTCATCTCTATAAAAGCGCTTCGTCTACACGAAGCGCTTTCAATACGAAATAAGCTTCTAGATCACTAACATTTACCTATTAGTACTTGTACTCCCTGTACTACTCAAAGGGTACAGGATTAGCATCCATTATAAATTGGAAATCTGTATAGTAGCCTACTACATAAGTTCTAATAGCCTCTGCTCCTGGCGCTAGAATGGGCGTCCAAGAATAGGCGGGCTCTTCGGCTAGCTTCACTTCTACTTTCACATCAAAGGTCATGTGATTAACGGCTTTCAACAGTACACGGTCACCCTCTATTTTTGTGTAAAAGGATACACCATTGGCGTGTTTATGATAGAACTGCCAGTCGGTGCTAGAGGCATTGGTTCTTCCTAAAATACTATTGATAATGGCGGCATATTTAGGAGAAATAAACGGCAAGGCAATAGATCCAACCATAACAATAAAAAGAATTCAGGATTATTTATTTTTGATTAGTTATGAATGATAATATACGACTTTTCATAGAATGAACGATTTACATACCTGTTTTCTTGACAACACTGTAACTACATTTTTGGTAGTGTTCAAAGAAATCATACAAATTATCTGGTAATAATACGCTGCACGGCTGGTTTATCTAGGATAATTTCCTTATTATTGCCCTCATATAATAACAAACTACCTGTTCATAAATTTTAACAGTATCTTTGTACAAAAAAATTTGACGTAAAGGAAGTTTACGTTTGATTTACGGGTAATCTACTCTACTTGCTCTTTCTACTATCAACCGAGAGCAAGAGATCAGTAGGACTAACCATAGGCACTATTAAGTTTGTAGGAAAGTAGCGGTCATTTTCCGCTCATTCTTCAATAAGCCAATGAGAAGTTATAAGCAACGAAATGAGGAGGCATTTGAGAAATACATTCTCCTCGCCAATCAACCAATCATTAGCATCATAATAGTGTACAGGAGCTTTGCTCAAGTAGGTACTACTTTAAGTAGTTGGCTAGCTGATTTAGTAGTGACGGAGCGACTTATTGAGAGAGTCATTCCATAGACGACTTCAGGACTTATTTAAGGTTAATAATTTCGGAAGTATACCAATTGACAACTTTTCTTTCTACCTTGCATACAGAAATGTTAACACTCTTGAGAGAACGGTTATTTATTTGGATTTCAATTGCCTAAAAGAGGTAAACTGGAATAACTTTTGGAACTTTTGTTTCAAAGTAGACGATACGCCTGATAAGGGTTTAAGGCTTAATTATACTACCAAAAAAGACATGTCGGTGGATGAATATAAGACTGTGTTAGCGGATCATCTGACCGCTGGCCCTACAAGCATTGGTAGGGAAACCGATAGGTATATGCATTAACACCGACGGAGGGTTGTCTCTCATAGAGTCGTAAAGCAATGATTAGACGACTGTCTTGTTTACTAGTTTTACTAGGTATATTTTACAATCTGGAAACCTGTAGTGAATACGCTACAGGTTTTTTTATGGGTAGGTTTTTCCTTTTGAGGCTTATTAATGTGACTTGAAAGAGCCAAAAGGTGCTGTAATGATTGGAAAGTTGTAGTGGGTTCAGTTGCTTGCATTATCCTAGTAAGAAATGCAGCAGTAAAAGAGCACCCCAGAACAAGGCCGCTAGTTTTAAAGTCAGATAGTAGGGTTTTTGAAAACCACGTTTAGTAAGCGTAGCAGCGTGGTCAATCTGTGTGATCTTTCTTTTTAGAAAATTATCAGCAGAGGGTGTTGCCCCTACCTCTTCTTTTTCTTCCTTGCCTATATTCCCTACAAAACGCTCGAGGTATTTTTGCAGCCGCTTCTTAAAGGGGACACGCGACAACTGGCCCACTATTTTAGGGATGATCGCTTCTCGAAATACTTTACTAAAAAATTCTTTTCTAGAGAGGTTTTCTTGTGTAGCAGCCTGCCAGTGATCATAAAGAGCATCAGTAGGTTGTAAAATACCTAAAAATAACGCGGCTACTTGATTGATAAAGGCGCTGGCAATGTTATTTACACTACCTGTAAGCGCTAGAAATATGATCAGTCCTAGCCCGCCTACGATAGAGATAAGCAATAACCACCAAGCTGCTCCTAAGAAATAGAAGGCTACATTAATCAACAAATATCCTCCTAAGGCTACTGCAATAGCCTTGAAAAGTTCAAGAGGGATTGCCTTCAAAAAGGTAGTAAGTTGGAAGGCAGCAACGAAAGGGTTATTGCCCTCACTATCTTTATACTCCTGAACGAAAGATTGTATTTTCTCTCTAGCTTGAGTTTTCATTGAAAGTTATTTTATGTCAGGCACAATATAGTGTTTTTATTGCCAAGGGACTATAGGGACAACCACTTTTCAGCTTAAAGCAAAGCGCTCCTTTATGAAAGGAGCGCTCCTCAGGTAGTGTTTAATTGGTATCGTTCCTTTTAAAGTTTTAAAGAATACCCTATACTCACGTTAAAGATAAAAGGCGTATTACCTACGCCTGCTTCCATGGCATTATGTGTTACCTGCTCATTAGTTCTCTCGTTGAAGTAGGTGAAGACATCCTCTTCTAATGAGGAGCTTACTCGAGGCCAAAAGCGTATACTGGGTGCTACCATTATCCCTTTCAGGAAATTATCTTGTCGCTTAAAAGGAAGCCAGTTGATATAAGCCCCTAGTCCTAATGAAAAAGTATTGTACGCCACAATAGGCGACTGGCTTTCCTGCGATATGCCTTCATAATAAAGCTCAAAACGATGCCACTTTGGCTCTAGTCGTAGATTGAACCATTCATTAAAACGATAGCCTATACCAAAACCAGTGGTATAAGGCATATGTACTTCCAATTGCTGATCGGCTAATTCTCCAGTAATGGCACTCCCTGTAAAATCAAGTGATACCCCGTGAGAATAGTCAAAAGCTATTCTATTGTAGAAAAAGTTTCCTTCTATATTGAAGCCATCTACAAATAAAGGTTGGCTGAGACCAAACAAGAGATTAACCCTTGTCTCTAAAGGTTGTTGTGCTTTAGCTATGCCTAATGAAATAAATATACAAAGGCAAAAAGTCGATACGTACTTCATGATACTTAACTTTTTAGGTTGATTAATATCATAAAGTTGGCCGACCTCTTGTTCATTTTCATGAACATTTGTTAAGAAGCTATTGCTTTGTTGTATTTTTTCGAATACGACTGATAGACTGAGGTGTTACGCCTAAATACGCCGCTAAATAATACTGAGGTATGCGGTCGATCAACCGTGGGTGATCTTTCATAAATTTGTAGTAGCGCTCTTTGGCCGAAAGTCTAGCAAGATTATTGGCGTGTTGGGTAGTTTCTATGAGAGTTTTCTCTACCTGATAGCTCTTAAAAGCCAAAAATTTAGGAAATTGCTTGTAAAGATTTTCTAAAGTATCCGCGCTAAGGGTTAGTAGTGTTGCCTCTTCTAGCATAACAATATTCATATCAGAAGGGGTACGTGTAGAAAGGCTTTTCATATAAGCTAGCCATTTGGTTTCGGCAGCAAACTCAGCAGGTACTACTTCCCCTTCGTGTAATGTATAGTACATCGCCAAGCCTTTCTCTACATAAGCCACCCCTCTACATATCTTTCCTTCCTGCAAAAAATACTCTCCTTTAGCAAGTTTTTTTGTTACTACCTGAGGTAAAATGGCGTTGATCTCCTGCTCTGATAAGGGTAAAAACTGTTGCAGATTGGCGAGGAAGTTATCGTAAATGTTAGCCATGGTTAATCGGATTGCTACAGTGTTGAAATTACGAAATAATATACTAATCTTTATATCCTTCTGCTTGCAGCTCAAAGAGTTCTGCGTAAAGCTGTTGATTTTCCATCAGTTCCTCATGGGTGCCCATTTCGGCAATTTCCCCCTCTTTAAGTACCATAATTCTATCGGCCATACGTACTGTAGAGAAACGATGAGAGATGATAATGCTTGTTTTTCCTTCGGTAAGCCCTATAAAGCGCTGAAAAACCTCATATTCGGCGCGCGCGTCTAGCGCGGAAGTAGGCTCGTCGAGAATCAAGACGGGTGCTTGTGACATGTACGCGCGGGCAATCGCAATCTTTTGCCACTGCCCACCCGATAGCTCTGTACCTGTTTTAAAACGCTTTCCTAGCGCTTGTTCGTAGCCATCTTCCAAAGTATCAATCACCTCACTGGCTAAGCTTTGTTCGGCGGCTTCTTGTACTTTTTGGGTATCGTGCAGGCTTTCTATATCCCCTACTGCAATATTGACCTTAGCTGTAAGATAGTACCGCACGAAATCTTGAAAAATAGCGCCAAAAAGTGTCTGGTACGCTTCCTTGTCGTAGTGACGAATATCTACACCATCCAATAAGATAGCGCCTTCGGTAGGCACATAGAAGCGCAGTAGTAGTTTTATGAGCGTTGTCTTTCCTGAGCCATTCTCTCCCACCAGTGCTAATTTCTCTCCTTTTTTGAGTTGAAAAGAAATATTCTTAAATACCACATGACTATTGTTAGGATAAGAAAAGGACACATTTTGGAAAGTAAAACCTTCTTTGATTTCCTCAGGAATAGGCTGCAACTCAAAAGATACCGCCTCCCGAAACTCTGCATCAATGAATTCAAAGTAATCTGCCAAGTATAGAGCGCTTTCATTGATTCTGGTAAAGCGAGAAAAAATAGCCTGTAGTTGCGCTCTTAGCTTGCTAAAGGAGCCCGCTAAAAAAGTAAGCTCTCCTATGGATACTTGCCCAGTAGTGGCCTTTAAGGCAATAAAGATAAACGCTCCGTAGTAAGCGAGATCACTTAAAATATGAAAGACCGTGCCCCATATAGTTCTTTGTATGGCTAGCTGTTTACTTTCTTGATAGAACTTATCTGCTACTTTAGAAAAAGAAGTGCTTATAAAGTCGGCAAGCCCAAAAAGCTTCACTTCTTTGGCAGTTATATCGCTTGCTCCGAGTAATCGTAGGTAGTCCAATTCACGGCGCTGAGGCGTCAGGCGTCTTTGAAGGGAATAGTCGGACTTGCTAAACTTGAGCTCATTAGCAAAAGAAGGTACAATCGAAACCAGTAGAAGTAAAATGAGTATTGGATAAAAATATATCAGCGCAGAAATGAGGGATACAATTGTGATAATATCTTGTAGCTGTGATAGCACATTAGACATAAGCGAGACACGACTTACGGTTTGTCTTCTGGCACGCTCAAGCTTATCGTAAAATGCAGCATCTTCTAGGTCTGCGAGGTCTACTTTTGCGGTTTTATGGATAAGTTCTACGGAAGAAGCTTTACTGTATAGTGTGCCTAAGAGTTGATCGGTAAGGGCCATAAACCGAGTAAATATGTCGTTAACTACAACCAGACCTAACTCCAAGCCGACAAGCCCGTACAGCCGGTCATAGGTTAGCTTATCAGTTGTGGTATGCAGTACGATTTCATCAATAATTTCTTTCCCTACCCATAGCAATATCACCGGAAATACAGCTTTTGTAAGCCTAAGTAACGCATTGGCTATAAAGAGCCAAGGATTCGTCTGGTACACTAATCGAAAGAAGCGTGGTAAGTAACGCAGGGAGATAAAGCTACGCAGCCATTTACGTATTATATTCATTGAAAGGTAGTTTCCTTTTTACACGCTACATAAAGTGATATGAATGCGAATTAGTTTCTTTTCAGCTTGTGAGCCATCCTACATTTACCTGTTTTAAATAGGCTTGTATCGTGCATTTGTCAATTTTATTATTAAATTTGTAAAGCCGCTGATGTAGCAATCTGTTCTAACAACTTTTCCATTTTCACCAATCCCTGATTGTTCCATTAACTAACAAAAAGGAAGTCTTTCTTGTAACTTATTTTTCTTGATAAGCGGCTCACTTTACCGTGATCCATAAGAATTATTTTTGGTGTACTACACACTGTACTAATACTTTATGATGTCTATGAATAAATACCAAGTATATACGCTTAGTAATTTTACTAAAATACCACAACTTCAAAGTTTTTCTACCACTGCTATTGAAGCCATCAAAGTAGTTGGTAATGTGCTCCCGTTTAAGGTCAATAACTATGTAACGGAAGAGCTCATCGATTGGGCTAACATTCCTGAAGATCCCATTTATCAACTTACTTTCCCTCAAAAAGAGATGCTATCGGAGGGAGACTTCCAAAAAATGGCCGAAGCACTTACTGCTAACTATAAAAAGCCCCTACTTAAAGAGGTGGCCAATGAGATTCGTTATGGGCTTAACCCACATCCTGCAGGCCAACAAAAAAATATTCCTCATCTTGACGATACACCACTTACAGGCATACAGCATAAGTACCGTGAGACGCTGTTATTTTTCCCAAGTAATAGCCAAACCTGTCACGCTTACTGCACTTTTTGTTTCAGATGGCCACAATTTGTAGGGATTGACGAGCTCAAGTTTGCGATGAAAGAAACCGAGCTCTTGGTAGCTTACCTACAGCAACATCCAGAGGTAACAGACGTACTTTTTACGGGAGGAGATCCCATGGTTATGTCTGCTAAGAATTTAGCCAGTTATCTTCATCCATTGATGGAAGCCAACCTGCCTTCTTTACAAACGATACGCATCGGCACAAAAGCGCTGGGCTATTGGCCATATCGCTTCCTTACTGACAAGGATGCTGACGACATGCTGAGGCTCTTCGAGGAAGTAGTTAATAAGGGATACCACTTGGCTTTTATGGCCCACTTTAACCACCCTAGAGAACTACAGACGCCAGCCGTAGAAAAAGCGATTAAGCGTATCTTAAGTACAGGTGCACAGATTAGAACGCAATCACCTATTATGCGGCATATCAATGACTGCGTGCAAGACTGGAGGGACATGTGGCGGCAACAAGTGAAACTTGGCTGTATTCCTTACTATATGTTCATAGCCAGAGATACTGGCGCACAGGATTATTTCGCGGTGACGTTGGAAGAAGCTTGGCATATTTACCGTAAAGCCTATCAGCAGGTAAGCGGTGTTGCCCGTACCGTAAGAGGGCCAAGTATGTCTGCCAATCCTGGCAAGGTACAGGTAGTTGGCATTACCGAAATCAATGGTGTGGAAGTCTTTGTACTCAATTTTATTCAAGGGCGCAATCCACAGTGGGCTAACCGCCCCTTCTTTGCCAAATACGATCCAAAAGCTATTTGGTTGGATGAGCTAGAACCAGCTTTTAATCAGCCAACTTTCTTTTTTGAAGAAAACTTTGAAGAGGCTTTGAAAGTATCATAAAGAAGGTTTTAAGGCTGTGTAATAGCGTAGAGATGCTCATCCCAAATTTGCTCTTCTTTGAAGAGAACTTTCTTTAATATACCCTCTTTATGGTAGCCGTTTTTCTCCAAAACACGCATAGAGGCTTCATTGTGCTCAAAAACACCTGCTTGTATTCTTACAATAGGAAGTTTTTGGAAAGCCTGTTTAGTCATATGGGTTACGGCTTGTGTAGCAATCCCCTTTCCCCAGAAAGGTTCTCCTATCCAATAACCCATTTTGGCTGTTTTTCTGTAAATATCTCCTAAAAGAATACAGCTTATAACACCACAAAAAATTCCTTCATAGCGAATGGCAGTTATATATTGGTGAGTTGTTTGGGTAAGGGCATTTTCAATAAACCATCGTGCATCTTTTTCTGAATAAGGATAAGGAAAAAGATCGGTCAGGTTACGCCATATTTTTTGATTGTTAGCAAGTACGGCAAGAGCGCTTACATCCTCTAGCTGTAAAGCAGTAATTTGTACCTTTTCTTTCACGTTAGTCATTCGAAAACTTAATCATCGCTTCCATCAAAAAAATTCGAAATGTCAATGTACATACCCGCACTTACGGTAAAAAGGTCGAGCCGTCGCCGTTGAAGCGAAGGTGGATCATAAAAGCTATCTTCAAAGAGTTCTCGTTCGCTTACATCATCTCTAGGAGACGGAACTGGGGCAGCTACATTCCAGTAGTCGGTTTCTGCGTTTCCAACGTATTCAATAGGAGGTCCCGTAAGGTATTTAGCGCTTACCATCATGTAAAGGAAGTCGAAAACACGAATATTTAAGCCAGCGCCAAGCCCATAGCTTAAGGTAGTAGAGCGATTCCTCCCGTTAAGATCAATCCTAAATCTATTGAAAGTTGTTTCCCATTCACTTTGAAAGATACGTCCACCTATCAGCGCCTCACCATACGGTTGAACGATTTTAAAAGGCGCCTTGATACGCAAACCCAAATAAGCAAAGCTTACGCGTTGTCTTACTACAGTAGGGAAAACCTGGATGTACGTATCTGTCTCAACAAACTCCCCTCGATCGAGAATATCCACAGAGGTACTAACATTTTGATCGTACATTTTATCTTCCCACCAAAGATTACCAATATCTAAACCAACGTAGATAGGTAATTTGATAGAGATACGTGGGTAGTAACTAACGTGCATACCCGATCCTACTGAGGCATCGGTAGCCTCCTCGAATTCACCTACGGGAATACCATAATGCCATTGAATACCTAGCTGTGCGTAGGCAAAGGCACTCCAGCAAGTAAAGCAAATAATAAGTAAGAATTTGTTCATGTGTTTATGCTCATAAAGTTCTCCGTGTCTTTCGTGCGTCAAACAGCCTGCCATATCCTCTATTTTACTTTTTCAAAAGACAGAAAAATATTCACTTTGGTAAGTTTTTTTATTGTATTTATCAATAGGCAAAAATGATTGCACCTAAATTTATGTAAAAATTTATATAAATTCGCTATATAAAGTGTATTTACAATACACTACTAATTTTAAAACTTATCAAATGACAAAGCTTATCCACAATACACAATCAAGCGCTCTCAAAGAAGAACTTACTGATCTAGCCATCACGATTGAAGAACGTATCTATGCACAGTTTCCTTCTCTGAAAGACGACCGTGTTTTCCAACAACAACTAGAAGCAATCGTTCCCGAAAAAGGCATGAAACGATCGCTTGATAACCCTTATGATAAGCTTATTCACGAGTTAAAAGACGAAGAAAAAATACTACTCAATTTGGCGCTGGGCGTTCATTTAGCCCCTTCTATTTTTAATATTTTTCTGGCAGTTGAGGGTAAATTTGATAGCTTAATTACTTCCTTTGGTGGGTATCGGGCGCCTCTTTACGGAAAGTTCATCCCTACTTACCAAACAGTGTTCTATATCCTAACTGGTACAGATGTAGAGCAACGTCTTCAGTTTCATTACTTATTAGAGCCTAATCATCTGTTTTATGAGCGAGGTATTTTACAATATCCCTCTAAGGAGGTAAGCATCGATAGCCATATTGCGCTTACCCCAGAATACCTACAGCTACTCAGCAATGGGAAAGCCTACCAGCCTCAGTACAGCACCAGCTTTCCTGCCCAACAAATCACTACCGGTCTGGAATGGGACAATTTGGTGCTTTCAGAGAAAGTACTGGCACAAATTAAAGAAATCGAATACTGGATTCTCCATCAAAACACTATTATGGAAGAATGGCAACTTGGCAAGCAACTCAAAAAAGGATACAAAGCCATCTTCTACGGTCCCTCAGGGACAGGTAAGACCCTTACTACTACACTGCTTGGTAAATCCACAGGACTCCCCGTCTACAGAACCGATATGTCAGCAGTGGTTTCTAAATACATTGGTGAAACCGAAAAAAACCTAGAGAATCTCTTCAAAGTAGCTGAAAACAAGAACTGGATTCTTTTCTTCGATGAGGCTGAATCTCTTTTTGCCAAGCGAGGTGCGGTGAAGGACGCCTCCGATCAATACGCCAACCAAACCATTACCTATTTGCTACAACGCATAGAAGATTATAATGGGGTAGTGATTCTGGCCACCAACAAACCTACTTCCATTGATGATGCCTTTAAGCGTCGCTTTCAGAACATAGTAGAGTTTCCCAAACCCAACGAAGCACAACGCTTGAGGCTGTGGGAACAAGCCTTCAAGAATACCTTCACCTTGGATGAGGTGGTAGACCTGTCGTTTTTAGCCAAGCATTATGATCGGGTGACAGGCGGTATTCTGATCAACATCCTGCGTGATTGTGCCATTAAGGTTGCCCAGCGGGGTAATGAGAAGGTGGTCATCTGGGAAGACATCATCTATAGTTTACAGAAGCAATACCAGAAGCATATGTACATGTGGACAGACCCAGAAAAGAAAGGCTGGCAGCCCAACACTAGATTGCTCGAAGAATAACAGTTTTCTCTTTCCTGATTTTTGAGCTTACATCAATGCAGAAGTTGTAAATGATTTAGGAAGTGTCTTGCTATGTACAAGCCTAGCAGAAACAACCCTTCCACTTTCATTTACTAAATACTGCTTACAATGGGTAAGAAAGTCCCGATTACAGGAGATACTTCATACGTACATCGTACTACATATCCCTTTTCCGAACAACACATTGGTTTCGATGAGTATCCGTCAGTTTCATATTCTCCCGCCGATCGTTACGCTATAGCATTTACTCCTACATCCTCTAAAAGCAAGAAGCGTAAATCCTCTCCAGCCGCTGACGCAAAGGCAAAAATGGTTCTCGACCGGATTCTTGAGAAAGCAAAAAAAGGCTTCTTTGAAAGTACTGCGATACAAGTCATTGAGCATCTTTCTAAAGAAGGGCTTTCAGAGGTACTGATTGAAAAAATAAAAGAATTTTATCAGCTCCGAAGAGATTACTTCATTTACCGACAAAACTTACCTAAAATCAAAGCAAACTTGAGATACCAAAATCTCATAGAACGCATCGTAGGTATTCCAGAAGAAAGGATAGTGGAAGCTTATCACTTGCTCGATGCAACTGGAAGTACTTATGTACAAAAATTTTATAGAGACAACCCTTCCCTAGCTGATACAATAGATGAAAACCTACCATCGGCTTTTCGAAACAATCCTAAGTTTGCCTTACAAAAAGGTTTTAGACGCTTTGAAACGGACGAAGAGGAGTCTTACAAGGTAAAGCGAGACAATCTACTCGCCATTCATAATGATATTAAACGCGCTGTAAACGAAGAAAAGGAAGGGAAGCCAAGTAACCTTGATATTGTTTTGGCCATTGCCGTAGAGGCAGGTTTGGAAAATGACACGATCACACAACAGCTACAAAAGCTCTCCACACAAAGGCAGCAAGCGCTTCGACGGAAATATCCCACCTTGTTCGGTAAACAGCAACTCGATACAAAAGCCCCAGAACGTATAAAACGAAAGAAGAAAAAAAAGAAAAAAGGGGGATTCTGGGGCTGGTTAAAGAAAGGTGTCTCGAAAGTAGGTAATTTCGTAAAAGAAAAGGTGCCTGTTGTGGGTCCGATCCTTTCTGGCGTAGCCAATGTCATTAAAAATCCACCGCTCATCGCTCCTCTTGTTTCGGGAATAGCTAGTCTAGCCAAAACTGCTACCACAGCTATCAAGGGTTTAGGTAACTCTTTCGGAAGAGCCATTACAAATGCTGGAAAAGCCATTCTAGGATTGCTGGGCTACCAGGTTAATCTTGAAGAGCTCGACCTTGTCAATGCACAAACCTCTATGCAAGGAAATATTACTGGCGTAGAATTTTCGCGAGAAGCCAATACCACTTCAAAAGACTACATTAAATGGCTGGAAGAGAAAGGGAAAATGCCTACCGAAGAGGAAAAAAAGAAAGGAGATCAGCCAGCGCTAGAAAAGCTCGATGCTGGAGAACTTTCCGTACAACTTAACCTCGGGCGTAAAGAGGATGGCTTTGATGCCTTTATCAACCAAGTCCCCCTTATTGGGTATCCTAATAGAGGAAGGTTTACTGACCAAAATTCCCTAACAGCCTTCGCCAGTACACTTCCTTTCAAAAGCATCAATTACTTGGCTGGAGATATGACCGTTCGCTCAGAGGCGGGATTCTTTAATCATCTTTTTGCAGAAATGACCTGGGAATCTGCTACATTTTGGGATTGTAAAGAGAGTAAAATAGTAGATGTAGAACTACTCTTGAAAGAAGTTACCTTTAATAATCTTCGTGTCGTTCTTCAAGAGGAAACCTATGGTATTGGGAAGTTACAAATTAAAGATATTTCGTTGGTAGCCAAGCAACTGATGGAAAACGCTGGAAAGCGACTAGCGCTCTATGATAACCTTATGGCTATCATCCAAAATCTTCCCTTACTGGCGATGTATGTTGCTCAGACAGCCATCTATACGAGTATAGGAAAGGAGGCTACTCAAAAATCAGGAGAAAGTTTAAAAGCCTTGCTAGCAACTGGTCCGCTGGATTTTACAGACCTTTTATTACAAACAGGTGCTATCTCGATTGAGCATTTTTACAGTACCTCTATGGGTGCCATCGATCATATTGAACTGGAAAGTACAAAACTAGACCTGAAGCATCGCCAACAAAAAGAAAATGGCTTGGTAGCACCACACGATAGTCCTGAAAAAAAATCCTTAGCGGAAAATAAAGAAAAATTAGAAAAACGCTTGGAGCAACGGGCTAATAGGCATACTGAATCGTCTGAACTTGACCAAGAGATTGCAGCACTCCGAGGAGAAATCGCCCAACAAGAAGCAGCCTTAGCAGAACGTCATAAGGACCTTGCCTACGACTTTCGTTTTGAGACTGAGGGTATCCACCTCAAAGGGAACCGACTTGTGCAAGAGATGCTTAACAGTATGCTCTTAGAGAGTTTTAAAGGCGCTGGACTAGTAGCAGAGGGGCTAGAAGGTATAGAGGATATCTCTTTTCCACAAGGCTTAGACATGGGTAGCTATGATAAAAAGCATCCTCAAACAGGAGCGCCGATGCATATTAGCACTGAGGTAAGTGCTGAAAAAGTAAAAAATATGGGCTTGCGTATCCCAGAAGTAAAGTTCCATCAGCCCGTAAAACTGAAAAAGTTTAGGTATGAGCTGAAAGAAAATGACAGCGTCACTACCTCGATAGTAGGAGAAAATGTAGTCTTACACAACTTACATATCTTTTTTTCTGATGAGCCAGTAAAAAAGAATTTCTTCACACCCAAAATACCTAACCTTCCCTCCCATTTTACAGAAGGGATGGGCTTAGAAACGGCTTTTACATATGATGAAGGAGATTTCCTAGAGAGCATTCCTATAAAAATGAAGCACCTCAAAACGTCTCAATTAGCCTTTGATCAGTTTGCTTTACGAATGCCTAAGCCCAACGGTGGAGGCATGTATGACCTGATGCGCTTTAGCCAGCCTATGGCTATTAACAATTTCAACATAGAGAACTTAGATTACAGCAAGGCAGGCATCAAGTTACAACTTTACTTTGATGAGCTCCTTGAGAGAAAACCTGACCAGGAATCTACGCTATTTTACCAATACCAAGCAGAAGAAAAAGGACAAGACCCTAGTAAAACAAATATAGTAGGTGGTGTAAAGCTTGGCGATTTTAAAGGGATGGCTTTCACCATGGATGGCGACGACTATTACCTTTCTACACAGACCGTTACAATTCCGTACAGTACACTCAAAAAGCTCAATATTGAAACCAGCGGCTTACTTATCGATAGTAAAAACCAGTGTGAAATTCACAAGGTGGCTCTTTTGGGACTACAAGCCCACGTAAACCTCAAAGAAAGCATCTATCGTATTAAGTTCGATCATTTTTCTATCCAACAAATACACTTCGACGATACAGCAGGTAAAATTCATTATAACAATAAAAAAGTCGCGCCGCTCAAAAATATTACACTTACAGGCTTCTTAGCAGAAGACCTATGGCTCGATCTATCCAAAGAGGGTATCTATCAACAGTTTAAGCAAGGAACCATTTCCTTCAAGAATTTCAATGTACACGACGTAACAGTAGCTAGTCTAGCCCATATTAATGACTTCAACATTAATCACTTTAAGCTACAGCGCGTAAAAAATGAGGAAAAGATTCTCATAGAAGGAGATACTAGTATAGATGGTACCATCAACCTAGATCAAGATAAAAAACTTAGCGTGGCAGCCAGTACTGATTTCGAAAGTGCGATCGGAGAGAAAGACGGAAAAAGTACTTTCGAAGGAGCTTTGAAGGATATACAAGTAGATGCTAAACTCGAGGATGCCCTCACTGGCGCTTTGATGAAATTAGGTGTAGCAGCCGATAGTATTCAGTGGCAAACTAATGGTGTATATGTACAACTTGACATGGGTAATGCCATTAGCCTCAACCATCTCTCCTTCGAAGATAAGCAAGGCAACTACATCAGAAGAGATCATCCAGAAAAGGACATACAACCACTACAGCTTATCAAGCCGAGGGCGCACCTTACAATTTTATGGGAAGAACTACTCGAAGAGAAAGCAGCCAATAAGGCTGCTATAGACGCGCCTGTTGTTAAACCTAGTCCTGTGCTTAAAGGATTGCAACTTACTTCACTTACCATCGAGGAAATAAGAGGAGGTAATCTACAAGTGAAATTTGACGATAACTTGATACGCATCCCTTATGATGCCTATACGGGTATTAAAGACATCCAAGCAAGCGGGCAATTACGCTTTGATGGCAAAGAGGTAAAAACGGCCGTACAGCTTAGTACTGGCGCTACTGCTTTCCGTGAGATACAAGCTATATTACAGGACGGTACGTTGCTTCAATCTTATCTCAGTATGGATCGACTCCAGTTCAACAAATCACTTGAGGGTGTTTATGAGCTTGAAATACATAATACGGAAGCAGGCATCTCTGTCAAGCAGCTTAATAGAGAAATACTAAAAAATGCCAGTGCCAAGGAAGATGGCTTTGATGCCTCCTTACAAGTGCGTAACGATCACCTTAGGGTAAAAACTGATCTTACTACTTTTGCTGAGGTCACCCTAGGAGAAACCTTAGAACTGCCTAGTATTGGTTATAAAGATACACAAGGAAACTACCTCAAACAACTTCAAGAAGTGGGCGGAAAGAGTCCTGTAAAGTTGGTAAGACCTACCGCTAGCATCAAGTTTATCAGAGAGGTACGAGAAGAAAATGGGAAAAACGTAGAAAAAGTAGTAGGCTACGAACTGGAGCAACTTCTCATTGAGAAGATCATTGCTAGAAACCTACAGGCCAAACTAGATATCCTTACCCTTACCATTCCTGCCGATAAAGAAGCCAGTATAGAAAATATTGCTTTGAGTGGTCAATTATTTACCGAAACGATGGCATTTAGCCTGTCAGGCAATACTGGAAAAATCAACGCAGAAGAAATAGGCGTTGTGGCAGCCACTGCCGCTACAAAAATTAAAACTGAAGCTTACCTTAGTGCAGAAGCGCTCAGCTTCAGTAAAGAAATTAATGGAGAAGCCACCATAGAAGTAGAGGGCATCGACTTAGGAATCCTCACACAAGCAGGTGCTACTGGTTATGATTTCACCCAAGTAGATCATAAAGAAAAAGGCATAGGTAATCTTCATTTATCAACCGGTAATGCACTGGGCAAAGCGCCCATGTTTCGTGCTGCCAACATAAAGGCAATCTTCTCTGGCGACAGTACAAAACTTATGATCAAGGAGCCTGTGTTAGGTGAGCTAATTGTAGTAGGAGACTTTACAGATGAGCATATGGGTATACACCTTCAAAGGCTTGTATTATCTGGTGCCCTCGATGGCGATCTGATGATCAAAGACAGCCCACAGCAACTGATTATTGAATCAGAAGAAGGTAAGGATGTTTTACTTACGATTCCCGAAGCACGCGTCTCTACAGATGTCAGCAGCCTTGAAAATCTACTAGATAAATTTCCTGAAAAGGAAAAGAAAAAGCAAGTATCTATACGTGATTATGCACAGAAGGAGTTCGAACAAAGAACCGCTGACTTTGGTTTCTTAAACTTTTTTGACCCTTCTCACATCACAGTATACGCCTACAAAAAGCCCATTGTCTTGAATACATACAAACTAGATGATGAGTTTCCCCAGCGTACTTATATTAATTTATACGATTTTTCTCAAGAGCTTGGTAGCGTTATGGGAAATTACTTTATAGACGAGTATTTTACCTTTCTAAAACCACTAATGGATACCGAAACTTTTGTATCTACGGCTGTGGGTAAAGTATTACTTAGCATTGAAAAAGACTTCAAAAAAATCTATAAGCAATCTGAGCAATCCCTCTTTCACCAAAAGCATACTAGCTTGCCAGTCTTTGCGGCTTTTTTAGAGCATCTTATGTCTTCTGAACATTTGTTACCTTTACTAGCAAAAAATATAATCGATGAAATTATTCCTTATCTCATCGAAGAGGTCAAACCGTTGATACAAAAGGGTACTATATCTGCCACTACGCTTGCCGGTCTTAAAAAGGGTGGTCTGAAAGGTGCTGTTGTGGGCTTAGTCATTGGAGGAGCCGTAGCAGGAGGACTAGAGATAGGGGAGGAACAAATAGGAAAGAAGAGTAAAAAAGCCCTTAAGGAGTCGTTATTCGATTCTTCTGACTCTCCTGGATTAATGGATGAGTTAATCAAAATAATTGAAGAAACAGGTGTAGAATTCCCTACTACTGGAGCAGTCATCCTTTCTGTTGTAGAAGAGATGATTCAAGATTTAAACCTTAGTTTACGAGCCAATATCCAAGCTGATTTTAAAAGCCACGATCCTACCTCGAGAGGAATGCTTAGAGATAAGACCGACAGTGATTTAACCAAAAGAGAGGCAGCCATTCATTCCAACATTGCCTTGAACTTTCATCGTGATGAGAAGACAGGCAATACCGCTACCCATCTTTTACTCAAAGACACCTACTTTAATGGTTTCAGCTACCCTATATATTCCGAAGCGGCCACTGGTAAGCTCTCTACCAAGTCTATGGGGTTTGAGCAGCTATCGCTTAGAATGTCGAGCTTCAAAAAAACTAGCCAAATCGACCTTGAAGCCAAAAATATTTCCTTAGAGGGCTTCAAGTTAGTAATCGATAAGCAACCACCTAAGAAGAAAAAAACTTCTTAAAAACACCTTACAGCCTCTAAAGAGCATATCAGTAGCACTGCTATATCATTCCCCAACGCCATTTGATCTCGTGTACGTTAGGGCTAAAATCAGAAATAAGTTGTTCAAAAAAGGCGTCGCGTTCATCTACAGTACTGAAATCCAAAACCAAAGGTTGATCACTAGATTTAGTAGAAATGAGAATGAGTGGTACGATGTCCTTCTTAATGAACTTCTTATAGGTTTGGATATTAGTAATATCTTCTCCTTTAATAAATATCCGTTCATTATGATTTGTTTTATCGTTCACGTATGAGAAAACAAGCTCCATAAGTTTTAAGAAGTTAGTGACGGTGTAAATATAGCCATTTCATCTAAAAATCCTTTACATTCTTAAGCACATAAAAAAGAGGGCTTAGTTGTGTGCAACTAAGCCCTCTTTTCTGTCTCTATACTGCAGATAATTATTGTCTTATTCGGCTTCTTTGAAGTCTACCGTTTCCAACATTAGTATGTTGGTATTATTTGTCTTCAAGCCAGTAACTTCTTTATTGTATACCCGAAGAATATCGTCATAGAATAGCACTACGACAGGGGCATCATTCATAATCAACTGATCCATTTTATGGTAATAATCATACAGCAAGAAATGGTTTTCAGAGTGATCATCTTTTTCTTGTGCCTCATTATAAAGCGCATCAAAGTCAGGATTGATGTAATGCGTTTTGTTAGGTCCAGCAGGTGAGAGATTGTCTGAATAGAACATGGCGAAATAGTTTTCCGCATCAGGATAATCACCTAGCCAAGACCCTCTAAATAGATTTACTTTACCATTATCTACCATATCCTTATGCGTCACAAACTGGTTTTGCTCTATGCCTACTTTCACGCCTATCGCTTCCCACTGCTTCTGGATAAATTCTGCAATCGCTTTATCAGAAGGATAAGTATGTAAAGTAATTTCTGGTAAACCTGCCCCACCAGGGAAGCCTGCTTGCTTTAACATCTCTAAGGCCTTTTTCTGGTCGTAGCTATAGCCTTGCACACGTAGCGAGTCAAAAGAAGGAAGTGCTACAGGAGTTACCCCTGAAACGCCAGGTGTTCCCAAGCCATTTCGTAAAGAAAAAATTAATTCATCCCGATCAATGGCATAATTGAGGGCTTTTCTAAAGTTGGCATTCAAGAAAGGGTGGGTTGTATCTTTATAGTTTTCAGAGCTCAATTGGAAACCTATATACTCCGTATTCATGTAAGGAATCTTCTCTACATTATATTTTTTACGATACTCTTCCTTAATCTGTCCCTTATTTCCTAGTAGTTCTTTGGCATTCTCAGGTAAGCCAGTAATAAAGTCTAAATTGCCTGCCTCAAACTCTCTAAAGGCTTGGTTAGGGTCTTCAATGAATTTTACAATGACTGCATCTATGTAAGGAAGTTTATTACCACTAGGATCTTTCTTCCAATAGTTGTCGTTTTTTTCCATAGTAAGGCTCTCCCCTTCCGACCAATCTTTCAACATAAAAGGGCCTGTTCCTACCGGATTAGAACGAAAATCTTTCCCATACTTAGTAATTGCCTCTTCGGGAATTACAAAGGCATAAGGCATTGTCAAAATTTCTTTAAAAGGTGGAAACTTACGTTTCAAACGAATCTGTAAAGTATGATCATTCAAGGCTACAAAAGCAGAATCGTGGGCAGAACCATCTGATTTGGTGAGTACACAGTTTCTAAATATCCAAGCGCCTGTACTTCCTGTACCAGGTCGTAAAATACGCTTAAAGCTGTACACAAAATCTTCTGCTACCAACTCTCTCCCTTTGCCACCTGGAAAGCAATCGTTGTCTTGAAATAATACGCCCTTTCTTATCTTAAATGTGTAGGTGAGTTCATCTGGCGATATGTCCCAAGTTTCGGCCAAGGCTGGATGTGGGTGTAAATTTTCATCTAGGTCAAAAAGCCCGTTGAAAATCTGACTGGTTGCCCAAACGGTTGCTCTATCTCCTGCAAAAGCAGGGTCAAGTGACTTCAAACCACCCGTTTGATTGTATCTAAATACTTTTTTAGCACCATTTTCGCCACTGTTTTTACCACAAGAGGATAAAAGGAAAATAGTTGCGGCAATAAACATTAAATGTCTGAGCATAATTTTAGATATGGTTTAATTTAAAAGTTCTATATTTGCAAATGAAAGGGCTTCGTTTACTAGGTTTTCGATAATTTTTAACAAGCCTCAATATTACTCAAAAATCATAAAAATACAAGCTTTTATATAAAAATTACTTAATGTAATGATTTGCAAAGCGTTATCTGAAAAAGATACTATTTTATTGTGTATCTTCACGTAAAATTGGTTTTTTGTACTTCATTAGCGCGTAATATTTTGGCGCGAAATGTCATATTTATTAAGAATCCAACTTTTTTATTAAGGAAAAATACCTTAGTTTTCTGACAAAAATTTTAAATAAATCAATCTCGGAGAGGTAAAGCACCATGAGCAAGGTAATCGCTATAGCAAACCAAAAAGGAGGCGTAGGAAAAACGACCACAGCGATCAATTTAGCAGCCAGTTTGGCTCACTATGAGTTTCGTACACTTTTAGTAGATGCCGATCCACAAGCTAACTCTACTTCAGGGTTAGGACATAACCCTAAAGAAATAGAGCAGAGTATTTACGAATGTATGGTAGACGGTGTAGAAGCCAAGGATATCCTTCTTAAAACGGATATCAAATACTTGGATCTCATTCCTTCTCATATTGACTTGGTAGGGGCTGAGGTAGAAATGATTGACCTCGACCATCGAGAAGAGAAAATGCGCCTTGCACTCAAGGGTGTCAAAGATCAGTACGACTTTGTAATTATAGACTGCTCCCCTTCATTAGGGCTTATTACTGTGAATGCCCTTACGGCTGCCGACTCGGTAGTGGTGCCTGTACAATGTGAGTACTTTGCCTTAGAAGGATTAGGGAAATTACTCAATACGATTAAGATTATACAGTCACGTTTGAACACCAAACTGGAGATCGAAGGCATTCTCCTTACTATGCACGATTTGCGGGTTCGCCTTTCACAGCAAGTGGTAGACGAAGTAAGCAGTCACTTTAAGAAAATGGTCTTTAAGACGATCATTCCTCGTAACGTCCGCCTTAGTGAATCTCCTAGCTTTGGTATACCTGCTATTGTACACGACCCGAATAGTAGAGGCGCTAGCAGCTATTTGGACCTAGCCAAAGAAATTTTAGAAAAAAACAAGTTAGTTATTAAAAAATAGATCGAAAATTATAGATGGCGAAGAGCAAAAAGAAGAAAAGTGTTTTGGGAAGAGGACTTGGTGCGCTACTTTCTGATACGGAAGCCGTTCAAGAAGAAAATGTAGAGGAGCAACCTTCGGCTGAGCCGAGTACCATTGATGAAATCGACATCGATCATATAGAAGTAAATCCCTTTCAACCTCGTACTGATTTCGACCAAGAGGCGCTTCAGGAACTGGCAGTCTCTATTAAAGTTCAGGGTATTATACAACCTATTACGGTACGCCAACTCAACGAGCAAACCTTCCAGTTAATTTCTGGAGAACGCCGACTACAAGCTTCTAGGCTAGCAGGGCTGACTACCATCCCCGCTTACATCCGCACCGCTGATGATCAACAGATGCTGGAAATGGCGCTAATCGAGAACATTCAGCGGGAAAACTTAAACCCGATCGAAATAGCCCTTAGCTACCAACGCCTCCTCACCGAGTGCGACCTCAAACAAGAGGAACTAGGCGATCGTGTAGGTAAGAATAGAACCACCGTGACCAACTACCTAAGGCTCTTGAAGCTTCCTCCTGTAATTCAGGCAGCCTTACGTGATAAGAAGATTAGCATGGGGCACGCGCGCGCCATCATCAACATTGATAACGTAGAGGTACAACTGAGTGTCTTTGAAAAGATTGTCAGAGAAGGCCTCTCTGTAAGAGCAGTAGAAGAGCTGGTAAGAAACCTAGGACAGTCAAAAAATAAAAAATCGACTACCAGTACGTCCCAAAGCTTTGAGATAAAAAAGCTACAAACCCAATTGTCTTCACACTTTGGCACGAAAATTCAGCTAAGGGCTAATGAGAAGAATAAAGGAGAAATCAAGATTCCCTTTCATTCAGTAGAAGATTTAAATCGCATTCTAGAAATACTCAATTTATAGTATGTACCCCACAGCGCAATGGTTTTCTTTTTGTCATCAGGTATTGAATAGACATTTATTCAAAGGGTTGTTTCTTTCGTGTATCCTCTTAGGTATACACCAGAAAAGTCTCGCGCAAACAGATACTACCCAAACAGTTATTATAGACTCGGCAGGAATAGTACTAGAAGCTGACCAACCCATCGAAATACTCCCTGATACACAGAGAACACGCCCCAAAGAAGCGGCAAAGCGTTCAGCTATTTTACCTGGCTGGGGGCAGGCTTACAATAAGAAGTTTTGGAAAATACCTATTATTTACGCCATTGCAGGCGTGGTTGGATACTCTATCTACTGGCAAGATCAGCAGTTTCGCTTTTTTGATAATGCTTACGAAGAAGCCGTCCTTACGGGTAATCCACGAGGGCTCAACCTTACTGCGTATCAGCGGCAAAGAGCCTTCCACCGAAGGTCGAAAGAACAACTAATCATCTTGGCGCTAGCCGCTTACGGTCTCAACATAGTAGATGCTATTGTAGATGCCCACTTAGCTGGTTTTGACTTAAGCGATGATATCACCTTAAGGTTCCGCCCTCAATATGAGGCACTCTCTTTCAGCACGCAAACCGTCACGGGTGTAGGCTTTGTACTCCAATTCTAACAATAACCATACACGCACACATATCTATGAGAATCGCATTAATAGGCTACGGTAAAATGGGACACGAGATTGAACAAATTGCCCTCTCACGCCAGCATAGTATTAGTTTCAAGATTACACAACACAATAAAGAAGACCTAACGCGCATTCATCCAGATAATACAGATGTAGCCATAGAGTTTACCCAACCAGAAGCTGCTTACGAACACCTTCGGTACTGTTTAGAAAATCATATTCCTGTAGTAAGCGGTACAACAGGCTGGCTAGCACATAAAGCAGCCATAGAGGAACTTTGTACTGCTAAAAAAGGGAGCTTCTTTTATGCTTCTAATTTCAGCATCGGGGTCAACCTCTTCTTCCAAGTGAATGAGTACTTGGCGCAACTTATGGCAAAATATGAGGAATACAACGTACACATAGAAGAAGTACATCACACTGAAAAGAAAGATGCGCCCAGCGGTACAGCCATTACACTGGCAGAAGGAATTTTGAAACACTACCCCAAAAAGCAACAGTGGGTCAATAAAGCTACTACTGCTAAAGAAGAACTAGGCATTCTTTCTCAGCGCCTGCCAGAGGTTCCAGGTACACATAGTATTCACTATCAATCTACCATTGATGATATTACCATCGAACATATCGCGCATAGTAGGCGCGGTTTTGCCTTGGGTGCTGTGATTGCGGCGGAGTTTACCAGTAAACACCCAGGTATTTGGGGCATGAAAGACTTGTTACAACTTGATGCCTAAACTGGTGACTCCCTTTCTATCCTTTCAACCAATGATTAGAAAATTGCGCGTAAGCGTTTTGAACTCAGCAGTTATTTTATCAATTTTGAAAAATCTATTAACGCTTAGAAAACGATAAGTCCTATGGCCATCAGCTCGAAGAAGAAAACTGAAGAAAAGAAGAAAAAGAAAAAATCGAAAGCAAGAGAATGGGTTGATGCCCTCGTATTTGCCGTGGTCGCCGCCACCTTAATTCGCTGGGCATTTATGGAAGCCTTTACCATTCCTACTCCTTCTATGGAAAAATCATTGTTAGTAGGCGACTTCCTCTTCGTAAGTAAAATCAGCTATGGGCCAAGAACGCCAAAAACACCCCTACAAGTACCGCTTACGCACCAAACGATTTGGTTTACAGAGCTACCCTCTTACTCTACGCTCTTGCAGTTAAAGCAATATCGTTTACCAGGCTTTTCAAAAGTAGAGCGAGGCGATGTAGTTGTTTTCAACTATCCAACGGAATTTCAGTATCCTACCGACTTGAAGACTAATTATATCAAACGCTGTGTAGCGATAGGAGGAGATACACTCGAAGTACGCGACCTGCAAGTATATGTGAACGGTGAGAAGGCTGAAAACCCTGATGACCTACAACACAACTATGTAGTAGAGGCTGAAAACTCTATCAACGATCGGGTCTTCAAGAATGTAGGATTACGCACCACAGGACTCCATCCTGATATTAAGCGCCAAGGCAACAGCGCTTATCTAGTACAAGCCACTCCTAGTATTGCCGACCGCCTCCGACAGTATACTTTTATTAAGTCGGTAGAGGTCAACAAGGAAGACAGCGGTCAGCGCAACCCACGTGTTTTCCCTAACCATCCTGACTTTAAGTGGAATGAGGATTTCTTTGGTCCTCTTTGGATTCCCCAAGAAGGCGTTACTATTCCGCTTGATAAGAAAAACCTTTTGCTTTATGGTAGCACGATCAAAAATTATGAAGGCTTAGAAGACGAGATAGTGTTGCAGGAAGATGGACTTTACCTAAGAGGTGAAAAGCTTACAGAATATACCTTTACACAAGATTACTTCTTTATGATGGGTGATAACCGACATAATTCTCTTGACTCTCGTTTTTGGGGATTTGTTCCTGAAGATCACGTTGTAGGGAAAGCAGCTTTTATTTGGTTATCTATCGACTCCGAAGCGCCTTTCTTTAAGAAAATTCGTTGGGAAAGACTCTTCAATGGGGCAAGCTAAGCTCTCAAACATCCATAGAAAGTAGAAAACCTTTGTTTTATTACAAAAGCACTGAGTAGTTGTTTACTAGTCCTGTTCTCAACCCTACTGCTCACTTTTTGTCAAGAACCCTCAAGGCTTCTGATGAAGCCAATTAGCCTCCAGCAGGTCTTTTCTAGTGCTTCTTTTCTGTAACAATGAAATATCCCTATCTTTGGGTAAAGATATTTTTACAATGGGGATTAACTATAAAATCAGCGACTTTTACTATCCTATCTTGCGCATCTTGCAAGATGGTGCGAACGGCGGGGCAGCCTCCGAAATTATTCAAATATTAATTGTTACTAAAAATATAGATGCGCTTCGGCTACCCGAGCTGTGGAGTTCTTTCCGCTTAAAGATCAAAAATCAGATTCGCTTGGCCCGCGTACACCTTACTGAAGCAGGTTATTTACTCCCACCACATAAAAATCCTGATGCCCAGCCGGGATGGTTCTTAAGCAAAAAAGGTAAAAACACCAATCTGCCGGAGAATGAGCTCGTCAAGGCTATCAGAGTAGAGGTACGGAAGCAGAATAATAAACGTAAAAGTAGTTATGCTATAGGCGAAAATGGCAAACTGGTAAAAGAAGCAATTCGTACCCCCTACGAGCGACAAAAAAAGGAGTATGTCTTCAATAAGAATATCATTTTTTATGGCCCTCCAGCAACTGGTAAAACGCAGGAGGCCATTCAGCTTGCCTTACAAATTCTCAAAATAGATACCTCTAGCGAAGAAAAAAGAAAAGAAACACTTCGCTCACAGATTGGCAAACAGATAGAGTTCATCACTTTTCACCAAAGTTACAGTTACGAGGACTTTGTGCAGGGCTTACGCCCTTTTACAAATAATACCCACACGTTGAGTTTTGAGTTAAAGGATGGTGTGTTTAAACGTATTGCCGACCGCGCCAAACAACACTACGAGGCTTACCAAAAAAGTCAGAAAAAGCAGCAAATTCCTTTCGAGGCTTTATTGGATCGCCTACTTATAGAAAAAGTGAACGCTGATACGGAGGAAATTGAGTTAGAGGTAGAGAACCCGCAAGGTGTATACAATGCTTTGCTAATTTATGAGATCACAGAAAATCATCTTTTCTACAAGAGAAAAAATAAGCGCGACCAAGTAAAGGAAGAGCAGCGAGAGCTCAGCATCCGTAAGCTAAAAAAACTATTTGAGACCCAACAAGAAAGCAGCGATCCGCTGAATGGAAAGTACTACAATGCTGTAATCCACGCCCTACAAGCCCTTACGGATAATCTAGAGGATCAAGAAGAAACGAAAGCATTGAAGAATTTTGTGATCATCATCGACGAAATCAACCGCGCTACCATCTCGGCTGTCTTTGGAGAGCTTATTACGCTCATAGAGCCAGACAAGCGCCTCGGCGCTCCTAATGAAGTGTTTGCTACGCTTCCCTCTGGTGAGACCTTCATCGTACCTCCTAACCTCTACATTATTGGGACAATGAACACCGCTGACAAATCCATTGCGATGTTAGATATGGCCTTGCGCCGTCGCTTCGAGTTTTTACCTGTTTACCCTAAGTACCATGCGCCAGATATTGCTTATGGCGACTTCCTTAAGGCACTCAATAATCAAATCAAAGAGAAGAAGGGCACCGACTTTATGATTGGGCAAGCTTACTTCTTAATGCACCAGCCTCATTTTGATTTTATACGTACACTTAATCGACAGATCATCCCGTTGTTGAACGAGTACTTCAATCACCAAACTGATAAGGTGAAAAAACTATTGGCTGCCGCCCTAGAAGAGGCTCCCAGTACACAGGGGAAGTTTGAAGTAGATGAAGATGAGTACTTCTTGTTGAAAGTGATCCGTTCTGTGTCGTAGCCAATTCAATTTTTTTGTATTTTTTTAATAAATAATTATTACTAAACGCACGGTAAAATTATCCCCTATAAAAGATAACAGGCAACTATTTCTCTCTTAACACCCCCTATCGTACCCTAATACGCTGTTACTCAAGGTATATATTCCTATTAGCTTTATTTAGAATAGTTAGGAATAAATTTATATTTGTAGTAGTAATCTTAAAAAAAACCTATGAAAAAAATATTATTCTTTTGCCTACTTGCGCTCTCTGTGGTCGGTTGTTCCGATTACGATGACCAAGAATTTACCGTCTTGCTGCCTGATGCAGGCGAAGACCAAACCATCTTTACCGAAGAGACAGGAACCATCGTGCAGCTTAGTGGAACGGCCTCTACTGACGTGAATGAGTTGGGCTTTACTTACCAATGGGAGATTGTCAGCCAACCTGAAGGCTCCCCTGGTACTTTGAGTGATCCGAACATCCCCTCACCTACTTTAACCGTCCCCCTAGAAGCTTCTGGACGTTATCGCTTATCGCTTACCCTCTTTAGGGGTGCACAGCAAGCCAGTGATTTCGTCAATATAGATGTCAATCCAGTCTTCGCTCAAGTTTTATTCGTAAATGCGATTGATGGTGAGACCGAAGCAAACTGGCGTGTGCCTAGTGTAGAAGTAGCCAGTGAGCCAGTATCACCACTCTCTACCGATAGCCAATATTACGATGTAGATCTCAATGTAGCACCTGATGCAGAGGGAAATGTAACCTTTGAGGTGGATTACGGCGAAACTACCTTAAGCCTTAGTGAGCCGTTAGAAGTACTAACCAACTATACACTTTGTTTAGCAGGTACTCCAGAAGCCCCAGAGCTATTCTTATTCCGAACCATAAATGATCTGAATACCCTTACCGCAGACAGAGCAGGGCTGTCTTTCCTCAATCTGGCACCCGAAACGAACGATGTAGTCTTATTTGTTGATGCTGTACCACTAGGGTTTCCCGTTGTTGCTCCTTTAGATGCTGTATTAGAAGACCAGAGGGAAGCAGATAGATTTGGAGTGCTTGACTACCAAGAAAAAGGAGAAGTAGAAATCAGTGGACTTCTTATTTCACCCCTAGATATATGGGCTACTGTAGAAGGGGCGCGCATTAGCAATAATGCCAACATTACTTTGCCCGTCGGGCAAGGAGGTGGCTTTGGTACTTTTATTCTCTTTGCTGACGCCGATGCAGAGAATGACCATCAACTCATCTTCGTTAACAATGTTGCCTTACTTCCTCAATAAAATCAACAACACTCACTCATGAAACATCTTTATATTATTCTCTTTTTAAGTTGTATTTCAATCACCTTAAAAGCACAAAACAGTATTAGTGGTACAATCACCGACGAGACGGGAGCTGCCCTTCAGGGGGCAACCGTTCTTCTAAAAAACACCGATAAAGGCGCCATTAGCAACGATAAAGGATTTTATCAAATTAACGATGTTGCCAATGGCACCTACACCCTGATAGTTAAGTTTTTTGGCTACAGATCTTTTGAGCAACAGGTGGCCGTTACAAGTGTTTCTCTTACCATAGATGCCCAACTGACAGAGCAGGAGGAGGCGCTGCAAGAAGTGGAAATTGTAGGACGTTCTGAGACAAGCTATAAACCTGATGTCACCTTCGCAGGAACACGTACAGGTGCCCAAGTGAAAGATGTTCCCCAAAGCATTGCTGTCATCAACAAAGAGATCATCAGAGACCAAGGCTTATTCCGTATAGAAGAAGTGGCTGCCAATGTATCGGGTGTAACCAAAACACGTGATGCTGATCGTTTTATTTCTAGAGGGTTTAACGTCAGGCAGGACTATATCAATGGTAACCGGGCGCTATTTGCACCCGACTTTTCTTCTTCTTCTATTGCTACCCAATACGAGCGGGTAGAATTTATTAAAGGCCCTGCCGCAGCCCTATTCGGGAATAGCTCTCCAGGCGGGGTGGTGAATGCTGTTACTAAAAAGCCACTCAGAGAAAACCGCGCTGATGCCACCATCTCATACGGTAGTTTTAATACCCAACGTGCCACCTTTGATATCACGGGCCCTATTAAAGAGGACGAAACACTGCTATACCGTATGAATTTCGCTTGGGAGAATGCAGAATCTTTCCGCGATTTTCAGCAAAATCGCGTCACGCTTTTTGCCCCTTCTATTTCTTACCTACCCGATGAAAAGACCCGCTTTAACCTAGATATTGTAGGTACCTTTAGCGATGACGACGCAGGCGTAGACCGGGGAATGCCTGTATTACAAGGCGACCTATTTGCCCTGCCAATTAACTTTAGTACTGCCGAACCTTACGATAATCGCCAGAATAGTAGCATTTTGCTGACGGCTTCTGGTACGCACGAGTTTACAGAGGCGCTTTCCATCAATGCTTCTTACACGCGCTCTGACTTCGATCAGAACTTTTTGGAAACGCGTTCAGCCAATGAGTTTACGCCTGATGGTAGTGAGTTAATTCGCACGGTCAATGATCGACTGACAGAGGGTTCCTCCAATTTCATTACTGCTTATTTGGTGGCCAAGTTTAATACGGGTATTTTCAAGCACGAAACGGTACTTGGTGCTGATTACTACGAGACTTCGCTAGATATTAGGAATAGAACTGCTATCGGAGAAACAAATGGGGTTCCCAACCTAGTTTTTGAGAACCGAACAACTTTTGATAACTTATCTGTTCTACAGATTAATCTCAGTGAGTTTCAAACTACTGAGATAATTGAAAGCAGTTACCGAGGTGCCTATGTGCAAGACCTTATTACTGCAGGTAAATTCAAAATACTCTTAGGATTACGCTATGAAGACCTCGATCAGAACACTTTATTAGGTGATGGCTTTGAACTCACGGGTAATATAGATAACCAAGTATGGCTCCCTAGAGCAGGCGTTACCTATGCCCTAAACAATAACGTCAATTTGTTTGTAAGCTATACCCAGAGTTTCAGTCCACAAGCTGTTCCGCTAGGGGTAAACGCCCTAGATCCTGGACAAGCCTTCGATCCGCTTACAAGTGATCAGATTGAATTGGGTACAAAATCTACCTTCTTTGATAACCGACTCTTAGCACAGGTAAGTTTATACACCATTAACCGAACGGGTAGACTGATTCAAGACCCTAATTCTGGCGGTGGTCTTATACGCTTGCTACAAGTAGGAGATGAAGTAAGCCGTGGGGTAGAACTCGATTTTTCGGGAAGTGTCACAGAAAACATTACCCTTACTGCCAACTATGCTTTTAATGAGGTAGAGGTACTCGACGATCAAGAAGGCATCACGCAGTTAGAGCTTGCTAATAATAATCCACAACATACAGCAAGCTTTTGGGGTAAATATACTTTTACGACTGGCTTCCTCAATAACTTAGGACTAGGATTAGGCGCGCGCTACGTAAGTGAAAGCCAAGTAATCGATACCACGCCTGGTCGTACAGTCGATCGGCTCGTTTTTGAAGAGTATTTTCTACTCAATGCTGCGTTGTTCTACCGTTATGAGAATGTTAGTCTTACCGCCAACTTCAACAACCTACTCGATGAGCGTTATTTCATTGGTGGATGGAGCTCAAGTAGAGTATTTCCGGGCGCACCACGTAACTTCTTAGTGACGCTGGGTTACTCTTTCTAGGGAAGAAGTAAAATAATACGCTGTAATAAAGCGGCTTAAATAGTATATATTATGTATGTTTTTCTATTACTTTTGGGCTGTTCCCTATGCTATGGAAGGTCTAAGTACTTTCCAGAAACACTTTCTCAAGCTAAGGGAATTTTAGCGCAATATCGCTTCGGAATAACTGTAGCTGGCTATAGTTGCTTATGTCTGGCTATTTATGGCTTTACAGCACATTATGGTTGGGGTACTGGACTCGTTATATATTTTATGTCACTTAGCCTGGCCTACTGCCTACTCTTAATAGCACTTCCTTTACATAAATATTATTTATATTTGATGGCTAGTATAGGTATACTAGCCATCTTCATTGAAAACCTGCCTTGATTATGCCTGCAAATAAGAAATACTTATCAACTCCTAAACAACGCACCCTGAAAACCAGTGCAGGAATTTTGGGCGGCTTCATGGTAACGATACTCCTCCATAATGCCCTTGGTACTTTATTAGAAAATAAGGCTGTTCTGATCATTACTTCGGCCTTTAGTTCATTCGTCGTATGGGCTTCCCTACTGTTAGTAGCCTTTTTATTTAGAAATGGTTGGAAAGTTTGGGGCCTTTACTTGTTGCTGAGTGGTGTTTTTTTAACCATTATTTTTTTGTACTAATCATTGATTTAGTCTAAATTAGAATAAGAAGCTTAAAGCGCGCAAACAACAACCATACAATGTACTGTTCCTTGCTCATGTTATATTGAGGGTAGTGATTAGTATTGCACTGTTTATTGATTTAGTCTAAATTAGAATAGGAAGCTTATGAAACTTAAAGCACTTCAACCACGCCTTCATAATATCGTATTTCATACCCACACGGTGTCAGGCATTGTGATTAGCTTTGCATTATTTATTTGTTTTTATGCAGGCGCACTGGCGCTCTTTATGGATGAAATGTACCGCTGGGAAAACCCTGAAGCAAGATTTGAGACGCCAGCGCAAGTAGACTATAATAAAGTAATAGAGGCAGTGGCTAATTATGAGGCTGCTTTTTTACCAACTGAGGAATTTGTGGTATTACCACCTCACGAACATAGCCCTTACATTCGCTTTTTTGGGAGAAAAAAGGTGCAAAAAGGAAAAAAGGAGGATACTGAACGTTTTAGAGTAGTAATCCATCCTACTACTTTTAAGATCATTTCTGAAGAAAAACCTCGTACCACGATGGCCAATACCTTATACAGGTTACACTTTTTTGGACAAATTCCCGTAGTAGGTATTTACCTCTCTGGTTTAGTCGCTTTTTTCTTCTTGTTTGCTATCATTACAGGGGTACTGGTGCACTGGAAAAACATCACACAAAAGTTTTATGCACTTACTACCAAAGGGAAGTGGAAACAAATATGGACAAATAGCCATACAACATTGAGTATGCTTACACTCCCCTTTCAGTTCGTCTACGCGGTTACAGGCGCGCTGTTGGGCATCTCAATTTTCTTGTTGTTACCTGCTGCTTTCTTGCTGTTTAATGGAGATACCAACGAGATTATTAAGTTTATTAGACCTGAATTTGCGCTCAAATATGACAAAGAAGCACCTGCCCTAAAGCAATATTACACAGTAGATGAGCTCTGTGATAAAACCCTTGCAAAATATCCTAATGCGGAAATAACTGTTTTTTTTGCCACCAACTACAGCAAAGAAGATGGTACAGTGACGATGAGATTTGACGATAAAACGGGGGTAGCTAGTGATGGTTCTATTATTTACCGTTGTAAAGATGCTAGTGTTATCAAAGAAATTATTCCTAATCAAAAATCGTATGCCGAAGGGGCTTATGGTGCTATCGTGAAGCTGCACTTTGTTACTTTTGGAGGTATTTTCTTAAAAGTAGTTTACTTCATTTTAGCGATGGTAACTTGCTATGTCATTATGAGCGGTGTAATGATTTGGCGTACCGCTAGAGATAATGAACGCTACACGGAAAAACAGAAACGTTTTCATCATAAGGTTACGCAAGCTTACTTGGCTATTACCCTCTCCCTTTTTCCAGCCGTAGCAATCATTTTCTTAGCAAATAAGCTGGTTCCTATGACAGTGATAGATAGGACTTTTTATGTGAATACCATTTTCTTCTCGAGCTGGCTCTTACTGACACTCGTAGGACTTTTCTGGAATAGCTATCGCATCCTGAACCGCAACTACTTATTAGTAGGAAGTAGCTTGGGTATCTTTATTCCTATTACGAATGGTCTCGTAACGGGCGATTGGCTTTGGCAAACCTTCACCGAAGGACAATATTATGTATTTAGTGTAGACTTTACTTGGCTCTTAACGAGTATCATCGGACTGTTAGTAGGTAGGTATTATTTTGGTAAAAAGCACTCTACCATCAATTTGCAGCTTAAAGAAGAACAACCTTCTGAACAGGTTACTTCCTACTCCTAAGTGCCTCCAATTGAGTCATCATTTTGGAACGTGAGACTGTGGCACTCATTTTTAAGCACAATTATTAAGCGTTTATGCGTTCATACCATTGACTAACACTCCTCACTTGCTTACTTAAATTATTCTTCTTAAATAAATGATTATTTTTATTTGGACTTATTACAAATAAGCATTTACTTTGAACAAATAATTTAAAGTAGAGTTACATGAAGTTTTTGGTAACTCTCTTATTGTTTCAGTGCTTTATACTTAACGGTTACGCACAGGAGGCATCACTAAGAGGGCAAATCACAGACATACATAATATACCTTTACAGGGTGTTTTGGTCAACGTAGGAGGGCAATACTCAGCTATTTCAGATGCACAAGGGAAGTATACTGTCAACGATATTACACTAGGTAAATATGAAGTTCGTTTTAGCATGATGGGCTTCTTAGCGCAAGTGACTACGCTTGCCTGCAATGCTGAACAACCCTACACGCTGAATATGCAAATGGAAGAAGATGTAGCTTTGCTTGAGGCGATTACCATCGAAGAGGCTTCCGAAGCAGAAGAAAAGAGAGCATCGGGTTACAACGTGACCGTCCTAGAAACATCTGCTCAAAAAAGCCTCCCCTTAGACCTTAATCAAGTGATTCAAAATACGCCTGGTGTCAATATTAGAGAAGCGGGCGGATTAGGATCAGGCTTTAGTCTTTCATTAAATGGCTTGGCGGGCAACCAAATCAGGTATTTTATTGACGGCGTTCCGATGGAGAATTTTGGTTCAGCACTTACGCTTAATAACTTCCCCATTAATTTAGTAGATGGTATAGAAATTTACAAAGGTGTTGTACCTGTCTGGCTCGGCGCAGATGCACTAGGAGGAGCGGTCAATATTTTAACGGGTTATAGACAACAAACTTTCCTAGATGCCAGCTATACTTTTGGTTCCTTCAATACCCATCGCGCTTCTATCAATGGGCAGTATGCCAATACCGAGAAAGGTTACTTCTTCAAAATCTCTTCCTTTTTCAATCACTCCGATAACAACTATTTGATGAGAGGGGTACCGCTATTTGATCTTGAGTTGGGCAATAGTCTAGGCAATATTGACATCAGAAGATTCAACGATCAGTATACCTCTGGGCTTGTAGCGGTAGAGGGAGGTGTTTTTGACAAAAAATATGCGGACGAATGGACCGTCAAACTTACTTGGGCAGGTAATAGAAACAATTATCAACACCCTGATAATAATATCCTGAGACCTTTTGGTGCTTTCCACACCCGTAACACTTCCTTACTGGCCTCTACTGCTTACAAGAAGTCTTTCAAAAAACTGACCCTCAATGCTTATCTACTCGGCGGATCAGTCAGAGAAAGTGTGGTAGATACCAGTACACGTAAGTACAATTGGTCGGGTGATTTTATCGTCAGAAGCGAAGACGACCCCTAAGGAGAGTTGGCTGAACGGAGATCTTTATTGAAGTTGGATGATATGCTGCTACGTGGGCAGCTTTATACGGGTTATAAAATAGACAGTACACAGAGTGTAGATGTCAGCTTTACACAAAATTACTTAGAACGTACAGGAAATGATGAAGTAGATGAATTTAACAGGTCTTTTCAATCCCCTAATTATATCCAGAAGCGTATTGCTTCGTTGGCTTATAATCTTGCAGATAAACGTGATCGGTTTGGCATAACGGGCTTTTTAAAACAGTACTGGTACACTGGAAGAATCGTCACCCAAGATTTTGAAAACAACGACGTAGTTACGGAGCCTTCCTTAACGAACACAGGCTTTGGAGGCGTTTTTTCTTATCATCCCATTCGATTTATTACCCTTAAGGCTTCTTATGAAAAAGCTTACAGAATTCCTGAACCCCATGAGATTCTAGGAGATGGTATTTATATTAACCCTAATCCTGCCCTCACACCCGAAACAAGCGATAATTTGAATCTAGGCTTTCGCTTAAACAAATCGCTTAGCCAACAGTGGCTATTAAAAGTAGACAACAACCTATTTTACCGCTTCTCAAGAGACTTTATTCGTTTCAACCCATTAGGACCTTTCGGAGAATTTGAGAATTTGAGCGATGTCACCACGCGTGGTATAGAGATGGGCATTCATTTGAATTACAACGAATGGGTTGATCTACAGTTGAATGGTACTTATCAAGATCTTACCGACCAAAACGAGTTTGATGAAGGGCTTCCTAATGACAACTACCAAAGTAGAATACCCAATATCCCCTATTTCTTTTGTAATGGACGCATAGGGGTTATACCTTTCCGACAACTCCTACAAGCACGCATAGGCTTCTACTGGCATACCCGCTATGTCCACGAGTTTTTTCTCACCTGGGAGAACGCCGGAAACCCTGAGGATAAAAATATCATTCCTTCACAACTCATTCATAATTTTGATGTAGAGTATACCTCTGCCAATGGTCATTACAACATTACAGCCTCTATTACCAACTTAGCAGATGCGTTGGTGTACGATAACTTTAATATCCAAAAACCAGGAAGAGCGATGTACTTAAAGTTTCGCTACTTCTTCAATAAACCTTCATAATTTGAATAATTTAAACTATTAATTACCATGAAATCTATTAGAAATAGTGTATACGCTTTGGCGATTATGTTACTGGGCTTCTCGGCCTGTGATAATAATGACGAGAGTACCTTGCCTACACCTGATCCTGATACAGGAGAAGCTTCCACTGGCATCACGATGTCTTTAAAAACGACAGGCGGCGATGAAACAGAGTTTATCGTCAGTGAAGAAGACATTATGTCTGGAGAAATCTCTGCCGAAGGGCAAGGCATCGAGCAAACGGGGTGGCGATTTTACTATCCAGTAGGAAATACGCTTTTTGCCTCTGGCTACAGTGACGACAACCAATGTGCGGGCTACGCCGACAATGGAGAGGGTGTTATCGAAAAGAAAGGCGAGTTTATCTTTGAAAACGCTTTAGAGATGTTTGGGCATTCAGAAGACAACCAAACCTTGCTAGCTATGGAAATTCCACGAGCAGGATTTGCTAACAGACGCCTCCACTTTATTGATGTAAATACTGTATCTGTCACTAAAATTGTAGGCACACGTATTTTTGAAGACCAAGAAAATGGCGTGATTGCTTGGCCATCGGCGTTAATGGTAAGAGGAGATAAGCTTTTTGTGCCTTTCCATAAGCTAGATGCTGAAGGGCAATTCAGCACTGTTGCACCTAATACCGCTTATGTAGCTGTTTACAGCTATCCTAACGTTGGAGAAATGCCTGAGAAAATCATTGAAGATGATAGAACTAGTAATATTGGAGTCAATGGTACTACCTCAGGGATGATCAAAACAGAGACTGGTGATGTCTACTCCTTCTCTTGCGGCGCCAGCATGGCTGGCTTTGCACCGGCCGCTACCAAACCTTCTGGTATTCTGAGGATTCGTGCAGGAGAAACGGAATTTGACGAAGACTACTTTTTCAATGTGGAAGAAGCGACAGAAGGGGGGAAGCTATTCTGGTTTGATTATGTAGGAGAGGGAAAAGCCATTGCAAGAATACTCAAAGATGATACAGGTACACCTTGGTCTGCCTTCGAGAGAGACATTTTCAATCAAAAATTAGTCATTATTGATTTGGTTAATCAAACCATTACCGACGTGGCAAATGTACCCGACCACGCCAAGCGCTACTCTTCACCTGTATTAGTAGAAGAGGGTAAGGTATATGTAAGTATCGAGACTGCCAACGAAGCCTACGTATACCAAGTAGATGTAGCCAACGCTACGGCTACTAAGGGGGCTAAAATTAATGGCAAAACAATCAAAGGGTTTTACAAACTGTAATCGTGTTAGTTAGAGGAGTCTCCTGTTGGAGGCTTCTCTTTATTTCAGATGGCAAAGATCAACAGAAAATTTATCTTAAAGGTACACGAGGTACTAGGGATCACCACGGGAATGGTTGTTTTCATTGTTGCTGTGACGGGTTGTTTGTGGGTCTTTAAAGAAGAGATTGAAAGTACATATACACAATACAAAACCGTTGTGCCACAAGATAAACCTTTTCTACTGCCCTCTGAAGTAAAGCGTATTGCAGAAAACACCCTACCAGATAGGGCCATCCACGGGGTTGTGTACGGACAACCCGACCAAGCAGTTGAAGTAATTTTCTATGAAGCCATACCAGTGTTTTACCAAAGTATTTTCCTCAATCCTTATACCGGTAAAGTACTCAAAACGGTAGACCATACTGCCGACTTTTTCGGTTTTGTACTGGCAGGCCACGTAAGGCTCTGGCTACCTTCTCAAATAGGAACGCCCTTGGTTTCCTACTCAGTACTACTCTTTCTCACCATTCTTGTCACGGGCCTTGTGTTGTGGTGGCCAAAGAATAAGAAAGCACTAAAACAGCGCCTTCAGTTTATCTGGAAACGTAATACAGGATGGAAAAGGAAAAATTTTGATTTACATACCATTATTGGCTTCTATGTGTCTTCTTTTGCACTCATTTTGGCTTTTACAGGTTGTGTCATGGCGCTCAACTGGTTCTATTTTATTGTGTACAAAGGTACTGGTGGCAATAAAGCACCACAATTTATTATTCCTAGTAGTACACAAGTACAACCCTCAAGTGCAACACCAACCTACGATACACTCTTATTGGGCCTTTATGAAGCTTATCCAGCAGCAGTTAGCTTTGAGTTACATTACCCTGCTAACGACAGTAGTAGTATTTACGTGGAAGTAACCAATTCTGCTGGTTTGTATTATAACGCAGACTATCTCTTCTATGATCAGTACACGCTGGAAGAAATGGCTACCCCAAGTATTTATGGAAAGTACAAGGACGCCCATTTTGCTGATAAAGTAATTCGTATGAACTACGATATACACGTAGGCGCTATCGGGGGCATTACGGGAAAAATTATTGCCTTTTTGGCCAGTCTTCTAACCGCTACTCTACCTATTAGTGGCTATCTTTTATGGTATGGGAGAAGGAAGAAAAAGAAGTATAAGGCCTCTATTGTATAGTCCTTAAGCACTTATTCTGTTCTTCTTAGAGGTAACTTTCCTTATAACCTCTTGTTGAGGAGTACTCGTAGAATAAACGCTGTTAACGTATTAAGTTCCCCTTATTTTTCTGTAAAATTGGTAAAGCCTGTAAGTAGGGATGCTTAGCTTACCCAAAAATTGAATCAAGCGGGTAGTCCGAGTGATGTAGTTTTTAAGCCGTTCTTGCTGTAGAAATGTATAGTAAGCTTGTACGAGTGGAAAACATTGCATGTAAAAGCTTTGCCGTAAATGGTATTGGAGATTTTTTGCTAAGGCACGGTCTTCCGCTGGTTGCTGGTTAAGCTGGTAAGCTTTTTTACAAACTTTTAAAGTGTCTTCTAGGAGCTGATTATGCTTTTTTTGGTAAAATTGAGTAGACAATGAATGCTTTACCAAGCGCCTCAACGTTGTGATTTCATCAAGGTAATAGTATTGATAATGCCGCGCTGAGCGTACCCAAAAGTCAAAATCTTCGTAATGTAGCGTTTCGTCGTAGCCTTGTAGCTTCTCTAGCACTTGCTTGCGTATCATCATTGTAGGTGTACAAATGAAATAGCGGGTTAATACTGCTGTATACACCTCTCCTTGTGGTACAGTTTCAATCGCTTGTTGTTGATCGTTTACTTTGTAATGCGTATGAAGAGCGTGGCCTTGTTCATTGATGTATCTAGCGTTACTGAATAGCACCCCATAAGTAGCAGGTAGCGCTTCAAAAGTAGCTACCTGTTGTGTGATACGTGTAGGTAGTAGTATGTCATCCGTAGCGAAGTCGATAATGTATTTACCACTGGCTTTTTGAAGTGCTTCGTTGAAAGATTGGCAAATGCCTTGGTTGGTAGTATGCTTTATAAAAGTTACCGTCAGTGATGTCTCCGAAGTATTTTGTTGGTACTGTTCGAGCCAAGCTTGAATAACTTGCGCACTCTTGTCCTGACTGGCATCCTCTACGATAATCATTTGGAGGGGACGATAAGATTGTGCTACTACAGAGTCGAGCGCTTCTTTGACGAAGTGTTCGTGGTTATAACATAAGCAAATGACGGATACTAGCGGTTTCATAATGGATACAAAGCTATCGACAGATTCATTTTATCCTTGAAGTGTGTAATGATAGAAGAGCCCATCAACTTACTACTATCCGCTATGCAACGATGGTTTTGGGTTGATGCTTTATTGCAAAGTTACAGGAGTTCGCGATAAAGCACATTTCATTAGCCTCCTTGTGTAATGCATTGGCTTTTGAAAGCATTGCTGCATCGGTAATTTTTACGGTAGGTAAGAGCGTTACTTCTACGAATCGTCCACTGCCATTTTCGGTCTCTTCCATTACACCTGTTGCTTTGTCTGTATATTCAAGTACAACGATCTTGTGTGTAGTACATAAATGTAAATACCAAAGCATATGGCAGGCTGATAAAGAAGATAAAAAAAGCTCTTCTGGATTATATATTGTTTTATCTCCCAGAAATGAAGGGTCAGAAGAGCCCTTGATGGTCTCCTGCTTCCCCTCAGCAAATATTGTGTGGTTTCGGTTGTAAGATCGATAATTTAAATTGCCTTCTCCCTCATTTCCTGTCCACACTACCTCAATTTTATAATGGTGTTTTTTCGTTGCTGCCATCTCACATCATTTACCCGATAATAGTAAGCATCAATGTGCTTGCTTGAAGAGTGAATCTACAAATTCATTTCTATTAAATACCTGTAGGTCTTCTATCTTCTCTCCTACACCAATGTACTTGACAGGAATCTTGAATTCATCAGAAATACCAATAACTACGCCTCCTTTGGCTGTGCCGTCTAGCTTGGTAATCGCCAAAGCGTTTACTTCTGTACTTTTGGTAAACTCTCTGGCTTGCATCACTGCATTCTGGCCAGTACTGCCATCGAGTACCAACAATACTTCTTGGGGGGCGCCTTCTATAAACTTTTGAACAGTATGCTTCATTTTAGACAGCTCATTCATCAAATTCGTCTTGTTGTGGAGTCGACCTGCTGTATCTATGATCAACACGTCAGCTTCCATTTCTACTGCTTTTTTGGCTGCCTCAAACACAACGGTGGCAGGTTGTTTACCCATTCCTAAGTCGATGACGGGTACATCGCTGCGCTCACCCCACAGCTTGAGTTGATCTACAGCGGCTGCTCTAAAGGTATCGGCGGCGCCTAATACTACTTTTTTTCCTGCTCGATGGTACTGTGCGGCTAGTTTCCCAATGGTGGTAGTCTTTCCTACGCCATTTACCCCAACAACCATAATTACGTGAGGTTTGGTCGCAAAGTCTGTTTCGAAGTCACTTACATCAGCAGATTGGTTTTCTTGTAGTAGCGCAACAATTTCTTCTCGCAGGATGGTATCTAGCTCTGAGGTGTTCAAATACTTATCTCGCTTTACACGCGCTTCTATTCTTTCTATAATTTTGAGGGTAGTCTCTACCCCTACGTCTGAAGCGATAAGCACCTCTTCCAATTCATCCAATACTTCCTCATCTACCTTAGACTTCCCTACCACTGCTTTTCCTAGCTTGGTAAAAAAGCTCTGCTTCGTTTTCTCTAACCCTTTATCTAAGGCTTCTTTTTTTTCTTTATTAAAAATTCCGAATAATGCCATAGGTTGTTTCTTTTCGCTGAACGTGAATATAAAGAAAAAGCCTCTGAATAAGAGGCTTTCTATAGATATTTTACAAGTCTTAAGCGTGCTTACTTAAGGCTGTCTTTTACTTGATCGACAGGTACCATTTCTTCTTTGAAAACGTACGCACCTGTTTTAGGAGATTTCACTGCTTTGATTACTTTTGCAAAGCTTTTTGCGTTAGGATCGTCCTTTTTTAATGTTGCTACTACCTTCTTTGCCATAATTCAGGATATTAAAATAATTTATTTGATCTCTTTATGAACCGTATACTTCTTTAAAATAGGATTGTACTTCTTTAGTTCCAATCGTTGTGTTGTATTCTTCTTGTTCTTTGTCGTAATGTATCGAGAAGTACCAGGCATGCCAGAATCTTTATGCTCTGTACATTCTAAAATTACTTGAACTCTATTGCCTTTCTTTGCCATTTCTTTATTGTAATTTTCGCTTATTGCTTAAATAGGAGGGCAAATATAGGTATTTTTTTACTTATTGTAAAGCGATACAAGGTTTTATTTTCTTTCTTATACTTCTTTATATCTTTCTAACAATGCCTGATAGTCCTCGTCCTCATAGTAATGTTCAAAATCACCATCAATATCTTTAAGCGCCATATTTAGGTAGTTTTCTCTTTTGAGTTGAAGCGCTTCTTCAAGCGCATCTAGCATTTCTTTCTTTTTGTATAATTTAGCATAAGCGCAGGCATTATTGTACCAAGTGCCTGCATAGTTATTCAGTTGTAAGGAAGCGGCGTTGGCTTTCAGACAAGCGTGGTAGTCTTTGAGCCAAAAATAGTTGAGCCCCTTGGTGAATAGTAAGTTAGCTTCGTGGGTTTGCGTTCTATAGTTGCGTACTAGACCTGCACATGCTTCTAATCCTTTCTCTACTGTCTCTAAGGAAGCAGCATATTGTCTTAAATGACAAAGCGCCTCTGCTAGATTTGCCCAAGCAAAAGTATCTTGCTTATCTAAAGCAAGGCATTGCTGGTAGCAGTTGGTGGCTTCTTTATACATTTCTAATGCTCTTAAGGTATAGCCTTTCCAGTTCCAAGCAGGCGCATAGGTAGCCTCTACCTCCGTTGCTTCGTGGAAGTGCTCTAGTGCTTCTTTGTACTTTTTTGAGCGATAAAGATAGTCGCCCTTATCAAAGTGTTGCTTGGCTTTAAGGCGAGGCAAATGCAAGGCTATCTGTTGGAGTGTTTCTTCAGAAAGCGGTGTATCGGTATGCCTTAGGTATTCTAGTTTTTTCAACTTAAAGATACTATCGGGTAGTACTTTAAAACGGTTTCTGCTTATATCAAGCGAGACAAGATGTGTAAAATGTCCTACTGCTTCGGGCAATGTATCGAGATCAAAACCCTTGAGCGACAAGCTGTCTTTTACTTGTAGTGTTTTCAATATTTGCTGCGGAGAAGTAGTTTCATACTTTAGGCAAAACATTGCTGCACCTGGGAGCTCCGTTAAATGAAAGAAAAAGTTCCCTAATACCTTCTCATCAATTTCCTTGAAGTAGTTCATCTCTTCAAGTAATGTAAATATCTTACTTTGTTGGGTGAGTTTTCGAAACAACTTTTTCTCTTGTAATACACCCTTTATTCGCCTTGTGGCAGGAACGGGCTGAACCGACTTTCTAGCAGCTTTTCTTACCTCCTTGTATGGATGATACCAAGCTAACAACAATAAATAGGTATACAACACCTTTTCCATTTGTTGGGTATTGGTAAGGGTAATCCCTAACAAAATATTATCTACCTGCTTACTTTCTAAAAGCGCTACTAGTTTTTCTTTCAGCTCAATTTTTTCTATTTCTTCCATTGAATTAAGTGGCTACTTTCTAGACATATAAAGTCTTGCATCTTCAGTCTTATGCCTAGCTTCTTAACTTCTCATACCTTTCCTCTAATTTATCTAATCCAACCTTTAGATTTGTTTTTTTAGTGCTTTTTCTTCTAACTTCCAACTCTTAAAATAAAGGCTACTCATGATACTTCGCATAAAAGTAACCATTCTATTTGTCATAACTTACTTATTTTCTCAAAGTGCACTTAGTCAGAAAGAAGAAACAGTGAAAAATATTTTCAATGAGGCGCTTACCAACGGACAAGCCTACACTTGGCTAGACTACCTTAGTAATCAGATCGGAGGCCGATTAAGTGGCTCTCCTGAAGCAGCAGCAGCCGTCAATTTCACCAAACAGGTGATGGATACGCTAGGATTTGACAAAGTATACTTACAAGAGGTGATGGTTCCCCACTGGGTAAGAGGTAAAAAGGAGATAGCGCGTGTAAACTCTAAGAAGAGAGGAGATGTCTCGCTCGACATTTGTGCGCTGGGAAACACTATTGGTACAGGCCCGGCGGGTATTACTGCAGAAATAGTGATAGTGGATAGCTTTGATGCTTTAGCAAAGCTTGGGAAAAAAGGGGTGAAAGGGAAAATTGTTTTTTTTAACGTCCCTATGAACCAACAATACTATTATACTTTTCGAGCCTACAGCGATGCAGTAAAGTACCGTGTTAATGGTGCTAGCGAAGCAGCGCAATATGGCGCTGTAGCGGTAGTAGTGCGCTCATTAAGTACCGCTGAAGACGATTTTCCGCACACTGGTACTTGTCAGTATAAAGAAGGCACTACGCCTATTCCTGCGAATGCTATTAGTGTAAAGAGCGCTTTGCTACTGGCTGAAATACTCAAAGTAGAACCCAATTTACGACTTTATCTAGAATCCCATTGTCAAATGCTTCCTGATGTACTTTCTTATAACGTAGTTGGCGAAATTACAGGTAGTGAAAGACCGAATGAGTACATCATAGTGGGCGGGCATTTAGACGCTTGGGATTTAGGCGATGGGGCGCACGATGACGGAGCAGGTTGTGTGCAATCTATAGAGGCATTGCACCTTTTAACAAAGCTGGGTATACAGCCCAAGCATAGTATACGGGTGGTGATGTTTATAAATGAAGAAAATGGCTTACGCGGAGGGAAAAAATATGCCGAAATAGCCCAAGAAAAAGGCGAAAATCACCTGATAGCCATCGAGTCGGATGCGGGAGGCTGTACGCCACAAGCCTTTTCAGTAGATGCACCAGAAAAACAATATTTCCAACAAGTCAAAGCAGTAGCCTCTTTCTTAAGGCCTTACGGTATGCAGATTATCAAAGACGGGGGTGGTGCGGACATTAGCCCTCTCAAACCACAGGGAACTACCCTGATTGGCTTACGCTGCGACAGCCAACGTTACTTTGACTACCATCATTCTGCTGCGGATACATTTGACAAAGTAAACAAGCGCGAATTGCACTTAGGTGCTGCTGCAATGGCAAGCTTGGTTTATTTGTTGGATACCAACTGGTAAGGTTGTATTTACCAGTAAGCGTGGGTGCAAAGAGAGGAAATAGATAAGGGGTTTGTCGGTTGAGCCTTGTAAATAGCCTGTTAGGCAATATTTTCATGAGTATACTGTTTTATTTCATCTAATTCAGTTTTCTTTTCATTTTTTACTTTTTCAATATCGTAGTCTTCTTGAATTCCGAGCCAAAACTTAGTTGAGTTTCCAAAATACTTACTTTAACCTTAAGGCAGTATCAACTATGATACTACGATAACCTTTAATAATTTCAGATACACGCGTTTGTGGTATCTTCAAGTCTTTAGAAAGTCGATAAGCCGTAATTCCGAGAGGTTCAAGAAACTCAAGCTTAAGGATTTCACCAGGATGTACATTCGCTAACTTTTCCATTTTTTACTTTTTTTAGTGATAATCAATTATTTCCACTTCACTTGCATTACCATTGCTCCATTGAAAGATAACTCGCCACTGTTTGTTTATACGGATACTATAAAACTCGCTCAGTTTACCAAGTCGTCTATTACAGGTAAAGACTTTACACTACTTCTCTCATTGGTTTTTGCCTATCTCCTCGAAATAGTTTATATTCACAACTTTATTAGGAGCCCTATTTTATGCATTATTATGAATGAGGAAATCAACCCAGAAACACTTAGTTTGTACATGCAGCTTGTTGGTAAAATGTACGCAAAAACGCTTTCCTACGACTTGGAATTCACCAATTTAGAACGATACTATTTAATTTTGTGGGCGATTGACGAAGGCTATGAGCAACTTACTCAACAGAACTTATCCGATTTATTTAAAGTAGATAAAGCAGCGATGGTACGGATCGTTGACGACCTCACCAAAAAAGGATTTATAGAACGTACCGAGAATCCTCACGATAAGCGCGCTTATTATTTGGCACTTACTCGTAAAGGAAGGCGGGTTATTCCAGAAATCAGAGAAGCAATTCAAAACTTGAACGAAGAAGCAATGTTGGACTTCACCCCTCATGAAAAGGAGCAATTTTTAGACATGCTGCACCGTGTTTATCAAAACTTAGTGCACCTTCCAGAGAGTGATTTTCTGCTTAATTTTGATGCATTGAAGAAAGAAATACAAGAGAGAGATGCATAAAAAACCTTACGAGAAGCTCGCAAGGTTTTCAGGATTATGTTTAGTATAAATATGCGTTATTAATTAAAGACAACATCTCCGTGCGCGCTCGTCACTTTTACTTGCATTCCGCCACTGCCCATCGTTCCTTCGTATCGCCTTTTCGTACTCGATTTTTCCTTATTGGAAAAATTGATGTTAGACTGCGAAGCCTTCAAGCCTCCAAAGGAAGCACTGATATCAAATTCACAGTTCTTTAGCCCTCCTAGCCGTACATCGCCAAACTGTGCTTCGGCTTGCACCGACTGGCAGTTATTCCCTACATTTTCTACTCTTACATCGCCGTGTGAGGTATCGCTGGTTAACGATTTCCCTACGTAACCCACTTTCGTATCGCCAAAATCACAGTCTATTTCAACTTGTTCTACTTTTCGTATGACCACATCACCGTGTTGGCTATCCACGTTGAGGTTACTAAATGTCCCTAAGGCTACATCGCCAAAGCTACTTTTTACTTCTACCTGGTTACCTTGCTCCACTTCTACATCACCGTGAGAAATTCTTATTTTACCCTTTTGTAAACGTTTAACATCTAAGTCGCCAAATTGTACTCTTATATTTTTCTCCTTCTCTCCTGTTAGTTGAGCAGTCCTTAAGTCTCCGTGCGCTACCGAAACGATCAGTGGTCCAGAAAAATCACTAATATAAGTGTCGCCAAAGCGATTCTTAAGCTCTAATGGAAAACTAGGTGGCATCGTAATCGTATAGTTAATATCCATCTTTGTTTTCCCCTTCGATTTCCAAGAGTTTCCCTTGTCCTTATTGTCCATACTTGTTCGGATGTAAATCACTCCATCACTGATCGATTCGTTGATTTGGATAGCATCCAATAATGCCGTTGCTTTACTAGTGCTACTAGCCTCTACGGTTACGTTTACTTTTACAATAATCTGACTTCCAGAACTGGTATTGACCTGTACTTTACCAAACTGGTTACTGATTTTAAGCTTTTCTTTTCCACTTACTGCATAACTCTTGTTAAACGACTTCGTTTGCTCTTGGGCGTGGGCTACTTGCAACCATAGTAAGCACCACAGAAAGCAGCTTATCTTATAGATACTGTGTTTCATTTTCTTGCTTTTTTTGTTGATATCTTTCTAAAATTTCTATTTGTCTATTTAATATTTCAATACGAATGCGTAGGTTTTCGATCATCGCAGTAGCAATTGCCTCTTGGTCGGCAGTACTCAATAACTTTTCCTTTAAGTTATCATATAGTTCGTCTAGCTCGTGTAACTCTCCATCAAACGCTTTAAGTGCATCTGGATCGATCGCAATAAGCTCTTCACGCTTTTCTTGAATTTGTGCTGTATAGTATGCTTCTGCATCAGCTAGCTCTGGATCGATTTCGTTGAGGGGCACCGTAGTCACTGCTGTGTTCGCTTGTTGCCCTCTTTCTACGTACTGCCAAACTGCCACCGACGAGAGTAAAAGTAAAGCTACTGCTGCCACACGCCATAAAGTACGATAGGAAATGGTGATACTTCTTGAAGTGGTATTCTTAATAATCTCTTCTTCTGAAGCATCATCATCAAGTGTGTCTAGGTTAGCTTCTATATCTTCCCATAGGTCATCGCTGGGCTCGTGCTGATCGAACGCGGCTTTGTTGTCTCGAATAAATTTCTCTAAAGGATCCATCGTTTTTATATTAATGCTCTTTTAACCAATTTCTTAATTTTGTTTTTGCTCTATTCAACTGCGATTTAGAGGTAGACTCTGTGATACCCAATGTTTGGGCAATTTCTTTATGAGAGTATTCTTCTATTAAGTATAAAGTGAGTACTGTTCTAAAGCCATCAGGCAGTTGCTGTATGCCTTTTTGTACTCTTTCCAAGCGCCAGCTTGTTACCTCGTTTGCCTCAGTCGTTACTTCCTCAGGTGGTTCGTACTGGGCGATCATTTTCTGGTATGTCTTTCTTTTCTTCAATTGATTGATCGATTTATTAACGATAATTCTCTTAAACCACGCGCCAAAGGACGACTCTCCCTTGAAAGTATGTATTTTCTTAAACATATCTACAAAAGCCTCTTGTAGTACATCTTCTGCCTCGGTCATCTCGTTCAAGATACGCATACTTACATTTAGCATACCTTTGGCGTATAGGCGGTAAATTTCTTTTTGCGCTTTCCGATCGCCTTGGCGACAGCCCTCAATCCAATGCTGGTGGATGTCTGTATATTGCGTACTCAAAGGTTTATATAATTTAGTTTTATCCAATTTTCACTGTAATGACAGCGCGTTTAGGTAAAGGTTGCACAGCGATCAAAAATTTTTAGGTAAATCCCATAAAAAACGGGTATCCTTCTTTATACTTTATAACTAAGAAGAGATACCCAGAATGTGATAACGCTTATGGAGCGGAATATTTAAGCTGCTTCCGTATAAATATGCTTCACTAGTAACCGTTTGGCTATTGGTAGCAGGGTAGCGTCTAAAGGACAAGGTACTTTTACATCAATCAAGAATGTAGAAGGATTAGGCAGTTGCTTATGTTTTTTGATGAGTTGTAGTTTCAAGTTTTCGTAGGTTTCGCCAATATGCTTTCGAATGGTCTCTACGTGTTGCCAGTGTACACCCCTGTATTTTTCTTCTACATTATTAAAGATCGATACCTGATAAAGGTAGATTTGGGTTTCTTTACTGTGCGCTTCTTTCAAAAATACATACCCCTCTTCTTTGTAGAGTGACTCTAGTCCCACAGCAGAAATCTCTAAGTGCTCTTCTACATATTCGTACAGGTCTTTCCCTTGTTCTAAGGCTTTTTTGAAGGCAGGGATGGCAAATAAAATGATATCCTCCAACTTTTGAATCAGCTCACTGTCTTCTACCATTTTTTTGTATTCAAAGGACAACTTCTCAAAGTCAGCCTTACTAATCTCTTTGGGAAATAAGTCTACCATCATTTTCTTATGGTCGCGCAAGCTGACGAGATTTTGATAGTGAAAAACTAAGTCGGATAAGTGCGGATACAACTTAGTGTCTTGAAAGGCCTGATCAACTTGTTGTAAATAAGCAAGTAGGATATATTTCTTGTATTCAAAATCAATGAGCCCTTCTGTGAGCCATTCTTTAGGAAGATGTGCCATGTTGGTTGAGGTTAACTTTCAAGAAATAAAATATAGGTATATTATGAGAAATACACAATTATCAAACCATAAAAATAAGATAAAGCAAACAATCTATTGGATAAGTTCAAAGTGTGTAATAATTACCCCTTTGTATAATCTGTAAAAATGTCAGGAAAAGTATGACATCTTTCCTTTGGCACAAGAAATGCGCAATATGCAAGCAAAATATTATATCGCATTTACGATATTTTCATTAATTCTAAAGATTAACTTTTAAATTATAGACAACAATGGCAACAAAGAAGCTAGACATTACACCGCTTGCAGACAGAGTGATTATAGAGCCTGCTGAAGCAGAAACAACAACGGCTGGTGGTATTATCATCCCTGATAACGCAAAAGAGAAACCTCAGAAGGGTACTATTGTAGCCGTGGGTAATGGCAAGAAAGAAGAGCCTCTTACTGTTAAAGTTGGTAATACCGTACTTTATGGTAAATATGCAGGTACTGAAATAACCGTTGAGGGCCAAGATTACCTCATTATGCGTGAATCCGATATATTCGCAATTATCTAATTTTTAAGGAAATAGGTTCTGAGAAACTTCTTGGAGCCCAAGCAATTTTTCAATCTTAAAACAAAACAAAAGAAAATGTCTAAAGAAATATTTTTCGATACAGAAGCAAGAGAAAGACTGAAGAAAGGGGTAGATACCCTTGCTGATGCAGTAAAAGTCACTCTAGGACCTAAAGGTCGTAACGTAATCCTTGATAAAAAATTTGGCGCACCTGCCATTACTAAAGATGGGGTTACAGTAGCAAAAGATATTGAGCTGAAAGATCCTATTGAAAACATGGGTGCACAGCTAGTAAAAGAAGTAGCGTCTAAAACTGCCGATCTTGCAGGTGATGGAACCACAACTGCTACGGTACTTACCCAAGCCATCTTTAATGCTGGTTTAAAAAACGTGGCTTCAGGTGCTAATCCTATGGACTTGAAGAGAGGAATTGACAAAGCAGTAGCTGCTATTGTAGAAAGCTTGCAGCAGCAGTCACAAGATGTAAAGACTTCTAAAGAAATTGCACAGGTAGCTACCATTTCTGCCAACGGTGATGAAGAAATTGGTAAGATGATCGCTGATGCAATGGAAAAAGTAGGAAAAGATGGGGTAATCACTGTGGAGGAAGCACGTGGTACAGAGACAGAAGTAAAAACGGTAGAAGGAATGCAGTTTGATAGAGGTTATCTCTCTCCTTATTTTGTGACTAATTCTGACAAAATGGAAGCCGAGCTAGAGAAGCCTTATATTTTAATTACAGACAAGAAAATTTCTGCTATGAAAGATATTCTTGCTGTATTAGAGCAATCTGCCCAATCAGGTCGCCCTTTACTCATTATTGCAGAAGATATTGAAGGAGAAGCCCTAGCAACACTCGTAGTGAATAAGCTAAGAGGAGCCCTGAAAGTAGCTGCGGTAAAAGCACCTGGTTTTGGTGATAGAAGAAAAGCGATGCTAGAAGACATTGCTATCCTTACAGGTGGTACAGTTATCTCTGAAGAAAGAGGCTACACACTTGAGCAAGCCACTTTAGAACACCTAGGTACAGCAGATAAGGTGGTTATCGATAAGGATAACACTACTGTAGTAAATGGTAAGGGTGAGAAAGATGGCATTACTGCTCGTATCAATGAGATCAAATCTCAGATCGAAACTACTACTTCTGATTATGACAGAGAGAAATTACAAGAGAGACTTGCCAAACTTTCTGGTGGTGTAGCTATCTTGTACGTGGGTGCTGCCACAGAGGTAGAAATGAAGGAAAAGAAAGACCGCGTTGACGATGCACTACACGCGACTAGAGCAGCCGTAGCCGAAGGGATCATCCCTGGTGGTGGTGTAGCACTTATCAGAGCTTTGGAAGTCTTAGATAAGCTAAAAGTAGAAAACGAAGACCAAGAAACGGGTGTAAACATTGTACGTATTGCGCTTGAGACTCCTCTAAGAACGATTGTAGCGAATGCTGGCGGAGAAGCGGCAGTAGTAATCAACAATGTGAAAGACGGTAAAAAAGATTATGGTTACAACGCACGCTTAGATAAGTATGAGAACTTCTTTGAAGCAGGGATTATCGATCCTACTAAAGTAACACGTTTAGCTTTAGAAAATGCTGCTTCAATCGCCTCTCTCCTACTCACTACAGAGTGTGTAGTAGCGGACGATCCTGAAGAGAAAGAAGCGGCTGCCCCTATGCCTAATATGGGTGGTGGTATGGGTGGTATGATGTAATCATCCAATCCCTATAATATTCATAGTAAAAGCCTCCCAAATGGGAGGCTTTTATCGTATCATTCTTTAACTAAAATATCAAGACAACAACGTACTAAGCACTTATGACAAACTGTCTATTTCAACAACTCGTAACGAGTCTTTTCTCTTGTGTCTTGCTTCTGTTGTCTCATACCTTGCGTCTTACAAACGCCTACATTCCCGCCAACAACAAACTAATATCACTGTAAGGTAGATTCAGCTTGCGCGTAATGCCTACGTTAGTAAGTTTACTTTTGTAAGCGTATACACCTTTCGTAAACCATTTATCTGCATACATCATCTTCTCTACCCCACCATATTCGGCCATTTTCAAAAGCAGGGGTGTAAAAATATTACTGAGTACTTGACTGGAAGTATGTGCTACACGTGAAGCAATATTAGGAACACAGTAATGCACTACGCCGTGCCGTTTGTAAGCAGGATTCTTGTGCGTCCTGATTTCAGAGGTCTCAAAACACCCTCCTTGGTCTATACTTACATCAATGATGATAGAATTATCGCGCATTTGTGATACCATCTCTTCTGTGACGATACAAGGGCTTACACCACCTTCTGCACGCATCGCGCCAATGGCCACATCAGCGGTAGAAAGCGCCGTATTAAGTGCTACAGTATCTAAGGTAGAGGTAAAAACTTGCCTACCAATAGCATACTTTACACGTCTGAGTTTATAGATGTGGTTATCGAAGATTTTTACCTCTGCTCCTAGCCCAATAGCTGTTCTAGCAGCGTATTCGGCAACGGTTCCCGCGCCTATAATCACCACTTTGGTAGGCGGTACGCCTGTAATGCCTCCTAGTACAATGCCACGTCCTTGGTTCATTGTATTCAAGTACTCGGCAGCGATCAACATGACGGTACTGCCACAAATCTCACTCATTGCTCTTACGACAGGCATTCCTCCTGATTTATCTTCTAGGTATTCGAATGCCAACGCTGTGAGGCGTTTTTTACTTACCTCTTGTAGATAGTCTTTGGTAAGCTTAGCCGTAGGGAGTGCCGAAATAAGTGTTTTTTGAGGCTTTATGAAGTCAATCTCTTCTTGCGTAGGTGGTTCAATTTTGATAACAATCTCTGCTTCATATATTTTTTTCCTATCGTATTCTATCTGTGCACCTACTTCACTATAATCTTTATCTTTAAAATCTGCTGCTTCTCCTGCGCCTGCTTCTACCAGTATCTGGTGTCCGTTGGCTATCAGTACCGCCACACCATCAGGAGTAAGGGCTACTCGATTTTCGAGTGTCATCATTTCTTTAGGAATACCAATAACCAACGATTGCTTTCCTTTTTTAACAGGCGCTAGTTGCTCCTGAGGATACAGTAACTGTTCTTTGGCTAGTTCCTCTAAATCACTTGACTTAACTTTATCACTCATATTTGTTTAATTGTAGCAGCCTTTGCTGATCGGCTTGCGGATGTAGCTTAATTTGAATGTATGTGGGTGGTATCAAATTAGGAATAAGGGAGGCCCACTCTAAAAAGCAATAGGCTTCTTTGTGGTAAAAATATTCTTCATAACCCATGTCCATTACCTCCTCTTCATTTTCAATGCGGTAAAAATCAAAATGGTAAATAATGTGTGTAGCGCTTTGGTATTCATTCACTAATGAAAAGGTGGGGCTGCTTACCATGTCAGTAACGCCCAACTGTCGGCAAATTTCTTTGATAAGTGTCGTTTTACCTGCACCCATTACCCCTTCAAAAGCCCATATCTGGTGTGGCTGGGCATATTCAATGACTTGTCGCGCTGCTGAAGGAAGTTGCGCTAGATTGTCACAAATAATCTCCAAATTTTTTAGGTTAAGGTAGATGAAAAATGGTGACTGACAAATTTACATAATTTTATTGAAATTTTGACACTGTATAGGTAAAAGTGGGTAGAAACCTACCCAGAAGTGGTATAATCAATTTTTAAGTATTTCTATCCTCCTCTAAAGACTTACGTACAAAAAGCTTTATATTCGTAATTTTACCAGAGAAGTCATTTAGACGTAGCAAGCAGGTGGCATATATAAACGATCTATGAGCGAATTTAAAATCTATAACTCTTCAGCCGGTTCGGGAAAAACCTACACACTAACTAAAGCGTATCTTACGCTTACCCTTAATAGCTACCAAGGTGAGTTCATTCCCGATTATTTTAAAAGAATCTTAGCTATTACTTTTACCAACGAGGCGGCCAATGAAATGAAGGCCAGGGTACTAAATACGTTAAAGGCTTTTGCAACAGGCGAGGCACACCCTATGTTGCAGGATATTCAGCGGGCGCTACAACTTCCAGCAAACGTACTGCGTGAGCGAGCGCAGATCGTTTTTAACAAGATTATTTATAACTATTCAGCCTTTTCTATTAGTACGATAGATAGCTTCTTTAACCGTATTACCGCCGCTTTTACCCAAGAGTTGAATGTCCCTTTTAACTACGAGATCGACCTAGATACAGAAACCCTGCTGCGTAATGTAATCGATAACGTGATCAACAAAGTAGGGACAGAAGAGAACAACGACCTCACTCAGTTTGTGATTGAATACGCCAGCGACCAGATTGATACAGGTAAAAATTGGAAAACAATTCATCGGAACCTACACAATTTCTCCAAAAAGCTTCTTGATGAAAAGTCGCTTCCCATTATGAAGGGCATGCATGCCCTACAAATTCAAGACTTTAAAGAGATTATTAGCGAAGCCAAAACATTTATTACTGACTATGCCGCTCAACTACAGCAAAAGGCACAAACGGGTTGGCAGCTTATCACAGAGAAAGGGCTAAAAGAGAAAGACTTTTACTATGGAAACAATGGCGTAGGAGGCTATTTTAAAAAACAAACCGAACACCCTACTGCTAAGTCCTCTTACTTGAATAGCTACGTACAGAAGGCGCTAGAAGAAGATATTTGGTACACAACAAAATCTAAAAATGGAGCTGCTATTGACAGTATTAAGGCATCACTACGCACCCTCATAGAAGATATTGAAGCGTTACGTGCCCAACAACAAGGTGCTTACGAAAGCCTACAGAGTATTCTGAAGCACTTGTATACGGTATCACTTATTAACGAAATCAGACAAGCCTTTGAGTTTGTAAAGATGCGTAATAACATCGTCCATATCTCTGAGACCAACCATAAGATTGCCCAAATCATACAGCACGAACCGGTTCCCTTCATTTACGAGCGCTTGGGCGACCAGTACAATCATTTACTGATTGATGAGTTTCAAGATACTTCTGTCTTGCAGTGGCAAAATCTCCTCCCGCTTATAGAAAATAACCTAGCGGAGCAGCACTTCAATATGCTGGTGGGCGATGCCAAGCAGGCCATCTATCGCTGGAGAGGAGGAGAAATGGAGCAGTTGGTACACATTGGTGGTAAAAACATTGATGAGCTTGCCCCCGAAACCTCCCAACCTTCTTTTTTACGAGAGCGTTATGAGCACATCTTCCCTTACATCACGACAGAAAACCTTGACACCAACTACCGTAGTGCGGCTGAGATTGTACAGTTCAATAATGACTTCTTTGCTGCTGTTACCCTAATGTACTATCAGGCAGCCGCTATTTATGACGACCACTTTAAGCAACAAGTCCCTGAACAATCTCCCAAAGGAGCAGGTATTACCTTTCAGTTTTTAGAAAAAGAAAACTATGAAGAAACCACCCTTGACGCCATTGAGAACCTCATTGACGAAGCCCAAGCGCTGGGCTTTGAACGCCAACACATTGCCATTCTGTGCCGCAAAAATACGAAGGCCATTCAGATTGCTACTTATTTAAAGGAAAGAGGTATTGAGGTGGTCTCTGCTGATTCCTTGTTACTAGCTTCTGATGAAAAGGTGAATTTTCTCATCGCGCTACTTAAAGTGATTGAAAATCCTGAAAACAGCTTAGCCAAGTCAGAGGCGCTGTATTTATTTTACAAGATTATTCTTTGTAAACTACCCGATACAGCCACCAACAAGGCCATTAGGCACATTGTGTACGATGAGAAAGCTACGGTAGAAGACTTTTACAGAAAATTAGGAGAAGAAGGCTATTGGATCGACTATGCGCAAATACAAGCCTTGGGTATTTATGAGATTGTAGAAGAATTACTGATTACTTTTCAAATCTATGAACGCTATCCGTACAAGCTCGCCTATATTTTTCGCTTTATGGATTGGGTCTTGGAGTACAGTACCCTACAGAGCAATCACCTGACTGACTTTCTAGAAGAATGGGAACTTAAGAAAGGCTCACTTTGTGTGAGCGCTCCCAAAGATAGTAAAGCAGTAACCATCACTACCATCCATCGCGCGAAAGGCTTGGAATATCCCATTGTGATTCTCCCCTTTGCCGACTGGCAAGTAATTCCTCCCAACTGGGACTCTATGTGGGTGAACATAGAGCAAAGCGATCTCCCGTTAGCCCAAGAAAAGAAGCAAAAGCTGAAGCATACGCTTATCAATATGAGAAAATCTATTAAAGATGAAGCCATTGGTCAACAGCTTACCAGCGAGCAGGAAAAGAGCATCTTAGAGAATCTTAACCTGCTCTACGTCGCTTTTACCCGTCCTGTCTATATGCTACACGTGCTTACCAAAAATCCTACTGAGTACCGTGACCAAAATACGGTCAGCCAGTGGCTGAAAAGCTTTTTGGAAAATAAGGTTAATTCGCAAGGAGAGCCCTTCTGGAACCCTAGCCAGCTTTTTTATAAGTTTGGAGAAGGGCAACCTACCACCCGACCCCACAATACCTCTGATGATGCACCCTATTTTCTGAACCGTATTATCTCTACTAATACCCATAAAAAGTGGAAACTATGAGGCTTTTGCCTAATTTTACCCGTATATGATCACTTCGTTCTTAGAAAAAGCTACCACCTACATCCGTCAGCACCATCAAGATCAGATGGGTCAACTGTGTATTCTTCTACCCACTAGAAGAAGCGTATTTATCTTGAGAGAGGTGTTGAAAATAGAAGATTTGGCAGAAGAAAAGCGTCCTAAGTGTTTTTCAATGGAGGATTTTGTAGAGACCCAAGCCAATACAAAACGGGCAGACCAAGTAACGCTTCTTCTAGAGCTACAAGAGATTTTCAAACAGCAAGTAGGGCTTACCCAAGATAACCTTATGTCGTGGCTACCTACTTTACTACGCGATTTCCACCGAATAGATCAGTACATGGTAGCGCCTGATCAGCTATTTCGGAATTTGGCAGATGTAGGGCGGGTGCAGCAGTGGAACATGCAACAAAATGACCTTAGTGAGACAGTCGCCCACTACTTCCAATTTTGGGATGACCTCCACCAAGTATACAAAATCTTCAACGCGAACTTGGCCAAAAAGGGTTTGGCTTATTTGGGAGCGATGTATCGTTCTTTAGCGCAGCAAGTAGAGCAAAAACTACTGCATCACGAAGTGTACAAACATTATTTATTTGTGGGCTTCAATGCGCTCAATAAGGCGGAAGAGCAGATTATTAGAAAACTACTCAAAGCAAAGAAAGCTACTGTTCTCTGGGATAGCGACCGCTATTTTATGGAGGCGCATACTGAAAACCAAGCGGGTAAGTTTCTCAAAAAATACAAGAAAGACGCAACGCTTACCCCCAACGAGTGGCTTTGGGAAGAAGATTTACTGCTTAACACTGAAAAAGAAGTGGTGACCATTGCTACCAACAACGCAGTGATGCAAGCCAAAGTAGCCCAGCAATTACTTCGAGAGTGGGGAGTACCCCAAAAGCCAATTAGTACAGGGATTATCTTACCAGATGAAAACCTGCTCTTACCCACTATGTATGCGCTTGATATACCAGAGATCAACATTACGATGGGACTCTCTTTGCAGCGTTCTACGCTTTACAACCTCATCAACACCCTCTTTGAGATGCACCAGACCGCCAAGCATACTACGAAGGAGATAGAAGTGGAAGACGATGACGGACAAAAGCAATTGAAGACGATTCAACTGGAAAGCTATTATTACAAACACATCATCAAGGTATTAAATCATCCTTTTATTCGTAAGTACGAACAGCTTCACGAAAACACCCAAGGCGGTATTAGTTTTATCAGGGACGCGATCAGCTATATGGTACGCTTCAATGTAGTGTCGCTTAGTTCAGGAGAGCTTATGCGCTTACCTGACTACTTACTAGGCTTTAAAGAAGCTGACGAGAAAGACACTTACTTTTTTCAATACGAGCATTTTAAGCCACTTCTTCGGGTAATATTTCAACGTTGGGGCGAGCGAAACGCTACCGAAAAAGCCATCAAAACCTTGCAGTCGCTCTGTGGCTTCTTTGAACGCTTTTACAGTAAAAGTAATGCGCTAGAGAAGCACTATGTACGAAAGTTCAAGGAGATCATGCAGACCCTCCAACAAACGTTAAAAGCACGTAAGTATAACGTTGATATTAGAACGCTCAAGGTATTTATTTACCAACTCATTAGAGAAGAACGGATTGCCTTTGACAGTGAGCGCAACAGTGCTGTACAAATTATGGGAATGCTAGAAACACGTACCCTCGACTTTGAGCAGCTTATTATTCTCTCTAGTAACGAAAAAACGTTGCCACCTGCTAAAAAGGCCACTTCGTTGATTCCCGTAGATATCGCTACCGCTTTTGGCTTACCTACTCATACCGAGCAAGACGCTGTAATGAGCTACCATTTTTATCGTTTGCTACAACGTGCTTCACGGGTAGCACTTCTCTATGTCAACCCTTCCAAAACCTATGGAGGCGAGGAGAAAAGCCGTTTTATTCTCCAGATTGAGAATGACTTAGTGAAGCGAAGCCAAGGCAAGATCAAATTTAGCCAAAAAGCTGCCTTCGCCGACCAAGCACTAAGTAATCCTAGCCCTGATTTGGTCATTGAGAAAAGCCCAGCGATAGAAGCGGCCATTTTAGAAAACTTAGCAGAGGGGCTCTCTCCTACCCATATCGATACCTTCTTGAAATGCTCTTTACGGTATTATTTTGAGCATATTGCGGGTATACAAGACGCCGAAAATGTAGAAGAAGAGTTGGGGACTGATAAATTTGGGGTGTTGGTTCACGAGATTTTAGAAGACTTATTCAGAGAATTAGCCCACCTACATTCACGTATCACCATAGATACCTTAGAAGCAGAGAAAGACAAAGTAGCGCAGCGTGTCTTAGAAAAATTCCAAGATAAGAAATACAAAGGCTATCACCTGATTGGTAATAATTACATTGCCCAACAAATGGCGATGAAGCATATTCTTGATTTCTTAGACGAGCAAATTGAAGAGCTTACAGAAGAAATAGATGGTCCCAAGGCTTATTTTGAGATACTTGGTTTGGAAGCACGCAAGCAACCCGAAGCTACCCAAAACGAACAGTTCGTCAATATAGCCCCTGCTGAGTTTCATATCCGCTGGAAAGGTGAAAAGATTCCTGTACGAATCAAGGGAATTATCGACCGCATTGATCGCCTAAAAGATACCATTCGCATTATTGATTACAAAACGGGTAAAGTAGAGGCCAAGCAAGTAAAAGTGAAACCAACTGCCTTGACTACACACGATACGCAAACCGATGTGAGCAAGGCAAGGCAGCTCTGGATATACCGCTACATTGTGTTGAAAAACTTTCTTAGTAACCCGCAGTTTAGTGCCTATAAAGAGCAATTCGTGATGGCTGGTATTTATTCCTTACCCAACTTAAAAGCCAAGCTACTCCCGCTCTCTTTTATAGAAAAAGAAGACCGTTTCCCTGCCAATGCACTCTTCTTGAATCAAACTGAAAAACTCCTCGAGGAGATTGTACTGAAAATCTTAGACCCAGCTCAACCCTTCAAGAAAACAGATGATTTGGCTATTTGTCAGTACTGTGATTTTAAAACTATTTGTGGAAGACATAGCTAAGTAGCTGTAGGTCATTGTATTTTGCGGGCGGAATATGTATATTATAGCAGTTCGATTTTTTATTTTTTTGAATATGATTAAACTATCCTCTCCCACCAGTACGCCTACTGTACAACTAAAGTACCTCTCCAAGCGAGACGTACCCACTTTTTTTAAGCTCTTAAAAGAGAATAAGGAGCGCCTTAAATATTGGCTCCCTTGGGTAAAATATACGCAAAAACTCACTGATGTAAGGAATTATGTAGAAGAAGCCCAGCATCGTTTTACGCAGGGCAGAGCAGTTTTTATGGGTATTTGGGTAGAAAATCAGCTAGTAGGCAACATCAACCTACAGCCTATTGATTTACAGCATAAGAAAGCAGGCATTGGCTACTGGCTCGATCGTGCTCACACAGGACAGGGAATTATGTACCAAGCTGCCCAACAAATTATCCAGTATGGCTTTCAAAAACTTTATTTAAATCGTCTGGAGATTGCTTGCGCAGCAGAAAATGAGCGCTCTCGTGCTGTACCGCAGCGTTTAGGATTTCAACAAGAGGGTATACTAAGAGCCTTTCAAATCATTGATGATGCGCCAGTTGATGTCATTCTCTATAGTTTATTATACGATGAGTGGAAAAAACAAGCGCTTACCCAAAACCTTACCGCAGAAAACTAGGTATATGTTCCTACTGAATCGGTTTCGCATTTACTTTCGCGTGTAAAGGCGAATACATCCAAAAAACGACGGCATGAAACACCTTCATTGGCTATGGCTCTACTTAGCTACTTCGGCTAGCCTTTTAGCCCAATGCCCTACGATAGATAATACCACTGGCTTTGGTACACCTAATACTGTCTGCCCAGACGAACCGGTGAACTTTACCAATCCACAGCCTGGCACCGCGCGCTACGAGTGGGATTTTTGCGCACGAGATTTGGAAGGGGAGCTGAGAAGTGAGTTTTTACTCAAACTCCCAGGTGTTTTTGATCCTGCCCACGTAGATATCATTCAAGAAGGTGAAGAGTATCATGCTTTTGCGATTAGTAAGGAAAATCGTTTATATCGTTTAGATTTCGACGCCAATTTCAACTTTCAATTGTTAACAGACTTAGGTAATCCTAATGATGTAATCGATGTTGCTGAACCTATCAAACTCATTAAGCAAAATGGTGTTTGGTATGGGTTTGCTTTAAATACATTCTCCAGTAGTCGATTCAATCTGGTCAAGTTTACCTTTGAAAATGGTATCAAAGAAGAGCCTACTGGTCGAGATATTTTCAACTCAAATTTTACTTTCAGACCGAGAGCGTTAGAAGTAGCCCAAGAGGGGGCTAATAGCTATGTGTTCGTAGCAGACAGATCTCCTAGTCGTATCATAAGGCTTAACTTCGGTACTTCTTTCTCAAACGATACTTTTGTAGAGTCCTTTCCCATCAATATTGGTGATAACGATAATGTGTTAGGGATGGACTTAGTTCAAGAGTGTGACGGAAACTGGTCTTTAATATATAGCTCGCTCGATGGGGACTTCGCCCATATCGACTTTGGTTCGTCTCTTCAAAACACTCCTAGTGTAGTCAGTATTACTTCTTTGTTTCCCCCTATTTCTCTCCCCGTAGGCATCTCTGTTCATTATGATCATGGTAGTTACTATGGTATTATTGTTAGCGGCTTAGGAGATATCTATAGAGCTGACCTTACTTATCCTCTATTAAGCGGCACACCCACAGTGGTAAATTTGGGTAAGGGTGGTAACCCTAGTAGTAGAAATAGAGGAGGATTAGCAATAGTACGCGTAGATGGCGCTTGGAAAGGGGTTATTAACAACAACGATTCCGATGAAACCTATTTGATAACACTGCAACAAAATTGTGAGGCCAGTCCGTCAGTTAGTGCTGCCATTTCACCTTCTCCTGTCTCTTATAGAAGCCTAGGAGTAAAAGACGTTTCATTAAGTGTATATGATATTGACGATAATCTGATCGCTCAGTATTTAAGTACCATTACTATCGAAGAAGATGCCCTAGTCAGCGATTTCACTTTTACCAACCCTTGTGGCTTTACGGTAGATTTTAACAATACAAGCCTTGGCTCAAATACCAACATCGATAGTTGGACGTGGGACTTTGGTGATGGAAGTGCACCCGTTGGCGATGAGTCTCCTTCTCACACTTACACGGCTGCTGGTAACTATGAGGTGGCCTTGACGGTATTGGCTAATAACGGTTGCTCAAATACTATGACACGTACCGTAACCGTAACCGATGGAAATGATTTAGAAGCACGCTTTGGGATGCCTACAGGCCTTTGCGTCAATAGTGTCTTTTCTCCAAATGATTTATCTAATTTTGGTAGTTCTGCACCTGATGAAGCCAATGGGTATTATTGGGATTTTGGTGATGGAACCTTCTCTCCTTTTCCCAATCCTGACAAGGTCTATACTTCAACTGGCACGTATACGATTACACTTACCATTCAAAATGAGGAAGGTTGTACAGATGTTTTCTCTGAAAACGTCACTGTGCAAGAGGAAATACCTGTTTCTTTCACAGTACCTGCACAAATCTGTGTCAATACACCTCTTATTCCCACCAATATGAGTGCTACAGGCGCTGAAAGCTACTTTTGGGAGGTTGAAGGCGTGGCTACCTCTTCTGAATATGCACCTACTTTTAATTTTACTACTGCTGGCTCGTACGATATTAGTCTTACTGTACAGCAGAATGGTTGTACACAAACTTTCACAGAACGCATAGAAGTACTACCTGTACCGCAAATCGTCTTTATTACCGAAAGTACAGATGGCAACCCTTTTGAACTTACCTTTTTAAATCGGTCTACAGGTGCTAGCCTCTTCCAGTGGGATTTTGGCGATGGACAAACCAGCACCGATATTGACCCAACACACTTATATGCAAGCGAAGGAGAGTTTCTGGTTACGCTTACCGCTACCAACACTGTTACTGGCTGTACAGAAACGTTTACCCAACCTGTACAGATTGGCGCACTCCGTAGAGACCTAGCCATTACCCAAGCAGAGCTGATCGAAACGGAAGAGGGGTTACAATCGCTCTCTTTACTGTTCGAAAATCAAGGGAATACCACTTTTACAAATGTCGACGTGCTTGTATCACTTAGTGATGGTCAATCGTTTACGCAAACGCTTACTGTTGATGTAATACAAGGGGAGAGCAAGGCGATTCTACTGGATACGCTCTTCGAAGCAAGCCAGCTAACAGCATTAGACTACATTTGTGCAGAAGCGCTGATTGAAGAAGATACTGATCTGAATAACAACCGTGCTTGTGCTAATCTTACCAATAGTTTTCAGTTGTTTGAGCCTTTTCCTAACCCTACAAACCGTATTGTTACTTTTCAATACATTACCACCGAGGCCAATGAAGTGACACTTTTGGTCTATGATACAATTGGTAAGTTAGATCAGCAGCAGCTTTATACCAAAGCGGGCTTTAACGAGTATACTTACAACGTAGCTTCCCTTTCTCCGGGTCTCTATTTGTTTGTTTTTCAAATAGGTGATGAAAACTATACGAAGAAGGTGGTAGTACAATAAAGTGATCTAAGGTTCATCTTTAAGCTGTAAATATTCACTTTATGAACCTGATTTTACGAATTTTTGAGGCAGTAGCTATGGCTATTACTTCAAAAATTTATTTCATTAGAACCCTAGATCACTTCGGTAGTTTTAATTTTCTTAAAAAAGGATAACTTTGGGCTATCGATTAAAGCCTTTTTCCCTCTATGCAAAAGCATCTCGATGAGCAAGAATGGACAGAAGTCATTAGTCCAAAAAGTAGTTGGTTCAATTTACGTTTAGGTGAACTCTGGCGTTACAGAGACCTCATCCTTCTTTTTGTGAGAAGAGATTTTGTAGCGGTTTATAAGCAAACTATCCTAGGTCCGCTGTGGCACGTTATCCAGCCGTTATTGACTACCCTTACCTTTTTCATTGTCTTTGGGCAAATTGCTAATCTCTCGACTGATGGGACGCCTAAGTTTTTATTTTACTTATGTGGTACTACGGTTTGGAATTACTTTGCTAGTTGTTTTGGTAAGACTTCTGGTACCTTTGTCAATAATGCGCAGATATTTGGGAAGGTGTACTTTCCTAGGCTAACCGTACCTGTCTCTACCGTAATTGCCTCCCTCTTTAGTTTTGGTATCAATTTTATCGTATTCTTGATTTTCTACACTTATTTCTACTTTACAAGTGACAGTATCTCTCCCAATGGATGGGTACTGGCAGTTCCCTTGTTCTTATTAATTATGGCTTTTCAAGGCTTGGGTTTTGGTATTATCATTTCTTCGCTTACTACCAAGTACCGTGATCTTACCTTCCTCGTAACCTTTGGCATACAGCTTTTTATGTACTTAAGCCCTGTCATCTATCCAATGTCGTCTTTATCACCTAAGTTACAGCTATATATGTCTTTTAACCCTATTGCCCCCGTGCTAGAAGGCTTTCGCTATGCTTTTTTGGGCAGTGGTGTATTTAATTTACAAATGCTTCTGTACAGTATACTCGTGACATTGGTATTGTTCTTTGGCGGAGTAGCTATTTTTCATAGAGTGGAAAGAAACTTTATGGATACCGTTTAATCTATTTTGTACTGCTTATGCTGAATCATAAAACCTTACTTATTACAGGTGGCTCTGGCTCATTCGGGAGAAACTTCATTGCGCACATCTTATCTACTTTTCCGCAGGTAAAAGAAATACGTATTTTCTCCAGAGATGAACTGAAGCACTATGAGATGCAGCATTACTTTGACTGGGGCAAACACCCTTCCCTAAGATATATACTAGGAGATATTCGAGATTTCAACCTACTGGCAGATGCTATGGAAGGAGTTGATTACGTTATTCATGCAGCGGCGTTGAAACACGTGCAAATGGGTGAAAACAACCCCATGGCTTTTATCCAAACCAATATTATAGGCTCAGAGAATGTGATCAGATGTGCGCGCCAACACAAGGTAAAAAGAGTAGTAGCGCTCTCTACTGATAAGGCGGCAGCAGCAGTAAGCCTGTATGGCGCCACCAAGCTTTGTGCAGACAAGCTATTTACTCACCAACACAACAATAATACAATCTTTTCAGTGGTACGCTACGGCAACGTAATGGGCACAAGCGGTTCCGTAATTCCTCATTTTAAGCATTATACTAAAAAAGGGTTTATTCCGCTCACCCACCCTGACATGACGCGCTTCAACGTAACACCTCAACAAAGTATCGACTTTATTTTATATGCGCTGGTGTATGCACAAGGAGGAGAAATATTTGTACCCAAGCTTTCCTCTTTTAAAGTCATAGATTTGGCAAGCGCTATTGCCCCTGATGTTCCCACTCAAATCATTGGCTTACGAGCAGGAGAAAAACTCCACGAAGAGATGATTACCATCACCGATGCCCCTTATACTATAGAAAATGACCATTACTACGTCATTGTCCCTTTCTATAAAGACCTTACTCACTACATTACTCATTATAAAGCCAAATCTGTTGCCTCCGACTTCTACTACAGTTCTGATAAGAATGACAGTTGGCTCGACTTGGAAGACTTGCGAGCGTTGCTTTTCTAAAGTACTTTATACGTTTTCATCATAACTTCATCAGAGAGTAATATAAGCTTCATACACTTCTTTTGTGAGACTTTTATAGCGTATCTATTTTTACACAGTTTAAATTAATCACTCAAAATAAACTGTACAAAAATGAAAAAAAATCTAAAACTAACACCCTTTTTGTTCGTGTACCTATTCACCATCATTACACTACAAGCACAAAATGACCCAACAGCCGATCGATGGGAAGATAATGGAACGAACCTTCGAACTACTGGGGGGTTCAATGGAAATATATTTATAGGCGATCCCATCACCGTACGCACTCCTCCAACTAATGATAGATTTAAATTAAATGTGGATGCTGGTTCTAACCCTTTTCTAATGGGACTACAAAGTTCAGCTCCCAATCCGCTAATGTACTTGAAAACACTAAGTACAGATCCTAATAGTAGTATAGCCTTTGGAGGAGTAACTCGCTTTGGGTGGCGTACTTGGATTATGCAATGGAAAAACTTTCAGTCTAGCGCAGAAGCAGGCGGGAATGTGAGTGACTTAGTATTTAACGCCAGAAGAATTGGTGTTGGTGGAGGCGGGAGTATTGACTGGGTAACTTTCAAAGCCAATGGACGCGTAGGTATTGGAGAGGACCTTTCTAACCCCACTGCCCAATTACATACCACAGGTACTGTAAGATTTCAGGATTTGATAGACAATGTAAATGCTAACAGAGTAGTTGTGGCAGATGGCGACGGTAACCTATTTACTAGAGATATTGCAGGCTTAGGAGGAAATTTCAACAATAACTGCACAACTACCAACTTTTTACCAAAAGTAGAAAATACAAGTGGTGATTTGGTCTGTAGTATTGTATTTGATGATGGTACTAATGTAGGGATTGGTACTACCACTCCTACTTCTAGGCTAGAAGTAGACGGCGATATCAGAACGAATCAAAGCTTTATTGCTTCAGACAAACGCTATAAGAGAGATATCCAGCCACTTTCTTCTGCACTTACCAGCTTGAGTCAGTTGAGAGGGGTAAGCTATGCTTACAATAGTCAACAGTTTAGTAGAAGAAGCTTTCCTCAGGGTAAATCAATGGGCTTTATTGCGCAAGAAGTTGAAGCTGTCTTCCCAGAGCTTGTCCAGAAAAACGCAGAAGGATACTTAGCCGTTAATTATGATGGTCTTATCCCTGTTTTGGTAGAAGGGATGAAAGAGCAACAAGCACTTATCGAACAACAGCAAAAGGCAATTGAAGCACTAGAAGTAAAAGTGAATCAACTTACCAGTGGTGAAAAAATTGAGGTAACTAATATAAAAGCTACTTTATATCAGAACAAGCCAAACCCTTTCAACGTTGCTACTCAAATTAGCTATCAAATCGCTAACGATGCAAGCCAAGCGAACCTTTACATTAATGACTTACAAGGTAACCAAATTAAGCATATCACTATCGATAAAAAAGGTAAAGGAGAGGTGACTATACAAGCTAATGAATTGAAAGCAGGGATGTACATCTACACGCTTATTGTTGATGGAGAAGAAGTAGATACAAAACGGATGATTTTAACGAAATAAATAATCATCCAAACTTATTCTAAAGAGACTCTATTCCTGAATAGAGTCTCTTTTTTATTCATCCTAAAAAGAAACCTTTATATTTGAAGTATAATCATTGTATCTGTTTCTAAAGTTATCCATCTTTGGAAAGAGAGAATTGAAAAGAACTATATGGCTGACGTTGTACTACAGGTAAAACAACTATATAAACAATATCGCCTAGGCCTCGTAGGATCTGGTACGTTGAGAGATGACTTTGCTCGCTTCTGGGCAAAACTGCGTGGTAAGGAAGATCCTACCCTAAAAGTAGGCGCTACCAACCAACTCGATACCCAAAGTGATGGGTATGTATGGGCCTTGCAAGATATTAACCTTGAGGTAAAACAGGGAGATGTAGTAGGCATTATTGGTAAAAACGGCGCAGGTAAATCTACTTTATTAAAACTCCTCTCTAGGGTGACTTCTCCCACCAAAGGGGAAATCAAGGTGAAAGGGCGTGTCGCTAGCTTACTAGAAGTAGGAACGGGCTTTCATCCAGAGCTTACCGGCAGAGAAAATATCTTCTTGAACGGCGCAATACTGGGAATGACTAAGCAGGAAATTCGGGCTAAACTAGACGAAATAGTAGTTTTTGCTGGGGTCGAAAAATACATTGATACCCCTGTAAAACGCTATTCCTCAGGCATGCGGGTTCGGTTGGGTTTTGCCGTAGCGGCCCACCTTGAGCCTGAAATTCTCATCGTAGATGAGGTATTGGCTGTAGGCGATGCTGAATTCCAAAAAAAGGCCATTGGTAAAATGCAGGAAGTCTCGCAAGGGCAAGGAAGGACCGTCCTATTTGTAAGCCATAATATGGCTTCTATCAGAAATTTATGTGAGCGGGTGGTAGTTCTTAAAGATGGACAGAAGGTCTTTGAGGGTGATACAGAACAGGGTATACATACTTATCAGAAGTTTAATACTATGGAAAGTAAATCTTCCAAAATAGTATTTCCAGTTGACCCTTCTAAAGCCGCTCAGTTCTTATCTGTATTTACCTGTGATAAACAGGCGCAGCATAAAGATACTTTTGAATTTTCAGATACTATTTTCTTAAAAATCAATTTCGAAATTCATCAAAAGATGCAGGATGGTTATATTCTTTTTATTATTGAAGATCTGAAGGGAAATAAACTATTTGCCTCTGCTAACGATGACCAAAGCGATTCAGTGATAGGTAAACTCGATGAAAACGAACACAGCTTTATAGCTAAAATTCCTGAAAAAATTCTAGCGCCAGGGACTTACTATGTTACCTTATCGCTCAAACCTAAAATAGGGAAGCCCCATCATAAAATTGAGAATGCATTGTCTTTTGAGGTAATCGACACAAAGACCTACCGAGGTATGAAAAATCTCTACCGCCCCCTTTCTATTGCACCAGAAATTGACTGGCGTCTTATTTTGGATTAAAATATTTGTAAATTGAAGTCTTTTCTACTCAAGTCATTTGCTTATGAAATCTCTCAACACCATTTGTATCATTCCCGCCCGTGGAGGTTCTAAGCGTATCCCTAGGAAGAATATCTTACCCCTCAACGGGAAGCCTTTGCTCACCTATACCCTTCAAGCTGCTAAAGAAGCACAAGTTTTTTCTAAGGTGCTTGTTTCTACTGAAGATGGAGAAATTGCTGCGTTAGCAAAAAATGAAGGAATAGAGGTAGACAATAGACCTGAAATAATGAGTGGTGATAAGGTCACAAAGGTGCAGGTAATTGCAGAGTTTTTAGAGCGTACCAAAGCCTATGAGACGTTCGATGCAGTGGCTTGCTTACTTCCTACTTGTCCCTTTAGAACTGCACAAGATGTTAAAAATGCTTACCAACTATTCTGTGAACATCACAAGGAAATACCCTATTTGGTAGGGGTAGTTGAGTACGATTTTCCTATACAACTTGCCCTTACTCTGAAAGATCATACTGCAAGTATGGAAAACGAGGAAAACTACTTAACCACTCGTAGTCAAAATATTACGAAGCGCTACCATCCTAATGGCGCCATTTATTTGGCTACGATGACCGCTTTTAGCGCTAAAAATACTTTTTTTAACCCGGATATGCTTGCTTATGTGATGCCTCCCGAGCGCTCTTTCGATATTGATTATCCTTATCAATTTCAAATCGCTGAGCACTATCAAAAGTGGCTAACCGCTCAAGATGACACACATGGAACATAATTTAACTTGGAAAAACAAAGTAAGAGGCCCTGTAATTCCTATTCCTACGCCTTTTAAGCAGGACTTGTCCGTAGATTATCAAAGTCTGGCAGCGTACGTAGACTTTTTATTTACCAACGGCATCGAGCACGTCCTTACTACGGTAGGTACGAGCCGTTATAATCTTCTGACTACCGGAGAAATTAAGCAAGTAAACAAAACAGTAGTAGAAGCAGCAGATAACAGGGGAACCGTAATCGTAAGTAATGCCACTGTCGGAGATGTGCAGCAGGCCATAGACTTTGCTAAACACGCAGAAAAAATAGGCGCAGACATTTTTATATCTTACTACCCAGAACGGTACTATGGCGATAATAACCTGTTTGCTTTTCATGAAGCAGTTGCTCAAGCCATCAATATTCCCCTTATTCACCACGAGATGCCC
>ERZ1740058.20-NODE-20-length-122273-cov-12.555696_pt1 | contig 122273 bp, 104 predicted proteins | sample MGYA00581745_ERZ1740058 | MGnify/ENA primary metagenome ERZ1740058 (study PRJEB43018, sample SAMN04849742) | marine metagenome | isolation source: floating plastic debris | place: Pacific Ocean | collected 2008-08-30 | study: EMG produced TPA metagenomics...
CCCTCACTCCCTCACTCCCTCACTCCCTCACTCCCTCACTCCCTCACTCCCCCAGAAAGTTTATCTCTGAGCCGCTCTCTCACTCATGTTCGATGCCGTCTGCAAATTCCTAGTGGAAACCTTCTCAGCCGATTTTTCTCGCTGGCTGCTGGGTGAAGCTGTCACGATGACTGAACTCAGTCCTTCAGAGCTACTGCTGGAGCCTATTCGCGCCGATGCTCTGCTGCTGCAAACTGATCGTCGGGCACTACATCTCGAATTCCAGACTCAGCCTGACCCAACGATGGCCTTTCGCATGTTGGACTATTGGGTGCGCCTTCATCGTCGTTTGCCGCAACATGACATCAAACAGGTGGTCATTTACCTATTGCCCAGTCAGTCACCGCTGGTGTTTCAAACCCAATATGAACAAGCAGGCACTCGTCATACCTTTGAGGTAATTCGTCTTTGGGAGCAGCCTACGGCGGCTTTTCTAAGCTCACCCGGCCTGCTTCCCCTGGCAACTCTGAGTCAGACTAGCGATCGTGCAGCCACCCTGCGACAAGTCGCTGGCCAAATTACCAGACTCAAAGGTCGCAGTACTCAGAGTAATGTAGCGGCATCCACCGCCATCCTGAGCGGTCTAGTATTAGAGAAAAGGCTGGTTCAGCAAATTTTGCGGAGAGAACTCATGCAGGAATCGGTAATTTATCAAGACATTAAGGCTGAGGGATTACAGGAAGGTTTGGAGCAGGGGCTACAACAGGGATTGGCTCAGGGTGAAAGACAACTTGTGCTGCGGCAGCTTGACCGGCAAGTTGGGACGGTGTCCTTGGAGTTGAGCCGACAGATTGAGGCCTTGCCTGTCGAGGCGATCGAGTCGCTGGGAGAAGCTTTGCTAGACTTTGCGAACTTGGCAGACTTGCAGACCTGGTTGGCAAACTATAGTTCTGCCGTGGCTAACGACAGTGACACACAGGCTTAGTATCCATTCTCGACTTTAAATTTGCGATTTTGGATTGGCCAACGCTCATTCTGAAAGAAATTTGCCGAGTCATTCGTAGCCACATATTGAAAAAGTTATCCATAGCCTATCGGCATTTATTTTCCTCGGGAGAGGCTTTGTGCCTTGAGCTACGATCGCTGACCTCTTCCTTCTCGATAATAAGTGCCAGCTAAATCGGGATAAGTGGGGATTGGATGTATGGGCCTTTCGACGCTGAAATCTGGCCAACTCACCATTGGAGCCAGCGATTTTGATGCCCGCCCCATGACCTATGTGGAAAATGGGCAGCGGTTAGGGTATGAACCAAATGTGGCACGGGCTGTCTGTGCCCAGCTAGGCCTGGAACCGGTGTGGCTAAACTTACCAATGGAAAAGTTCTATGAAACGCTGCAGGCCGAGCAGTGTGATGTGGTCTGGTTTAATCAGGCGGTCACTCCAGGACGTCAGGCCCACAGCCGGTTCACTCGGCCCTATGGGATTTTCGAAGAAGCCGTAATTGTACGCACCGACAGCGATATTCACGCCGCCACTGATTTGTCCGGACTCAAGTTGGGCGGGTTGGCCGACAGTACTAACCTGGAGCTAGGGCAGCAGTTTGCAGGAGCAGAACTGGTCCCGTTTCCGGGCAGCGATCGCGTTCTACCCGAAATGTTAGCGGCTCTCCGGGCTGGAGAAATCGATGCTCTCGTTGATGATGAACTGGTGCTGATTACGGCGGCGGAAGCCGATCCGACGCTACGGATTGCCTTCACAGTAGAAACTCAGCAGCCGTTTGCGATCGCGCTCCGCCCGGATAGCGAAAACCTGCTCACAGCCCTCAACCAAACGCTCGATCAGATGGAAGCCGACGGCACCCTTCGACAGATGTGGGAACAGTGGATTCCCTGGCGACCTTTTCCCTTCGTTTAGTACACTGGTGAGCCTGCTTAAAGTTAGAGTTTCAGGCATAGATTCAAGAGTCAAGAACCAAGAACCAAGAACCCAAAATCTCACCCTAACCAGATACGTTTTTCTGAACCCCCTCAATCATTCAAAACTTGCAGCTTCAAGCAATTTCCACCGCTACGACGTTTGATGATGTGCCAGCACCGTTGGGTCAGGTGGTGGCGGAATATCGGATTGCGGCGTCTACGGCGATCGCTTATCGGGTCCAAGCCGGTCAGTACATTCAGATTATTGATGTCGAGGGCTCGCAATGCTCCGACTTTCTGGCGTTTGCAGGCGTACACCACGAAGAGGAACTCGACAGCACCGTCACCCGCACGCTGTTGGGCATAGCGATGCCCCAGGCCGGCCTATATGGGAAGTACTTTTCCCAAAGGATGCAGCCTTTGGTCGAGGTGATTCAAGACACCTGCGATCGCCACGACAGTTTTATGCTGGCCTGCACCAACAAATACTACGAAGATGCCGGCTACTTTGACCACCCTAGCTGTAGCGATAATTTCAACGAAGTTCTGGCCCCCTACGGCATTGCTCCCCGTCTCGGCTGGCCCGCCATCAACTTTTTTTTCAACACTGCCGTGGATGATAGTGGAGCCATCACCGCCGCCGAATCTTGGTCGCGCCCCGGTGATTACGTGTTGCTCAAGGCCCATAGTGATTTGCTCTGTGCCAGTTCCGCCTGCCCTGACGACATCGACCCGGTGAACGGCTGGCAGCCTACCTCAATTCACATCCGCGTCTATGCTGCTGAAGCAGACTTTCCCAAGGCGATTGGGCGGCGCGTAGCAAAGGAACTGCCCCTGCGCCTGACCCAGGACAGCGCCTTTACTCCGAGAGTGCGATCGCTGACTCAAAATCTGGTGGAATATAACGGTTTCTGGGTGCCGGTCAGCTATCCCCACGCGGGCGATCACGCCGAATACTGGGCCCTGCGGGAGCGCGTGGCGCTAATGGATCTTTCGGCCTTGCGCAAATTTGAGGTGACGGGGCCGGATGCTCTCACCCTGCTGCAGTGGACGTTTTCCCGCAATGTGGCTAAGTTGGCAAGCGGTCAGTCGGCCTATGGCTGTCTGCTAAATCCCCACGGCGGCATGATTGACGACGGCATTGTCTTTCGCCTGGGCGAGTCGGCCTATCGCTATGTGGGCAACTGTGATACCGATGGCCTGTGGCTACAAAAGGTCGCCCGTGACCAGGGCTGGGCGGTCACGGTGGTGAACAGCAGCGATCACTGGCACAATCTGGCCCTGCAGGGGCCTTACTCTTGCGAGCTGCTGCGATCGCTGATCGAGATCAACGCCGAATGGCCCCTGACTGACCTCACTGAGCTGAAGTTTTTTCGCTTCGTCACCGGCTGTATCGCTGGCATTCCTGTTCTGCTATCACGTACCGGCTACACGGGTGAGCTGGGGTATGAGCTGTTTGTGCATCCCAGTCGCGGCGCTGACCTGTGGGATGTTCTAATGCAGGCCGGGGCCGCCTATGACCTCTTGCCGTTGGGCATGCAGGGGCTCGATCGCGCCCGCATTGAGGCGGGTCTGTTGGCAGCCGGACGCGAGTTCACCGACCTGATTTCGCCCTATCAGGCTGGCATTGGCTGGAGCGTAGGGCTGAAAACTAAGTCGGACTTTATCGGACGCGCGGCCTTGGAGAAACTCCGCGATCGCCCCCCGTTCACGGCAGTCGGGCTGACGTTAGACGGCAGTGAGGTGGCCTGCGGCGGGCAATGCGTGTATCCCGTGGGCGATGGCCCCTCGGGGCCGGCATATGGCCAACGCTGGCGGGTTGGCCACGTCACTAGCGGCACCTTCTCGCCAGTGCTGAATCGCAGTATTGCCTTGGCCCAAGTTGCCCCCGAGTATGCCCAGCCAGGCATGGAACTAGAGGTGGGCTTGTTGGATGGCCTGAAGCGACGAGTGCGATCGACCGTAGGCCCCCTTTCCCTCTATGACCCCACCAAAAGTCGAGTGAAAGGATAAGGCACAGAATATTGCCATAAGAACAGGGAAGCCATTACTGTCTTTGAACCTCTCACCTCAGAGTGATGGTTTTTATCCTCTGAATGCTGTTACCTGCGTTCAAAATGCTGTCTGTGCCTGGAGAGTGTTGGTCAACAAGGCTAGTTTAGCGGTGAAGTGCAGTGGCGGTTAGGCAACCTTATAAACCCACATCAGCAGCTTTCGTCTGCCCGCTGCTACGGGATATCTCAGTTTGCAGTCAACGTTAAATCGCTTATTTAGCTCTTCGCCAATTTTTGGCCCGTAAGCCAAAAACCTACTCAAACCCTCATTGGTTTACTATTGCCAGAATCAAGTTATGTTGAAGTGCTGTAGCTGCAATCGAGACATCGTAAGCCCAATTGATTGCTCTTGAGAGTTGAGAGCAGCATGTAATTGAGCCGCTTTTCAGCTTCTCCGGTGCCGAATGGCAGATTGGTTACAGAAGACAGAATGCTAGCGATCGTTGGTTCAATCTTCTAAGTCCTTTACGGATTCGGTACTAAGCCATGATCCAATCACATCACGGTGATGGCTGAGATGGCAATGTCATCGGGTGAAGTTTGCTTGAGTCTGGCTATGGTTTTCGCTTCTCCTTTGATGAAGTCGCTGATGATGCAGGTGTCTAGAAGACAATGCATCAAAACAATTTCGGTTTACGAGGTAGCAGAAGTTCGTCGCGGTAGGATTCGCATGCAGGAAAATCGGGGTTGTCTTTGCAAGACAAGACTATCTCTGACCACTACAATGTGGTGACAGCAGGTGATTGAGCCACTTGAGGCAAGGCTTGCAGAATTAGGGTCTGAAGTGGAGTATAAGACTGGGATGCTTGACGAACCAAGTCTTGTTCCAGATCGGTAGGGAGATTAAGGATTACCTGCATTAGACCTTATCGGAAATTAGGTCGGTAGAATCATTTCAGAAACATTGCCCAGGAATCTGCTATGAAAGTGACTTATGCCGAGGAGTTACGGACTAAACCACGAATCTTGTGCAGTTTAACGGGACTGAGGGTGCCAGAATGCGAGGGACTTTTGCCGAGCTTTGGTCATGCCTGGGACGATTTCATTCGAGAGACCTTCAACGCGAAGGGCGCAAACGGGCTTTTGAGCCGGCTGTAAGGCACACCTGAAAACGCTTGGGGATTAATTGCTGTTCATCCTGATATACTTTTACCTCTATCCTACTCGGGTTATGTGAGGCTTTTTCTTTGGCATGAATCAGGCGCAAGCGAATGCCAGCTCAGCCCTTGACTCACTTTGTGCGATTTGCCCCCAATGGACCGAGTCAAAAACTTATTGAAGATGCTCGGTTACAGACTAAAACATGGCTAAGATGGCTGGCTAGGTTACCTCCCTGCTTTATAGTGCTCAAAGCCCTCTTCGAACAGGTTTTTATAACTTGAGGTGTTCGATCTCCCAAAGATGCATCAATATGAACCCTTCTCATAAGTTGAATCAGGATTACTATAAATGGGATTCACTCTATCAGTTGCCGGGCCGAATACGATTACGTTCCATCTTTCTATAAGCCACAATTTGTCTTGCTCGCTTTAAAGGAGTATTAATAATTAAAGAAGCTAAAATAATCACAAAAGTAGTAAAGGGTAACAATACAAGCGGGTTTCTAAATTCCAAGAGAAGGCCTAATGAGGTGGTAACTGCTAGACAAGTTGCTGAAATCACCAAGGAGATTGCCTCGTATCGCTGAATATGCATCGCTGAAAGCTTTTCTACAGCAAAGCCTGCAAACAATCCGATTAACCATCCACTGAATGTACCTGGAATGAGTCCAGCAAGAATTACGTCCCAAGAACCATAAAGTTTGTCGATAAAGATGCCAGCTCCAACCAAAGTAGGTGCAGCGAGTAAAACCGCTGTGAATGATAGAAGGCTTGAACCTGATAAAACTTTTGCTCCTTGTAAAGTCCACGCAGCACCTTGCAGTCCTATAATCGCTCCGATGAGTAGACCAAAACTGACTACTCCAAACATTTCATTAGGTAAGGAGGGCGAAAATGCTGCCGACAGCAAAATTCGGGATGAGAATAAAACCGTAAGAAACAATATCGTAAGAGGATAGAAAGGAACCTCCCTATTTTGAACAGGAATGACTGCTGTCCTGACTTGAAGCGGAATTGAATATGTTTGAGGAAATGCATTCGTGGTGAGTATTAAAACTCTCTGATAGACAGACCCAGCCATCAGTTTTTGCGTATCGACCATGATTTCACAGCATACGGTATTGCCTTCAAAAACTTGAGGACTAATCTTTATCCATGCGTGATCTTCCTTGGTGGTAGGAGGATCCTGGGGATGTGGCTGAACTGCCCAGTGTCCTTTCAGCAAAATTTCGGGGACAATATTAGTAGTACTAAGAGTATGAATGATTGTTTCACCGATTCTTTTAGCCTGTAGATTGATTGTCGCCTGACCTAACTGAACTTCAGGTGGATGAAGGGAAACTGTTGGAATTGCTTTAAGGGCCTCACAAGCATTAGAATACCTATCTTTGACTCTAGGTTCTGACATTTTTTCTAGCCACTTAATCCAGGGCAGACTAAGTTTTGGAACCAGGTGCCTGAATTTAATCTTGTAACTAATGTCTACTAAAGAGCCAATATCATCTGGTTTAGTGTGGGTTAATAAGCAAATGAGCGTCATTCCCAAGCCATACAAATCTGATGATTCCGTCAGTTGACGGTTAAATAGTTGTTCCGGGGGCATGAAGCCCAAAGTTCCTTTAACAACGCTACTGACGCCTACCTCACCATCACCTACACGAGCAAAGCCAAAATCTACCAAATACACAGTCAGGGTATCATCAACCAGAATATTATCGGGCTTAAGGTCTCGATGAATAATTGGAGGGATGCGGTTCTGTAGATATATCAGAATCTCTAGGACTTGAATTGCGATCGCCCTAACGTCTTCTCCATTGAAACTTCGATTCACAGAAAGTGGTTGGGCATGCTTATACTCTTGGCTCATGCAAAATCCATCTGGCAACTGAAAAGAGTTTAGATAAGAGGGAATTCCTGGGTGTTGCAACCCCGTTAAAATATCGATTTCTCGCTGATGAGCATCATATGCAGACCAGTTCGAAGATGACCTCGCAAATTGAAACTGCTTAATAACGACTAATTGCTCTGTGCGAAGATCTTTGGCTAAATAAGTAACTCTTCCGCCCAATCGGTTGGCTCCGAGCTCTTTCTTTAAAGAATAGCCATATTGGGTAAAGTCTGGCAGCTCGTCCATATCATCTTAAGAGAGTAATGGCCATATTAAAGATGCGTGAGCTAATCTTATCAAGAATGCAGAACTATACGATCCAAAAGTACGCATCAATGCTCTTCAATAATTGCTTTTTACAATAAAATTTTTGATTCTAACAGTATTTAAATTCGTAGCCTTAGACAAACTAACGAGTTATTGCTTCTGAACCGAAAATAATTCTATTATAGTCAAGCTTAAACTTCTCCGAATCGAGGAGTCAATATCTTCACTCGAAGTTCATGATAGGCTCTTCTCACAGCAGTTCCTTGTCGCCAATGATACAAATTTTGCTGCTATTTTCAGAAACTTTAATAAAGCATGCGGTCTTATATTTTTATCTTGTTTCTTGAGTTTCAAGAAACATTTAAAGGCATCTATTATGGTATATGAAATAGGATGTATTTTTCTCGGGCTTTAGTCTTCATATCATCAAAAACAATGAGTGTAATTCATGAGATGTTCATTTTGTAAAAGTCAATTAATTAGTAACTCTAGCAAATTCTCAAAATCTTCTAATGAGAAAACTTGTTTAAAGTGTCACCGTTCTTTCTCATCGCCTAAATGTGCAGCAAGATTAAAGACCTGGTTCTTATTTGCGGGATTCTTCGCTTGCGTATCCCCTCTGTTCTTAAATCTTTCGATGAAAGGAATTTCGCAACTACTACCTGATGGAAATATAAAAATGGCAACATCTGTCGTGGTTTTAGGTCGAGGGCCTGATGATCGATTAGAACGCTCTCTGACGGCATCGGAACTTTTCTATAAATACCGCGTCAATATTTTTGTTAGTGGCATGTCAGATGCACCTGAAATTCTTGACCATCTTGCAAAAATGGGAGTACCGGAGAAGCATCTTACAGGTGAGCGTTGCTCACAAACCACCTGGGAGAACGCTCTCTTTTCGGACTCGCTGATGGAAAAGCAAGTCAAAAAAACCGTAATCCTCATAACTGATGAACCTCATTTATTGAGAGCGTATTTGGTCTTTAAAGGCTTTGGTTTCGACATCATTCCTTATGGCGTCCCGCGAGAGGAAAGTGATCTACTTTCTTTAAATCAAGCTGTAATAAATCTGAGGGAATACTTGGCTTTAATTGCTTATGTCGGAAAAGGAAAGCTATGGTTAAAAAGTGAAAAACAGCAAAGAGCAGACAAATACCAAGCAAAACAAAAAATTATTGACTGGGGATGTAGCCTTCGATAGCTTGACAAGAAATCAGATGCGCAAGATAACAATTTAAATTCATCAAAAGTTCATTTGGATAATATCTTTGTAAAATTATTTCTAAAAGCACGAGAGTATATACTCTCGTTACAGGCTCCAGTCTATTTTCAAAACATAAGTGACAATCAACCTTGCTCAAGCTAAATTCATTTCGGAAGGTGTCAGTTGTCTGAATGGAAGCTTTTCTCTTCTAAGGGTGCATACATTTGATAGACGTCTTCCTTAAACTCAAAGGATTTCTTTGGCTTGGCACCGCTATCCTGGAAAGTGCTTTGGGGGATATTAAGATATGTCTCGTCTCCGCCGATGTATAAAGCATAGCCAATGAGAAATATATTTTTGGGAAGTTGTATTCCTTTAGTGACGTCCTTAAATCTTTTTATTTTTGCAGTGCCTCGGCCTGCTTTAGGGCAGCCAATTTCATTTTCCGATGCATCAGATATTGTTAATTCTCAACCAGTTGTTCCTAGACCAACCGCTTCCAGCTTACCGCTTGATGACTATGTTTTGGGTGCGGGTGATGTGATTCAAGTGGAAGTATTCCGGATTCCCGAATACAGCGGTGAATATGAGGTTTTAGTGAATGGGCGGCTTAGCTTACCTATGGCGGGACAAATTTTAGTAGAAGGTTTCACACTGGAACAAGCACGCAACGTAATTTCTCAGGCTTACGCCGAAAGGCTGCGTAGGCCAATCATTAATCTTGTTTTGATCGAACCTCGTCCACTTAGAATTGGAATCGCAGGGGAAGTTTCAAATCCTGGTTCATACGTCATAGAAAGGTCAGGCACACAGTTTCCATCGCTTGCTTCAGCTTTGGAAAATGCTGGAGGAATTACGCAATCTGCAGATTTGCGGCAGATTCAAGTTACAAGAGCGATTGGTGGAGGTGAGCAGAGAGTTCTGGTTGCTGACCTTTGGCAATTTTTACAAACAGGCGATTTGCGTCATAATTTAAGCCTACGCGATGGTGATACGGTTCTTGTTCCCACACAAGAAGAATTTAATCCGGACGAGGCTTTACAGTTAACAGCTGCCAGTTTCGCAGCTGATGAGAGTCGTCCTCTCAATGTCGCAGTTGTCGGCGAAGTCTTCAGACCAGGGCCATATACGGTTACAGGAACAGCTCGAACAGGCGAGGCAGGTACGCCAGGCGGTGCTGGTGGGACTTCTATCCCACCGACAGTGACACGTGCTATTCAAGTTGCTGGCGGAATCAAGCCAGATGCTGATATTCGTGAAGTTCAAGTTTACCGGAGAACTCGGGATGGACAAGAAAGACGTATTGATGTAAATCTATGGAACCTTTTAGTTGAGGGGCAGATTACAGAAGACATCGTGTTGCAGGAGGGAGACACGGTTGTCATTCCTACTGCAACTGAACTAGTGCCTGAAGAATTTGCTGAAATTGCAGCTGCAAGCTTTTCTCCTGATACGATTCGCGTCAATATCGTGGGTGAGGTCGATAGTCCTGGAGTTGTCGAGATTCCTCCTAACACACCGCTCAGCCAAGGTATCCTGGCAGCGGGTGGATTTGATACGCGTCGAGCCCGTACAACAGACGTAGAACTTATCCGCTTGAATCCTAATGGAACCGTGACGCGAAATTCAATCCCTGTAGATTTTGCGGCTGGTCTTAATGAAGCGACAAACCCTTTACTACGCAATAATGATGTCATCATTGTGAATCGTTCAGTATCTGCAAGCATTGCAGATACTTTAGACACCGTGGCGCTGCCTCTGGGAAGGGTATTGAATTTGTTTGCACTTCCGAATTCATTTATCCGGCTTTTCGAATAATTATGGTGCACAATTTGAGGGGACTCTTGCTTGTAACGTTATTCGCTTTTGACGGACGAATATTAATTTGGTAAATAAAAATGGCTTCTGAAGCTTTTCCACCTCAATCCGTCATTATTCCTCAAGCCGTCGACCAAGACGGCGGGCTACGTTTAGGACGGCTTGTTTCGGCGATCAAACGCCACTCACTTATTGTTATTGGGATCACGACTGTCACTGCCTCAGCGGCAGTCCTCAAAGCCATTAATGACACACCTGTTTATACAGCAGAGTTCGAGCTGTTGACTCCTCCTACGACTCTAGAGACTCAAATTATCTCAACAATTAATGAGGAAGCGCTGAGTAACCAGCCTGATGTATTTGACGTGGGTGTGGACGAAACCAAGCTAAAGATTTTGAAAAGCCCTCGCTTGATGGAGCCAATCCTTGATGAGGTGCAGGAACGATATTCCAATGTTGACTACGACAAGCTTGTAGATGGTTTATCAATTAGGCCCGATAGTACTGGAAATACTCTGTTCGTCGAGTATGTGAGTGAGGATCCGAACGAGGTTCAGTATGTTTTAGATGCGGTTGCTGAAGCCTACCTGCAATACAGCTTGGAAGACCGACAAAATGCAATCTTTCGAGGCATTGATTTTGTCGATGAGCAATTGCCTATTGCTAGAGAACGAGTCGAAGAATTGGAAAAAAAGCTCGAAGGATTACGTCAGAGCGCTAATTTGATTGATCCACTTGCTCAAGGAGAACAGCTGTCAGAGCAGTCTGCCCGTTTCAATGCTGAACAGCTCGACCTCAGAGTGCAAATTAAACAAGCTCAAGATGTTTATATAAACCTTCAACAAGAGTTGAATGGAAACAATGAGCTTGCTGCTACTTCAGTGCTTCAAGAAAGCGATCGCTATCAGGCTTTACTGAATCAACTATTGGAAGTTGATAGCCAATTAGCTGAACAACTCACCTTGTATTTAGCAGGTAGCCCCGAAATCGAGGTAATTGAGGAACGCCGCCAAAATATCCAGCCTTTACTAGAAAGGGAAGCCCTGCGTGTGCAGCGACAGCTTGCCAATTATATTAGTGAGCTAAGTGATCGCGATCGAGCATTAAATAACACGATTGAAACGCTGAATCAGCAAATCAAGGATTTATCAACAACCGCCAGGGAATATGGCAGCATTCAACGAGAATTAGAAATTGCCTCTACCAATCTCAATGAGTTTCTCACTAAGCGAGAAGCACTTAGGATTGATGCAGCCCAGCGTCAAACTCCTTGGGAGATTTTATCACCACCCTCAGAGTCCATAGCTTCATCAGCAAGTGCTCAACGTAATCTGGTTTTAGGCGTTATCCTCGGCCTGCTTATTGGCTCAGGCGCAGCAATTTTAACTGATCGCTTGAGAGGTAAAATTCACACCATTGATGAGTTAAAAGAAGCTATTACCGGCAGCATTCCCCTACTGGGTGTTATTCCCTATGAGAGACTTTTAGAAAATGGCAACCTTTTAACAAGCTCTCTAAATCAATTGAGCCGATTGGGCTTTGAAACGAATTTCTTCGTTCCTGCTTCAACTAACTCTGATATAAAAGATACAAAATCTACACCTTTTTTCGAAGCCTTTAAAGTTCTGAGTACAAATATTCAATTAAATAGCCCTGACAAAAGAATTCATTCTTTTGTAATTAGTTCAGCAACTCCAAACATGGGCAAGAGCACGATTACGTTCTATCTTGCCCATGCAATGGCGGCGACAGGACGCAAAGTTCTTATGGTTGATGCTGACCTGAGACGCCCAACATTGCACAAACTATGTGAAGTTTCGAATGAAAAAGGCATATCCAATTGTATTGCTGGAGAGTTTGAGACAAAAGACGTTATTGCAGACTTGTCGTTAGACCCAAATCTATTTTTAATTCCCTCCGGACCTGTACCTTTTGATCCTATCAAAACTTTGACTGCTCAGCGAATGAAAGATTTGCTGGCATTTATTCATAATGAATTTGACGTGATTCTTTTTGATACTCCGCCTATTTTGGGATTTGCTGATGCAATCTTACTTTCTGCCTATACGCAGGGACTACTCATGACTGCAACGCTCGGGGAACTCAAGTTTACTCAGTTTCAAATGGCATTAGATGAATTGAGCGTTGCTAAAGTTCCTTTGCTCGGAATTACGGCAAATGAGGTAAGAGAAGTCAGCCAAAACCACAACAGCTATTATCAGTACTATAGTGAAAACAATGGCGATCGCTCAGAATCAAGTTGGAATCCCTTTCCAGAACGTTCCAAAGCGATGGAGAAGAACATTTCTGCTTTACCGAATTCATTGAATACTTTCATTAAGACCTTAAGAGACAAAATTTAGATTTTGGTTAGTGTTACAAATTATTGGTCATATTGGGCCAGTCGTATTTAGAATGGCTTGACTGGACAATGAGAACAAATAAGGTCAAGTAGCCCTAGAGGATAACCTGGCGTTGGGATGAAATCGTCAATATCAGGTTAACAACCATAGTCTCGTAGATGTCTACCCGCATCTGATGTCTTCTCAAGCCCTGACTTGCCATCGCGTGCGATTCTCAGCAGGTGGTCAAAAACGGCAAGATTCACAATAGCAAACAGAACTATAAACATAAAGATTGTGGGCACCAATTTTTGCGCGACCCGCAACACAAAATCATCAGCGATGTAGGGACTAAACGTGCAATCGATAAACTGCCACTAGAGCGCCTGCCACTAGCCAAAATCACTCGATTAGCCGAGTTTTCAGCAGTCTGGCTGCAGCAACCCGTCAATCTGAAATATCAGTAAGTGGAACTTCAGACCAAAATTTACCTATCCTAAGCTACTTATTTCACTCATTACTACAACGCATCTTTATAGCTTTAAGACTATTCCTGGAATTGAGTCGTCAATTTGCGATCGCGAGAGCTTATTATCCCCCAAGAGTCCAAAGACAGAGTCTATCAGTCAGAGGCAATTATAAATAGCAGTACTGCTTATCCGATTTATTTTTCTGGCTTGCCGATGACTTTGATCAAACCGGTGCAGGAGCGCGATCGCCCAGCATTTCGGTAGCGATATTTCAGTAGCAGGCGTCAGTACGGAGATGTTTATCCTCAGAAATTTTCCAACAAATACAGTGGTTTGCTTGGAAAGCGAAAGAAGTCACCAATGTATTAGTTGCTGTTAAGGGGCGATCGCCACTTCCCCTTGCGCCATTTCTTGACGCCGTGCCTGAATTTCCAAATACACCAGCAGCGCATTGATGTCGGCAGGATTCACGCCGCCGATGCGGGAGGCTTGACCTACCGTAAGCGGGCGCACTTTGCTGAGTCGTTCTCGCGCTTCTTTAGATAACGTGTCAATGGTGTGATAGTCCAGTGCTTCGGGCAGCTTGCGATTAGCGTTTTTGCTGACCTGCTCGATTTGCGCCTGCTGCCGATGGATGTAGCCGGAATATTTGATATCGATTTCCGCACCGGCTTTTTCTTCACGGGCGAGGTCGGCGCGACCCAAACCGTAGCTTTCCAGGTGGGAGTAGTGGAAGCCAGGACGCCGTAGCAAATCCGCCAAAGTTATGGAGCCTTTGATGCGCTGGTCAGTGTCGGCAGCAATACGCTGGCCTAGATCGTCGTGTTCTTTCACCCGTTCTTTTGCAAGGCGGGCCTTTTCGGCTTGGATATGGGCTTGCTTAGTTTGGAAAAGCTGCCAGCGGCGATCGCCAATCAGCCCCAGCTCGCGACCCAGCGGCGTCAACCGCTGATCGGCATTGTCGGACCGCAACAGCAGCCGATATTCCGATCGCGACGTTAGCATCCGGTAGGGTTCCCGTAGTTCCTTGGTGCAGAGATCGTCCAGCAGCGTGCCGATGTAACTGTCTTCGCGCGGCAGCACGATCAGGTCTTGGCCGCGCACCAGTCGGGTGGCGTTGATGCCCGCGACGATGCCCTGAGCGGCTGCTTCTTCGTAACCGGTCGTACCGTTGATTTGTCCTGCGCAAAACAGCCCTTCAATTCGCTTAGTCATCATCGTGGGATAGCACTGAGTCGCGGGCAGGTAGTCGTATTCCACCGCATAGGCTGGACGCAGCATGGCGCAGTGTTCTAGACCGGGCAGACTGCGGAGCATGGCAAGCTGCAGCTTTTCGGGCAGGCCCGTCGAGAAGCCCTGCACGTAGATTTCAGGAATATCGCGGCCTTCTGGTTCCAGAAAGATCTGGTGGCTGTCTTTGTCGGCAAAGCGGACGATTTTGTCCTCAATGCTGGGGCAATAGCGCGGCCCCTTAGCATCGACCCAGCCGCCGTAAACCGGGGACAGGTGCAGGTTGTCGCGAATAAGGCAGTGCGTTTCAGCCGTGGTGCGGGTTAGGTGACAGGGCATCTGCTCCCGCTCCACCCACACGTCGGGATCGAAGCTGAACCAGCGGACATCTTCGTCGCCGGGCTGCGGTTCCAGCACGTCGAAGTTGATAGAGCGGCGATCAACGCGAGCTGGAGTACCAGTTTTCAGTCGGTCAGTTTCAAAACCGAGCTGTTTCAGCGTTTCGGTCAGGCCTGTGGCGGCAAATTCTCCCGCGCGTCCAGCAGGCATCGATCGATCGCCGATCCAGATGATGCCGCCGAGAAACGTCCCCGTCGTCAGGATCACAGCACGACACTTGAAGGCGACGCCAAAGTAGGTCTCCACGCCGACGACCTCGTCATTGTCGCCAAGCACGAGATCCGTCACCATGCCCTCGCGAATGGTCAGGTTTTCCTGATTTTCGACGATGCCCTTCATCACGGCGGCATATTCACGCTTGTCAGTTTGCGCCCGCAGCGCCCACACCGCTGGCCCCCGCGAATTGTTGAGAACGCGCTTTTGCAGGTAGGTGCGATCGCTCATTTTGCCGATCTCGCCCCCCAACGCATCGACTTCATGGGCCAGCTGCGATTTCGCCGGACCGCCCACCGCTGGATTGCAGGGCTGCCAGGCAATCTTGTCCAAGTTCAGCGTGATCATTAAAGTCCGACAGCCCAGCCGTGCCGCCGCCAGCGCCGCCTCACAGCCGGAGTGACCGCCGCCGACGACGACCACATCAAATTCATCTAAAAACTCAACGGAACCGAGAGAAGCCATGAAATCGGTTGAAAAATGCGTGTGCTGGCGCAGGGGTGCAACCGCTGCAACCTAATTTTAGCGGTTCGTCTATCGATGCAGTGGGCAGGGATAAGCAGGATAGCGACAGTCATGCTCCGGTAGGAAAGCGCGTCGCCGACTGGAAGCCAGGTCACCACTAAAGCTACCCCAATATAGCTGTGGACTAGTAACAGCGGACTATTGCAGTATGAAGTTGATTGCACCGTTCACCAGCGAAGGAGCTTACCGCCATGGAAATCTTCTGGGCTAGACCAGACTCCAGGAGAAGAGGCCAACCAGTAGTAAGCTCATGACGCCGATGAGGTTCTCTAATTTTTCGACGGGGGCGGGCAGCTTGACCGTAAATCGCTTGAGCAGGCCATAGGTTAGCCAGCCGAGACCAATGGTGGCGATCGCCTTGACCAAGTTGCCCCAACTGTAAGCTTCCCAGTAGACGGCGTTACCGGCGATGAGTCCGCCAATTAGCAGGAATGCCGCCGGCCAAAGTCCGGCTGGAATTTTCTTTTCTGATGCCGAAATGTGGGGCAGGAAGATGATTTTGGCAAAAACAATCGCTGTTCCCACTGCGGCAACGTTCATGGCAACAGTTTGCCAAGGCAGCACACTTTTTAGCACTAGCGATTTGGCTCCGAATCCAGTAAGCAGCGGCAGCCCCGCTAGAGACAAGCCGGCGATCGCTAAAATTCCCCACGCCTGGTGGCTCATGGGTTTTTGTCGCAGTACATCAATATCGCGACTGGGCAAAGCGCTGGTGGAAAGGAACAGAGTCGCTTTTGCCAAACCGTGACCAAGGGCATAAACTCCCCCAATGGGAGGCACCGCCAAAACAAATCCCATTTGCGAAATTGTGCTCAGGGCAAACAGGCGCTTAATATCGCGTTCAAAGATGGCAAAAAACACCCCCAATAGAGCCGTGCCGATACCGAATACCCGCACCATCACGTCCACACTGTCCAAAAGTTCGGCGCACCGCAGCAGGGGGAAGATTCCTGCCTTGATCGCCACGCCCGACAGCATCGCTGACACGGGAATTTCTGACTCGGAATGGGTGAGGGGCAGCCATAATCCAGAAATAAAGACTCCACCCTTGGTTAATAGGCCAATCAAAATCAGCACAAGCGCATCGACTGGGGCCTGACTCAAACCGCTGAACCGAAAGGAAGAGGTTGCCTGATAAACCAGCATGGCACCCATGAGATAAAACAGCATGGCGGTGTTGCTGACGAATAAATATCGCAAAGCCACCCAGACCGTCCGCTCGGTGCGACCATAGGCAATGAGCAAAAAGACGGCAATGCTGGCGCACTCTAAGGCGACATAGACACTGATAAAGTCATTACAGACGAAAATTGAATTGAGGCAGCCGTGCAAGATACTGAGCTGCGTATAAAAGTAAGGACGGCGATCGCTTTGCCAACAGTAGGAAACAACGGCTGCCGTCACCAAGCCATTGGTCAAAATAAAAAATCCGCTTTGGGCGTCGAGCTGTAGACTGACGCTAAAGCTATCCAGCAAAGCCAAGCTGAAAGCATCTTGCTGGAAGATTAGTATGCTCCCAAATATGGTTGATGCTAGGGCAATTCCCAGAGCCAAAAATCGGTCAATTTTCGGCATGAGATAAATACAAAACCCTATGAACAAGGGCAAAATCAGCCAAATAGTTGAAATAGTAGTCATGGTCAGCAATGAAACAAACTGCTGCAGCCCTCACAACTACGGGGGCCAAGCGTTAGAGACCTTGATAAAAGTCATATCTAATTTTACATAGATTTTAACCAATGTATTTTTCTTTTTTAATTGTAATTAGTAAATATGTGAATCATGCCTGCAGATCATCGACTGACTTGATGCGTTAGTGGGTCTACCTGATTGCCAAACGAATTGATCAGCGGGACGGAGGTGAAGGGAGGCCGGTTCGGAGTGGGTAAACGCGGCGGATTCTTTTACTGAATTCAGCCAAGCAGCTACATTATTTCCCGTTAGATCACGAAAAATACTGAAATTCGTAATCCATAGGACACTCAGAAGGACAACAAACACGATAATTTAGCCAGCATGACATGGTGTGTGTTGAGGAGTTAAGGGTCAGTGGTATTAGGAGACAGTCTAAAAAATTCGTTTGCTGGTCGGATTGGTAACGCTCACGTGCTGTTTGGCCTGGGACTACTGTCCGGGATCGCTGCAACGATCGCAGTGGGAACCCTGCGCCCCATGCTGACGGCAATGTGGCGGCAACCACTGCCAACCAACGTTTCCACCACTGGCGGCGTCACAGCTGATGAGTCGCAGACAATCGCTAGGGCGACCACCACCGATGCCCCGGTCGATTTGGCCATCTATTTCACCGATGTTGAGGCGGTGCGATTGACTCGCAAACGCTTAGAAATGGAAGCGATCGCAGACGCTAACTTGAAGCGATCGAAAGAATTGGCGGTTCAGGCAATTGATGTCCGCGATGCGGGCCGCGAAGACGACGAAGAGACGCTTTCAGAGCTGCAACATCAGGAATTTCTTTGGACAGCGGCCCTGCAGCAGTTGGCGCAGATTCCCGAAGACTCCATGCTGGCAGAAGCCGCAGCGGAAAAACGCGAAGGCTACAGCGCCATTTTGGGGCCCGTTCAAGCAGATATTGATCAGCTAAAATCAGCTTTCTTGGCAGATATTGCCGAAGCCACGGGACGACCTCGGGCGATTCGCATCACCATCTGCCATCTTTCGGGACGCTGCCTGGACTACAGAGGCGATCAGCCTCCAGCGAGTCCGGCCAGTCTGATTAAGTTGCCGGTAGCCGTTGTTTTAATGAAAAAGGCGACGGATGAGAGTCTCGATATCGGCGAAGATATGTACATCGACTCCCACAACTGGACGGAGAATGCCAACGGGGCCAAGATTTTTATCAAGCATGAATATCCCATCCGGGAAGTGATGGTGCGGATGATTAAAGAGAGCAACAACATTGCCACTAATCAACTGCTGGATTATCTGGGCTGGGAATATATGGACGATACCCTGCAGGAAATGGGGTACGAGAAAACCAAAATTCGGACTAAGTTGATTGGCGATCGCACGGCACCCACCCGCAACCGAGCTGTCGGCATTAACGTCATGACCTCCAATGAAGTCACTGAAATGATGCGGCAGGTCTATACCTTTGAAAGCCCAGGTGCGGATGAAATCTTAGATGCCTTGGTAGGGCAGTATGATTGGGAGTTCGGCTACACTGCCGTCAGTAAGCTGCGCAATAAGCGGGTGGCTTGGATTGGCGAAAAAACAGGCCAGAACTCTAAAGTGATTGGCAGCTCAACCGCTGTGAAGATTGACGATGAACGCTATGTTCTGACGGTTACCATTGATCACAGCGCCAACCAACGGATGCTGCGTCAAGTCATTGGCGATGTGATTCAACATGTTTTAGATGACGGCCATCTAGTGTCAGTAACCCGCTAAAACTTGAGCAAGGTTCAGCAGCGCCGAGATCTCCCATTTTTCTCTGACAGAAGCTTGAGGAAACCTAAAAATGTTAAGAATTGTTATGAAGATTTTCTAGATGTCTGTTATGGTTAACATGAACAAAAGATTTGTGAAGGAAATTTAATATGCGCTATACAGTTGAAGATGGCGGTCGGTTAAATAATTTCGCCGTTGAACCGAAGATGTATCAGGCTGAGCCACCAACCGCTAATCAAAAGCGCAATTACATTATTTTAGGTGCGCTGGCTACGGGTTTACTTGTGGGTGTTTGCTCCATTGCCTTCGTGGTTTCCTGAGCAGTGCTTTAGCCAGAAAGATTGAGATATTCGGAGCCGTTCTGCTGCTAGTAGCGGAGCGGTTTTGTTTATGCAATATATGATGTCGACCCCTGGTAGGCGATTCTTTTCTCAGCGGCTAAATTAGTGAAATGCTCGACTTTAGTGTCCATTTATCCAGCGATCGCCGATGGAAACGTCTGCAAAAAGTCTGTTTGAACAGTTCTTGGCCCCCCTCTTTGGTCAGTTGATTGATAGAGAAGCGCTGCTGCAGTTGCGCAACCGCATTGATTGGGAAGCAGAGATGGCAGCGATCACCAATCCCCACTTGGTGTACCCGGACTATTACCTGAACAGTGACTTTCACGGGGTTGAAAACGGCTATCTCAGCATTGACGCTGCGATTACCTACGATCCCATTACTCAGTATGTGCTGCCACCCGGGGAAACCTGGGTGCGAGAAAGTCTGGTAAACGCGATTCAGGGAAGTCCTCGCCGTATCCTTGATTTGGGCTGTGGCACCGGCACCACTACGCTAATGCTGAAACAGCGATTTCCGCAGGCAGAGATAATGGGAATTGATCTCTCGCCTCAAATGCTGGTGATGGCGACCCATAAGGCCCGTGAAGCTCAGCTGGAGATTGACTTTTGCCACGGCGATGCGATCGCCACCGGACTAGAAGAACGCTCTTTTGATGTCGTGTGTGCGACGCTGCTGCTGCATGAAACGCCGCCTGCCGTTTCGAAGGCAATTTTGCGCGAGAGCTTTCGACTGCTGACGCCCAACGGTCAGGTTTGGCTGCTTGATGGCAACCAGCAAACCCTACGCGCGGTGGACTGGCTCAACACTATCTTTGAAGAACCGTTTATCCGCGATTATGGTCAGGGCAATCTGGATGCCTGGTTGGGCTACGCGGGATTTGAGGCCGTTCGCACGGAGACTATTTTTTGGCTGCACCAGCTCAGCCACGCTCGGAAGCCCGTGGCTGCCACTGTGGCAACTCCGCATGCGGCAGACGTTCTGGAGCCCGACTATGTTGACTTCGCGCCCATTCCTGCGGTCTAGGGAACCAAACTTCAAGGCTGGCAAAACCCTCGGTTTCGCTATGTCACCGTGTTTGGACATCATCCCAATTCAAACGTAGTGACCCCAAAGATGCGGTCGGTCGGTAGTTTGGGCGCTGTGGGCAGATACATTCGCGCCGTTTCAAACATGCTGTTGAGGTCATATTTCTGGGCCAGGGCGACGGCAGCCGCGTTGACTTCCGGCACATCCAGGTAGAAAGGTTGACTTACGGGAACTTGAGCCCGCAGCGCCAAAAAAAGAACTTCAGCCTGGGCCGGCGTGTCTGCAAACAGGGGGCCAATTTTGTAACCCTGGCGGCAAGGCCGCAGGATGCCGTATCCGGCCAGCGATCGCCCATCTTTAATCAGTCCCACCCCATGACTCTCGGGTTGCGTCAGCCAGCCGCGCAAAAAAGCCGTGCGATCATCGGGAAAAAAGGGGCGATCGTACTCGATGATCTGGGCAACCGGTAGGGACGATAGCGGTACAATGCCGTCCCTAACGGCCACTGATGGCGGCGCCGCATCTTCACTGTAACCTTCATAGCGAACGTTGCGATAGGCCAATTGAAAGCCTGACTTTAAATAATTGCTCTGCTGATCGACTACGCCATCAAGTCCTACGGTGCGGCCCTGTAGAGAAGCCAGTCCCGCCTGCCAAATTTGCCAGCCATAGCCCTGCCCTCGAAACTCAGGCCGCACAATGTAAAACCCTAAAAAGCTAAAAGTAGCGCCATATTTCACCACGGAGATGGCCGCGACGGGCTTTCCCTCCAGCCAACCCATCAGAAAGCCGTCAGGATCCGCCGCATAGAAGCAGACGGTATCATGCCGGCCAGGATTCCAGCCTTCAGCGGCAGCCCACCCAACGGCGACATCCAAATCTGCTCGGGTCATCGATCGAATGATGTAGTTTGACATACGCTTTTGACGAGCTCTTGGCTATTGATTGCAAATTATTGGAGGACAACCGATGTCTGACACTTATCCTCGCGACCTGATCGGCTACGGTCAAACGCCGCCGCCGCCACACTGGCCCAATGAAGCGCGGCTGGCTCTTCAGTTTGTCATTAACTATGAAGAAGGGGGCGAAAACTGTATTTTGCATGGCGATCCGGCGTCGGAAGCCTTTTTGTCAGAAATTATTGGCGCGCAGCCGCTCATGGGCGTGCGCCATCTCAACATGGAGTCGATGTATGAATATGGCAGTCGGGCCGGATTTTGGCGGCTGCATCGCCTATTTACCCAGCGTCAGTTGCCGGTGACGGTATACGCTGTGGCGATGGCGCTGGAGCGTAATCCTGATGCGGGCAAGGCAATGGTGGCGGCGAATTGGGAAGTGGCCAGCCACGGCTACCGCTGGATTGATTATCAGTATGTGGGGGCAGACACCGAGCGAGAGCACATTCGCCAGGCAGTTGAGATTCATACGCGGGTAATTGGCAGTCGACCGCTGGGCTTCTATCAGGGGCGCATGAGTCCCAATACTCGTCAGTTAGTGATTGAAGAAGGGGGGTTTCTCTACGATGCCGACAGCTATGCCGATGATTTGCCCTACTGGGTTAAGGCCGGCGATCGCTCTCACTTAGTCATTCCCTACACGCTCGACAACAACGACATGCGGTTCGCCACTGCCCAGGGATTCAACTCAGGCGACCAATTTTTTACTTATTTGAAAGATGCTTTTGACCTGCTGTACGCCGAAGGTGAAACGGCTTCCAAAATGATGAGCGTGGGCCTGCACTGCCGCCTATCGGGACGTCCAGGCCGCGCCGCTGCTCTAGCCCGATTTCTAGACTATGTGCAGAGCCACGATCGCGTGTGGATTTGCCGCCGGGTTGACATTGCTCGCCACTGGTACGAGCATCACGCTGCTGCATAATCATGCCGCTGCATAATGTCGCTAGCTACAGCGCAACATTTAAGGACAGTACAGAGTATTCCGCGTGTCGCGTCCCGTGACGGGATTGGTGCCCCGAGCCACCTGACAAAGGCGATTGTTGGTTTTGGGATCGAGCAGCACGTCGGTAAAATCAGCGCCGTCGATGACTGCCCCGCTAAAGTCAGTGTCGAAGGCATATGACCCTTCCAAGATGGCGTTGGTCAAATTTGTGCGGATAAATCGGGCGCCGTCCAGAGTGGCGCCAGTCATGTTGACGTCCGTCATGTCAGCTTGACTCAGCGTCGTGTCGAATAGGCGAGCCCCTCGCAGATCAGCTCCATGAAGGTCAGCATTGGCTAGATCTGCCCGCGTAAAGTCATCACCCCGCAGGTCGCGATTGGAAAAGTCAGACATGCGCAGGTTTTGGCGATCGTAACTGTCGGCATAAGCTGGGCTCAGTCCCACAATAACCACCGCCAGAATCGCACAGAAACTCAACACAGTGCGATAGGCGATCGCTTTCACAGACAGCGTTTTCATGATGCCAATGGTCAACTCTTGACTTAATATCTGTGATCCTACTAGCTGAAGGCGCTGGAGGGAAGGGTTGGAGAGGTGATGGAGTCACCAAAAGCAAGGCAGGATATGGTTTTTAAGACCATGGGTTAGGTGCGCCAGCGCTCCGCAAAAACACTGTTTTTCCAGTAAAGAGCTAGTTGTCAATTTTTGTTTACAAATGTTAATATTCAGTAGTGCACAGAATTGCTGAATTATTTAACCAGCTTTTGAGGACTTCTTGGTTTCAATCCACTTTCTGCCTAGGTGAATCAGCAATCTGCAATCGATAGGAGGTATTAGCACCATGACAACGCATCAGTTACTTTTCAAGGCATCTGGCCAGTCGCAAAGTGCTAGCGGTTTCGATATGCTCTTTTTCTTGCTGGGCAGCCGCAATGGCTCTGACGACACCCAAGAGCAATCATCTTCTTCCATATTACTACTCAAGAATCCTATGTTAGGCCTGGGATTGAGTATCATTGGCTTCACCTTAGCGGGTGCTTGGACTTGTTTGCATGCAATGGCATAGGTGAAATAACTGCGCCATCATTGCATCAGGCGCCAGACTCAATGATAGATGTGACAGCAGCTTTCATTGTTGCAAGTGCAGCTCAGAGAATGTATGGCGAAGTGCTTCTGGGTAAGCGACCCTGCATCACGAGAGCTTGATAGACGGCGACACTGGCATCAGCCCGAGTGGCTACGCGATTAGGGTAGAGTCGATTGCTTCCAGGGGTAGCAGTAATAAAATTCTGGGACAGGGCGATCTCCGTCTGTTGAGTTCCATAAAGCGGAATGTCTGGTCGATCTTGAAATCGTTCCAATTGTTTCAAGGATTCTCCATCGCTAGCAGCATCGCGATCAAAAAGTCCGTTAACCAGCGACACCCACACTTGCACTCTTAACAGCGGGTGATTGGGTTCAAAAGTTTGATCGGGAAAACCCGTCATAAAGTTGCCTCGGTAAGCTAATTGGATCGTGCTAGCTGCCCAAAAGTCAGATGGCACATCAGCGAAGGCCGCAGATGGACGGACGGGCTGCGGAGAAAACGCTTTTGCTATTAGGGTGGCAAACTGGGCTCGATTAATGGCCGCGTCTGGTGCAAAGCGACCGTCTTTCAGACCCGTAATTAGATTAATAGTCGTTAATCCCTGGATAAAATCAGCGGCCCAATGCTGCTCCAAGTCGCTGAACATTGGCTGCGTGGTGTCTGGGCGTACGATGTATGGAGAGTTAATACGGCGGCTGCGACCAGTTGCGACTCGCCCTTGATAAATCAGCGCCGATAGTTCGCCGCGCATCATAGGTTCCATCGGTCGTAGCAGTAGGGGTTCTGGATAGTTGACTACAAGCTGTTGTCGAGTGGCGGTTGCTAAAGCGTCAACTGCGTAGCTAGGCACCTGAGCACGATCGCGATAAATACCCATGTCATCAGAGCGACCGCCCGTCAAGCTCAATCCATTGACGACGGCGACTATTGCTTGAATGCGGGAAATCGATTCATTTGACCGCATAGTGTCGTCGGGATAGCCGCTTAGGAATCCCGCTGCGTAGGCTTGATTAAGGGCATCGTAAGCCCAAAAGCTGGGAGCTAGGTCAACAAACTGTTTAGGCGATCGCTGCAATTGTCGATTGGGGAAGCTAGCGCGCACAAACGCGGCAAATTCAGCGCGGCTCAGGACTTGTTCGGGCCGGAAAGTGCCATCAGGAAACCCGGCAATTACCCCTGCCTGCACTAGACCATCTACAAACGCTCCGGCCCAGTGATTGGTCATATCGACAAATCGGGTTGACCCCACGGCGGTCGTAGGCGGTGGCGGGGCGGGCGATGGTTTCACCTCTGGTTCTTGTTCAGGGAAGTCAACAGGCTGATTGAGCAGCCTGGCGGGTACTGCACTGGGGTCAGGTAGCTCACTCGCAATCAATTCGATGGGGCCGCGCAGTCGCGGCGGCAGTAAATCATTGCCGCAGGAAATCAGCGATCGCCTCGATTCATTAAAAATATCCAGCTGGCCGTTTTGCCGCACCACGTTCTTGCCCTCATCCTGAGCCTGGCCAAAATCAGCCGTGCCCAACCGAATCAGGTGTAAACCGTAGGTGCGATTATTGTTGATGCGACTGCTGCGCAGCACGGGATCAGCCGTGTCAGCAATTTTGATACCGGTGCCACAGCGTTCGAAACTGCTAGCCAATACCAAGGGCGCCGCCGCATCCTGCAGCAGCAGTCCAATGCCATTGTTAAGGGAAAATACTCGCTCCAGTTGGCCCTTACTTTGAGTAATAAAAACTAGGCCAGCTACGCCACAGCTCTCAAACAGACAGTCTTGTATTAGCGGCAGCGCCTGCTCTAACGCGATCGCGCCATGTTGGCCGCACTGCCGCACCGTCACTTTTTGCAGGCGAGGGCGACCGGTGGCCATCCAAATACCGATGCCCTGAGACTGTGGGTTGCTAATATTGACCGTTTGCAGGGCAGCCTCGCCCAGCAGTTGGCAGGCCACTGAACGGACGCCCAAAAGGGGATGCTGCACCGTCCCGCCGCCTTGAATCGTGACGGCTGGGCGATCGCCAGCCACCGTTCCCTGCACGACACAGTTGGCTGGAATGATCAGCGGAAATTGTTCGCCGCCGCTTTCGGTATATTGTCCTGCCGCCAGACGAATCAGCGTTTCTCCTCGACTCAATCGCAAGGCAGCGGTGAGGGTTGGCAGGGCTCGGGCCGGCGATCGTCCATCGTAATCATTTCGTCCCTGTTGAGAATCAACGTAGAGCACCAATTGCGGCATGAAATCGTACTTGAGTAAATGGGTCGCTCGCCTATACAGATTGTCCTACTCGCCGAACGACAGTCCTTAGCAGACCAGCGACCGCGAATGCTGACAAATTCTACTTCAGGCTCGTCAGCAATGAAAAAATTAGTGGATGACTCACAACAGTTTCAGCGATTTGACTTATAAGCGTTACACTGCAAACGACGGGCAGACTCTTGTTTGAGGAAACAGCGGTGGTACAGCTAGTGATTGGCGCAAACGTCGCGATCGCGACGCTGGGATTTTTCGTGGCCTGGCGACTCTGGCAACTTAGGGCTACCCTCACCTCAGCTACCGTTGCCCTGGACAGCTTAGAGCGACAGACACGGCTAGCGTTAGCTCCAGAAAATACGCCAACCCAACTGCAGCAAGGACGTGAAGCAATTTTGCTAACGCGGACCCGTTATCGTCAGATGCAAGAGCAACTGCAGCAGTTGCAGAAAATTTTTACCGCCGCTGTCACCGCCATGCGATTGGTGCAGACAGTCGCTAACGCTCAATCGCGCCGGTCGCAAAAACGGTGATTAATGGCGATTAATATAGAGGGCATCGCGAAAGTTTTTGATTGGTGGTCAGGCACGTAGCGATTAGATCAGGAGATAATACCCATGAGCGAAAATAAATCTGGCGCTTTTTTGGGCGGCGTCATCATTGGTACCGCTATTGGTGCGGTTACTGGATTGTTGGTAGCTCCTCGCACGGGCAAAGAAACCCGGCAGTTTCTGCGCAAATCAGCGGATGCGTTGCCGGAAATGGTCGAAGATTTGGCGACTTCGCTACAGCTACAGACTGGTCGCTTATCAGAATCTTCCCTGAAGCGTTGGGAAGCCACTCTGATCCGACTGCGAGAAGCGATCGCGGCTGGCCAAGAAGCCTCTGAACGAGAATATGCTGACCTCGTCAGTCAAGATAATGCTGCCACCAACGACTGACTTAGGTGTTGACTAATCCACTTTTCTGGCTTGTACTTTCCTTTCTGCTGGTGTCAGTGAGTTTGACAGCAGTGCTCGTGGTGCTGGTGCCCGTTGTGGTGGAACTTAGTCGCGCTGCCCGCAGCTTCGAGCGGCTGTGCGACACAATTAATCGCGATTTGCCGCCAACCCTGGAATCGCTGCGCCAAACGACTGAAGAAATCACCCAGTTGACGGATGATGTTCATGTCGGGGTACAAAACGCTGGGCAAGCTGTTCAGCAGGCCAATCAAGGCTTACACTCTGTGCAAGGACAGGCCAAACGGGCGCAAGCCGGCACGCGCAGTCTCATCGTCGGTATGAAAGCAGCTTGGATCGCGCTCACCGCATCAGAGTCGTCCCGCGATCGCCACCAACCACCTGCCTCCACCGCTCCGCTGCGTCCAGTCCCGTTATCTCAGCCGCCAACTACAGCACCGCCGCCGCCCATCCATCAAGATAATGTCGCCGCTGCCAAGCCAATTGCCGTTGATTCTGACGGCTTCGTAGATTCACCAAATGAGCCGCTGCCAGCGTCCTCAGCTACTCATCAGTCGGACTTGTCGGCACCATCGACCATCCCACCAGCCACCGATGCTTGATTGGCAGCTAAGCCCTCCACTCAATCTATGTTGAACAGTCGTTAGTTTTTCCTGAGAATTGAGTCGGCTAATCTCTTAGAATAAGTAAATAACTGTAAACAAATGAGAACTTGCAATAAAGAGGTTCTCGCATGGTTAATTAAATTGCGTGGGAAAAGTATGGGTATTTTGATAGCTTCTCGGCTGCAGCGGCGATCGCTGCAGTTGTTCTTAGCACTTTGGGTGGGAGTAATCAGCTGGACTTTGGCTACACCGCCAGCAGCAGCCTACGACAACCCTGATCTGCTGCCGGATGAGCCTACGTTTATCATTGACCTAGCGAATTCTCTCAGCAATGCCGAAGAAGATCGTCTTAACGAGCATCTGCAAAGCTTTGAAGATGAGAGCGGCTGGAAAATGCGGGTGCTAACTCAATACGATCAAACCCCGGGGCGCGCTGTTAAGGAATATTGGGGCCTAGACGACCGTAGCGTTTTGCTGATTGCCGACCCGCGCGGCGGTAATTTGCTGAACTTTAGCGTTGGCGATGCTTTTTTCGACCTATTGCCGCGCACCTTTTGGATTGAACTGCAAACTCGCTATGGCAATCAGTTCTTTGTTCGCGACAATGGCGAAAATCGCTCCATCATTGAAGCCTTGGGCGCGATTGAAACCTGCCTACGGAGAGATGGCTGTGCGGTGGTTCCCGGACTCCCTCAAGAACAGTGGATTTTGACCCTGATTAGTTCAATTGTTGGCGGTGTCATTAGCGGGTTTGCAGCCCATCCCCGCAAACCTGGTCAGGTCATTGCCTGGCAGTGGATACTAATTTTTTCACCGCTGTGGGGCATTTTGTTCTTTGCCTTTGGCGTGGGGCCGGTAGTCACCCGCACCAGCGACTGGATTCCGCTAACGCGCAACATTGCCGGCTTTGCCATCGGCTTTTTGGTGGCATTTCTGAGTTCCGGCCTTGGCGATTCCGATTCCTCCCCCTCTGAGACTTGAGCCGGTCGGCGCTGACAAAGTCGCTCTTGCCTGACGTAATCTAAACATATTGGCCGCGTTTCACCTGCAGTGATGACGCGGCTGACTTATCTAAGCTCATCGGTCGCGATCGCTATGGCTGCTTCTCCCAAAATCAAAGCGAGTTTGCCGCCGGGATTAATTGTCCAAGCAGGCAAAACTATCTGGCAAACCTTGTGGCAAGTGATGATGTCGCGGCTTGCTCCTAGCGATGAAGGCGGAGCCTACACCCGTCCCACCAGCGAATTTCGCGCCACGGTCGACTCCACCGGTTCCTATCAGCCTGCCGCCAAGCGCTACCGACTGATTGTCGGCATGGGCTGCCCTTGGGCCCACCGTACGCTGATGGTTCGAGCGCTGAAGGGACTGGAAAAAGCCATTCCCCTATGGCGAGTGTCGCCGTCGCCCAATGAGGGGATCTGGCTGTTTGATAATCCCGGCTTGCCGTGGCGATCGCTACCCGCCCTTTATCAAACAGCCCAGCCCGGCTATGGCGGTCGCAGCACCGTTCCCGTCCTGTGGGACACCCAAACTCGCACCATCGTCAATAACGAAAGTGCTGACCTGATTCAAATCCTTAATGCTGCTTTCAACTCTTTTGCCGACCGGCCCCAGTGGGATCTGTATCCATCAGACCAGCAAGCCACCATCGACCACTGGAGCGATCGCATCTATCATGCCGTTAACAATGGAGTTTACCGCTGCGGCTTTGCCCGCACTCAAGCGGCTTATGAAGCGGCCTGTACCCGGCTATTCGAGACCTTGGATGACATCGATCAGCAGTTGTCTACCCAGCGCTATTTGGCGGGCGATCGCCTGACTCTGGCTGATGTGCGGCTGTTTACCACGCTGTTTCGCTTTGATGCGGTTTACTACGGATTGTTTAAGTGTGATCGTCAGCGGCTGCGCGACTATCCACACCTCTGGCCCTATGCCCGCGACCTTTATCAACAGCCCGGCGTCGCCGCCACCTGCGACCTTGATAGCGTTCGCCGCGACTACTACGGCAATTTGTTTCCGCTCAATCCTGGCAGCATTATTCCTCTCGGTCCCAATCCCCAGGTCTGGTCACAACCGGCCCAGCGCGGCTAGACATTTCAACCGAAGCTACTGATAGCAGCGGTCGGGGATCTGTACTTGAATAACCCATCTGAAGCACGAAGTAGCTGTAAAGGTTTGGCAGTGCCAAACTCCAATGACTGGCTGAGCTATTTCCAAGCAGTTCCCTTACAGCAGAGGTAACCTTCTTATACCGGTTCTTCACACTCTAGCTGCACATTCTGCTTCTCAGCCCCCTTGCTCCCAAAGCTTTTCATACCGAGCTGTAGCGCTATCTCGGAGAAATAGTATTACCAACCAACTTCACCTGCGTTTTTACCCTCAGCCGGGGAAGATCAAAAATCATCCATGGCCATGAGTATCGGCCTTATACTGTTAATGAACTTTACTGTTCGCAATGAAACTGCGTATTTTTAACTGATTCAGCTATGACTGCTCAACTCACAGCTCCTGAAAATCTCACAAAGCAGACCTGGACATGGCAAGGCCATCGCATTTGTCATGTCGTTCATGGCAGCGGTCAGCCGCTAGTGTTAGTGCATGGTTTTGGCGCCTCAATTGGTCACTGGCGTAAAAATATTCCGGCTTTGGCTGCCGCTGGCTATGAAGTGCACGTCATCGACCTGCTGGGATTTGGTGAGTCTGATAAGGCCAAACTGGACTACACCATCGAGATTTGGGAGTCACTGCTGCAGGATTATTGGCGATCGCACATTGGTCGTCCAGCCGTGTTTGTCGGCAACTCCATTGGCGGACTATTGACGCTGATGCTGTTGGCCCGCGCGCCTGAAATGGCCCGAGCCGGGGTGCTGCTCAACTGCGCTGGCGGGCTCAATCACCGCCCCGAAGAGCTAAATCTGCCGCTGCGAGTGGTGATGGGAACTTTCAGTAAAGTCGTCAACTCTAATCTGATCGGGCCGCTGGTGTTTAACGAAGTCCGCCGTAAGTTTCGCATTCGCGGTTCACTGCGACAGGTCTATCGCAATCGTCAGGCCATCACCGATGACTTAGTGGAACTGCTCTATCGGCCCTCCTGCGATCCGGGTGCCCAGCAGGTATTTGCCTCCATTCTGGCGGCGCCGCCCGGACCCAAGCCCACTGATCTGCTGCCCGACATTCAGCAACCGCTACTGGTGCTCTGGGGAGAAGACGACCCTTGGACGCCGATTCAGGGTGCCGCTATTTATCAGGAACTGAGCGCAGCCAGTGCGATCGCGCCACCCGTTACCTTTCATGGGATTCCCGATACCGGCCACTGTCCCCATGATGAGCGACCCGAAGTGGTGAATCCGCTAATCATTGACTGGCTGCAAACGCTTTAAGGGCAAACTACCGTCAGGTCGTCACCACTCTAATAAGTGAGTTTTGCCGGCTTGACTGTGATCGCTATTCAGGTTTTCGACGTCGGTCAGCTTCCTTAAACCGGAATTAAACTCATAGAAGACTTTTGTTAATCTGTGGCATGGAGACTTTCGCTATTCTGAGCTTCAGAGAAAGTTAGTTTCTCCCCGGTTAATTCTGGTGTTTAAGTTCCGGCTTCTGCCTGTTTTTCCCAACTGTCCTTCGCCTGCAATCGAGCCGTATTTATGACGACTGTATTTGATTTTTTGGCAAAAGGTGGCCCCGTCATGGTGCCGATTTTAGGCTGTTCAGTTTTGACCATCGCCACAGCCTTAGAACGCACCTGGTTTTGGACTCGGCTGCTCCAGCGCGAAGGACAATTAGTTAATCAGGTATTGGATGCTGCCCGCCGCGATTTAGATGAAGCTGCTGCGATCGCGGCCCAGGCTAACGATATGCCCGTCGGGCGCTTTCTGCTGGCTGCCCTGCGGCTTAAAAATCCCTCTCCCGAAACCTTTCGCCTGGCCTTAGAAAACGCTGGTGACAAAGAGTTTGTGCAAATGCGGCGCGGCGACAAAGTTTTAGAAACGATTGTGGCTGTAGCACCGCTGCTGGGCCTGCTGGGAACCGTAACCGGCTTGATTGCCACCTTTAACAACCTCAATATCGGTAGTGGTGGCGGTGCTGATACCGCCGCCGCTGCTGCTGGTATTGGAGAAGCATTGATTACCACCGCCGCCGGCATGGTGGTGGCGATTATGGCCCTATTGATATTTCGGGTGATGGTGACCTTTCAAGCGCAGCAGATGGACTATTTTTCCGAATCGGGCAATGAGCTAGAGCTGATTTATCGCCAATACTGGTATGAACCAGCCCTCTCGGCTTTAGACAATCGACCTGAACCCTCTAAGGCCGAATCCTTTGTCGGCGATCGTTACTGAGCTGAATCAAGCCTTCTTTTGCCATGCGATTTCGCGAGACTAACAATACGGCTCCGCCCCAAGTTGATTTGATTCCCATGCTGACCGTCATGATGGGAGTCCTCGCTTTTTTCGTCGTGGTCACCCTAACCTTGGGCAGCGAAGAACAAATCGATATGAGGCTGCCCGCCGCTCAACCAGAAGATCAGCCGCCAGCGCCAGTTACGACTCCACCTTTCATCATTGAAATGGATGCCAGCGGCGGTTTCCGGCTCAACAATGAGCCCATCGATAAAGAATCGCTCAAAGCTCAAATGGAAGCTTATTTAGCTCAATCAAGCGACAATATCGTCTATTTGCTGCCGAATCGCGAACTGCCTTACCAGCAAGTCATTCAATTTCTAGGTGAAATGCGGGAAATTGGCGGCGATCGCGTTTCGCTGGCGATCGAAGAATAGAGAAGCTAAAAATTTAGCGCTGCCAGAACGCCGCTGCGATGCCAAAGGCCAGCAAAACCAGACCCGACAGACGGTTAAGCCAGCGCCTGACAGCGGCGGTGAAGCGGGTGCGCAGCAGACTAACGATGCTGCTCAAGAAAAGCCACCATAACGCGGACCCCGTAAATACGCCCAGGACAAGGGCCCCTGACGCCGCAAAACTTTGTCCCGCTTCGACTACGCCAAGTCCGGCAAAAAACGCAGCAAAAGAAAAGATGGTGGCGGGATTAGTCACTGTCAAAGCCAAAGTCGAGCCGTATGCTGACAGCAGCGATCGCGGCAAATCCCTGGTATGGCTATCAGTTTTTGTATCCGCAGATGCGATTATCGGCTCCCCTGCTGCCAACTCCTCAACTGGTTTCGATAAAAAAGTCGTGATGCCCAAGTAGCAAAGAAAAAGTCCACCCACAATTCGCAGCCACAGCGATTGGTCGGTCAAAAAATCGGCGATCGCGGTCAAGCCAAATCCCGCAATGCAGCCATAGAGACCATCGGCAGTGGCAGCTCCCAGTCCCGACACCAGCCCGATCCACTGCCCTCCTACCAAAGTGCGTCGAATGCAGAGAATGCCAATCGGGCCGACCGGAGCAGCAATTGAGAAACCGAAAACAACGCCGGTAATAAAGTTAGAGGCCATAGGGGCTTTGCGTGTGAGTAAAGTACCTGATTGGTAGCAGGGTGGCAGGGTAGTTGGGTGGCAAGGTAAGAGAGCGTGATGGGGAGGTGATTAATTTGCACATCTCTAAATTGGCTGGTGGGGGAATTCTCCCTCAGCCGCCGTCAGTCGCCGTCAGCGGGGGCACAATGGTTTCCTTGACGGTCGAAAGCACAATCGTCGTGCGAGTTTGGACTACCCCAGGAATTTCTTTGAGCTGAGCAGTAATCAGCTGTTCGAGACCGCGAGTGCCACGGGTGCGGACTTTGAGCAAATAATCGCCTTCACCGGTTACGTGATGACATTCCTGAATCGTGGGCGTGGTGTGAACAACTGCTAGGAAATTATCGCGATCGCGGGGATGCTCCAGGGTCACGGCGATAAATGCTGTCAGGTCATAACCCAATTGAGCTGCGTCAATCTGCGTGACGTATCCCTGAATCACACCGATTTCTTCGAGCTTACGGACGCGATCGGCAGCGGCGGGGGCTGACAACCCGAGCTGCGCTGCCAACTCGGCCCAAGTCATCCGGGCTTGTCGCCCCAAATGACTAAGCACCTTTAAATCCAAAGCGTCATCTACTATTTTCATTGCTTGATAAAGCAGAATTAATATTTCATTTAAGATTATAATCTTTTAAGCAAGCTTTTTGGCATAAACAAAGAAATTATTCTGTCTCATTCTTCGACTCAAAAGCTTTTATACGCTTCAGCCTTTGAAAACAAAGTAAAGTCTGCGCGGCTTGAGATATGACGCTGCTCTCTGCTCAACCCGCTGTGTTAGCGAGAGATTTTCTCGAAACGTTAAGATGACAAGGGAATCAAGCGGAAATTGCGATCGCTTACCCCACAATAGATTCCGATACTTTTACGATTCACAAACTGCTGTTGCTGCGAGGCTCAGCGTATTCAGACTTTTTTTGATTGTCCATGCCCTATTACTGGTTCAAAGCATTTCACATCATCGGTGTCGTCGTCTGGTTTGCCGGACTGTTTTATCTCGTGCGCCTATTCATCTATCACGTTGAAGCAGAAGCCGAGCCCGAGCCTGCCGCCACCATCCTCAAAAATCAATATGAAATTATGGAAAAGCGGCTCTATCGCATCATCACGACGCCGGGAATGATTGTGACAGTGGCGATGGCGATCGGTCTGCTGTGGACGAATCCAGACTGGCTGAAGCAAGGCTGGATGCATGCCAAGCTGGGCTTTGTGGCGCTGCTGCTGTTTTACCACCATTTTTGTGGACGGCTGATGAAGCGGCTCTGGCGCGGCGAATGCACCTGGAGCAGTCAGCAGTTGCGAGCCCTGAATGAGGCCCCCACACTGCTGCTGGTCGTCATTGTGATGTTAGTGATTTTCAAAAACAGTTTGCCCACCGATGCCACCACCTGGTTAATTGCTGGACTGGTGCTCTTGATGGCGGTAACTATTCAGCTATATGCCCGTAAGCGCCGCTTAGACAAAGAGCGGGAGCTAACAATGGCGGCCACTGCCGAACCGCTGCCGTCAGACTCTGATTCAAGCCTAGAGCAAGCTCCTGAGCAAACCCCCGAGCCGGTGCAAGGCTGATCGCTTGCTATGGCTGGCTCAATTCATCGTTCCGTTTTAGAAAAACTGCTGTACCCTTTAGCCGGTAAGGCTATCTGAATCTGGTTCAGCGATTGCTGCTGGGTTGGGTGGTTCAGTGAAGGGGACGGACATGAAAGGGCTGAAAACGAGACGATTGATTGGAGGAATGGCAATCGGGTTATGCGGCGTGGGCCTGGGAGCGATCGCCGCAGTGGCCAACCGAGGGCCGGCGATCGCCGCGGCGCCCCATCCACCCAACAGTCCCACCGTCTCATCATCGCTCATCAGCCAGACCTCCCGAGTCGATTACCGCATTCCCGCCCTGCAAAAAGACTTCACCGGCAGCCTATGGCTGGGCACTTGGCGCGGACAGTTGGCCCGCATCAACCCCGAAACCGGCGTGCTGCAGGCGCGCATTACCGTTCCCGATGGCACCATTGGAGCGCTAGCTCAAGATCGCGTCGGGCGGATCTGGGCCGGCACCTACAACGGCGTTGTACGAGTTGATCCGCGCACAAATCAGGTGACGGCGACCAATTTTGCTCTGCCTTCAACCCGAGTCTTGTCTTTGCAAATTGATACGCGAGGCTTTTTGTGGGTCGGCACCGACCAAGGGTTGGCCATGGTGAGTCCTGACCAGGGACTGCTGATGACGACCCTGAAGTTCCTCTCTGGCGTCAGCGCCAACGTCATGGAGTTGGATGAGGCCGGTCATCTTTGGGTGGGCACACTCGATGGTTTAACTCAAGTCAACACAGCCAGCGGTGCGGAAATGCTGGTTGTGCGGAATATTCCTGGTGATGTGGTGCAAGCCCTGGCCCGCGATGCCCAAGGCAATCTCTGGGTGGGCACGCCTGCCGGTTTATTCGTGGTCACTCCGGAAGATGGGGCACTGGTGCGCCAGGTGGGTTCGATGTTTGGTCGTAATGTTCTGTCTTTAGCGTTCGACCCAAACCAAGCGCTCTGGATCGGCACTGAAGCCGGGCTTTTTACGTTAAACCCCTACAACGGCGAGATTTTTGGCGAAATTCTGGGACTGCCAGGCCGGCAAGCTTTGGCCATTTCCCCCGACACGGGAAACAAAGTGTGGGTAGGCACCCGTGAGGGACTGGGCTGGGTCAGCACCACGACTGGTCGAGGTGTGCCCCATGCTGGTTTTACAAACCCCGGCTCTTTGTAAAGTCGTCGCTATTTTAGGCCCACCATCAACCGTAGAAACGCCATAATTTCAGTTAAATGTTGTTGGAGTGCATCTGAGCTTGGTGATTAGGGATTCACAATTACAATGGCGTAAAAGTGCCGGTCTGAAGCGCCAGCGCTGGCTGGAAGCAGCGCAATGGCGATCGCTGATTAAATGTAAATACTATAGATAGAACTCCATACAGACGGACGTTCTCTCGCCAGGGGACGCTGATGGGTCGGCACTATCGACCGCAAAGATACGTCAGCCATTAATGTCAGAAGCCGGGTGGAATGGACGTGATTGTGCCTACTGCAACTGCAACAGCCGGGCTGCTCCCTGGATTGTAGAAGCACGGGAAATCGAATAATGACGCTCCTCACAACGTGGATTTTTATCCATCTGCTTACAACCGTTAGTTCCATACACCCAGTTTCCCAAGGCGCCTCGGCTAAGCGCTGCCTAAGGCCGCCTATCTTTGGGTTCAGCCAAGACAGATTTGCTTGGCGTAGGGATTTTTTAGCTCTTAGGCAGCACAGCAGTGGCTAGAGCAGGCCAAACTTTCCAGGATTGCACTCTTCGAAGCTATGCGAAAAATTTTGGTTGTCGAAGCGGCCGGTAACTGCCGGAGCACTCATCTTAAATTGCTTTCCCAGGAAGGGTACGAAACCATTTCAGCAGCAGATAGTCCCCATGCCTTGGAGCTTATTCGTCAACAATATCCCGACCTGGTACTTTGTGGCTTAGAGCTGACAGGAGGCGACAACTTTGAGCTGCTGCAATATCTACAGCATCAGCCAGATTTATTGTCGATCCCCATTATTTTGCTGACTACAATTCGTAATGACCTGCGGTGGCGGCAGTGCATCATGCTGGGAGCAGATGACTGTCTTATCAGACCCTTCAGCGATCGCGAACTGATTGAAGCGATCGCCATTCGCCTGCGTAAACAAGACGCCCTCACCACCCGCTATAACCTTTTGATGCGGCACACTGCAGAGCGCCTCAATCGCCTGTCGCGCTACGACATTTTGACCGAGTTGCCCAATTATCAGCTGCTGCGGCAACGGCTGAAACAGGCTATACGAAGAGCTTCTAAGAGTAAACAACAAGTTGCTTTGTTAACCCTCAGCTTGGACCGGCTACGGCAAGTCAACAACACCCTAGGCTATGCGGCGGGCGATCTGTTGTTAACCGCAGCGGCCCGTCGCCTCACCGGCATCTTGCCGCGGTCTACCGCCGTGGCCCGCCTTACCGGCAATCAGTTTGCCATCATCGTACCGGCCCCTCCCGACCGCAGTGCCGTCGTGGCAATCGTGGGGGATATTTTTACGAGTTTAGGACATTCTTTTTCGCTGCCTGGTCAGCAGGTATTTATGACCGCCAGCATCGGCATTGCCATGTTTCCCGAGGACTCCGAGGAAATTAGCGTACTGCTGCGGCAGGCCGACGCGGCGCTTGATTGGGCCAAAGCTCAGAAAAGTAATTCTTACCGCTTTTATCGCTTTGACTTGCCCGTTGTATCGGGCGATGAACTGCAGCTAGAAACCTGGCTACGCTATGCTCTGGAACGGGATGAATTTGAAGTTTGGTATCAGCCCAAATATAGCCTTGAGCAGGAATGCATCGTTGGCGCTGAAGCCTTGATTCGCTGGCAGCATCCGGAGGCAGGATACATTTCACCGGGTAGATTTATTCCCCTGGCCGAGGAAACGGGCTTGATTTTACCCATCGGAGATTGGGTGATGAAAACGGTGTGTAGCCAAACTGCCGATTGGCTACACAGCGGCCAGTCAAAGGTGGCGATCGCGGTTAATTTGTCGAGCGTACAGCTCAATCAAACTCGACTGGCTCAACGGCTACAAGACATTCTGACCATGACTGAATTGCCACCGGCGCAGCTTGAACTGGAAGTGACAGAAACTGCCCTGATGAAGGATGTGGAGTCCGCGATCGCGCTTATGCATGAGTTAAAAGCCCTGGGAGTCAAAATTGCGATCGACGACTTTGGCACAGGCTATGCCTCGCTAGCATATCTCCGTCAGATGCCCCTCGACATTCTTAAAATTGATGTGTCTTTTGTTCACAATATTCATGAGAACCAAACCAACCAGGCAATTTTGAAAAACATCATTGCAATGGCTCACGATTTGGGCCTAAAAGTAGTGGCTGAAGGCATTGAAGTCGCAGCCGAAATGCATACCCTAAAATCTTTTGGCTGCGATCTCATCCAAGGATATTGGGTGGGACCACCTATGGCCGCTCCCGATTTTATTCAGCGACTCTAGGCTATGGGCACAAGCCGGAGAGCGATCGCTTTGCTTGGCTGAACTGGTAGTCCCAACTTTAACCCTTGCACTAATGCAGCACCTCTCCTTTCGTTGGCGAAGCCTACCCGTAGGGCTTAGGAGAGGAGAGGTTGATCAAATCGCAAAAACTCAAGTTTTCAACTTGGCCGAGGTTTACAAGCTAAATACACACCCCCTAAGGATTTGACGTGATGCTTCCAAAAGCATTTTTGGCCTGTTCACGCACCGACGTAGCCTGCTCAGAATTTTCCGGAGTATTCATATTCGTCCCGGCTTTTCCTTGGACTCCGTTTGCTCCTTCCTTAGCTTTGCTTTGAACTTCTTCAAGTTTTCTAGGTTGACCGTCTATGGCTTCTTCGGCTTCTGCCTGCACGCCGTCCATCTCAGCAACCCCTTTAGACGGACTACTGGGGGAACTACCAATAGCCATCGCTGGAAAAGCTAGATTCAACATCAATAGCGTGCAGATGGCAAAAGCAAATATGGAACGCCACATCCGTATACAAAAATCACTAAGAAACACTTTCATTGACCCACTCGAAAAATCATTAACTTCTAACATTGCTGAATGATGGGATGAGTTCGAAGAGCTAAAGACGTGAATCAGACGATTGCCTAACTTCTCAATAGCTGTACTCACCACAAAAACGCGGCTGCTTGCAGCTTGACTCATAGCCAAAATCAGCAGTAACCACTTTTGGCTTCACCAAAAGCTTGAAACGAGCCACCCAAAACAGCAGCCAGAGTAGAACACTATCAAATTACCGGGCTCAAACTCAAAAGCCTTCACCCATAGGGCTTACAGAATATGGCAGTCCTGCATAAACCGAGCTGCCATTTCCCATAGTCTGGAAACAGCGGTAAGAGACCACAAAAGAGAATGGCCAGGATTTTTCTCACCTATTGACCGAAAAAGTCTTTGACTGAATCGATAATGCCCTCAGCGGAATCCTCAGCCGCGTCTGCTGCATTCTCAGCTGCTTCTTGAGTCTGGCCAATATCTTTTTGCACCCGTCCAGCTGCCTGCGTCGCAGCCCCATCCGCTTGCCCTAACGCCTTATCCACTTGACGCTGTGCTTTACCAACCCCTTCTTTCACTTGACCTTCAATTTGATTGGCAGTGCCAGCTCCAGCGACGCGATCTAGCGCCTGCTCAGTTCGGTCCTGTGCAATCTTAACCGCTTTTTCTGCAGCCACAGCGTTTGAGCTGCTGCCAAACATGGCCCCAGAAAAAAGGATAAAAACTGCAACACACAGGCAAAAGAGTCGCTTAAATTTATCAATATGTAATTTTAGATCCATGTCAATCGCTCCTGAAAGTGCTTTTTTTGGAATGCACATTTAACAAACTTCTGTTATCAAGGTATAAACGCACAGCAGCGCGGAAGCATCGATCCTGGGAGATACACCGAAAGAGATAGCGATTAAAATCCAAACAACTTTTCTGATTGCGTTGACGTCAGTTCAACAGGTTTCTTCTATTAGCAGATGTCATCACGAATTGGCATATTTTGAAGGAAGAATAAACGCTGAGGTTACTTGATGAAAATTTTTCCTGCTCATAACTTGCCAAGTCGTTTGACCCGGCCTTTATGAACTGGCCGAATCTATTCGCAGAATGCTTACCTGATGGTAAGCATTCAAAACTATTGGCTGTACAAGCCTCGATGGCGAAGGCTACAGCTACAGTTCCTAGCTTCGATGCTGAACCAGGCTAACGAGCTCGCTGGGGGCGATCGCACCGTGCTCAGTGATAATGGCGGTAATTAATTCCGCTGGCGTCACATCGGCCAAGGGATTGTAAGTTGCGACGCCATCTGGACAGGTGACGGTTTCGCCCGAACGGCACACGTCCGCTGATTCGCCCTCAGCAATTTGGAGCGCTTCACCGCTCATCAGCTTGAAATCCATGGTGGACAGGGACGCTGCCACGATAAAGGGAATATTGTGGGCTTTAGCGGCGATCGCCAGCGCATAGGTGCCAATTTTGTTCACCGTGTCGCCATTGGCGGCGATGCGATCAGCGCCTACCACAACCGCATCAATCATTCCTTGCTTCATGCAGTGGGCCGCCATGCTGTCTGTGACAACCGTGATCGGAATTTGCTCTTGCATACATTCCCAGGCAGTGAGCCGGGAACCCTGTAGCCAAGGACGGGTTTCGCCAACGATGACTCGCTCCAATCGCGACTCTTGCCAGGCCGTCCGCACAATCCCCAGCGACGTACCAAAGCCAGAGGTTGCCAGCGCCCCATGATTGCAATGGGTATAAAGAGTTAGCTGGGCCGGAGCCGCAGGTAAAGCCGCTAAGCCATGCTGACCGATCGCGACACAAATTTCCCAATCTTCTTGCTGGATTTTTTGCGCAGTTTTAAGCAGTTCCCCCTTAAGTTCATCAACCGTCAAGTCGCTCTGCCGTACCTGTTTAACCATGTAGTCCACTGACCACAGCAGATTCGCTTTGTCAGGGCGAGCTGCTTTCAACTGCTCGGCGATCGCCTCCAAGCGTTCCAAAAAGGCAATGCGCTCGTCGGTATGAATTGTCTGCGCGCCGAAATAAAGACCATAGGCGGCGGCCATGCCCAAGGCCGGCCCGCCCCGGACAATGCGATCCGCGATCGCCGTCAAAATATCTTCGCAGCGAGTAATGGAAACGACAGCATATTCTTTTGGTAATTTGCGCTGGTCGATCAGCAGGACGTGGTCGTCCTGCCAACGGACAGGATAAACATGGGTGGCTAGAGATTCAGTCATAGAAAATTAAAATATTAGGAACAATATGTCTGCGAAACGGCAAATCAGCAGTCATCACCATTAGCAGCTAAATCATCGACTTACAAGGCTTGCAGATTTAGTCTGCCTTTGCCAAACAAGACGCCAACGCTAACTGTGTAAGTATTTTTGGATCAATTGATGGCGCACGGCGGCTGACTAAACATGAATACGTCCACAAAGGTATAAAAAATCGTTGAAATCACCCTGATTCTAGTGAGAATTGTGATTCGGCAAATAACGGGTAAATCATCAGAGGTGGGCTTTAATTAGTAGTAATGTACCTGAGGTCACGCCCAGGGAAAAAAGACCGGCTCCGATCACAATAAATTTAGTTTTGAAGCGCACAAGGTGGCGTCTATTGCTCATGAGAACTTCAAAAGACTCACGCTTGGCATCTGACAAAGTAGCCAAAAATCCAATCGCATAGGCTGCTGCCGCTAACAAAAACAAAACGACTGGGAGGGTCAAGGCCATGCCCTTAACCCTCCCGGCATCAATATCAAACGGGACGGCAATCATAAACAGCCCTAGGTAAACAGGGATGGCTAGCAGACTCGTCTGCAACATCATCCGACAAAAAGATTGCAGAACGGCTACAGAATCATGACTTGAATAATCGGAAGTAACTTGCATATTGGTGATAAAAATAATAAAACTTGATATCGGGAAAGGACACATTCGAGCACCTATCGTGCCTATTGCCGTAGATTAACGGCAGCACCTCGATCGCTTCTATCAATGTTATGTAGAAGCAGCGCAGCATAGTTTATGCATTCATGCCCAAAGGTTTTTCCTATATTAGCTGGAGCAAACTGATAACGCTGGTTTCCTAAACATCCCATCAAGGTCCGCCAGCTGATTACCAAACTTTCAGGTCATCGGCGCTCATTTGCCCATAACACAGACGACTCTCGCAGTTCACCGTCACTCGCTGCAGGCAAGAGCTCGTTACAATGCGGCAAACACCTTTCTGATTATCCGGTTCTGAGGTTTGGTCATGGCTGCTCCCAATTCAACCCCAACGCCTGACGATCGCTACCGCGAGCTGATTGAACAGGTGGTCAAGATGACGCTCAAAGGTCAAATCCGCTCTAAGGCCCAGGTATTTCGCAAACTGCAGGAAGAGATCGAACCGAGTGAAGGGGATGCTTTTAAGGCTGTGCTAATCGAACAGGTGGCAGCGATCGCCCAGATTTTGACCACTGAATCTGATGAGTTAAAACAAGCCAAGGCAACGCGGCAGCAGCGGGCGTTGACAACCCTGCAGAATGAATTCGAGCGCTGGGAAAAAGAACACCAGAGTACGGCGGTATTGTCGGGGGCGATCGCCACCTTGGTGCGCACCGTCGACCAAGACCGCCTAATCGCTCTCTTGCAAGCGATTGATCCCAATCAGCCCGATTATCTCAGTCGCGACGAGCTGAAAATTCTGGCGCAGCAGCTGCGCCAGATCGAAACCGAGGTCACCACTCAACCAAGTCTGCAAGAGCTGGCTACCGGGCTGCTGCAGGGTCTCAAGACTTGGCAAAATCTGGAAGGTCACGTGATTGGCTGGATTTATGATCAAGGACAGCAGGCAATTGGCTTCGGCAATATCGCCACTCAGGGGCCCTGGTCCCATTGGGCCAAACAGGTGGAGACCACCAGCATCCAGCGCATTTTTACTGAACTCGCAGAGCATCAAACCATCAGCGATCGCGGCGTCCCAATTCCCTTAGAAGTGCGGACTTGGGTGGAACTGGCGATCGCCCTGCAGCGACTGCAACTTGCCTTAGTGGCCTGGTTCGACCAACAGCCCTATGACACTAAAGCCGGTAAACGCTTGTCGATTGCCACATTTCTCACGTTTGCCGTCATGTGGGGGCAACTTTCGCGTCGTTTAAGTGAGTTGGGACAGTCTCTGCTGGCTACCGGCTGTTTTCAAATGGCGCTGCAGGTGCTGCGACAGTTTGCCCAGCAGGACTACTTTCCCCTTTATGGCGGCTTATTTACTGCCCTTTCCGGCGAGTCGCTGCGCACCCTGTTGGACTATCTCGATCAGCCCCTGCGGGAAGTCCCCAACACCGACACCAAAGCTCGCATTCTGACGTTACTAGGATATTCTCAGCGGGCCTTGGGACAATACGAATTGGCTCAACAGTTCCATGAGCGCGCCCTTGAAAGCGCTCGCGAGGTCAAAGATCAACATTGCGAAATTGCTAATCTCAACCATCTCAGCCGCACCTGCGTCATGCAGCAAGACTTTACCACCGCCATTACCCACAGTCAGCGAGCCCTGGTGCTGGCCCGACAGACGGGCGATCGCATCGGCGAGGCCAACGCCCTGGCCAACTACGGCTACGGCGAAATTTCTCGCGCTCAGGAACAGGCGGTGGAACCGGAGCAAATTGAATCTGTCCTCTCATATCTGGAACAGGGCTTGCAGCTTAGCGAGCAGGTGCACGATCGCCCCAGTGAGGCGCTTTGCGCTAATAGCTTAGGCGTCGCCCAGGTGATGCTGCGGCACTATGATCAAGCCGTTTCAGCATTAGAAAAAGGACTGCAAACTGCCCAGGCGATTGGGGACGTATTTTTACAGGGGGTGAACTACAGCTATCTGGCGATCGCTTATCAAAATCTGGAAAACACCGAAATGGCCGTTTTCTGTGCTGCTCTGAGTATGTATTTGCTGTGGCAAATCGACTCTCGGCAGTGGCACCAACCCGCTGGCACCCTCAGCATTCTCTACGGCCAATTGGGACAGGAAAACTTTCAAACCGCTCTGGCTGCCTATCGGACAGCATTTCTCAGGCAAATCGGCGTCGATGGCTATGACTATCTGCCCAAGCTTTTAGCTGAGTATCGTGAATCACTGGCATAAACTCCGGTAACCCCGATAACGGCTAAATCTGCCCTCCATCTTGCACTCGACTCGTACCGGTTGACTCGGCCCCCTTTGTTTTTTAAATTTGGGAGGCTCTGCGATCAGAATCCCCCCAGGATGGGGAGATTGAGGAGGGCAAATTTTCTTCGTCAGCACATTTTTCTGAACGCAACCAATTTTGAAAAATATTCAATAGAAAACGAAATTTTAGAAATACTTCCTGTAGTTTTGGAAAATCATCTTCATTCCCAAAGTTTTAAGTATGAGTCAATCTCCCAATTCGGATCGCTCAGTGCAGATTGGTGGCAGCGTGACCGGCAGTGCCGTTGTTACCGGCGACAGCAACACCGTATCTGTCCAGTTTCAACCGGCCACCCTGCCAGAGCCTCAAGCCGTTGACATCAAAGCTGAGTTAGCTGCCCTCAAAGCCGTATTAATTCAACTGCAGTCTGAAGATCAGCGCAAAATCAACAACGCCTTAGAAGATGCAGAAATTGAACTCGAAAAACCTGAGCCCGACAAAGATGAAGTTAGTCAAGCCCTCGATCGCGCTCTAAATTATGCCGAAAAGGCTACCGGCTTTGCTGCCGCGATTGATAATTTGCGCCCTCATGTTGAAGCAGCAGCGGGCTGGCTTGGCAAGCACGGCTATAAGCTATTGCCCTTAGTTGGATTAGCGCTGTAAGCACCCGACGCGCATAGTCAAAGGACCTGCCGTCCTATCTCCATAGAACCGGCGACGGTTATACGAGTGAGATTACTCTAAACTAACTTAAAGAAAGATTAAGTTAAGTTTTGGGCTCAACGTATTTGATGGGGATTAGCAACTAACGTGTCATTGCTGCAACCAGAGTTTTCGACTGCTGCGATCGCGCTATTCATTACCGGAGCGAGTTTTGTTGCTTGGTTTTTTAGCATGTTGGCGGGTGGGGGCAGTCCGTTTATTCTGATTCCCCTATTGTCTTTGCTGTTAGGCACCCAAGCGGTCGCCCCAGTAATTACCACTGGGTTACTCATTGGTAATACCCAACGAAGCTGCTTTTTTTGGCGACAGATTGATTGGCGCGTCACGGCTTGGTATCTGCCAGGGTGCTTAGCGGGCTCGGTTTTGGGAGCGTTGATTTTTGCTCGGGCAAAAGTTGATTGGCTACAAATTTTGCTTGGAGTGGCACTGCTGGTAATGGTGCTGAACTATTGGCTGAGCAGAGCTCTGAAATGGGGCGATCGCCCATTTTCCATCAAAGCCTGGTATTTCCTGCCCGTTGCTTTTTTCAACTCCGTAGGCTCAGCCCTCATCGGCAGCACTGGCCCAATCATGAACCCAATGTATTTTTCCTATGGGCTGGAAAAAGAGGCCATGATTGCCACCAAAGCTTCAAACAAGGCTTTTTTACACACTTTCAAACTCCTTAGTTACGCCACCCTCGGCGTCCTGGAGCCTAGCCACCTTGGCTACGGCTTGCTAATTGGGTTAGGGGCGGTACCCGCCAATCTGATTGGTAAATGGGTGCTCGAACGGGTCAGCAACGACCAGTTCCGACAAATGGTTTACGCCTTCGTCGCCGTCAGCGGTGTTGTAATGCTTTGGGAGCAGCGAAGCTTATTTCTCGCTTGGTAAAGCGCTGGGTAGCTGAGACATCAGCATGAAGGCCACATCACCTGATGATGGCACGGCAAAGTCTGCATAATCGCCTCACATTAACTTTAAATTAACCTACTCGATTTACATCCCAGTATTTTAAGGCACACGCATTCCAGCAAATATTAGCAATCAAGCACCTATCTTTTGAGGCTTGTCAAGCTAAGAAGCCTTCTCAAATAGCGTTCCAGAGAAAACCTGCAGTCTTTATATGGCATTGATAAAGCAGACGAAAAGTGATGAACCTGAAAGTCATAACGCGCTGATAAAGCTCCGTGATTATACGAAGTCTTAAGACAAGCATTACCGCCGCTTTACTTTTGTCTGAGAAAGTTACTGGTGAACACAATTGGCGGGCGTGTGATTGACCCATTGCAGTCAGCCGCAGACGAAGCCTGGTTTTCCTAAGAGGAGAGGCAGCGGCTTCGCGGCGGCGTTAGTCCGGTGATTCGATGAGGGCCGAAATATGAGGCTTGGGGTTAGTTAGCGCTCTTCTGTGAGCCCGCGCTGATTTTAGTCCGTTGAACATTTTTGAGTTGGTGTCAGCCCCCGGGCTGGCCCCGACTGGTTGTGCTGGCTAGTTTTGCTTTCAAGAGGGATATATGGACGAATTGTTTACGCTTGAGTTACTGCATCTGGCAGATCAGGAAGCCGGGGCAGCCGCTGTCCAGGATGCACCTCGGTTATCGGCTGTGCTGAATGCGCTTAAGGCTCAGGATCTGGGCGATGACGGTCTGGCAGACAACACGCTGGTTTTATCGTCTGGGGATGCCATTATTCCCGGCTTGTTTTTTGATGCCTCGGAGGCAGTGTTCGGGACTGCTGGTATTGCCGACATCCAAATTCAAAATGAGCTGGGCATTCAGGCGATCGCCCTAGGCAACCACGAATTTGACTTTGGCCCTCGCGCCCTGTCTGAGCTGATCACTGGCCAGGATGTGACTGACGACAGCGCCCCCGAAGACGGCTTCGTGGATACGATTCCTGAGTCCATCGGGACAATTCTTGGCGCTGAGTTTACCGGCGCTAACTTCCCTTATTTATCGACCAACCTCACCTTTGCCTCGGACGACTTTTTGGCGCCTCTGGAAGTGGCGGGCGGGCAAGCGCCTCAGGCTAGCACGGTGACTTCCTCGGTGGTGATTGAGGTCAACGGTGAAAGCGTCGGCATTATCGGTGCCACGACTCCCACCCTGGCCAGCATCTCTAGCCCGGGGGATGTCGGCATTGCCCCCAGTCCTTTTGATGCCAACCCCACGCCAGAGCAGCTAGACACTTTGGCGGCAGAGATTCAGGCCGAGGTAGACGCGCTGCTGGCGGCTAATCCGGGCTTGAACAAAGTGGTATTGCTGTCGCACATGCAGCAAATTGCCATTGAATTTGGCCTGGCTGAGCGTCTAGTCAATGTGGACATCATCGTAGCCGGGGGCTCCAACACGCGCCTGTTTGATGAAAACGATCGCCCTCGCGCTGGCGACAGCAACCAAGGCGAGTACCCACAGTTCTTTACCAACGCCGACGGCACTCAAACTGCGGTGGTGAACACCGACGGCAGCTACCAGTATGTCGGTCGCTTAGTGCTCGACTTTGACGCTGAGGGCAACATCATCGCTGACAGCTACGACGCCAACGTTTCCGGGGCTTATGCCACCGACGACCAGGGCGTGGCTGACCTCGGTGCAGAAAACCTAGTTGATCCGGAAATTCAGCAGATTGCTGACGCGATCGAAGCGCAAATTATTGCGACTGAAGGGAATGTCTTTGGCACTGCCGACGTCTTCCTCAACGGCAACCGCTCCGGTGATGCGGCAGAGCCAGCGGATACGGACGGTGTGCGCACCCAAGAAACGAACCTCGGCAACCTGACGGCCGACGCCAACCTGGCCGGGGCGCAGGCAATTGACCCCAGCGTCGTGGTTTCCCTGAAAAATGGTGGCGGCATCCGTGCCTCCATCGGTCAAACATTGGTTCCGGCTGGGGGCACTGAAGCGGTGCGGACGCCCAACGCTGCCGTCGTGGACAGCGATGGCAATGGGGTGAAGCCTGAAGGCGGCATCAGCCAAAACGATATCCAGACCACCCTCGCCTTCAACAATGGTTTAACGCTGCTAACCCTCCCGAAAGCGGAACTGGTGGCCGTTCTGGAGCATGGGGTAGGTGCCCTGCCGGATGTAGCGGGAGCGTTTCCACAAATCTCTGGCGTCAAATTTTCCTTTGACCCCGACCTGCCGGAGGGCGATCGCCTGCAAAGCGCCGCCATCTTTGACGAAAACGATGAGCTGGTGGCCGAGTTGGTCAGCAATGGCGAAATCGTCGGCGATCCGACCGAGGAGTTCCGCATCGTTACCCTCAGCTTTTTGGCCGCTCCTCGCTTTGATGACGTCACGGGGGAATTTACCGGCGGCGGTGACGGCTATCCCTTCCCCAACACTAACCTTGATCCCGCCGTGGGCGAAGTAGGCGACCCCGATGTGGTGGCGCGCGTCAACACCGTACAGCTTGAGCGAGCAGGGGTTATTACTGGCGATGCGACCTTTGCGGATGACGGTACTGAGCAAGATGCCCTAGCCGAATATCTGCTCGACAACTTCCTCGAAACTCCGTTCGACAGTGAGGACACCGGGCGCGACCTCGACGATCGCATCCAAAACCTCAATTTCCGCGAAGACACCGTTCTCGGCGATAGTAATGGCAGCGGCAATGGCGGCGGTTCGACCCCGACCTTCCCCGAATTTGCAAACGGCTTTGACGGCCCGTTTGAGAAAGTCGGCAGCCTGGAACTGGCAGACGGTGCAGAAATCAACGCCTACGACGCCGGTACGCAAAAGCTGTTCGTGGTTTCCGGTGCAGCTAGCGTACAGATTGTGAGCCTCAGCGAGCCGACGCAGCCTGAGTTTTTGGGCGCGATCGACCTGAGCGCGTTCGGTGACGGCATTAACAGCGTATCCGTGTTTGATGGTCTGGTAGCGCTGGCTGTCGAGGCTGATGAAACTGGCGAAAACGGCACGGTGGTCTTCCTGGACGCTGATACGGAGGAGGTCCTCAACTCCGTGGCAGTCGGGGCGCTGCCTGACATGCTGACTTTCACTCCCGACGGCAGCCAGGTACTGGTGGCGAACGAAGGCGAGCCAGATGATACCTATGAGGTTGACCCCGAAGGCTCTATTAGCGTCATCGACCTCAGCAACGGCGTCGAAAACGCGAGGGTTGCTAGCGCTGACTTTGCCGCCTTCAACGACCAGAAAGCCGACCTGCAGGCCAATGGCGTGAAGCTGTTTGGGCCGGCAGGCACCACCGTGGCGCAAGACGTGGAGCCGGAATTCATCGCGGTTGCTCCCAATGGCGAGAAGGCTTGGGTGGCGCTGCAAGAAAACAATGCAGTGGCGCTGCTAGACATTGCTTCGGCTACGGTCGAGGCAATTTTGCCCTTGGGCGTCAAGGACTTCAGCCTCCCCGGCAACACGCTGGATGCCAGCAACGAAGATGGCGCCATCAATCTGCAAAACTGGCCGGTCTTTGGTCTGTATCAGCCAGACTCCATTGCCAGCTACGAAGTTGACGGCGTGACCTACTACGTCACCGCCAACGAAGGCGATGCCCGCATCCGTCCCGATGGCGACCTGGAAGACGATGCTGGCAACGTCATCGTTGAAGAAGGCGATATTTTCAACGAAGAAGACCGCATTGCGGATGTCACTCTGGATCCTGAGGCTTTCCCCAACGCAGCAGAACTGCAGCTTGAGGAGAACCTCGGTCGTCTGAAGATTACCAATACTTTGGGTGATACTGACGGCGACGGCGACTTTGACCAGCTCTTTAGCTACGGTGGCCGCTCCTTCAGCATCTTTGATGAAAACGGCAACCTAGTCTTCGATAGCGGTGACGACATCGCCAAAATCACTGCGACGCTGACGCCGGAATTTTTCAACGCCAACGACGGCAGTCCGGAAGAGTTCGACGATCGCTCCGACGACAAAGGAGCGGAGCCCGAAGCCCTAACCGTCGGCCAAATTGGCGATCGCACCTACGCCTTCGTGGGGCTGGAGCGGGCTGGCGGTGGCGTCCTAATCTACGACATCACCGACCCGACCGCCGCTGAGTTTGTGCAGTACGTGCGCGACGATGCCGATATTGCCCCCGAAGGCTTGTCCTTCATCTCATCGGATGACAGTCCCAACGGCCAAAACCTGCTGGTGGTGGCCAACGAAGAGAGTAACACCTTGGCAATTTACGAAGCGGCTGCGGTCAGCAGCTCAGCAGCCGTCACTATCGACTTTGAAGGCTTCGAAGCGGGTACGGTTGTCACCGACCAGTTTGAGGGCGTCACTTTCTCGACCGCTCAACAGTTTGGGCTCATGCTGTTTGATACCGAAAACGTCACCGGGGATGACTTTGACTTGACCACTGAAGACGAGGGCAAAGTTCTGATCCTCTCTGAAGATGGTGATTCCGCTGATGCTGATGACAACGCTGGCGGCGGCACGGTGCGCGCTCAGTTCGACGGCCTCGCCAACGTTGACAGCATTGGTCTGCTGGACATTGAAGAAGCCGACGGTCTGATTACTTTCTATGGTGAAGACGACAGCGTCATCACTGAGATAGCGATCGACGCTCTAGGCGACAACAGCCTGCAGCAGGTCTCCTTAGGGGTTGAAGCGGTGTCTTACCTGGAGATTGCCTTTCCTGGCAGCGGCGCTATTACTGAGCTGGCGTTCAGCTTGGGCGAAGAGGTCGCTAGCATAGCCGACCTTGCGTAATTTCTGCGCATGATTTTTTGCTCGGTGCTCTGGCAGTAGGCATATACTGCCGCCAGGCATCGAGCACTAAATTGTGGATTCACCGCTACGGCTGAGGGAGCAGCGATTCCGTTCCGCCCAGACATCAACTACTGTGACGGGCTTAATTTCGGCTCTTCAGCAGCAGTGATGAGACTTTAGAGCTCGCTAACGAAGGTGATGCTGCTGTCGACTTTGCCAGGGTAACTCCCGCAGAGCCGCCACCACAGCTGCGATCGCGCTTTTTTCTTGTCCGCGAGGATGGCTATCGCACTGCTTGTTCCTCGCCACTCCAACCCCAGGGCGGGGCTGCGATCGCCCTAACAAAAGAATCAGCCAACGCGACTTAACCAAACTGGCTAATTGGCCCGAGATAATATTGCTGGTCGACTTCCTACGCTGCGTGGGCTTGAGGCTCATTCAGCTACTTTCTTAACTGCTGATGACAGTACCGAGCAATCTGCTCGTTGACAGATTCTAAGTTAAAACGCTGAGTTGCTTGAGAATAGGCTCGTTGCACGATCGCAGTGGCTCGATCTGGATGGCTTTGACAAGTTTTGATCAGGTCCGCGAGGTTTTGAATATCTCCGGGATCCACTAGCCAACCTGTTTGTCCATGTTCCACCAGCTCAACAGCACCGCCAGCTGCTGCCGCGATGACCGGAGTTCTAGACAACATGGCCTCTACAATCACCCGGCCAAATGGTTCGGGAGCAGTGGAGGTATGGGCCACCAAATCGCAGGCAGCCATCAGCTGAGGAATGTCTGAGCGAAACCCCAGAAACCTCACCCGATGGGTCAGATTAAGTTCCTTAACTTGCCGATGCAATTGCTGCACATAGTCTTGCTCCCCAAACAAGGCATCTCCTATGAGCACTGCCACGACGGTGTCAGGACAGTGCTGCAATGCCTCGATCAAAATGTGCTGCCCTTTCCAGGGAGAGAGGCGGCTAAAGTGGCCCACAATAAATGGAGAGGTCTCGTCCGGTAAAGCAATCTGTGATGTGAGTTCATGACGCAGGCGATCGCACTCGGAAGCAGTAGCGTATGCTTCAGGTCGAAAGCCGTTATACACCACATGAACATGGTCAGAGCGCCCGCCTGCTTGAACAAAAGCGTCGCGGCTCGCTTGAGAATTCGCAATGATTAGGGCGGCGCGATTCGCGAGGGTAACGATGAGACGGCGATTGGTGCGGCTGAAGTGGTCGGGAGAAACGATATCGTGGAGATGATAAACACAGGGGCGGCGACTCATCCAACTCGCGATCGCGGCTACTACTAAGGCTTTTTGGGTATTGGCATAAATCAGGTCATAGTCTTTGCTAAGTTCAGCCACAGCCACAATCAAAGGCACAAGGTGTTGGATGCTCTTAAGCCCCGCTAGCAAGCCACTAGCTTTCTGAACTTGAAGAGCCTGTTCAGTAAGAATTTTGACCGGAATCTGCAGTTGCCGCAGCCGTTCAGGAAAGGTGCCTTCCGCGAAGACTCCCACCAGGCTGGTCGGCCCGAAATGTTGGGCAATATCAGCCAGGCAAAGTTCTGCACCGCCCAGCTTGCCACTTTGGTCGAGAAAAAGGACTTTCATGAGCTTGTGGAATTTTACTGAAGGAGAACCTGTTTGACTTGCCCTGCAATGTTGGGCCAGTTGAAGTGAGTGGTTGCATACTCGCGACAGGCATCGCGCGAGGGTAACTTGAGATTGCCCGTAAGAATATCGTCCAAGGTGCCAGCGATCGCCTGTTCGCTTGGGGAAGCCGTAATTAGCTCTGGAGAAAAGTCAGTAATCACTTCGGGCATTCCCCCGACGGGTGTACAGGTAACCGGGGTGCCGCTGGCTAAAGATTCCAACAGCACTAGACCAAAACCTTCGAGAGACTGGCTAGGCATAATGGTCAGGTCAGCCGCCTGATACGCAATGGGCAAATCTTCATCAGGCAGAAAGCCCAGAAATTTCACTGCGTGGGTGAGATTGAGATCAACAGACTGCGGCTCTAAGGCTTTTCTGAGGGGACCCTTGCCGGCAATGGCTAACCAAAGGTCCGGATGATTGGCTATAAGCTGGGCAATCGCACTTAGCAATTTGTCCAGCCCCATACGGTGCACCAGACGACGCGGGGTAAAAAGCACAAACCGGTCTTGGGGCCAGCCGAGCTTTTCACGGGCCTGCTGGCGAGATAAGGAGTTTTGGAACCGCTGGGTATGGACACCACCGGGAATCACGTGAATCTTGTCCCATGGAATACGGTATTTTTGGTATAAGATTTTACCGTACGCTTTACTGAGCACAATAAAGCGATCACAGCGGCGATAAACCTGGTTTTCCATCTGCTGCTTCAGCCAAACGCTGAATTTGCCGCTGCCTTCTTGCTGACTTTCGATCGCCCAAGGACCGTGAAAGGTACAGGTAACGGGAATGTCTTTGGGCAGGTGGGGTAGGGTGGCTAGGCCATAGAGCGCAAAGTGGATATTAATGGCATCGGGTTGAATGGACGCGATCGAACGAGAACTTTGATATGCGCCATAGAGGCGGTGCAATAGGGAGGCATCCGGATCGGCCAGATTGTTGAGCCGGATTGAGGGCACTGAACTGTGCGTGGGTAGCCCAATGCCAAACAAATCGATATGGGTTGTGGATGCTACAAGAGTGTGAACGAGCTCATAAATATAGCGATCAAGGCCGCCGGGTTTGTCGGGGAACCAGTGGTTGCCAATGACCGCAATTTTTGAGGGATGCATCGGTTGAATCAATTATTGAATAAGTGTAAGGCGACTAAATTTTGGTCGATCACTAAATTACGCGATGGGCAACTAATTCCCTCTCATCCCAACTCTTCTCCCCGAGGGGAAGGGCTTAGGACTTAGGACTGACGCATGGCCCCTTGCGTTCCCCAAATCCAAGGGAAGTTGCATCCGATTTCCCCAGACTGGGGATAAGGGAGCAAAACCGGATGCCATGGGCAAGTCTCAGAGCTGCCAGGAAACTGGGCTTCTTCTCTCGCCGGGAGAGGGCAGAATAAGGACTTAATCGGTAAGGAGCTTGAGCAAGTCGGGCATTACTTTACTGATTACGCCTGCCCTAATAGCTGAACCGGATAGCTAATGTCGTTGATGCGAAAATTAGGCGAGGAAGCCGAATTGATGTAAGCAGCCATTATTTTGCAGGCATCTCAGCGCCAAGCAAATTACTATGCTTTTGCCAGGTTGTTTCAAGCTAAGCAGGTGGACAAAATTCAATCGTCACCGTTAGTTTCGGCTCCACTCAATCAGTCAGAATCGTTGAAACCATTGAGGCGACAGCTGAGCGAAGTCGTTCGCTTTGCGTCTCCCGAAGAGAGAAAGCCGGATTAGTCATCAAATCCGCCTATGAGCTCATTTACTTGGGAGAACTTACGATGACTTACATGAATATTAACGCCAGCATATCCCCTCGAGAAAAGTCTGATCAAGCCTCTGATAAACGCAGGAGGATGTCCTCAGCCTCCCCTTTCATCCCAACTCTAACCTCGGACATACCGCCACCATCACCATCGTCATAAATTCATCCTGATACTGTAAAAACGTAAGAATGTAGCTATTGACGAATAAGATCAAAAATAAATTTTCTGGTATGCATCCAAATTGGCAAGGCTGACGTACTTAATAAACAGCATGAGCGAATTGCTCTGCAATATTTGTCAATAAGGATTGTAATTATGAGTGGTCAAAAGAAACAAGTACGTCGCTTTCTATTAGCAACTTGGACGTGTTTCTTGCTAGTTACCTTGTCAGCACCAGCGTTCAGTTACCTGACTTCTGCACTGCCAATGCAAGGACCCCAAGCTGGCGCTGACGTGCAGTTTTCATCGGGGAGCATGCTAGACGACAGTTTAATGAGTCTCAAATCAGATTTGATGGCGCAAGGCATATCGAGCGCGTCCATGGTGACCTATGGCACGGTGTTAAGCGATGAAAATGTGGTGCCTAATTCACCGAATACCAATGCGCGCGGAGCCGTCGGTGCTGTACTGGTGGGCGATCGCTTAGTTGTGCGCGGTAGCTTTGGCAATCTGACCAGTCAGATGCGTGACTATGCAACAGATCCAGTGAATCCTCCGAACACTGACATCACCTCAGCGTTTCACATTCATATGGGGCCATCGACTGAGAACGGACCCTTTCAATATGCACTAGATGTCAGCACCGACGAAACAGGTCGTAGCGGTAGCGCCACCGGCGAATATATGCTTACGGCGGAGCAAGTGCAGGCCCTTCAGAATGGCATGCTCTACTCTGACTTGCACACTGTCGATAATCGCGGAGGCGAACTGCGAGGCATCTTAATGCCATACTAAAAGCTGTCATTTTAGTCTTTCAATACTCTGACAGCTAGAGATTTAAAACTCTGCGGATAACATCAATATGGGCGCGAAAATGCTTGTCCTGATAAGACCCACAGCATGGATTAATCACGCGCCCAAAAATCATCTTCTAAATGCGTTTTCTTTAGAGTCTTGCCTGGCTCAAATTATGATTTTAGTCGCCTAATCTGCTGCTCAATCTAGAAATATGTTTGATTTATTAAAGATTTCAGTAATTTTTTGGTTGGCAGACCTGGCAGTATTTTTATACTTAACAGGATGAATCGATTGACTTCATAAAAATGATTTTAAGTCATTTTCTATATATTTTATTAGCTCTTAAGAGAGCTGTAATTTTGATTGCAATCAAGAAATACAGATAGGCAAGCTGAGTCTTTAATTCAATAGCTTCTTACGATAGAAGGCAGATAAATAATGGATGCAGATCAAATAGCTTTCCATCTTTAAATATGCACTCATAGCAAGGCAACGACTGCCGGTATGATGATGCTTGGCGGCTTCTGTGTATCCTTGGCCTATGGATTCTGAGAAATCTAGTTCTGTTGAGCGGAATACCCGGTTAGATCGGGAGTTATGGTTAGCAGTTAAGCAGGGGCAGGTAGAAGTATTAGGCATTTTGTATGATCGCTATGCTGGATTGGTGTATGGCATCGCGCTCAAGGTGCTGGGCAATGTTCAAGAAGCAGAAGATTTGACCCAAGATATTTTTGTCAAATTGCCAAAGTCTACCTTTAATCCCGAAAGAGGTTCTTTTAAAACATTTGTAGCTATTTTGACGCGATCGCGGGCTATTGATCGTGTGAGATCACGGCAGCGAGCAGCTCAAAAAGTGTCGCAAAATCTATCGCCAGAGTTGATGTCATCTGCAACTCCTGATGCTTTAGAAAAGCATTCTCAGCAGGAACAAGATCAAACTGTGCGAGCAGCACTTTCAGAACTCTCGAGTCAAGAACAACAGCTGTTGAAATTGTCTTATTACGAAGGATTGACGCAGGCAAATATCGCCGAACATTTGAATTTGCCTTTAGGCACCGTCAAATCAAAAATGCGTCGCAGTTTAATCAAGCTGCGTCAGATGTTAACAGAACAGTCAGATTGATGAACTACCGGGTTATAACGGTATGACCGAGCCAATATCATTAGAAGACCTTCAGCAGTTAATCGCGGGCTATGTGCTCTATGACCTGAGCCCCGAGGAGTCAGCAATCTTAGAAAGACTGCTGGCAGATAATCCGGCGATCGCTCAAGAAATTGAGCAAATGCAGCAGGCCGTAGAACTGGCTTACGCACCGGCTGAGATTGCTCCGCCTGAGTCCTTGCGGACCTCTGTTTTGCAATCTTTTCAGACGTCAATGGCGACAGCTAATGTGGTGTCATTGCCCACCCATCGCTCTCGCTGGCGACGCTGGAGTGTAGGATTAGGCGCTACGGCTGCGGTCATGATTGTGGGATTGGGAATTAACAATTACGTGCTGTGGCGGTCGTTGCAAACCCTGCAGGCACAGCAGCAGGCAACAGAATTAATGACAGTTTCTTTGCAGCCGATATCAGGGGTTGATCGCTCAGCCTCATTGACCGTGACTATTGATGCCACCAACTTGGCAGCAACCCTAAATGCAGAAAATCTGCCGCCTCTGTCAGAAGGGGAAGTATATGCTTTATGGACAGTTTTGCAAGCTGATGCCCCATTTACAGTGGACGATAAGAATGCCATTCTGACAGCCACACTAACGTCAGAGGCCGTAGCCGGTGACCCAATAAAAATTACCTTGCCTCGGGCTTATCGTGAACAGGATGTCGTTACGGCGATCGCCATCACGATTGAAGCAGCGGATGCTCCTCAAAGACATGAAGCTGCCCCAATCTTGTTTACCAATCTCTAAAAGGCGCAACATCCCACCGTTACAGACTGGGCAGGACTAATACTGTTGTATCTTAAAAGCCCTTTAAAAAGAAAAAAGGAGAGCTAAACTAGCTCTCCCTACCATCAGGGTGCATCTACATAACACAGTATGGCACATGATGGATGAGGGGTGAAACCCCCATAGCTCGATTTAATGCTTCTTAACCATTCAATTTTTGACTTAATAGCTGATTGGTGAGTTTAGGATCGACGCGGCCACTAGTCCGTTTCATAATCTGACCGACAAAAAATCCCTGCAGCTTTTTCTTGCCAGCACGATATTTTTCTAGCTCATCAGGATGAGCCATGAGTACTTCATCAATGATTGCAGCAATTTGCTCGGGGTCGGAAATCTGACTAAGGCCACGCTCCTCAACCATAGTCTGAGGTGAACCACCCTTCGACAGCAATTCTGGCAGGATATCTTTAGCAATCTTGGTGCTGATGGTTCCTGCGGTAATCATTTGAATCATTTCTGCCAGCATTTCGGGTTTCAGGGCCATCTCACTAATCGCCAGCTTTTCCGCATTTAGATAAGCGGCAATGTCCTGTGTAATCCAATTAGCCGCCAACTTAGCATCGGCACCGCCGTGCACGGCTGTTTCAAAATATTCCGCGACCAAACGCTCGTCAGTTAAAACGCGAGCATCATAGGCGGAAAGGCCCAGACTCTGGCTATAGCGATCGCGCTTTTGGGCCGGCAACTCGGGAAGTTCTGACTGCCAATCTGTTAGCTGCTTGGCTGATACTTCAATCGGCGGGAGATCCGGTTCAGGAAAATAACGATAGTCGCTCGAACCTTCTTTAGAACGCATACTAATGGTGCGCTGGCTGCCCTCTTCCCATAGGCGCGTCTCTTGATAGATCGGTTCACCTGCTTCAACTGCTGCTACCTGACGATCAATTTCATATTCAATCGCCTTCTGAATGGCACTGAAGGAATTCATATTTTTAATTTCTACCTTTGTCCCAAGCTTTTCTGTGCCCACAGGACGCACTGAGATATTGACATCGCAGCGTAAAGAGCCTTCCTGCATATTGCCGTCGCTCACTCCCAAATAGCGCATAATCCGGCGTAATTCTTGAGCATACTCGGCAGCTTCTTGACCGCTGCGCAAATCGGGCTCAGATACAATCTCCACTAGCGGCACTCCGGCCCGATTAAAGTCCACCAGCGAGTAAGCAGAGCCCGAAAGGCGATCGCTGCCGGCGTGAACCAGCTTGCCGGCATCTTCTTCCATGTGCAGACGGGTAATGCCGATGCGCTTATGGCTAACTTCTTTAGTTTTAGGCTCAACGAGCTCAATCTCAAGCCAGCCATGCTCAGCAATGGGCAAGTCAAACTGCGAAATTTGATAGTTTTTCGGCAGATCAGGATAGAAATATTGCTTGCGATCGAACTTGCTGTAAGGGGCAATCTGACAGTTCAGCGCCAGACCAGCCTTGACGGCATATTCCAACACCTTTTGATTAAGTACAGGCAAAACACCGGGTAGTCCCAATACAATCGGATCAATGTGCGTGTTGGGGTCTGCTCCGAATGTGGTTGAACTCGGCGAAAAAATTTTGGTTGCCGTACTTAGCTGACAGTGGGTCTCTAAACCAATAACAGCTTCATATTGGGTTTTGGTGGGAGCAGCAGACGTCATGACAAACCGCGATCGCAATTAACTTAGTTATTCTAACCTTCGTCACTGAACTGACTGGCGTATTGTCTAGAACTTGCTCATTAATCAAGTATTGCCGGTCAAACTGGGAATGGAAAAACCGTCATCGGTTCATCAAAATCAGCCCCAACCCTACGGCCAATAACGCAGCCCCTTAAATTATGGGGTTCACAGCATATCATCAAAATTTATGTAAGACGATGGATGAGGGACGTTTTAAGGATGTGTCCGAATTGTCAAGGCAAATTATAAAAAAGACGTAAAGTAAAGACGTGGTAGTATTTGGTTGGATTTTGCCACCCTGGAAAAGTGCACGATCGCTGTAGGGCAAAGTCTTGGGGATGAGGAGTAGCGGATTAATATAATGAATCGAATAGAGAGTGGTGCGGATACCGAGGTTCAAATAACGTCATCCCACCCCATTCGGGTTGGTGTGATTGGAGTCGGCAATATGGGCCAACACCATACCCGAGTCCTAACTCGCTTAAAAAATGTTGAGCTGATTGGCGTTTCAGATATCAATCTTGAGCTCGGGCTAGACACAGCCAGTAAATATCGCGTTCGGTTCTTCGAAGATTATCGTAATTTGATCGAGCATGTTGATGCTGTCTGTGTAGCAGTGCCAACTCGCTTACATCATTCCGTAGGCATGCTTTGCCTCCGGGCAGGTGTCCACGTGTTAATTGAAAAGCCCATTGCGGCCAGTATTGCTGAAGCCGAGTCGCTCGTGAATGCGGCGGCTTCCTCTAACTGCATTTTGCAGGTGGGCCATATTGAGCGTTTTAATCCAGCCTTTAAAGAGCTGCGCAATGTTTTACGCACTGAAGAAGTGTTGGCGCTAGAAGCTCGTCGTATGAGTCCCTATTCTGATCGAGCCAATGACGTTTCTGTTGTGTTGGATCTAATGATTCACGACATTGATTTGCTGCTTGAATTAGCTGGGTCTGCTGTTGTCAAGCTATCGGCCAGCGGCAGTCGCTCAGCTCATTCTGGCTATCTTGACTACGTAACCGCCACGTTGGGTTTTGCTAACGGCATTGTTGCCACTTTAACGGCCAGCAAGGTAACTCATCGCAAAATTCGGACAATTGCTGCCCACTGCCGCAACTCTCTCACTGAAGCTGATTTCTTAAATAACGAAATCCTGATCAACCGCCAGACAACAGCCAACACGACCACTAATTACGGTCAAGTGCTCTATCGCCAAGACGGCCTGATTGAAAAGGTCTACACCAGTAACACAGAGCCTCTGCATGCCGAACTAGAGCATTTCGTCAACTGCGTGCGCGGTGGTGACCAGCCTTCGGTTGGTGGTGAGCAAGCTCTCAAAGCCTTGCGACTGGCCAGTTTAATCGAACAGATGGCTTTAGATGGCAAGGCCTGGCACGGCGAAGATTTGGCTTCTACAGGTATTGAAGCAACGACTGTAGCGGTTTGAGGCTTAACGGTTGGGATATTTCAAATCGACGGAGCGGCTAGCCGCTCAGCAAATTTTGGCAAGTCCCTGATCCAGCACGCTAGATCAGGGACTCGTAAGTATGCGTAGCAGCAGCTTGAAGCATGCCCAAAAGTTCTGAGGCAGTTCCTAGTTGCCAAAATTGATTACAGTTCCTGCGAGTATTTAGCGCCGCGATAAGTTAGCTCAACCTTTCCATGCTCTTGATGGGGCATGGAAAACCGCTTGCGCGTTAATCGAGCACCGCGATAAGTACCAATTTCCTCGACTGCCTGTTCCTGAAGCGGCGAAAGATTGGCTTCGTAAGTGTGACCGCGATATGAAAGTTTCATGACAATAGCTCCAGACAAAGGGTTTTCGAGAGTGAATTCAGATAAAACTGTATTCACTTATACAGTTCTCTTTCTTATTGTATGCAGAATTTGGTCACTTTGCCGTCTCGCAGTATTTATTTACGTCTCTAGGTCGAACCTGCCGGCTTTAACCCGTCCAATGCCAGAGTGGTGTGGTCAGCAACGTGCTTATACTTAAAAACGTTTGATAATTGAGAATGATAAGGGGGAAAGCGTGCCCGATCGCATTTTGTTTTGGCATCGCCGCGATCTGCGAATCAGCGATAATTTGGGCTTGGCAGCGGCCCGTGTACGATCGCCCCAGGTTACCGGAGTTTTCTGTCTCGATCCTCACATTCTGGACGGTGATGATGTCGCCCCAGCCCGCGTCACTTATATGATTGGCTGCCTAGCGGAACTGCAGCGACGATATGCAGAGGCCGGCAGCGAACTCCTAATTCTCAAAGCGGAGCCAGTCAAAGGCATTCTCAAGCTGGCACAAGCCATTGAAGCTCAGGCAGTTTATTGGAATCGCGATGTGGAGCCCTATTCCCGCGATCGCGATACTCAAGTTGCTAAGGCTTTAAAGGAAGCGGGAATTGAAATGAAAACCGGCTTCTGGGATCAGCTTTTGCAGGCGCCGGGCACGGTCATGACCCGCTCGGATAATACGCCTTACACCGTTTACAGTCCCTTTTGGAAAAATTGGCTGCAGCAGGAAAAAGCATCAGTGGCTGCGACTTTGGAATCAGCGACAGGGCTCTCTGAAGAATTGCGGGAGAAGGCGCAGGAAGCGGGCGCGATCGCCCTGCCCAGCGCTCAAGATTTGGGCTTTACTTGGGATGCTCCCTTATTGCTAGAACCTGGGGAATGGGCGGCTCACAAACAGCTAGAGCAGTTTTGTGATGAAGACCGTCAAATTTCTGAATATGACGACCAGCGCAATTTCCCCTTTGTGGATGGCACATCCCGGTTGAGCGCGGCTTTGAAATTTGGGGCGATCGGAATTCGCACCGTGTGGGCGGCGGCAGACGATGCTTACAATCTTTGTCGCAGTGACGAAACCCGCAGCAATGTGCGGACTTGGCAGCAGGAGCTAGCCTGGCGCGAGTTTTATCAGCACGTAATGTATTTTTTCCCCGAGTTGGCAAACGGACCTTACCGCGACCATCTCAAAGATTTTCCCTGGACCAACGACAAAGACCAGTTTCAGGCTTGGTGTGATGGTCAGACGGGCTATCCCATCGTCGATGCTGCCATGCGTCAGTTAAATGAAACAGGCTGGATGCACAATCGCTGTCGCATGATTGTGGCTAGTTTTTTGACTAAAGACCTGATTATTGATTGGCGCTGGGGTGAAAAATACTTTATGCAGAAGCTATTTGACGGCGATTTGTCGGCCAATAACGGCGGCTGGCAGTGGAGCGCCTCTAGCGGCATGGATCCCAAACCACTGCGGATTTTCAATCCCGCCAGCCAGGCTCAGAAGTTTGACCCCGATGGTGAATATATTCGTCAGTGGGTGCCCGAAATTCGTCACTTGGATACCAAAGATTTGGTCACAGGGAAAATTTCTGAGGGAGCGCGCGATCGCGCCCGCTATCCTCACCCCGTCGTTGATCATAAACAACAGCAGAATATCTTTAAGGACAAGTACAAAGCGCAAAAGGCCGCGACCAAATCTTAAACGCTCTAGCGGAAGGTAAAAGTAAAAGCCTTGTTGCGTAAGGATTGTAGAAACCAAGAATAATTGAATCAACTGCAATCTACCACATTGCTTCTTGGTCATTTAGAGTCGCAACTGCAGCAATCTCGGCTCCCATGTTGAAAATTTGGCAGAGGCACAATTACCCCGTCTATTTCACAGGAATCCTAATGACTGGCGAGTGCTAGAGGAGCTGTTTGGCTATTCTGCTGCAAGTTATGCTCATGCACATTTTCATGTCTGTTGACAGGTATGCGGATAATAAATTCTGTACCGACTCCTAAGGTAGAAATGCAATTTAGCTGTCCCTGATGATTTTTCGTAATGATTTGATGGCTGATAGACATGCCGATGCCCGTGCCGATGCCTTCTGCTTTGGTGGTGAAGAAAGGATGGAAAACTCGTTGGCGTACGGCTTCAGTCATGCCGATACCAGTGTCAGCGATCGCAATTTCCACCCAACTCGATTGCAATACTTTTGTGCTAATCATGATTTTCGGTGAAACTTTACTGGAGTCAGCCCGAGCACTAGTGCATTCCAACTCCAGCGCATCAATCGCATTGGTCAAAACATTCATAAGCACTTGATTAAGCTGACTTGGAAAACACTCTACTGCCGGCAACTCGCCATAATTACGCTCCACCGCAATGTCAGGACGATGGGATTTTGCTTTCAAACGGTACTGCAGAATTACTAAAGAACTTTCAATGCCCTCGTGCAAATCAACGGCTTTACAATCTGCTTCGTCTAGCCGCGAAAAGTTGCGCAACGACAGCACAATCTCTCGAATCCGATTAGTGCCAACACGCATCGAGCTTAAAATTTTACCGAGATCTTCTTGGATAAAGGGCAAATCAATTGCTTCAAGTTCTGCTTCGACTGCGGCAATGTCGTCTGGATGACGAGTTTGTAAAATCTGTAGAACGCCTGATAGTTCATCGAGATAAGTCTGCACATGGGCCAAATTGCCATGAATAAAGTTCACAGGATTGTTGATTTCGTGAGCAACTCCGGCCACTAATTGGCCAAGACTAGACATTTTTTCGGCTTGTATAAGCTGCACCTGTTGCTGTTCAAGCTGGATAAAAGCGTTCTCTAAGTCATGATTTTTTTGTTCTAACTCCTGTAGCAGCTGCTGTACTTTGCTGACTAATTGGTTAAAAGAAGATGCCAAATAGCCAACTTCGTCTTTACCCATAATTGGTGCCCGCAAACTAAAATTGTGGCCTTCCGATACTTGGCGGGCGATCTGATTAACGGTGGCCAAGGGCTGTAAGATTGTTCGACTGGTAAGCCAGGCAATTACGCCCGCAATTGCTGTCGCCCCCAGTAAACTACCCAAAATAATTTCAGTTCTCAAGATTTCAGCCTTCTGAAGAGCGCTCTCAGAAGCTTGTTCGACAGCTTCAACCTGATCAGTAAAACGGGCTAATTGATTAGGAAATTCAACAAACTCGATGAATTCTGGACTCTGTACTAACTGCAGCAAAGACTGCTCTACTATCGCTTCTCCTTCGGCATCCGCTGGCAGTGCATCAACTTGCTGGATAAATGCTGTCAGCGCATTTTGAAACTGTACTAAAGTAGCTGAATACGTCTGTAAAAGCTCATTCAACTCATTCATCTGGCCCGGCGGTGTTGAAGACGCTGTGTTGACTTCTGAATACAGTGAGAGAAATTCTTCCAGCAATTGCTGAATTTCGGTGACCTGCATTTGCAGCTGATAGCTCTCTTCTACAAAACGTGGACGATCGCTGATATGAGGTGAAAGCTGTTTAGCGGGCCGACTATAGAGAATTTTGACCTGTAACTCGCTCAATAACTGCCGCTTTGTGGCTTTTGCCTCGCGAATTGTTGAGGCTTGTTGCTGATAACGATTGCCAACAACAAGTCCCAGCGTAGTCCCAGCGATCGCGAGACCCAATACAAGTGCATAGCCAGCAGCAAGACGCCGACGAATAGAAATATTTCTGAGCATGGAAAATCAGGCGAAGAGTAAGCCACAACCGAGCTTACCCAGCTCTAATCAGCGAATATCTCCGTAAATCTGTCTAACCATCTCAGATTGCTTGAGGCAGAGCGATCGCCAGATACTACTGCAGTTGCCTATGCAATAAACCCGCGTAGGGCATCACTCGCCTCATAAGGCTGTCCATCACCAGTCATGCTTGGAATACGCTAAGGGCTAAAGTTCGATGCGGCGTGCAAACTCTGCAAGATTTACCGCAAATCGCAGTTAGTTTCGGTTATTTCTAGTTGCTGCAATCCTTACGCAGCAGTGCTTTTACTTCTGCCTTCATCCTTCATCCTTTTATTGCATCTGGCAGAACCCTGTATGAGCTTTGAAGAGCTGGCGACACTAATGCTTTGGCAATAAAAGGTTCAGCCCTTAGCCGATGCCTAAGCGACCGGCCAAAGATGGCGTTAGAGGGATAAGAGTTGCCAGGGTCAGAAACAAAGCTAATAGGCCCAAGGCAGCTCTGGCGTCATCTGGTTCAGTGAGTTCGTTGGTGGCCGGGCGTTCCTGGCTGCGCTGCAAAAACAGAATTAAAACCGCCCAATACAGAGCCAAGGGATTTGCCAAGGATGCGATCGCCAAAATGATCAATGTAATTACCGTTGCTCGTTTAGCAATTTTGCGGCCATAGATAGCCTGCACAACGCGACCACCGTCGAGCTGTCCCGCCGGCAGCAAATTGAGTCCGGTGATGATGAGTCCCAGCCAGCCAATCAATACGAAGGGATGAATATCGACTAGGGGCTGAGTAAGAGCCTGGCCTAAGACGATTTTGGCTAGCGTTCCCACCAGCACCGAGCCTTGAAAAAATTCGACCGGCAGTTGAAATTCACTGCCGGGGTGAGAAAGCACTAACCCACCAATCAGCAAGCCCAGCGACAGCAGGCCGCCGGCTGCTGGTCCGGCGATCGCCACATCAAACAGCACTGACCGATTGGGCAATACCGACGCAATGCGGGTCAGTGCCCCAAAGGTGCCAATATCCCAAGTGGGCAAAAAGAAAGGCCAGCTTAGCTGCACAGCTCGCCGCTGGGCCATAAACCAGTGGCCAATTTCATGGGCAATCAAAATTGTGAGCGTACCCAAAGCAAAGGGCAGCGCTTGGGGCCATTTCTCGGGTGTGGTCAGCAGATCAAATCCCATCAAAATGCCGCTGGCCTCTAGACAGGTCAGCACTGTCGCGATCGCCATCACCACTGCAAATCCTTTCTGCACCGGCGTTAACGGTTGTGGATCGGTGGTTTTGGGCAAGGCAACGATCACCGGTTTGCCCTGCGGATCGGCAATCAAAAAGAGACGAAACCGCTGTTCCAGCCGTTCATCAGCCAATTGGCTGAGCTGAGCGATCGCCTGGTCCGGTTGAGTCCGCAGATTGCCCTTAAAAATAGCGCCCTGATCGTAAGGCAAGGTCTCCGTCCGGAAGAACGTGTCCACGCCAAAAATGCCTTCTAATGCTATCCGGTCTTCAGGCGCGATTGTTAGTGCTTCCGCCTCTGGCTGAGCCGTCATCGATCGCTCAGCCGCCGTCTCCCGGTTCGGCTCTTTCCCGGTAGCAGTCCCAGCGGTCGCCATTGCTGCAGGCACTTCCGCCTTCTCAGCCTTAGCAATTTCGCTTGTTGGCTCCGAGGCCGATACCGATAGGTAGTTTCTGAGCTTTTGGGCTGCGAGTTCGTCTTCTCCCAGTGTGCGCAGGCGACGACCGAGGTAAATGTAGGCTCCCGCCGAGATAATCACTAGGGCCAGCACGCCGGCTAGATTGATGTAGAGGCCCAGGGTAAACAAGCCAAAAAATAGCAGCCACGGCACCATCAGCACGACCGATTGCAGCCAGGCAAAGACGCCGATTTTGCCGTAGGGACGTGCGCGCACAAATCCCCACACAAGTAGGGCGATCGCAGCTAAAAGCAGGAGTAACGTAACCATTGGTTGTTAATAGACAGAGGCTGGGGGGCGGTCAACTAAACACTCGTCGGTCAGGAAAATACGCTGACTTTGATTAATTTAACCGAGTTCAGAGACCGAGGGAAATACGGAACGCACAATGCAGCAATAAATCTTGAAGGCGAGAGATTTCACTCCTGACTTTCAGTTGCCGCCTAAAAATCGAGCATCGAGCAAGGATAGCGTTGTTTCCCCAACCGTATCCCGTGCGGTCTCGCATTTTTCCTTGTTCCTCTTGCCGTTCCGCTTACACCGCTGCCATCTGCGTCTCCTGTCGCAAATATGCCTGAATAAACGGATCGAGGTCGCCATCCATGACGTCGCTCACGGCCGTAGTCTCTTCGTTGGTGCGCAGGTCCTTGACCATTTGATAAGGATGAAAAACATAGTTGCGGATTTGGTTGCCCCAAGCCGCTTCGACCATATCGCCACGAATTTCAGCAATTTCCTTAGCCTGCTGTTCCTGAGCAATGACCAGCAGTCGAGCTTTAAGTAGGGCTAGGGCCTTTTCACGATTTTGCAGCTGCGATCGCTCTTGAGTACAGCGCACTGAAAGGCCCGTTGGCAGGTGGGTAATCCGCACCGCGGTTTCCACTTTGTTAACGTTTTGCCCCCCCGCACCGCCTGATCTTGAGGTCTTAATTTCGAGATCTTTTTCGGGAATTTCCAGTTCAATAGACTGGTCTAAAATCGGCATCACTTCCACCCCAGCGAAGCTGGTTTGCCGCTTGCCGTTAGCGTTAAAAGGTGAGATACGGACAAGCCGATGGGTCCCTTTCTCGGCCTTCAAATAGCCGAAGGCGTAGCGCCCTTCAATTTCCAGGGTGACGGATTTGAGCCCGGCTTCATCGCCCTCTGACTGCTCGACTAAAGCCACTTTGTAGCCCTGAGACTCCGCCCAGCGGGTATACATCCGCAGCAGCATTTCGGCCCAGTCCTGGGCGTCGGTGCCGCCAGCTCCGGCATTGATGGTCAAGACAGCGCCGCTTTTGTCGTAGGGACCAGAGAGCATCTGCTGCAGTTCCCACAGATCCAGCGCCCGATGCAGATCCGCCAGTGTCGTCTGCGCTTCGGTCAGCAGCGCCTCGTCAGAGTCTTCTTCCAATAGTTCCAAAATGGCTTCCGTATCAGCCACTTGAGTCTGCCAGCGCTGCAGCTGCTCGAGCTGCGCTTTATAGTCATTCAGCTCTTGCAAGATTCTTTGGGCATTTTCCGGCTCGTCCCAAAGTTCCGGTTGGGCAGCCTGCTGTTCTAAGTCTTGAATTTTGGCGGTAATGGCATCAATGTCAAAGATAGTCCTGAGCATTGCTCAGGCGCTCAGTTAACGTCGCGAGGTCGCGCTTTAAGTCATTTGTTTCCAACATAGTGATGTGAATATGTGCTGGACTCCCATGCTAGGGCGATCGCGCTGAATCAGCAAGCACCCTCCAGCCATTGTTTAGACAAATATTGAGACAGGCGCATTCCAGTTTTATCTAGCCGCCGCGGCCACGGAGCCAAGATAGCGAACCTCCTTAGCTGCAGGCCGGGCATCCGAACGTGACTGGGTGCACCAGCCTCAATGGCTAAAGCTGTAAAATATCTTTGTAGAGAGAATAAAGGGCAAACCGTGGCCATTGACCGCGCTGGAGAATGTCCGCTTTGTGGCCGTTGGCTGCAGCTAACGTTTCATCATCTGATTCCGAAAAAGCTGCATCGCCGCACCCGCTTTAAGAAAAACTATTCCAAAACTGAGTTGAATCAGGGCGTCTGGGTCTGTCGCCTTTGTCACGACGGCATTCACGACCATTACGATGAAATGGCCTTGGCCAAGCACTTTCCCACCCTAGAAAGCATTCAAACTGACCCCAATATTCGCCGCCATGCGGAGTGGGTCGCTAAGCAAAAGGTGAAGCGTTGAAAACAACCGCCAGGCCGCTGACTTTCCCAGCGTAAACTGATGAATGCGGTGTCGTCGGCCCGGTTATGGCTAAGTCGCTTTCCTCAAATTCCCCCATCACTGTCTTGGTGACGCGCGCCGCTGGGCAATCCAGCCAATTTACTCAGCTTTTGACAGCGGCCGGTTTGCAGGTTTTGGAAATGCCTGCGCTAGAGATTCGACCACCCAGCAGTTGGGCACCGCTGGATGCGGCGATCGCTCAACTCCCCACCTACGACTGGCTAATTTTGACATCGGCCAATGCGGTCACCTTTTTCTTGCAGCGCTTAGCAGCAGTGGGCAATCCCGCCGCTCTTAAAACGGTGAAGCTCGCGGTCATAGGCAAAAAGACCAACAGCGCGCTCCAGCAGCAGGGCCACAGCGCCGATTTTATCCCCCCTGATTTTGTGGCCGACTCCCTCGTGCAGGCGTTTCCAGAATCCGTCGCCGGACTGCGACTATTGTTTCCTCGAGTGGAAAGTGGCGGCCGGGCCACATTGGTGCAGGAGATGACCACGGCTGGAGCGATGGTAACGGAAGCGCCCGCTTATGAGTCCGGCTGTCCCCCAGCACCTGACGCTGCCGCGATCGCCGCCCTGCAGTCAAACCAAATTCAAATTGTTTCCTTTGCCAGCTCCAAGACGGTGCGCCACGCCTGTCAGCTTTGGCAGCAGGGACTCGGCGACGACTGGCGAGATTACTTGGCGGCAGTGGCGATCGCCTCCATCGGTCCCCAAACCTCAGAAACCTGCCACGAACTGCTGGGCCGAGTGGATATCGCCGCAGCAGAATATACGCTGGAGGGGTTGACGACGGCAATTACCCAATGGGTCAGCGCATTATCGGCTTGACGGGCGGCATCGCCACTGGAAAATCAACCGTGGGTCAGTATTTGGCCGACCGGCACGGCCTGCCAGTTTTGGATGCTGATGAGTATGCGCGGCGGGCCGTGGAGCCCGGTTCGCCGATTTTAGCGGCGATCGCCCAGCGCTACGGTCAGACCCTGTTGCTCTCCAATGGCGCCTTAAATCGCCCCCAACTGGGACAAATCATCTTTAGCGATGGGGCAGAAAAAACCTGGGTAGAACAGCAAATTCATCCGTTTGTGCGGCAGTGCTTTGCCACAGCGATGACTGAACTTGCTGCCGCTCCCACCGTCGTGCACATGATTCCACTTCTGTTCGAAGCCGATTTGACCGCTCAGGTGACAGAAATTTGGGTGGTTGCCTGTTCGCCAACTCTGCAACTTGAACGATTGATGACCCGTAATGCCCTCTCCCAGGAAGCGGCTCAGAGCCGTATCCAAAATCAGTGGCCGCTGGCCCAAAAAGTACAGCAGGCCGACGTTGTGCTGACCAACGAAACGACCTTACCCCAGCTCTATATCCAGGTAGAGAAGGCTCTGGCCGGTTAGTGGGTAATGACGCCAATCGTGCCCTGAACAGTAATCTGATAAACAGTAGGGGAAATCAGCAGCATGTGCCCACGCTTGCCGGCAGAGACCGCAATATGGTCAAATTGCGTGGCTGACATATCGATAAAAACGGGGTAAGGCTTCTTACAGCCCAGCGCCGTGACGCCGCCGCGAATGTAGCCGGTTAGGTTTTGCACTTCTTTCAGCGGCACCGTTTCAACTTTTTTGTTCCCCGACATTTTAGCCAGTGCCCTGAGGTCCAGGCGGCCATCAGCCGGAATGACGGCCAGGCACACTCCAGAGCGATCGCCCCGCACCACCAACGTCTTAAATACTTGTTTGTGGGGTAAACCCAGCTTCTCAGCCGCTCGTTCAGCGCTCAGATCATCTGGATCAACTTCATAGGTGAGCAATTCGTACGGCACGCTTTGCTGCTCAAGGATTCTGGCGGCATTCGTTTTCATAGAAGCACGAACTGATTCAAAAGAGTTTGCAGCAAATTATTAACGTAACTACAGGAGTAAGAATAATTCCATACTCATTGATGAGAGTAACAGAGTTTTCTAAAAGCGACTGCTTATCGGAAATTCACTAAAGCCAGCAATGGCAAAAAACCAAGAAAGTTCTTTCCAAAGACGCATCAACAAGCGCTGGGCTAATCGCTCAAAAGTAATAGAGCTATCAAGAATGAAGCAACAAGAACATTGCAGGTTTGGAAATTTCAGCCATTCCAGCTAAAGGCTGTCGTCATTTAGCGAGCAAACTTAATGCTGAAAGCGATTCAGCCCCTTGAGGTGAGGGCGCTAGGCCGGTGGGGTCAGGCTTGTCCTGAAAAAGTTTGCAATTAATTGAGGGTGCGCCTCAGGCATTGTTTTAGGAACCGGCCATTCGACTCTTTAAAGTAGCCGCTCAAAGTTAGCCACATCGTCCTGTTCGACAGGCAATGTGTAAAGGAACTTAGTTTGCCGCCATAAGAAGTTTGATGTCCTGGTAAATCTCGCTGAGTTCTCCGGAGCGAGCGATCGCAACCGCGCAAAAAGGAAACAAAGTGTATTTTGAGCGATCGTCGAGTCATGAGTCATTCCCATCAGGCGGTGCCAAGGGTACCATCTTCCCCGGATATTGACGCCACCGCCATTTGTTATCGCTTAGCTGGTTATGAGTTTCCTTGGGAGCTAAATCGAGCGCTGGAAATTGCCGTTTTAAAGACTTTTTGCGTCCCTCACATTTCACAACTACTTCGACAAACCGGAAAATTCGAGCAGCGTTCCCAAAAACGCTATGACGACACTAGTTTGATTCTGGGCAACATTTTGAAGTGGGGCTATGACAGTCCGCGCGGTCAGACAGCGATTCGGCAAATGAACCGCATTCATCAGCGCTTTAATATTCGCAACGAAGATTTTCTCTACGTGCTGTCGACCCTAATTTACGAACCAATCCGCTGGAATCAATATTTTGGCTGGCGGCTGTTTACGGCAGAAGAAAAGCAAGCGCTGTTTCAGTTTTGGCGAGCGGTAGGTCAGCGGATGGAGCTGCACCATTTACCAACAACATTTGAGGCTTTTCATCAGTTTAATCTGGCCTATGAAGCCGAATATTTTGCTTATCACCCCGATAATCAGATGATCGGCGATGCCGTCGTGCGATTAATGCAGGGATGGGCACCCGCGATCGCAGCGCCGCTGGTGCCGGCGATCGTACGATCCCTTGTGGATGAGCCGACGCGGACAGCCCTGGGCTGGAGAAAACCCTCCCCGCTAGTCGATCGTTTGGTCGGCTCGGGCATGCAGGCAAGGCAGCACTGGGTAAGACGATGGCCCCAACGACAGCGATCGCGCTTCCTGGTGGACCGAGCTAATCGCACTTATACCGACGGCTACCAAATTGATCAATTGGGAACAGATTCTCCAACATCAAAGGTCAGCCGCTGTCCTTTTTTACGCATGCGGGCCGTTCTTAAAGGCGAACTTTAGGCGAAACCAGCGCTACTGGTTAATCGCTCATTAGAATATATAAAGTTCCTGAGAGCCTGATTGATTCTAGGACGTATACGCCAGCTTCATGAGTTCTGAGATTCTGGTACGCACAGAATTTGTGCGCTTACCAGATATTTGCTGGGAATCGTGATTAAATTCAATGGCGGAAGTCCTTTCGTTGCTGTTGCGATCGCCTGTGCCATGTCCACATCTTCTTCTGCCCGTCCAGCCTCCATTGACAAGCTTGTGCAGCGCTTTCAGCAAGCGACTGATCCCAAACGTCGCTATGAGCAATTGCTCTGGCTGGCAAAGAAATTAGAAGCGTTTCCCGAAACCGCTAAGACTGAGGAAAATAAGGTCAAAGGATGTGTTTCTCAGGTTTATATCATCGCCTCCCTGGATGACGGTAAGCTGCATTACCGAGGAGAATCCGATGCTCAAATCACCAAAGGATTGGTAGCATTTCTGATTCGCGGCATGAACGGACTGACCCCTCAGGAAGTTGTGAACCTGGCCCCCGACTTCATTAAAGAGACGCAGCTTGATGTCAGCCTGACTCCTTCCCGGGCCAATGGCTTCTACAACATTTTTAAGATGATGCAGGCTAAAGCAGCAGATTTTGCTCAAAAACCTTAATTTCAGACAATTTGACTGGTGGCCTATCGGCGATCGTACTCGCGGTTCCTAACGCCTCAAAATAGAGCCCTCAGCGAAAGGGCGATCGCCTTTTTATTTTCAGCAGCTTTTAATGAGGCTAAGAAGATGTCATCTCGCAAATTTTCGATACTTTGCCAATCAGGTCGTTCCCGCACCAATGAACCTGGGATAGGTACAGTCATATTTGGTCTCAAAGAGTTCTAAGATTAGTCGAAGACGGGCTTTAGAAGAGCGAAAAAATTTGGCCCTGTTTTAAGTAAAAGCCGTGCTGGTTTTATCCGACTTGCAGTCACTGACCATGCACCAATCCGAGCCTAATTGCTATGACTGAACCTGTTAAACCAATCGTATTGCCGCCGGCAACAGATCCCGAGCAAGAAGGACAATGGCTCAAGGGAACCTTGCACAAGTGGCTCGATACTGAGTTTTTACCCGAAGCGGTCAATGCTGAGATTGCGGAACGAGCTTCGCAGGTGTTCGTGCGACAGCGCATGGAAGGCGAGAACGATTTGGGTTCGCTGGTGATTGCCGTGCTGACAGAAATGCAGGGCTTCGATTTCTCCAAAAGCTTTTATGGCGAGTTTGCGATCGCCAATGCCGTTGGCGAATTGCTGCTGGAGAGTCTGGGCATCGATTCCTGCTGCGGCGCGGAGTGAGGGAGTGAATGGGTGGATGGGTAGCAGGGTGGCAGGGAACCAAGAGCAAAAAATCAAGAGCGTAGGACTTTGCCCGCGCGAAGCAGAACCAAGAACCAAAAATCAATTCTGCAGACTGCGCTGGGTTGTCCAGAATCCTGAGCTTCGTAGATCATGCCTGATGTCTCTGGCAATTTAAGGAAGAAACATGCGCTGGCTGAACCGCTTGGGGCGAATTGGGCTGATTTTGTCTGTCTTGCTGCTGACGGGCTGCCTGCAATACGACTTAGACATCCAGTTCGATAGTCAAACTCATGGGCAGTTTGTGCAGCAAATTCACTGGCGTGGCGGCGAAGTGGCCAACAATCCGGCATGGTCGGAGTGGGTAGATGTGCTGCGAAAGCGGGCGTCATCAGTCGACGGCAGCACGCATTTTCTTGACGATCAGACGTTAGAGGTGGTGGTCCCCTTCAACAATGGCGCTGAGTTGGAGGCCAAATTCAACCAGTTTTTCAATGGCGCAAAGTCAGCCGCACCGCTAACTTTGCCTGGCGGCGAGCCCGTCGTAGCCCATCTTTCCCTCCGGCAAGGCAACTGGTTTGGGGTAATCTCCAACCACGCTGACCTGCGCTTTGACCTGACGGCAGTGCCGGATCTAGCAGAGACTGGAGTGCCGCTTCTGCAAAGCCAACAGTTATTGACGGGCCGAGTAACGGTGACGGCGCCGTGGGTGCGATCGCCCACTGGCGATCTGTCGACTACCCGCACCTGGAATCTCGTTCCAGGCGAACTGAACGGGTTGGCCGCTGATTTTTGGGTGCCGAGCCCAATTGGTATGGGGGCAGCGGCGATCGCCCTCCTCGTCCTCATCGGCTACGCCTTGAAATATTGGCTTAGTACAGGTTGAATTAAGGACCAGGTAAACAACCGCGCCAGCTACCCGTACGGGTGAACCGGCGTTTGAACCAGCACCCAATTACCCGCTTGTCCACTCATTACTCCCCCTCACGGCCTGCTCTTTATACTTTTAAAAGTCATTCGCTCTACGAGAGGACCGTTTATGAGACTGCTGCACACGATGCTGCGCGTCGGCAATTTAGAAGAATCGCTGAAGTTTTACTGCGATATCTTGGGCATGAAGCTACTGCGCCGGAAAGATTATCCCGGCGGTGAGTTTACGTTGGCCTTTGTCGGTTACGGCGACGAGTCTAATCATCCGGCAATCGAACTAACCTATAACTGGGGCACGGACAGCTACGATTTAGGTGATGGCTACGGCCACATTGCTTTGGGAGTTGATGATATTTACGGCACTTGTAAGGCGATCAAGGCCCAGGGCGGCAATGTTGTTCGTGAACCCGGTCCCATGAAGCATGGTTCTACCGTCATTGCCTTTGTACAAGATCCCAACGGCTACAAGGTGGAACTAATCCAGCAGGGAACATCCGGAGCCGCGCAGCAATCAACGGAGTCAAAAGCGCAAGCGGTGGGCTGATTATGAATGCTCAGCAAGCGGAAAAAGAAGACTGTTTCACTATTTGCGAGTCTATCAGCGTTGTTTAATGTCAGCTTTGTCCGTGGGCAAGATACCCACGCTAACATGGCAAAACCGGCAGACCCTCGGAGCCAGCGATGATAGCAACGCTTAGGATGACGCTTTTTCCGCTTTTTGCGCCAATTGCTTCGAAGCACTTCCCGGAGATACGCTGATACACTGAAGTATCTAGGGATTTGTACTTATCCCGCTTCTTTTGATTTTACGCCGCTATGCAGCCCACCGATCCGGATAAGTTCACGACCAAAGCTTGGGATGCGATCGTTGAAGCCCAGGCCGTTGCTCGTCGCTTCAACCATCAGTATTTAGAAGCTGAGCACGTCACGATTGCTTTATTAGAACAAAAAGACGGCCTAGGCCACAGCATTTTGCAAAAGGCCAATCTCGATCCGGAACTGTTGCTCAAAGAACTGGAAACGTTTGCCAAGCGCCAAGCGCGGGTACGGGTCGCACCTGACACTAACCTTTATTTGGGCAAAAGCCTAGATCGAATGCTAGATCAGGCGGAGATTGCCCATCAAAATCTAGGCGATCAGTTTATTTCAGTGGAGCATGTGCTCCTAGGATTTGCCGAAGACGAACGCATTGGTCGACGACTCTTGCGCGGCTTTGAAGTCGGTTCAGTGGAACTGATGGCAGCCATTAAGGCGGTGCGGGGCAGTCAAAAAGTCACGGATCAAAACCCCGAAAGTCGCTATCAGGCTTTAGAGAAATTTGGTCGTGATCTGACCGATTTAGCCCGCGAAGGGCACCTTGATCCAGTCATCGGTCGAGACGAAGAGATTCGCCGCGTAATTCAGGTGCTCTCGCGGCGCACGAAGAACAATCCGGTGCTGATCGGTGAGCCAGGGGTAGGCAAAACGGCGATCGCCGAAGGGCTAGCCCAGCGCATTATCAACGGTGATGTGCCCGAATCGTTAAAGGAGCGACAGCTAGTTTCGCTGGATGTCGGGGCGCTGATTGCTGGGGCGAAATATCGCGGCGAGTTTGAAGATCGGCTGCGCTCTGTCCTGCGGGAGGTGACCGAATCTGGCGGCCAAATCGTCCTGTTTATTGACGAATTACATACCGTGGTAGGCGCGGGTGCAGGTCAAGGTACGATGGATGCCGGCAACTTGCTCAAGCCCATGCTGGCTAGGGGGGAACTCCGCTGTATTGGCGCCACTACCCTCGACGAATATCGCAAAAATATTGAAAAAGATGCGGCCCTGGAACGGCGGTTTCAGCAAGTGTATGTGGAACAGCCCACCGCCGATGACACCATTTCCATCCTCCGGGGGCTGAAAGAGCGCTACGAAGTTCACCACGGCGTCAAGATTGCCGACTCGGCCCTGGTCGCTGCCGCAGTGATGTCTGATCGCTACATCAGCGATCGCTTTTTGCCCGATAAAGCGATCGACTTAGTAGACGAAGCCGCCGCCAAACTCAAGATGGAAATTACCTCCAAGCCGGAGGAACTGGAAGTCATTGACCGCCGGCTAATGCAGCTGCAGATGGAAAAACTCTCCCTGGAAAGCGAAGATACGTCATCGGGTGCCGCCTATCGCACTGCTCGGGAGCGCCTAGCTCGCATCACCGAAGAAATTGCAGAACTTTCAGCCCGACAGTCACAGTTCAGCAGTCAGTGGCAAACCGAAAAGCAAACCCTGGAAGCCATCAGTGCCCTCAAAGAAGAAGAAGAACATCTGCGGGTGCAGGTCGATCAGGCAGAGCGCGCCTATGACTTGAATAAGGCAGCTCAGCTCAAATACGGCAAACTTGAGGCGGTGCAGCGGGATCTCGAAGCTAAAGAAGCTCACCTGATAGAAATTCAAGCTCAGGGCAAGACCCTGCTGCGGGAACAGGTGTTGGAAGCAGACATTGCCGAGATTGTGGCCAAGTGGACCGGCATTCCTGTAAACCGCCTGATGGAATCAGAACGCCAAAAACTCTTACGTTTAGAAGGTCACCTACACGAGCGTGTGATTGGTCAAGAGGAAGCCGTTGCCGCCGTTGCCGCTGCCATTCGGCGTGCCCGAGCCGGCATGAACGATCCGGGGCGACCGCTAGGCTCGTTCCTATTTATGGGGCCAACCGGAGTGGGAAAAACTGAACTGGCCCGGGCCCTCGCTGCCTTCATGTTTGACACCGAAGAAGCATTAATCCGCATTGACATGTCTGAATACATGGAAAAGCATGCGGTCGCTCGTCTGGTCGGAGCGCCCCCTGGATATGTGGGCTATGAAGAGGGAGGTCAGCTTTCTGAAGCGGTGCGGCGACATCCCTATTCTGTGGTCTTACTAGATGAAGTGGAAAAAGCCCATCCTGATGTGTTCAATATTCTGCTGCAGGTATTGGACGATGGCCGGATCACTGATTCTCAGGGGCATTTAGTTGATTTCAGCAACACTGTGGTCATTATGACCAGCAACATTGGCAGTGACAGCATCCTCGAAGTTGCCGGTGATGACGATCGCTACGATGAAATGCGAGAACTGGTGCTGAAAGCTCTGCGTAAGCACTTCCGGCCTGAATTTCTGAACCGAGTCGATGATTTAATTCTGTTCCATCCTCTACGACAGATACAATTGCGCGACATTGTGTCCATTCAGGTACGACGTATCGAGCAGCGATTGGCCGCTCAAAAGCTATCGCTGTCATTATCCAAAGCGGCGATCGACCATATCGCCAAAGTCGGCTACGATCCCGTCTACGGTGCTCGCCCGCTTAAACGGGCCATTCAAAAGGAGTTAGAAAATCCCATCGCCACCAAAATTCTGGAAGAAGTCTTTCCTGAGGGCAGCATGATTCAGGTAAGCTGCCGTGAAGGTGCCTTAGCATTTCGAGCAACTGTCAGTGACGAACAGCCTGAAGCTGAGCCTGCTACTTCTGTAACGACAGCCTAGACATTGGCTTGACTAGCCCAAGGCCAGGCAGCCAGCTGTTCTAGACGTTGATCTCTATCGAAAGGGTGGGCATTGTAAGAGTAAGCAGCGCTTATCTCAATTCTTTGACTACAGACTACGAAATTATCTTCCGGATGTTCTCTTTGGGCAAGGCTAATGTATACGCCTAGGCCTTGGTCTATCGTTTTCAACCACACAAGCCCTCAAATTCCTCATAATTCAGGAGTGTACAAGAGACCCAAGACAGGATTTTAATCTTTGATGGGACTGACGCAAACGCCCCCCTTGCCCTCAAAATCTGGGGAATGTTGAGCCCAACTTTCCACCTCTGTGACAAGAGCTAAAATCGGATTCAACTGCGTAATTCTTGTTTTATTGAAAACATAAATCCGCAAAACAGAGAAAGAAAAAATCACCTGTTCTGCATGTAGATAGCCGCGAGCCTCTCTGAGAGGAATATCGAATGGCAGCGCAGATTTTTATTCGTGGCGGCTGTTGTGCAGAAGTGCTAAAGAGTCGTAAAAGACGAGTCAATTGTCATGGCTTTGGTGTAAAGCTGCTTTGAGGATCATTAGCCGTGCTGAGTGGAGGAGGGGCATGGACCTATCAGTTGTGATTCCGACTTACAACGGAGCCCAACGACTGCCAACGGTGTTGGAATATTTGCGGTTACAGGTAATCCCTGAAGGTCTGCAGTGGGAAATCATCATTGTGGATAATAATAGCCATGATGAAACCGCTGCGATCGCCCAGCAACATTGCTCCATTTGGCAATCTGAAGCCTCCCTACGCTATGTTTTTGAACCTCAGCAAGGACTGGCTTTTGCCCGCCAATGTGGAGTTGATCATGCCACCGGCACCTTCGTTGGTTTTTTAGACGACGACAACTGGCCTGCAGCAAATTGGGTCGCTGCGGCAGTGGAATTTGGCCAAACGCATCCCAAGGTGGGCGCTTATGGGAGCAAAACTGAAGCAGCTTTTGAACAGCCGCCTGAAATGCCCATCAAACCAATTGCTAAATTTTTGGCACTGCAAAACTATGGCTCCGAGCCATATCGCTTATATCCTGAGGGGCAAATACTGCCAGCAGGTGCAGGGTTAGTGGTACGGCGATCGGCTTGGTTAGCCTGCTTGCCTCGCAATTTAGTGCGAATTTCTCAGGGGGGTGATGATTATGAAATTTCACTCCGGTTAGCTAAGTGCGGCTGGGAAATTTATTACAACCCGGCGATGCAAGTTCAGCATTACATTCCTGCTACCCGTTTAAAGCGGAATTATCTGCTGCAGTTGACCTACCGCTACGGTCTCTGTACTTGCCAACTAATGATGCTTGACGTTTCCTTTTGGCAGCAGCCATTTCTCCTCATGAAGTTTAGCTTAGGTACAGTTAAACGAATTTTGAAGCACTTTATTATTCATGGCCCACGTCAAACAGATATTGCCTCGCAGTGTTATATGAGTTTTTATCAAGGTAATTTTATAGGCATTTTTCATTACGTGATATCAAAATTCCCTTCAAATCAACTAAAAAACAGCTAGAATTTTTCAACTAAATTAGTACAGAAGATTTTAATTTCTCTCTACAATAATCAAGTCTTATTCTTTCATCATGTCAGATAGTCCTACGATTTCGGTGGTTATTCCTGCTCACAATGCCGAAAAAACCATTGAAGAAACTATTGAATCTGTACTAGATCAAACCTTTACAGACTTTGAGCTCATTATTATCAATGATGGCTCGACTGATAAAACCTTAGAAATCATCGAACACTATACCGATCTTCGAATCAAAGTCTTTTCGTTTAATAATTCTGGCCCGCAAAAAAGTAGAAATCGCGGCATTGAAAAGGCTTGCGGTAGGTTTATCTCATTTTTAGATGCTGATGATGTTTGGACTCAAGATAAACTAGAGTTGCAGCTTGAGGCTTTAATCAACAACTCAGACGCAAGAGTTGTTTATAGTTGGACAGATGTGATCGATGAAAGAAATAATTTTTTAAGAAGAGGGGGTCGTTCAACCAAAAAAGGAAATGTATTTCTGGATTTGGTATTCACCAATCTCTTAGAAAATGGTTCAAATTTTCTAGCATATACGGATGCTGTTAAGAGCTGTGGCGGATTTGATGAAAGGATAATTGCAGGGCAAGATCACGAGATTGCTCTGAGTTTGTCAAGTCGCTTTCTCTTCGAGCTTGTTCCCAAAGTTCAAGTATTATATCGAAAATCCAGGAAAGAGGAATCTTGGTCGAGTGGTATTAAACGTGCTCGAAAAGGTATTGACCAAGTTTTCGAAAAACATTTACTTAATCGAGAAGATCTAAGTGCATATCAAACTATTTTTATTGGCAACTCTTACAAATATCTTGTATTTGAATGTTTAAACAATTTCCCTTCTAGGGAAAAAGGATTTTACTGTCTCCAATTATTTTGGGTTCTACTGCGTAACGATCCAGATTTATTGACTCAAAAGATTTTTGTGAAAATCTGCCTTAGGATTTTGTTGACGATGCTATTGCCTACTAAGGCAAGTCGTCGACTTTTTGAAGTGCCGCCTTTCTGGTTAGATATTACATCTCTTTACGGTTACTCAAAAACAGAACCTTTGCCACCAGAAGAAATTAAAGCTATAGCTTTATCAAAGTGAAAGATGTCAAGTTTAGTATCGGTTGTAATCCCTGCCTATAACTGCGAGGTAACTATCCAAGCAACCATAGAATCTGTGATAGCTCAGTATCATGCAAATTTAGAAATTATTGTCATTAATGATGGTTCACAGGATTCTACTGTCGAAATCGTCAGTTCAATGGCTCAGAATGATGAAAGAATTCGCGTTTTCTCTTATAAAAATGGCGGTCCCTCGGCTGCTCGAAATCGAGGTTTAGAGCAGTCTGCAGGAAATTTCATTGCGTTTTTAGATGCTGATGACCTGTGGACACCTGAAAAAATTATTGATCAGGTGGCGGCTCTAAAAAGCAAACCGCAGGCTGGACTGGCTTATAGCTGGGTTGACTGGATTGACGAAGCTGATCAATTCTTACGGCATGGCAGTCATATCACAGCGCAGGGAAAGGTATTAGATAAATTGCTCCTCCGCAATTTTATTGATAATGGTTCAAACGCCTTAGTCCGCCGTGACGTCTTTGAAAAAGTTGGCACTTTTGATAGTGACTTTCCGCCATCAGAAGATTGGGATATGTGGCTAAGAATTGCCTCCGAATATGAATTTGTTTGCGTCCCTAAAGTACAAGTACTATATCGGATAATCAAGACATCACTTTCTTCAAACGTCTTGAAGCTATCGAATGCTAACCTCAGAATATTAGATAGTTGTTTTACTATTCATCCTGACCTAAAACTAAAGATTGGCAGTCAAGTGTATGCTGATAAGTATCGCTATTTCACTTTTAAGTCAATAGAAGGAATGCCTTCTCGACAAAATAGTCGGCTTGCTCTTAAATTCTTCATCAAGGCCGTTCTGCTTGAGCCTCGATGGTGGTTAAAGAGAAGTAAATTAATTTTTTTAGTACTACTTAAATCCCTCTTTTATATAATATCGCCTGCTTTTGCGTCATTTTTTCTTGCCTAAAATTCTTAGGATTTTGGAATTTAAAAGCCAAGATAATGGAGAACAGAGAAAAGTCAAAGAATTCAGGTCATCAACCCTTTGACAAAAGCTAGCCATATCGTAGATGGCTACATGACAAAAGCAAAAAAACAGCTTTTAAGCATTCTCGTATGACGCTCTGAAAGGGCCTACTTTTTCCAACGTCACAGCCTATATGGTCACACCTTCACCACGTTCGGAGCGGCGCTTACTATTTCGACAATTTTGCAAGCTCTACACTCCTGCTTACTTATTTTCGCAGGTGACGCAGTTGACAATCTTTAAGCTGTACAACGGGATGATTAGACACTCTCACTAACTGTTCATTGTGGGTCGTCACAACGACGGTGATGCCGATGGAGTTGAGCTTTTTAAGAATTTTGATGACTTGAAGAGCGTTTTCCGGGTCAAGATTGCCGGTAGGCTCGTCGGCTAGCAATAGCGGCGGAGTGCCGACCACAGCACGAGCAATACTGACGCGCTGCTGTTCGCCACCAGAGAGTTCGTTAGGAAAGGCTTCTGATTTGTCTTGTAGCCCCACCATTTTTAGCGTCGGCCATAGGCGCCGGTGAATTTCTTTGCGCGAGTAGCCCTGTGCCCACAGTACAAAGGCGACGTTCTCAGCGACGGTGCGTCGGGGGATTAATTTATAGTCTTGAAAAACTACGCCAATACGCCGACGAATTTTAGCCAGTCTGTTGCCTCGCAGCCGACCAATAGGCGTCCCTTCGATGACAACTTCGCCGGAAGTCGGTCGTTCCTGACCATACAGCAGTTTCAACAACGTGGATTTACCGGCTCCCGATGGCCCAGTGATAAACAAAAAGTCGCCCTTATGCATCTGTAAGTTAACGTCAATCAGGGCTTGGTTGCCTTTGGGATAGCACTTGGATATGTTTTCCAGAGCTACCACCACATCACGCTGGGATGCTGTCGGTTGAGGTTGGCGCTGGGCGGCTGGGGGCTGTGAGGAGGACGATCGCGGTGCCGCCGCCTGAGGTGGTCGCTGAGCTCGCTTTGGCGGTTCGCGGTCGGCTGGTGGAGCCACTGCTGGTCGAGCAGTTAGCGTTTCCAGACGGGTATTTTGTAGGCGATCGCTCAGCACCGAACGCACGTCTTCGGGGAGTCGGTCGTAGTTGCTAGAGGGACGAGTGATAACAGAGGTCATGGGCAAAGTCCTAAAACAAGCTAGCGGCCAGAGCCTACCGTAGACCCGCTGACTGGACGCCATGCCGCTGTATTGTACTGAACTTCGGTCAAATGTCTAGGCTTTCTCGGTAAATTGTTAGCGTCTCTGTCGAGGAGCCTGTCCTAGATGTAGCGTTCTAAATATTGAGACTCTATATTTTACGCTATTCATCCGGCTACATGATGGAAAGCTGCTGTTCGCCATGAAAGTCGGGCACGGCAGTCGCTTCGTAGCCCAGGTGACGACAGGCCGCGCGGGTAACAACGCGACCGCGAGGGGTGCGCTGCAGATAGCCCAGCTGCATCAGATAGGGTTCGTAGACTTCCTCAATGGTTTGAGCGTCTTCACCCGTGGCGGCGGCCATGGTGTCGAGCCCCACAGGGCCACCATTGAAGTTTTCAATCATGACGGAAAGAAGGCGGCGATCCGTCCAGTCGAGGCCACAGGGATCGACGTTGAACAATTCTAGAGCTTCAGCAGCGATCGCCTGATTGATATTCCCCGACCGCTTTACTTCTACATAGTCGCGCACTCGCTTCAAGAGCCGGTTGGCAATGCGAGGCGTGCCCCGCGATCGCCGGGCAATCTCTTCGGCCCCGTCCGGTTTAATGGGCGTGTTCAGCACTTGCGCCGTGCGGCTAACAATTTGCGTCAGTTCGTCCACTTCGTAAAATCGCAGGCGTTGGATCAAGCCAAAGCGATCGCGCAGGGGCGAGGTCAAAGCCCCCACCCGAGTAGTGGCCCCCACCAAAGTAAAAGGATGGAGCGGAATGCTGCGAGTGCGGGCGCTCTGCCCCTTGCCAATGGTGATATCCAAGCGCGAATCCTCCATCGCCGGATATAAAATCTCTTCAGTGACCCGGGGCAGACGATGAATTTCATCAATAAACAGAATGTCGCCTGGCTTCAGGTTCACCAGCAGTCCGGCAATGTCCCGGGGGCGTTCCAGGGCCGGAGCGGTAGTAATTTTGCAATCCACCTGCATTTCCTGTGCCAGAATCAGCGCCATTGTGGTCTTGCCCAAGCCCGGCGGTCCGTAGAGCAGCAAATGATCAAGGGGCTCTTTGCGTGACTGAGCTGCTCGAATAGCAATATCCAGCACCTCTTTCAGAGACTTTTGGCCGATATAGTCCGCCAGCCTTTGTGGTCTCAGACCATCTTCTACTGGCGTGGCTGGCGACGTTTCAGCGGATTTCTTCGCTTCCTCGGCTTTTTGAGGTTCTCGCACCAGGGATTCTGGCTGCGGCTGCGGCTTCGCGTCGGGGCTGGCTTTGGCCTTTTGCGAGCTGGTTGGCTGCGGTTCAGGCGCCGATTTAGAAGAAATGATGGCCATAGGTTGCAGGCGGAGGAGCAGTGGATAGTAGCGATTTTAGCTTTGTAAAGCTGTATGGCGAACTTAGCCGCAAAACCAAGCAACTTGGCATTCGCTCGCCGCCTTGTTGGCAATTCCCGAATAATTACTGGGGCAGTTAATCCGGCATTGATATTGCTATTACCTTCCAATTCTAATGAGAACGAGCGTATTACTCAACCGGGCATGACTCCGCTTAGCCGCATCAAATCGGCCAGAGTCGGGCAGTAGGGCTCTAATCCCAAGGTTTTTGGATGAGTAGGATTATCGTAAACAAAATGACGATACGTGAGGCAAAAGCGATCCCATTCGGCCATGCGGATATTGAACCAATCGATGATGCGATCGGCCAGCCACAGCGAAACCGGTAGGCGGAAGTAAATGCGCTTGCCCAAATAGTTGCAGGCTTCCTCGACGGTGCGATTAATCGTCAGGGGCGGATTACCGATGATCACCTGACGCGGCTCTTGGGGGCCCGGAGGATGATCGACGAGGTGGGTGACAACGACGGCAATGTCTTTGCCGTGAGCAAAGTGAAAGCTGCCGTCCGCCCGCAGAAAGCGAATGAGATCAATCCGGTTGGTGACGTCTTTGATGCCAGCGGAGATGTGGGAATAGGGTTTGTCTTTATCGCCGCCAAACACGAGGGTGGGAAACACAGTCGTCACTTGAGGATAAATCGCTAGCTCAGGCAGTTTCATATAGCACTGATATTTGCTGCGAATGTAGTCAGTGCCGATGTCGCCGGCGGCTTTCAGGGGGCGGTTGTCGCTATCCAGAATACTAGCGGTGGAAAAATAGAGCACTTGCTGGCAGCGATCGCGGTCCAACAGCTCCATAATTCGGTGGTTAGCGGTCACGTTAATGTCATAAATCTCGGGAGCGCCCCCCCAGGATGTGGCCACCAAAATCGCCGTGTCCATGGTTTTGAGTAGAGACGCATGGGCATCAGCATGGCGAATATCGTCTTCGATCAAATGAAGGCGGGGCTCATTTTGCCAATTAAACAGCAGCTTAGCGGGATTGCGCACCAATAGGAACAGTTCGTGGGGGGTGCGATCAAGCAGCGTTTCAACTAGATAATGACCGATACAGCCGCTAGCTCCCGTGATGAAAATACGTTTGGGAACTTTGTTACTAGAAAGTTGAATCAGTTCAGACACCGCACTGCCACTGCCGAAAAATACACGTCACCCCAAAATTATCCAGCAGGTGCTTGAGTCCATGTCATCGAAAACAAAATACCTGTCGCAGCCTGAAACTGTTCGCAGCCTGAAACTGCGTTTTGAGGTGATCCCAGCGTATCACTCGAATGAAGCTCTGCTAGACCGGAACAGCCAGTAACTGGTCTAGGTTTTTGCCAGTTTCGAAGAAAAAGGCAGCATTGTCTTCAGGCGTGCCGGGCAAGATGCCGTGTCCCAGGTTCAGAATATGACCGCGACGACCAGCCTTGTGCACAGTGTCAAAAATGCGATCGCGAATAAACTCTTTAGAACCAAACAGCGCGGCAGGATCAACGTTGCCCTGCACCGCCATGTCTGGTCCCAAACGTCGCCGGGCCTCCGCCATGTCCACCGTCCAGTCTACGCTAACGATATCGACCCCCGACTCACCCATCAGTTCCAGGACTCCAGCACTGCCGCTGATATAGAGCACTAGCGGCGTCTGGGGATGCTTAGCCTTAACTTTACGCACCACCTGCTGCTGATAGGGCAAGGCGAAGGTGCGATAGTCCATGGGGCTGAGTTGACCAGCCCATGAGTCAAAAAGCTGCACCACCTGAGCGCCACACTCAATTTGATGGCAGGCGTAGGTGCCAATGTTGTCAGCCAGCTTGCTCAGCAGCTGATGCAGCATCGCCGGCTCCGAGAAAGCCATGCCCTTGATATTGGCGTAGTTTTTAGACGTGCGCCCTTCCACCGCATAAGCGGCCAACGTCCACGGAGAGCCGACAAAACCCAGCACGGCGGCATCATTGCCCACTTCGGAGCGCAAGGTGCCCAAAATGGTGCGGATATAGGGGGTTGCGGTATCGGGATCGAGTTCATGCACGGCATCGACCTGAGCCTGGGTGCGAATGGGCGGATTGATGACCGGGCCTTTGCTTTCCAAGATGTCAAAGGGGATGCCCATGCCCGTCAGCGGGGTCAAAATATCGGAAAACAAAATGACGCCATCGGGTCGAAAAGCTCGCCACGGCTGCAGAGAAATTTCGATCGCCAATTCAGGGTTTTCTGAGCGCTCGCGAAACGACGGATATTTTTCTCGTAAATCACGGTAAACCTTCATATATCGCCCCGCCTGACGCATCATCCAGACGGGCGGGCGCTCTACCGATTCACCGCGAGCTGCCCGGAGCAATAAAGGTTCTTGATTCAAACCGCTCATTGAAGCTTTACCTGTGTTTACGAAAGTTTTTTAGCGTAATGGTTAGCGTAACATTCAGTGAATGCGGCGCAGCTTGGGCTTCTCAGGTATTTAACGTTTTTCCACAGGAGAGGGCGATCGCTTCAACGTAGAATAAAGGTCACAAGGACATTTGAAGCCCTCCAAAAACATCGGCATGAGTATCGTTAATTTTTTTGAAACAGTTACAGGTACCTGGTTTTCGCAGCGCACCACCCATTTTGCCCCAGGTCAGCCGTCACAAACCGGACAAACGACTCTCAAGATTAGCCATGTCGATTTCAACGACCCCCGTGTGGTTAGCCTCTGTGAGCAGTTCAAGGCGGATGCCGCTGCCGTAATTTTTGCATTTTTGATTCAGCAGGAAGGACAAGCAAGTCTCTATGGCAGCAGTAGCAATGCCCCCAAAAGCACAACGCTGATGATTGGCCTGAAGTCCGCTGATCCGTCAGCCGGACAGTTTATGAGTCAGACTGAGACTGAACCCGCGATCGCCGGTCAATATGCCCTCGAAGCAGATGTGCTAACGCTCAGCGTCCGCAATGACAAATTTGAGTCAGATGAGCGCTTGTGGTATGCCAACCCTAATTTGCGGATGCGTACCAGCTTAGTGAAGCGCGCTGACGGTATCCGGATGTCTTCGTTTTGTTCAGAGATTCGCCGTTCGTCCTGAGCGCCAGCGGTTGTGCTTTTAGGTACACGGTCTTCAACATTCTATGTGTCGGCTTTGTCCTCAAGGCGACTTGAACCCTCCATAATAGGAACTCGTAAGACACCGCTAAGGCTGAGCGATCATATTCACCCCAGCAGAAGTTGCAAACTGAACAGACTTCAAGGTCTAAGGTCTGCTAGTGAAAGATCTGAAGCAAAAGTTGCCCCAATAACCGCGCCGTATCCAGCGGATGTTGCCTCCAGGCTAGGCAATCGCAAGGATTGTTAGTTGGCGGGCAATTGCGATGTGGCAAACGACGGCGTCAGTCAATATATGGGAGCAATGCAATAATGACAGTCTGCGAATACAAACCCGGACTAGAGGGAATTCCAGCAACTCAATCAGGCATTAGCCGCGTCGATGGCCAACAGGGCATCTTGGAATATCGCGGTATTCGTATTGAAGATTTGGCCCAGCAGAGTACGTTTTTAGAAACCGCCTATCTACTTATTTGGGGCGGACTGCCCACTAAATTAGAGCTAGAAGAATTTGAATATGGCATTCGCCATCATCGCCGGTTGAAATACCGCATCCGCGACATGATGAAGTGCTTCCCAGAGGGCGGGCACCCCATGGATGCCTTACAGGCCTGTGCCGCGGCATTAGGCTTGTTTTATTCCAAACGAGCATTAAACGATCCGCTTTATATTCAAAATGCTGTCGTGCGGCTAATCGCTAAAATTCCGACGATGGTGGCGGCTTTTCAGCTGATGCGTAAAGGCAACGATCCGGTACAGCCGCGCGACGATTTAGGCTACGCGGCCAATTTTCTCTACATGCTGAATGAACAAGAACCCGATCCGCTGGCGGCTCGTATCTTCGACATTTGCCTGACGCTCCACGCTGAACACACCATCAATGCGTCCACGTTTTCGGCGATGGTAACGGCTTCTACGCTGACGGATCCTTATGCCGTGGTGGCTTCCGCTGTGGGGACCTTGGCCGGACCGCTGCACGGTGGGGCCAATGAAGAAGTCATTGAAATGCTGGAAACTATTGGCAGCGTCGACGGTGTCCGTCCTTACGTAGATGACTGTATTAAGCAGAAAAAGCGGATTATGGGCTTTGGCCACCGCGTTTACAAAGTCAAAGACCCCCGCGCCGAGATTTTACAGAAGCTGGCGGAGCAGCTTTTTGAGAAGTTTGGCGCAGACGAATATTACGAAATTGCTCTAGAACTGGAGCACGTAGTGACCGAGCGCCTCGGCGGTAAAGGGGTCTATCCCAATGTGGACTATTATTCTGGCCTAGTCTATCGGCGGATGGGCATTCCCACAGACCTGTTTACCCCAGTATTTGCGATCGCTCGGGTGGCTGGTTGGCTGGCCCACTGGCGAGAACAGATTCGCGAAAACCGCATTTTTCGCCCCACCCAGATTTACACCGGCAAGCACGATCAGCAATATGTGGCCTTACACGATCGGCCCCAGCTTTGGGACCGCGAAACTCCCAATGGTAAGCACCCATAAGGGGTGCGCCCCCTCTGTTCACTTCGCCGATCAGCCCGCATAGTAAACACAGTGACGATTTTCAGGAACTCCAGTCCCTTCGCTTTGCGCGAAGGGATTTTTTATTGGTCAATCTCAGTTTCAGCTCCAGAGCCGCTTTTATTTGGCTCAACCTTCTGCCTGCACAATCCTGAAGAAGGGCTTGACCTTAGCGAATGTCGTAGCCAAATAAATTGGGGTCGACGTCCTGTAGATTCAAGTCACTTAAACCATATTCTGCCCAGCGGCGATCCACCAGCGCTGCCGTTTCTGGATCAGGCACCAGTTCATCGCTCCAGGGGCGATCGGTTTCAGGATACACTTTTGTCGTGGCGTCGATGCCCATGCGGCTTCCGAGTCCGGGCTTCTCAGTGGCGAAATCGAGGCGATCGAAGGGATTCTCTGGCAGGATAAAGACGTCCCGCGCTGGATCAACCTTGGAAGTCATCGCCCACATTACTTGACGCGGATCGCGAATGTTGATGGCTTTATCCACCACCACCACAAACTTGGTGTAAGTGAACTGCGGCAGCGCTGTCCAAAAGGCAAAGGCCGCCCGCCGCGCCTGTCCCGGATAGCTTTTATCGATGGCAATTACGGCAGCTTTGTAGCTCAACCCTTCCATCGGCAGGAAGAAATCAATAATTTCCGGCACTTGCATGCGCAAAATTGGCGTGTAGATGCGGTTCAAAGCCAGAGCCATCATGGCGTCTTCTTTAGGCGGGCGGCCGCTAAAGGCCGTCATATAAACCGGATTTTTGCGATGGGTCAGGCAGTGAAAGCGCAGCAGCGGGGCACTGTCCCGCTGCGGACCGTAATAGCCGATGTGGTCCCCTGCCGGGCCATCAACGCCAGTTTCGCCTGGAGTGATCGTACCCTCCAGCACAATCTCTGACAGCGCCGGGACTTCGAGATCGACCGTTTTGCACTTCGCTAGATTTACGCCGTTGCCACCGTACAGACCCGCAAATAGCCATTCGGACAGGTCAATGGGCAACGGCGTAGCCGCCGCGAGAATTAAGAGAGGATCGACGCCGATCGCGACGGCCACCTCTAACTTTTCACCCCGCTCTGCCGCTTTACGTAAGTGACGACTGGGGCCCCGCACCGAAAGCCACTGCACGGTTGCCGTATTCTTCGCCTGCAGCTGCAGGCGATAGACCCCAACATTAGGAATTCTGCTTTCGGGATCTTTGGTGACCATCAGCCCCAGGGTGATGACTTTACCGGCATCGCCAGAGTAGACCCGCAGTAGTGGCAGCTTCGTCAGGTCAACGTCGTCACCTTTCAGCACCCTGTGATGGCAGGGCGGGAACAAATCGAGATCGGGCTTCGCCCTCACAACGTCAAATAGGGCTTTGCCCATTTCCACCGCTTGGGAAAATTTCTTGGGCGGACGCGGTTGATACAGCAGCGCTAGCTTGTCACCGATCGCCTCTAGCTCTTGGGGCGACTCCAGGCCAAAACTCCAGCACACTCGCTCCAACGTACCCAACACGTTAATTGCCAGGGGCATATCGGCCCCCTTCACGTTCTCGAACAGGAGCGCTGGCCCGCCCGACAGCAGCAAGCGGTTGGCAATCTCTGCCACCTCTAAGTCCGGATCAACTGGAGCTTTAATGCGCCGCAGTTGCCCCCGCTCTTCGATCCGCTTCAAAAACGCCTGCAGGTCTTTTGCCATGATTAAAGAAATGTAAAGCCATCCTCATCCTATTATGAGGGAAACCGACAGTTGGCGTTCATCCATATCCATCGGTTTTTAAGCGGGTGCTTCTTGGGTGGATAGAGATCGGCCTTTTATCTTGTCAGAAGGCATAGAGCTCGCTATCAAACTTGGTGAAGGGTGAGTTCATCTCGCCCCAAATAACAGCGGCTTGCCCGTGGCTCAAACAGTGGAAATAGTGGAAACAATTGTCTGGGAAGGGACTATAGAACCTGAAGGGTTGACGCCATCAATGCAACAAGCCTTCAGTGAGAACTTTTTTAGACTCGATTGTCAGTGCTGAGGTGACTTAGAATTTTTACAGGATAAAATTTCTTTTATGCAAAGCTTTTTACCTGAAGACTTGAATCAATATGTCTACAGCTAAAACAATTTTCTTGTTGATCTCGATGGTCGGGTGGTTAATTGTGGGAGCGTCGCTGATGTATCTCTTTCCCGCGATCGCCGATCAGTTCTTCGGCAATGAGCGCACTCATTTATGGATAACCAATTTAGCGCGAGGCGGCTATCAGCCCAGGCTAGCCCTGTGGGGCGGTGGCGTAGCGCTAGTTTTAACTACACTTTTGAATATTATTTGGTACCAGCAGTTTGAAAGCAGAGTCTGACATCGCCCTAACGAAATCAAGCGGTTAGGTTAGCTATGGCAAACCTGTAGTCCGGCTAAGCAAAGCCGTTAGCCCAGTGGTTGGCCAAGTTTAGGCATTTCCATCCCGCCTGGTTGGCTCTTGGCATTTGCCACAAAAAGAGCCAAAATCTCCCGTCCAAATTCCTATTGCCGCCGGCTGGGAACCGACTGTCAGTGACTCGACGTCCTTCGGCCCAGCCCGGTCCAGCACAGCGCCCGGCTACGGTAAAAAACTTTCTGGGTGAGCTGCCGACATTTTAGAAAAGCAGGTTTCTGTTTCCTGTACGCTTATTGAGGAGTTACTACGGAACGGGTAATGACCAGGCGGGTACTGTTTCTGAGTAATGGACATGGTGAAGATCTTAACGCCAGCCTGGTGCTCAAAGCTTTATGGCGACTCAATCCAACCATTGAGATGGCAGCAATGCCCATTGTTGGTGAGGGCAATGCCTACCGCCGCTTAGATGTCAAAATTATTGGGCCGACACAGCAGCTACCTTCAGGGGGGTTTAACTACATTAATTTCCTGCGCCTGCTGAACCCGGTGAATTGGTGGCGCGATACCAATCCGGTAAGTTTAGTCAAAGATTTGCTGTCAGGTCTGATTGGCCTGACGTGGCGACAATACCGAGCCGTGAGGGCCTACAGTCCGTCCTGTGATTTGCTGTTTGCCTGTGGCGACATTGTGCCGATTTTGTTTGCTCGGCTGACGGGACGCCCGTTCATCGTGTTTTTAGTCAGCACGTCGAGCTATTACGAAGGGAGCGTCAAGCTACCGTGGCTGGCACAGTGGGGCATGAAGTCATCTCAGTGCTTGGCGATTCTGACCCGCGATCGCTATACGGCTCGAGATTTACTGCGGCGCGGTTTTGTGCCAACCCAGTTCTTAGGCTATCCCATCATGGATGTGTTGACGCCCAGCGGTCACTTATTTGAGACCGCGAATCTGCCTTTGATTGCCCTGCTGCCCGGCAGTCGATTACCGGAAGCACAGGTCAACTTGGGGCTAATGCTGAAACTGTGCGAAGCGATCGCCCCCTTGCGTTCGGTGCAGTTTCGAGCCGCGCTAGTGCCCGGATTTACCCCCGAACATTTAACCACGCTGGCGATTCAACACGGTTGGAAAATACGACTAGGACAGCTTAAAAAGGGCCCTGTGACGATCTACTATCACTACGATGCGTTTGCCGATATTTTGCATCAGTGTGACCTTGTCGTCGGCATGGCCGGCACGGCTGTCGAACAAGCCGTTGGTTTGGGTAAGCCGATCATTCAAATTCCAGGACCGGGACCACAGTTTACTTATCTGTTTGCTGAAGCTCAAATGCGACTATTAGGAGAGTCCGTGATTACCGTAGGCACTCGCCCGGCCACAGCCAAAACCTTGAGTTTGGCAGCGACCAAAATCGATCAGATTTTAGCCGATCCGCAATTTTTGCATCGCTGTCGAGAAAATGGCCGAGAACGGGTCGGCGGCCCCGGCGGTGCAGTCACTATTGCCCACAAAATTCTTGACGCTCTCAATCATCTGGCTAAAGCCACGTCAGTGGTCTGACGCAAACTTCGTTAGCATTAAAGGCAGTCCCCCGGAGGTTCAATGCTCGCATCGTCTCGAATGTCCCGTCAGGGCGAAATTGTTGAAGTGGTGTTCCGCAATGGCTGGGACTACATGCGGCGCCTGCTCAGCGGCGGCAAAGCGGCCGAACCAGACATTCCCACTCCAGAAGTTTTGCGCAACATTCTGACTGAGTTGGGGCCAGTCTATGTGAAATTTGGCCAGCTTCTGAGCACCCGTCCTGACCTGTTGCCCACTCGCTACATCGAAGCGCTGAGCAGCTTGCAGTCAACTGTGCAGCCAGTGTCGGCGCAGCAGATGGAGCCGTTTATTCGTCAAAATCTGCCGGGGCCGGTCGAAAATTATTTTCAGAAGGTTGAATATAGCGCGATCGCGGCGGGTTCCATTGGGCAGACCCATCGCGCCGTGCTGAAAGATGGGCGGCAAGTCGCCATCAAAGTGCAGCGGCCCGGCATCGAACGCCTGGTTGAGCGAGATATGGCGCTGATCCGCGACGTGGCCCGACTGATGTCGGCTACTCAGTTTGGCCAACGCTACAACGTGGTTGACTTAGCCTATGAATTTAGCGAGGCGATTCGGGCGGAACTGGATTTCACCACCGAAGCTGAATACACCGACAAACTACGCCGCAATCTGCAAAACAGTCCCTGGTATGACGCGAAACAGTTAGTGGTACCCGAAATTTATTGGGACCTGACGACCCCCAAGCTGATGGTGATGGAATGGCTGGACGGCGCCCCCATCTTGACCACCCCCGTAGCCAAGGATGACAACGCCAAAGCGGCCCGTCGCCGTGAAGAAATTACGACGCTGCTGTTTCGCGCTTTCTTCAAGCAATACTTTGTAGACGGCTTTTTCCATGCCGATCCGCATCCGGGCAATATTTTCTATCTACGGGATGGCCGCGTCGCCGTCCTCGACTGCGGCATGATGGGACGGCTCGATCCGCGCACTCGGGCCACGATGACGGAAATGGTGTTGGCGATCGCCAGTTCTGATGCCCAACGCTGTACCCAAATTGCCATCAAGCTGGCAGAACCCCTGCAGCCCACCGATATTTCCAAACTCGAAAGTGAATTTACCCGACTGATGGGCCGCTACTATGGCCTCAGCTTAGAAAAGGTCAATACGGCTGAGGTGTTTGGCGAAATTTTGGAAGCCGGCACCCAAAATAATCTGCGCTGGCCCGCCAACGTCGGACTATTCACCAAATCTTTAGCCAATCTCGAAGGGGCAGCGCGGCAATTCAATCCCCAGGTTAATCTAATTTCAGAAATTCGGCCGCTGATGGCGGACCTTTTCCGGCAGCAGCTGGCGGGGGAAGACTTGGTGCAAACGCTGCTCCGTACAGGGCTGGAATTTCGCAACCTATCGCTGGAATCGCCGCGACAGTTTGCCTTTCTGCTGGATCGTCTTAGCGCCGAGACGCTCAAGTGGAACGTTCACCTCAGCGGTTTGGAGGGCGTCCGCCGCAGCATTGATGATGCCGCTAACCGCCGCGCCTACAGCACGGTTGTCGCCTCCCTGATTATCGGCGCCGCGATCGTATCGACAAACCAGCAAAGTTCCCAAGGCATTATTGTGAGCAATATCCTGGTTGCTGCCGCTACCTTTTTAGGCTTATGGCTGGTGGGCTGCATTTTGCGATCGGGCCGCTTGCGATAGCAAAGAGCATCGGGGTCATTCAGACGGCGAACCAGATTGGGCGGCCAGCGACCGGAGGCAGTTGAGGGCGGCTTGGGCGCGATCGCAGGCCACAAATAAGTGATCGTGAAAATAAGCAGACACGACATTAGTGCTGATTCCCTCAGCAGCAAGGGCTTGGGTGACGGCGGCTAGCATTCCCACCGCTTCTAAGCTGGAATGGATGGTCAGCGTAATCATCCGGCAAGGATACTGGTACGGCAGTCGCGCCTGGTCGGCTTCGTCCTGGCGCAAAATCACCGTAACGCCTTCTGCTTCCTGAAACTGACAAACCGGACTAATGTCAGGGGGCAGCGTTGCGCCGGCGGCCACCGTGGCAAAGACAAAAATCGCCGGCTGCAGCTGGGGCTGCAGGGACGCTAACAGTACGCTTAATTGAGTTTCGCCAATGGAAGAAGCGGACATCTCGTTTCTATGAACAGCTTGAATCAGTCTGCCAACGGGACTGACGTCCCAGCCCAGATTCCTTAACTCCAGGGCAGGTTGAATCCGGTCACCCGCAGTAGTCGGTGGCAGCAAGGGAACAGAATCGGCCTCAGTAGCATAGCCCGAACCCACAACAAAATTCCTTGAAAGACCGTAGATGAGCTTTCAAGGAACAAACAGTATATTGCGTGTCAACTATCAGACTGACAGAGTGACTTTAATACTTTGCTAGATTAATGCCGGCTTCCCGAGCCATAGCGCTAATGCCTTTCTTTTCCAAAGTCTTAATCGCTTTGGTAGACAGCCGCAGCTTAACGTAGCGCTTGCCTTCGGGCCACCATACTCGCTTAGACTGCAGATTCGCTTCTTGCAGGCGCTTGGTGCGACGGTGGGAGTGGGAAATGGCAAAGGCATTGTTGGCCTTTTTGCCAGTGAGATCACAATGACGAGGCATCAGCTTCTCCGGGACGGTCAATTTTATTCACGGATTATGATTGTAAGCTAATTTATTTCTGATTGGAAAGGTTTTGAGAAAAACCGGCTGCCGCAGTGGACAAAATCTGCTGTATCAGGGCCAGCTGCTGAGGCAGACACACCGTCTGTAAGTCATAATTTTCCACAATGGTGCGGCGGGCCGCTGCCCGCAGAGACTGCATGCGAGTGGGATGGGTCATGACCGCATTAATCTGATCAACAATGGCGTTGGAGTCAAAGAAATCGACGAGCAGGCCATTTTCGCCCGCTCGAATCAGTTCCTCGACCGGGGGGGTGCGCGAGCCCACCACCAAGCAGCCACAGCTCATGGCCTCCAGCATTGACCAGGACAGGACAAAAGGATATGTGAGGTACACGTGCACACTGGAAACTTGAAACAGCTGAATTAGCTGACTGTAGGGAACTCTGCCGACAAAATGTACGCGAGTCAGGTCTAAGTCCGTTTGCACTTCCTGAAGAAAAGTCGCTTTCCAGGTTTGGTTAGAGGGGGCAGCGGCGCCATAGCTGACGCCATCACCCCCCACCAAAACGACTTGAGCCTGGGGTCGTTCCTGCAGCAGGCGGGGCAAACAGCGCATAAAGGTGTGATAGCCGCGATAGGGTTCTAAATTGCGGTTCACGAAAGTGATGACTTCCGTGGAGTGATCAAGGGCGATAGTTGCTGATTCTGAGGGCAAGGAGAGTTGAGCCCGCGGATCAGGGACAGCGACATTAGTATTGATGCCGTCGTGAATCACCGTGAGCTTGTCTTGAAAGGCGATCGGCATAACCGACTTTTGATAGTGAGTTGGACAAATGCCCAAGTCAACCGCTTCCAGCGCGAGTAAATTATTGACGTTTTTGGTGCGAATGCGGCATTGGCTGTCCAACTCCAGCAGCGGCTGAGCAGCAAACTCTGGATCAAAGCCCACATCCTGATCGCGCCCGTGGTAGTAAAACTCAAACAGTCCAACTAAGGGCACCTGGGGATAAACATCTTTGATGTACAGCAATTCTCCCCAGCCGGGGTGAGCATAAATCAGATCGGGCACAAATCCCTGATTTTTTAGATTGAGGAGCGATCGCACAATTTGCTGTCCGCGCCGCACCTGACCTTCAAAATCGCGCAGATACTGATGCGTATTTGGGTGCCCCGATTGGGGCGTCGGATAGCCAATTCGCGTCACCCCTGGCAGATCAGGGCGATTTTGTAGATTGGCCTTTTCGCCCAAGCCAATAACTCGGTGTCCCTGCTGGGCTAAGGCCTGAGCCAAGTGGGGATATTGCCCCGGAAAATTTTGGTGGACGAACAGTACGTTCACAGGCTTGGGGACAGACGGACGAGCGACTCAATCCAGTTGCCGATGCGGGCTGAATAGGGACCAGCTACCACAGCCGCAACTAGGCGGATTGATATAAGGGTAGTTTGACCATGACATGAGTGCCAACTTCGGGCTGGCTCTCTACGCTAATTTGCCCGTCGCAGTAGAGCAGCAGTTGACGAACGATGGCCAGCCCTAACCCGACCCCGTCATCTTCATCAGTAGTGGCTTGTCGACACCGATAGAAATGCTCGAATACATGGGGCAGTTCGTTGGGAGGAATACCAATGCCGGTATCTTTGATATTGATCGCCAGCGTTTCATCGTCAACTGGTTGCGCCGTCACCCAAACTTCGCCACCGGCATTAGTAAACCGAATGCTGTTGCTCAATAGTTGAATCACGATTTGGCGCACCCAGTTTTGCGGACAGTAGATGTCTGCCAAGGTGTTGGGAACGGTGTAAGCGAGGCGAATGCCTTTCTCTTGGGCCAAGGGTTGGTAGGTACTCACAATGCCCGGCAAGATGTCGAACACGTTGACGGGCTCGGGTTGGGCCGTCATCAGAGTACGCTCAACCTGCAGCAGTTCTAGAACCCCGTTGATGAGGTTGACTTGGTGATCGCACTCGCGGCTAATCATATCAAGATAGCGCTGGCGTTGAGGTAGTTTTAGATTGGAAGAATACAGCAGCGGCAGGGCGGTTTTGATAGTGGATAGGGGCGTACGCAACTCTTGACCGACGGTATGCAAAAAATCATCTTTGAGTCGCAGCGTATTCATGAGCGACTCGTTTTGGGTCGATAGGCTAGAAACGTTCATCGCTTCCCGTCGATAAGCCCGAGCTTGCTGCTGCAGCCGCTCCTGCTGCCGGCCATCCTGCAGCAAAATAGCGTCGATAAATGCCGGGTGACATTGCTCGGGCACCCGCATGCGATCGTCCCAATTAGCCGACAGAGATGATAGGAAAAGTTGTTGGGGATGTTCCGCAAAGCTGGCTTCCACAGATCCTTGCAGCTTGTTCACAAAATTTTGAATTGAGGATTTCTGAAAAGTAATGGAAAATCTTACTTTAGGCGCAGACTCTGGCTCTTCCGGAGAAACTTCAGCTTCCAACTCATTTGCTTCAGCGTCGATGATGGCGTCTTCTCTATAACCTTGGAGCAGGCAGCTTATAGTTTCAGAGAGGACTAATAAAAAATATTCCTTTTGCATAGGGTCAGTCTGCGGAATCATGATTGGCTGCTGCCAATCATTGCGAATATCTTCCTCGCGGACCCAAACAAAAATATCTGGACGAGGATCAATCGCCTGGCTATATTGCATCAGATCAGACGACCAGATTTTGCCTTTTGGCAATTTAGCAAACAGCGTCACCCGCTTTTCGAGCTGGACTAGCGCTCCCAATGTCGTTTCAATTTGCCTCTTAAAGCTACGCGGAGAAACCAGAATCGGCTTTAAGAGAATTGTTGAAGTCGGCCCTATCATGTGAACCATACCGGCAGGAACCCCTGACAACCGTGTGCAGACAAAAGGTTAATCAACCAACACAGCATAAATTGTTTGGTCGAAAATGATTAACGCCTTGCGTCTCCTCAGACTATCTTGCTTACTTTAAAGCAGAGCAAATTGTTAGCGTGAATTAATGTTATGGCTTCAAGCGCGGCAATTAAATGACTAAAAATAGTGATTTAATCAGCAAAAATACGGATTTTCAGAGAGCAATATTAAAACAAAGTCGCTATGACCTATCATCTCATCATGACAATTTGACTTGGCCAAATTTTGCGGTGATGCTGTTAGCTCTGTGGATTGATAAGCTTTATCTTTGAGAACAAAATTTACGTAGTTAAATCCGATTTTGCCTCCCCTAAAATTCTGGGGACAATTGGATTTAATATCCCTTAGAAGTTCGGGATGCCGACTGATGCCCAAGTCCTAGAGAATTCACAAATGGTAGACGTCACAACGCCTGTGGTTCTAATCAGCGGTCCTGTGGGAGTTGGCAAAACAACCGTAGGGCAAGCGTTAAGTGAGTTGCTGGAGCACAAACAGTGGCCCCATACATTCGTTGATTTTGACCAGCTTCGTTATACTTATCCCCGCCCAGCAAGTGACCCGTGGGGCAATGAATTGGGATTAAAAAATCTGGCTGACGTTTGGAAGAATTGCTCACAATTGGGTTCTCTTAACCTGATAATTGCTTACGTTGTCGAGAGGAAATCGTTTATTGAGCGCATTCAATCAGCAGTTCCTAGAGCAAGCATCGTGACTTTTCAGTTAACCGCCAAGTTGGAAACGTTAGAGAAGCGAGTCAGGCAGCGAGAAACGGGAGCCAGTCTTGACTGGCATCTTAATCGAGCCGCAGAATTAGCCAGAACGTTGGAAAGACAGGACAGCCCGAGCGACTTTCGAATTGCGACTGACGATCGCTCAGTGTTCGATATTGCTGCTGAAATGACTGACCTAATCCACTGGCGCAGCCCATAAGTTTTACTCTGTGCTGGGCAGAAACAGCGTAAAAGTACTGCCTTCTTGTAAAGCTGAATCAACATCAATGCAGCCGCCATGCATTCTGGCGATGCGACCGGCTAAATGCAGGCCTAGGCCGCTGCCAGATCGTCGCTGTTTGCCTTGCCGGAACCATTCAAAAATTTCAGCTTGGTCGGCCTCGGCAATGCCAACACCCGTATCGATAACTTTGAGGGCGACCCATGATTTGGCGCTGTCGGCATTATTCTCTAGGGTTCTGCTACTGGGCACTGCATGATTCTGCTGTAGTTCAACTGAGACGCATCCTTCATCAGTAAACTTAAGCGCATTGCCAATGAGATTTGTTAGCAGCCGTCGCAGTTCCATCACATCTCCCTGAATTTCGAAGGGCGATTTGTCCGCAATCGTTTGGCCGCTGCCGCCACTAATGCGCAGTTGCAGCCGTTTAGCCTCGGCAATTGGGGTCAATTCATTCACCACCGCTTCAGCGAGATCGTAAAGGTTGACGGCAATAACGGTCAAAGACTTATGCCCAGCATCGTGACGATAAACTTCGAGCAGAGTATTAACCATTTCCAACAGTTGACCATTGTTTTGAATAGTGGCACTAATCGCTGCTTTTGCATCCTCAGCCACTGGTCCAAATGAGCCTTTACGACAAAAAGTCAACATGCGGTTGGCGGCAACCAAAGGCGTTCGCAGGTCGTGGGTGAGTCGGGCTACAAAGTCATCCCGCTGACGAATCATATGTGCTTGAGCATCCATCGCGGCCTTCATCCGCAACAGCGATCGCACCCGCGCCTGCAGTTCTTCAATATCAAAAGGTTTACGAATAAAATCATCAGCGCCCGCATCCAACCCCTTAACTAAACTGGCATGATCGTGGGCGGTTAAAAGCAAAACTGGAATATAGGGTAGGTTGTCACATTGCCGAATTCGGCGGGTGACTTCGTAGCCATCCATCACCGGCATCATAATGTCCAGAAGGACAAGATCTGGGGGTGACTTCTGGATATTGGTTAAGGCCTCTTGCCCGCTCTCGGCAAAGCTCAGTTCGTACTCATCGCCTTCCAAAATCGATTCAATTAAAAAGAGGTTGTCAACCGAGTCATCCACAGTAAGTATTTGCTTTGTGGAAGCCTTGTTACTTTCAGACATGTCTATCTTAAAAAAAGAAAATTTTTTTAAAGAAGAATTAAACCTGCAAGTAATCATTACATGCAAGCCAAATCCATGCCTTCTGTCTTTTGAATGAGCTTAGTGAATTGGCGTCATTTTTACAGGGGTAATCGACGGCCAGTCAGCTTATAAATGAGTGGAGGCGCAGCAAAATGCCATTGCCTTTTAAGGGCAGCAGCTATTAATTTTAAAAGCCTGTATGACCAGGAAAAACGCTATCTTGTCCTAGCAGAGCTGGCGACGGTTATAGATTTAACCGGCCACCTGAAACAGCGCTGATTACTGAAACGATACCTTCAACGCTTTAGACGGCTAAGAGTTCTAATTAGCGTTAGGTTGGGCGGGGCGATAGGGCATCAGTGATTGATCAGCTTCAGCTTTGTCACTAGCGCTCTTGTCATCAGCGTCCAACCCCAGGGCCAATAGAGGATTGTTGAGGGTGTCAGCTAAATTGGCCATTGCATAGCCCATTAGCTCATTAGGATTGAGCAAGATCCAGCCTTGGGCAGTCAGCTCGCGCAGCTCGAAGTGCAGGTGGGGACCAGTGGAGTTGCCCGTGCTGCCTACTAAGCCGACAACTTCACCCTGTTTGACTACTTCACCCGGACGAACCAAAATGCGGGACAGGTGAGCATAGCGAGTTTCCAAGGAGCCTTCAGCGTGACGCAAAATGACCGTTAAGCCATAGCCGCCCAAATAATCGGCAATGTGCACTTCACCATCTTGAGTCGCCACAACGGGAGTGCCCTCAGGAGCGCCCAGGTCAGTACCAGTGTGGAAGCGGCGATCGCCAAAAATAGGATGTATTCGCCAGCCAAACAGAGAAGTGATAGGTGACGGAATCGCCAATGGAAAGACAAATTCTTGGGCGCCGCGTCTCATCAAATTGAGAGAACGTAGCTTTTCATTGAAGTATTCGCGGCTGATGATAGTGGTGTTGCCGACCGTCACCCCTTGACCACCAACGCTAAGCGGCCCAACAGAAAATTGAGCGCCTTCACCATCGATTGGACTGCCGTAAGTAACATAGCCATCTTGGCCACCATTGGCAGTGCCGTTCGCACCCGAGTTGGCGGTGTTGCCGCAACTGTGGGATGGAGTGGACTGGCCCTGCTGCAGACTAAATTGACAGCCAGTGGTGCGATCGGAAAAGATTAGTGAAGGCGTATCGCGAGAAGGGGTGGCGCCCAAACTGTAGTCGGTGGGGTCAATAAAGACATTGTTGAAAGAGTCAGGAATCGCCGCTTCAGCAGCCGGTAAATCAGCAGACGGTTCCTTCTCGGTAACCGGTATGACAGATGGCAGGGCGGTTTCAGGGGGCGCTGACTCCATTGCCGGAGCAGCGATCGCAGGTTCGGGAGTCGGCTCAGCGGTAATTTGAGGGTTAAGCAGAGCTTCCGCCGAGGTCTCGACGGGCGCCACGGGGGGAGCGGCTTCCACCGACAGGGGCTCTGATGACTCAAGTGAACTTTCGATCTCTGCCTGAGCCGGCAATCCACCTAGTACCAAGACAATTCCGAGAGTCCCTAATCCGTGCAACCACAGTAGACACTTGAGAGGGGCAAAACTCCGATGAGTTTCGATTTCGCTGGAGAACTGCTCCGGCTGCATACTAATTGCTCCGTCAAACACCACAATCGATAGACCTCAGCCATTGTAGCCCAGGCGGATCTCACCTGGCTTTAAAAGTCGTATTAAGTTGCCACCATCTCGACTTAAGTTAACCAATAGGTCACCGTTTATGGAGACGCCTTCTACCACTGCAGGGTGCCCACTTATGCTAATTTTCTTACCTCGGCAAGCGAGTTTTTGCTGATAAGCATCTATAAAACGTTGATCTCCCTGCTGCTGCCAATAGTGAAACCCCTGCCAAATACCCCGCAGCGCGATCGCCGCCAAGTCTTCCAAAGTGTTCACGCTGGCAATCGAGCCGTCCGGTAAAAGTTGACGAACCGAGCAGGCATTTTGCGGCAGCGGATTATCCCAGTTGAGTCCGACTCCGATAATGACCCACTGCAGGTGAGCCCCGGTTTCGGATTGTTCAATCATGCGGCTTTCGGTCAAAATGCCGCCGACTTTACGGCCCTGGCTCACCAAGTCATTGGGCCACTTGATTTGTATAGACACGCCTAAATTTTTCAGGCTGGTAGCAATGCCCCAAGCGCTGGTGAGGGTAAGCAGTTGCGCCTGCGCCAGAGGCAGCGCTGGTGCTAATACGAGAGACAGATAGAGCCCCCCCGGTGGCGATATCCAAGTGCGACCCCACTGTCCTTTTCCCGCCCTTTGCTGACGGGCAATCACCACTGTCCCAGCACCTTTGCCCTGCTCGACTAGCTGCCACGCCGTCTGATTGGTGGAAGACAACTCATCGTAGAGATGAATCTGAAACTGTGGGCGCAGCGCCGCCAGCTCAGGCAGCACACCCAGTTGGCAGGCAGCCTGGCCCAAAGCATTGATTAGGTTTTGATAGTCCATGGGAGAACGTCAGCAGGCTTTTATTAAACGCACCAGCACTCGTCATCAATCATGCTGGAGACCTTGAGGGAATCAAGCATTGTCACGTCCCGCTCAAGTTCATGAATTAGGAGTTGAAGCGCTGGCGGCCAAAGCATGACAAGTCTGGATAACGGCTCTTGAGGGCGAAGTGAAACCGGCAGGAACCGGCAGGCTGCGCGCCAAGAATAGGGAATTTATCTGTCGTAATCAACAGTACCGACAAATTCGTGAAAACTTGCCTTAATGACTGTGAAAGATATGGAAGAAATTCTCGAAGCGATGGCTCAATGGAAATTTTCGAAAGCATTGGCATTGGCCTAGGGCTGGGAGCGGCAGCGGGCTTCAGAACACTGATGCCCTTTTGGGTATTAAGTGCGATCGCCCTTTTTGGTCACGTGCCCCTGTCGGAAGAGTTGACCTGGTTAGGCACCTATCCGGCATTTATTACGCTGGCGATCGCCCTGACTATCGAAATTTTGGCCTATTCGATTCCCTGGCTCGATGCGGCGCTGGACGTAATTGCGCTGCCCATCGCCACGATTGCCGGCACACTGCTGATGGCGCTGGCGGTGAATCAGTACGATCCTCTGCTGCAGTGGAGTTTGGCAATTATTGCCGGTGGTGGCACAGCAGCCACCACCCGTGGCTTATCGAGCTTAACACGATTGATTTCAACGGCCACCACTGGCGGGCTCACTAACTTTATGGTGGCGATCGCTGAAATCATCGGTGCCCTTAGCCTATCAATTCTGGCTTTGACCGCTCCACTTTTAATGATTGGAGTCGTTGTTGTCTTGATGGGAGCGCTAGTCTGGCTGTTTGCTCGGACTCGGCAGATTCGAGCTGAGGCGGCTGCCAAATGATCTTAAGCGATCATCCGCGGCCATCTCTGAGATCAGCGATACCATAGGAGCGGCGATCGCTACGCTGCAAGCACGATCATCAGCCCTATATGATTTGAGAAAAATTATGCCTACTGTGCCGTTTGCCGCCAATTCATCCTCGTCAGATATTGATGTCTCAACGTTTGCACAACGCTATCAGGAAGGCTTGGAAACCGTGCAGCTGATTGACGTGCGGGAGCCTTGGGAGCTGGAAAAGGCCGCGATTGTCGGCTTTACCAATTTACCGCTGAGCACTTTTGCTGAATGGGAATTGCTAATTCACCAACAGTTTGATGCCGAGACTGAAACGATTGTGATGTGCCACCACGGCATCCGCTCGGCTCAAATGTGCCAGTGGCTGCGCCAGCAAGGATTTACTCAAGTCAAAAATTTACTGGGCGGCATTGATGCCTATGCCATGCAAATCGATGCTTCGGTGCCGCAGTACTGATCCGCCACCATTCGATTCACCGACAATTCAGTTAATGTAAAGAGTTTTCTCATTTGGGCAAAAGCCTCCATTAATGCTGAAATGGGAACTTTTTTCTACGGTTCAACTCACTAAGCTGATGTCCGCATTTTGATTTTGATTCGCAATTGACAGCATACGACTATGGTGTTTCACAGACTGCTAGCTCTAGTCATCGTCACTAGCTGCGCGACCCTGCTGCGGATGGGACTGGTGCCCTGGCTTAATCACCTGAATTCTCCGATGGAAGGCGATTTCTCCATATTTCTGGCCAATGCTGATACTTTAGTTGCGATGCATTCCGATCAGAGAACCGATCAGTCAGCAGCAGGATAGCCGGGAAACAAAATGCGCTCTTTCTGGCAGCATCGATGCCTACTCCATTCAAATAGACCCTGACTATGTTCATTAGAACCAAGCGTTAAACTCATTGCCAATGCTGCCTACAGCGATGATTTTGTCAAGTATTGAGACAGGTATTGTTATTGCCTGGGAGGAGTTTACTGCTTTTTTTGCTGAAGGAAAATGAGCACAATTCCTGTTATGAGTAAAAGTGATAAGAGACCATACCAACCAAAGCGAAGATATGCGAAAGGGACGGCAATTATGAAACTGATAGCAGTGCATGCTGTAACAATTCTTCTCCCTATGAAAGGGTTTTCAATCCATTCTTGAATAGACAAGCCAAAGCACAAAGGCACCATCATAATGGATGACATTGAGGATATCCAATCTCCCTGGATTGCTTCTACTATTGCAAAACTAATAAAGAAAATGCATAGTACTGGAAATAGATACTTCTTTCGCGTCATTTTGCTTAGTTTCATATAAATCACATAAATATTGAAGCCTTCTGCAGTAATCCACCGAGCGACCAACACTAGGGCGCATCATCAATTGAATCCAGAATACTTGCGGTGTAAGCACATCCGCGCCCGCTCCGCAAAACCAGCTAGGGGCTGAAATGTTTTCCACAAGGACCTGACCGCGACCGGATGACAGCCCCTGGTCAAGAGGACAGGGCTAATTCAATGTGATGAAATAAAAAATAAGCGTTAGGTGTCCCAGCACCCATGCCGTTGTTGCAATGAATTTCATAGATGCCTTGCAGACCTTTCCCGATTATCGCTGTGTTCTGGGAGAGCGTCATCCGTTGTAAATCATTTTTGATCTTCATTTTTGCGGGACAAGGGGAAGCAGATTTTTCGTTTTTTACAATGAATCAGCATTACCACAGCGGACATTATTTGCTCCATAATCGCAGTGGCCTCAATCCTGACCTCTATTTCGACAAGGAAACCCGAAATGGTTGAACCGAGAGCTTTATCTGAGACGTTTGCAGCGTCTACCCAACTCTCTGAATCTGACTTTGCTGCGCTGGCTGCCGCCGGGTACAAAACCATTATCAACAATCGTCCTGACGGTGAGGAGCCGGGGCAGTTGACTGCCGCCGCGGCGCGACAGCTTGCCCAAGACCACGGGCTTAACTACATCTACATTCCCGTCAAAATGCCAGAGCTAACGCCTGAGGTGGTGGCGCAATTCCAGGCAGCGCTTGCAGAAAATCCAGGGCCAATCTTAGCCCACTGTAGATCGGGAACTCGCAGTTCACTCTTGTGGACGATCGCCATGGCCAAACAAACCGACGCATCCATTGATGAACTCATACAGGGCGCCGCCCAAGCTGGATACGATCTGACTCGCTTCAGACCGCTAATCGAGCAGTTGGCAAAGGCAGATTAAGCGAGCGCAATCATTTTCTGATGAATGGGATGAAGGCATGGCGAAACTAATCAAGCTGCCAGGCACTTCAGAAAAAAAAGCACCCGCTATCAAAAACGAGTGCTTCACCACAATGGAACGGACAAACTTTTAGGATTCGATATCAATGGTTCTGAAGTTGGCGTCTTGGGCAGTAGAACGCTCGGCTTTAGCAGAGCGGCTGCGCTTGCTCATGCCATCTAAAAATACTTGGCTGAGTTCGGCGACTAGCAGCGTGGCGATCGCCGCATCGTCAATCCAACCAATGATGGGAATAAAGTCAGGCGCAATGTCGATGGGAGAGACGAGATACAGTAGCGTGGCGCCAATCAAAACCCACCGATACTTGGGATGACGAATTGTCTGCTTATACCAGCTGTAAAAAGACTGAACTAAGTTTTCCATGTGCCGCATTGCCCATAAGTTTCATTACTCATGATGACGGAGAAGACTATCTATTTGCAGGGGTGAAACCTCACTGAATCGTGGGGAAAGCCGTATGCTGGCGGTTAGCGGCATCGCGGCTGCCCATAAGTTAGAAAAAGCGACGGCCAGACGTTATTTTTGCCCAGCGATTCTCTAAAATGTCGCATGACTCTCTAAAATTGGAATGCCTTAATTGTCGGCGAGGTCTAGAGTGTTTTAGATTGACGGCTCGTTCAAAATCAGGAGTGGGATTATCCCGGTCTGCAAATGCAAATCTCATCTGATAACACCAAAACCGGGATGTAATTTAGATGAGAGGCTCTGATGAGGTGCGATCGCCCTAAAGCCATTAGGATTTTTTCGGGGACATCAACGGTGTAAGTGAGGAGGTGCTTTATGAATATTGCAGAACTGTTTGCCCGTGGCGGCATTGCCATGTGGCCGCTGCTGTTTTTATCAGTTCTGGCATTGGGCACTATTATTGACCGCATTTGGTTTTGGTCGCGCATTTTGACCAAAGAGCGAGAAGTTTCTGGGCGCGTGTTGGAGGCGGCCCGCCGCGAGTGGTCTGCCGCAAGTGAAATTGCCCAGCGGGCCAACAAGTTACCCATGGGACGATTTTTACATTCGGCCCTGTCTCTAGATACACCTGATCCCGAAGTGTTTCGTCTGGCACTGGAAACCTCAGCCGACGAAGAATTGACGGTGATGCGCAAGGGAGAAAAGGTGTTGGAGGCGGTGATTGCCCTCGCTCCCATGTTGGGACTGTTGGGCACTGTCGTCGGTTTGATTAATTCTTTGGGCTCCATTCAGCTTTCTGATCTGGCCAGCGACAGCACGACCGGCACCGTGTTGGGCATCGGCGAAGCGTTAATCAGTACGGCCGGAGGTCTGGTGATTGCGATCGTCAGCTTGGCGTTCTATCGCTTATTTCAGGGCTTTGTGTTTGGTCAGGCCAAGGTTTTTCGTCAGTCAGGCAGTGAGCTAGAGCTGCTTTACCGTCAGGCTTGGTCGGCACAAGAGCGCTCCACCGAAATCCCAGAAAGTCCAGCAGCGGAGGTTGCAGCATCCCATGAAAATTGATTTGCTAGACACGCCTTCGGAAGATGTCAGAATTGAAATTATTCCGCTGATTGACGTCATCTTTTGTATCCTGACATTCTTTATTTTGGCGGCGGTGGGGCTGACTCGGCAGCAGGCAATTGATCTGGATTTACCCAACGCCAACACCGGCAATCCATTGCCGCCTCAAGGCATTGGTGCAGAGGCTATTCAGCGCGAGCGGCTATATGTCAGCGTGGATGCGATCGGGCAGATTTACATCGACCAGCAGCCGGTCACCCTCGATTTGCTTTATGACGTCCTGCTGCAGCATCAGCAGGTGTCGCCCCAAGGATTGATTGTGCTGTATGCCTCGCGGGATGCTCGGTATGAAGATGTGATTCAGGTGCTCGACTTACTGCGCTCGGTGGGAGGCGATCGCGTTGCCCTGGCCACGCTTCCCGGCGAATCGACCGTGCCTCCGCTTCCCGGCGTCGAACCCCTGCCCGGACAACTGGCCCCCAACGATGACTTGCTCGACGTCAGCCCGTTTCCCGCTCCGGATGACTCAGGCAGTGAAAATCTCGAATCGCCTGATATTTTAAGGCCCTTACCGTCACAGCCGACAGAGTCGCTTGAGCCCGAAACCACACCTGGACCCGAGACCACAGAAGAGTAAAGGCTGGCGAACATTTTTTTGCCGCCTGCTGGCGCTATACCTTAGCTCACGGGCGACGTGTAGGGATGCATCAGTAACATCAGCGATCGCCCACCCACTACCAGGGTGTCGCCGACAATTTCCGGCGGTGGCTCAATAAACCCTTGCGTCATTTTAGTGTCGAGAATGACTTGCCAAGGGCGATCGCTGAGATTTTCTGGAATGGCAAACACCTGCGATTCTGCCTGGGCGTTAAACAGGACCAAAAAGCTGTCATCAACAACGCGGTTGCCTTGGCGATCGGGACTGGGAATTTCTTCACCATTTAAGAATACGCCAATGGTTTTGGCCTCGGCTTCTTGCCAGTCTTCATCGCTAACTTCCGTTCCGTCGGTGTTGAACCAGCCAATGTCACTGATGCCGGAACCGTGAATTTCGCGACCCTGAAACCAGTTGCGGCGGCGAAAGACTGGGTGCGCTTGGCGAAAGGTGATCAGGCGCTGCACAAAGGCCAGAGAATCTTGCTGGTCGGGTTGCAGTTGCCAGTCTAGCCACGCTAGTTCATTGTCCTGGCAGTAGGTATTGTTGTTGCCCTGCTGCGATCGCCCAAATTCGTCTCCCCCCAGCAGCATGGGCACTCCTTGCGAGAGGAGCAGCGTAGCGAGAAAATTACGCTGCTGCCGCGAGCGAATTTCCAACACCACGGGATCATTCGTGTCACCCTCAGTGCCGCAGTTCCAAGAGCGGTTATAGCTTTCGCCATCGCGATTGCCTTCACCATTAGCCTCATTGTGCTTCTCGTTGTAGCTAACCAAATCGCGCAGCGTGAAGCCGTCGTGACAGGTGATGAAATTAATACTGGCGTGGGGGCGCTTGCCGTTAGATTCGTACAGATCCGAGCTGCCCGTTAGGCGAAAGGCAAATTCTCCCAGCCGACAGTGAGCCTCGCGCCAAAAGTCGCGCATTGAGTCGCGATATTTGCCATTCCACTCGGACCACAACAGCGGAAAATTGCCCACCTGATAGCCGCCTTCACCGATGTCCCAGGGTTCGGCAATCAGTTTGGTTTTGGAGAGTACGGGATCTTGGTGAATGATGTCGAAAAAGGCTGCCAGGCTATTGACTTCATATAGTTCGCGAGCCAATGCCGAGGCCAAGTCAAACCGAAAACCGTCCACGTGCATTTCTTGCACCCAATACCGCAGGCTATCCATGATTAGCTTGAGCACTTGGGGATGGCAAACGTTCAGCGAGTTGCCGCAGCCGGTAAAGTCCATATAGTAGCGGGGCAACTCTTCCACCAGGCGGTAGTAAGCCTGGTTGTCAATGCCGCGAAAAGCCATGGTGGGGCCGAAGTGATTGCCTTCGCCAGTGTGGTTGTACACCACGTCAAGGATGACTTCGATGCCTTCACGGTGCAGGGCTTTGACCATTTCTTTGAATTCGCGCACCTGTTCGCCGTTGCGGCCTGAGGCGCTGTACTCAGAATAAGGAGCCAAGTAGCCAATGGAGTCGTAGCCCCAATAGTTACGCAAGCCGGCACTGACTAAATGTCCGGGATAAGCGGTGAAGTGGTGTACCGGCAGCAGCTCGATCGCCGTGACGCCCAAGGTTTTTAGATGGGCCACGATCGCCGGGTGGCCCACGCCGGCGTAGGTGCCCCGGAGCTCTTCTGACAGGTCAGGGTGCTGTTGAGTCAGCCCTTTGACATGGGCCTCGTAGATGACGGTTTTGTGCCACGCCGTTTGGGGATAGCGATCGTCTTCCCAATCAAAGTGAGAATCGACCACGACGCAGTGGGGAATTAAGTCGGCGCTGTCCAGTTCGGAATACTCTAAGTCGCGATCGCTATTGTCCAGTTCGTTAATGGGATAGCTAAACAGGCCCGCACCGTGTTGAATATCACCGGCGATCGCCTGAGCATAGGGATCAATCAGCAGCTTATTGCGGTTAAAGCGCTGTCCTGTTTCGGGATCATGAAGTCCCTCGACGCGATAGGCATAGTGCTGCCCCGGCTCAATGTTCGGTAAATAACCGTGCCAAACGTAGTTGCTGCACTCTGGCAGCTTGATTTGGGTTTCCTGACCGTGCTGATCAAACAGACATAAATAAACCGCAGTCGCGTTTTCGGAAAAGAGGGCAAAATTGGTTCCCTTGCCGTCCCAAGTTGCGCCCAACGGTTGGGGACCTCCGGGCCAAATAGTGTGAGTCATAAATACATGAATGGCGGCAAGCGTGAACGCCCTGATTGTAGCGGCTTGTGGAACTGGGGAGTAAGACTAAATCAGACAATTTACGAATTTGCCAGATCAGGATTGCCGGGGCGCAGGCTATCCACATAGAGACTCTGATGCGGTATGAGATCGCACAAGGTGGAATACAAACTACATGACGTCATCATCTTGTCATGCAGTTTCAGTTTTGAAATGTCTCAGATGCGCATTCGTCTAGTGCAGTGCATAGCTCAGCCAGCTTCGAGAAAGATCAACTCTGATGTGGGACATTCCAAAACTAAACTGTTATTGGTTCTGTATTAGTCAGTCCTAATGTCTCCGTGATTCCCACTGGTATGTTTGGCTGGCGCTAAACATACCAGTGGATGCATCCATGCAAAAGTTACGCTTTTGAATTTCTGGCATGAAATTGAACTATATCGCCTGCTAGTTATACTCTGGAACCCTTGATTTTTAGTTCAGCAAGTGTCTTGAAACTGCCTTGAAATGGAGGAATAGTTGTCTAATGGCATTAAATGCGCCCGCTGAGCCAAATACTACTCTTGATCTGCAGCCTATGATTTTAATCACTGAAAAATCTTCAGCACAAAGCTTTTAATTACAAGCCGTAGGTTTCTGTTCAAATGTCCCCGCTGGGCCAACATGACTTAGCCAATCGACAAGCGCCTCTGAAGATTTGGCATACACACATCTTCGGGCCACTCAAGGCAAACCTGCACATAAAACAGTCTCGATTGAGTCTCAGACTACACAGAAATTTGATTTTTAGAGGCGCCCTAAGCTTGAGTAGATAAGGCTAAGGAAAGGTGGTCATTGACGTTCCATCAAGCTACTGAGCAAGCTCCCCAGTTTTCTCTGATTGATTCCATTTTCTCTATTACGATTTTCTCTCAAGAAATTCACACTTATTTAACATGTTTGGCGGACAATAGCGAACATTAAATGAGAAGAACACAGCTTACTAAACTTACAAACAAGTATCCATACGGCTGCGTCCGTTGATGGCCAGCTCAGAGCCGTGTTATCTGATTGTGGTTCCCCATAGAGCGACATTGTGAAGACTATTTTGGTCATTGAGGACGACGAGAACTTAAGCGAAACGCTTCAGCTTTACATTCAAAGAGAGCGCTGGCGGTGTCTTCTGACTCACAGCGCTGAAGCGGGCTTTTCTCAAATTGAGCGCTGCCACCCCGATCTTGTGGTGCTAGACGTGATGTTGCCGGATGCGAATGGGTTTGAGGTTTGCCAGCAGCTCCGGCAGAAAGAATGCTTTATTCCCATTTTGATGCTGACATCGCGGGGGGAAGAGCGCGATCGCATTCGCGGCCTATCTGCGGGGGCAGACGATTACCTGACGAAGCCCTTTAGCGCTAAAGAGCTGATTGCTCGGCTAAGCGCGCTGCTGAGACGTTCATATACTGCAGGGTATCGAGACATCGGCCATCGCAGCGGCCTGACGATTGAGGGCGATCGCCGCACGGCCTTTCTAAATGGTGAGCCGCTTGACCTGCGCGGCAAAGAGTTTGACCTACTGAGTCAGCTGGCGGCGGTGCCGGGACGCGCTTACTCCCGAGAAGAGCTGCTCGAGCGCATCTGGGGCTACGGCTACGACGGTGATACTCGTATTGTGGATGTGTATGTCCGTAAGCTGCGGGCCAAAGTTGAGGTGGATGCCTCCCGCCCCGACTACATCCAAACGGTGTGGGGGGTGGGCTATCGGTTTAACGCGCTAGATACATGAGACGACGGATGAAATGGCACAGCGTCTCCACGCGGCTGAGCCTAATTTTGCTGGGGCTAACTGCCGGGAGTCTGGTTGGCTTGGGCCTGGTTTTAGATAGCTCCCTCAGACGCTTTTTTGTTGAAGATGCCAGAATGCAGCTGACGCGGAGTGCGGATGTGTTTCGTGAGGCGGCCTCCCTCACGTGGAGTGACGCTGAAATGCTGCAGCATCTCAGTAGCCTGACCGCGCAAGAAGGCATGGTGCAAACGCTAATTTTTGACGCCGAAGGTCAGGAGCGGATTCGGGGAGAAGATTTTCACGGGGCCGGTATCGTCGAGCTGCCCGCTGACCTAATTCAAAATACGCTGGCGGATGGGCCGCAGGCTGGACAGTTTCAGGTTCCTAACGATTCGACCTTCCCCCAGTGGCTGTATGCAACCGCGCCGGTTTTCCTAGAAGAGACCAGGCAGCCCGTGGGTGCAATCTATGTGGCGATGCCGCTGCGCCAGCCGAGGGCATTTGCGCGGCAGGTCAACAACAGAGTTATTACGATTGCCGTGATTGCCACAGGCACTAGCGCGATCGCGGCTCTTTTTCTCTCGCGCAGTATTACTCACCCGCTGTTTCTGCTGCGTAGTCAGGCCATGAAGCTACGGACCGGAGACTACACTGCCCGATCTGAAATTCGCGGCAAAGATGAGCTGGCCGAACTGGGCACCCTGCTCAATGACATGGCCGCTCGGCTGGCGCAGACGTTGCAATCCCTTCAGGAGCAGGAAGCCGCGAGGCGAGAACTGGTGGCAAATGTCTCCCACGACCTACGCACGCCGCTAGCCAGCCTGCGGCTAGAGATAGAGGCCGTATTAGATGGACTGGTGACAGGGGAGCAGGCCCGAGAATATCTGCAGCGGGCCAACCGCGAAACGGATTTTTTGACTCAGCTGGTGGAGCAGCTGTTGTTCTTAGCAGAAGCTGAGGCTGGAACTTTGCAGATGGAGTCTCGGGCGGCCTCAGCCGTTGCGATCGCGCAGGAGTGCCTGTCGCGTATGGAACCTACGGCGGCCCTCGCTAGGATCGCGCTGCACTTGACCGCAGCCAAAAACCTGCCAAAAGTGTGGGTTGACCCGGCGCTGATTGGGGCGGTCGTGCTGAACCTGCTGGATAACGCGGTGAAGTATGCGCCGTCCGATGAAGGGATTGTTGTTGAGGTCAGGTCGCCGGTCACTCACCAAGGCGCACGCTACGTTCCGCTAGTTGTCCGTGACCACGGGCCGGGGATGGAGCCTGCGGTATTGGAGCAGGTGACCCAGCGATTTTATCGGGCGAACAAGGCGCGACCCAAGGGAGGGTTGGGCTTAGGGATGGCGATCGCCCAGCAGGTCTGCACCATGCAGAACGCCATCCTACAGATTCAAAGCGAGTCTGGGAAAGGGACCTGCATTACCCTACTTTTGCCGGTGGATACCGTCCAAGAGGGAGACGTAATATCTGAATGATTGATGTTCTGGGGCAAACATTCAATGCTCTCCACCGCCATGGATGGCATCTTGGACAAAGCCAGTGTGGAAGCTGTACGGATTGCTAGGCGACGGCATTGAGACGTTGTTAAGGCGTTCAAGCTGCTCATCGGTCAGTTCCAGGTCGAGGGCGGCGAGGTTGCTCTCGACCTGAGAAACTTTGGATGCACCCGTGACGATACCAGTCAGTCCAGGCTGATGCAGCATCCACGCGAGGGCAACCTGCGCCGGTGTAGCTTCAAGTTCGGTCGAGATGGACTTGAGCGTTTCGAGCGTACTCTGCGACTGCCCACTGAAAGCATCAACGAATGGGTCGGTGACGAAGCTCTTCGTAATGCGGCCTTGCCCCTTGATCTCGCGGTTGACAGCGTCGATCTCATAGCGCCCGGTGAGCAATCCGTTCGCGAGGGGGCTCCAGGCCAAAACCCCGAGACCCGTTCGCAGCGCATAGGGGATGAACTCCCTTTCAATCGTCCGTTCGAGTAGGTTGTACTCCATTTGGATTGCGGCGATCGGCTCCCAGCCGTGCCAACGGCCCAAGACGCTGGCCTCACCGAGATACCAGCCAGGGAAGTTGCTTAGCCCAACGTAGCGTGTCTTTCCAGAGCGCACGAGCTGGTCAAAAGTCGACATCAACTCCTCGACCGGCGTCACCGTATCCCAGTGGTGAGCGTAGAACAGGTCGACGTAGTCAGTATTAAGTCGGCGGAGCGAACCTTCGAGGGAGTTGATCAGGTTTTTGCGGCTATTGCCTCCACCATTGAGATCATCAGGGTCAGTGTTCATCGTTGCCTTGGTCGCAATGACGACGCGATCGCGATGGCCACGATTCCGGAGAAAATCGCCGGTCCACGCCTCAGATTCACCGCCCTGGTAGGTGTCTGCCGTATCGATATGATTCATTCCGCCGTCTAAGAAGCAATTGAAGATCGCTTCGGCGTCGGTCTTATCGATGCTCCAGCCCTCGCCCCATTTGGAGCCGAAGGTTCCCACGCCAAAGGCAAGCGGCGAGACTTTGAGACCGGTGCGGCCGAGTGTTCTTGGCGGGTGCAGCATGTTGGTATCCTACCGAATCAACTAGCAGAAGAGTGATCGTCGTGACTGGAATATTCAAAGCCAAATCACCTCGGCACAGTTTAACCCCTATCTAGAGGCTGCACTGTTCATGGTCCGTGACCACGGACCGGGGATGGAGCCTGCGGTATTGGAGCAGATAACAAAGCGATTTTACCCGGCAAACAAGGCGCGACCCAAGGGAAGTTTGGGCTTAGGGATGGCGATCGCTCAGCAGGTCTGTACCATGCAGAACGCCATTCTACAGATTCACAGCGAGCCGGGGGAAGGGACCTGCATTACCTTACTGTTGCCGGTGGATACCTCCCAAGAGGGAGATATGGATGCTTAGAGATTTATGTCTTTGGGCAGATAACGTGAGATTTCTATGGTTTGGATAGCTCAGGTTCACATTTTTTTAACATTTGCGGCTCACCATGTTTGAGTAACGGGATTGAGCTAAGAGCTTTTTCCACCTAACCCTAGAGAACCCCATGAAATTTTCAATCTTGTTCCAGCGATTCAGCAGGCTAGCAGGCTTTGCCGCTGTTTTACTTGTTGTGCCGGTAGCGGTTGCTTGCACCAGCGAGGCCCCCGAGGCAGCGTCTGAAACGACCGCTGAAACAGCCTCTGAGCCCACTGACAGCGAAGAAACGGCAGCGGCTCCTGATGCCGCTTCAGGCACGATTGTTGATGTTGCCGTCGCCAATGGTTCTTTCGAAACGCTGGTTGCCGCCGTGCAGGCAGCTGACCTAGCAGGAACGCTCAGTGCAGAAGGCCCGTACACGGTCTTTGCCCCCACTGACGACGCCTTTGCCGCTCTGCCCGAGGGCGTGCTAGACGCACTGCTGCTGCCCGAGAACAAAGACACGCTGACTCAGATCTTGGCTTACCACGTTGTTCCAGCTGAGGTACCCGCCAGCGCAGTAGAAACCGGGGCCGTTGCATCGGTTGCAGGCGAAGATCTAAACCTGGTTGCGGACGGCAGTGGCGTTATGGTCAACGATGCCACCGTCGTTGCGGCTGATGTGATGGCGAGTAACGGCGTTATCCACGTGATTGACTCGGTACTGCTTCCCCCCTCGCTTGATTTGTCAGCGCTCTAAGCCTGAATAATAAAAGGCCCCGGCGCGTTGAATTGGCTGCTGGGGCCAAAATGAAGCTGTAATCGAGAGGTTTTGCATGAGCGGTGTATATAGACCGTCAAGATCATCAGCGTTCAATCGCACGCTCTCATCCGTTTTCCTTTTAAGCCTTGTAGCGTCCTGCGCTCCGGTGCCTCGCTCTGCTGATAGTGCGGGAGCTGTTGTATCCGCCGCTTCGCGCGACACTTTGCCGGGCACCTTGCCGGTTGAGTCGCAGGCAAACGACACGGCACAATGCCAGCGGCTAACTGACTTTGACACGTCAGAGACGAACGAGAGCTGGGCTATCGTCAATGACAACATTATGGGCGGACGGTCGCTGGGTGGGCCAACGTTTGACGGCTCTGTGATGACCTTTTCGGGCTACATCAATACTAACGGTGGCGGGTTCTCTTCTGTGCGAAAAGCGCTTGAGCCCAGTGTTTTAGAGCCCTACAGCAGAGTTGTGCTGCGGGTTAGACCCGACGGACGAGCCTACAGAGTCATTCTAGAAGACCGTCTCGAAACACGGTCATCGCCAACGGTACATCGGAAGAATATCGAATTTGGTCCAGCGGGCGAGTGGCAGACGGTTTCTGTTGCCTTTGACCAGCTTCAGCCCTCAGTCTTTGGCGATCCGGTTGAGGCTCCACGCTTCCGTAAAGATCTGGCCTCTCGCCTTGGCATCATGCTGAACGACTTGGGAGATGGCCCCTTTCAGCTTGAGATTGATTGGATTGATCTGTGCGCGTGACGCTCTAGCTGCATACGAAAGTCTTTATAATTCTTTACTCCTATGTCTCACTCTTCTGCGCCAGGTATAAATTCGGGTACTGACGGATCGGTCACCGATGACGGCAATCAAAGCCCAGCAGAACACCAAGAGAAACGTCAGAAATCCTCTGCCTGGTGGCTGTTATTGGCCGCAGGGCTAGTGACGGGTGGGCTAATGCTGTGGTTCTCGCTGAGGGATCGCTCCTCTTCAGAAGTGTCTGAGCCGCAGCCGGTTTCGGTGGAGCTGCAGCGGGTACAAGAAAGCACGGTTGAGGAGAGTTCTGACTTTGTCGGCCAGCTAGAGGCGCAGCAGGGAACTGTTTTGCAGGCTGAAACGGAGGGAAGAATTACGCAGATTTTTGTCTCGTCCGGGGACCGCGTTGCCGCAGGAGACCCCATTGTGCAGCTCAGCCCAGATCGCTCCCAGGCCGAGTATCGCGGGGCGCTCGCGGATGTGCGGGCTGCTCAGGCGGGGCGAAGTAATGCGATCGCGCAGCTTGAAGTTGCTCGGGCTGATCGAGTCAGCGCTGAAGCAGAGGTCTCACTGCAGCTGCAAGAAATAGAACGGACGCGTACGCTCGTCTCTCGCGGCGCTTTGGAGCAGCAACAGCTTGATCGGGTTGAGCGCGATATTGAATCAGCTCGGGCTAATTTGAACGCGGCTATTAAGCGAGTCGAGGCGGCTCAGGCGCAGCTCAACCAAACTGAAGCCGATGTCGAGCGATCGCAAGCCGACGCAAACGCTATTCAATCAGACTTGGACGATACGTTAGTGGTTGCGCCGATCGATGGTCAGGTAGGTGAGCTGTCTGTGAAGCTGGGTGACTATGTCACAACCAGCGTGGTGCTGACGAGCATCGTTCAAAACGACACGCTTGATTTGGAATTGGCGATTCCGGTGGAGCGACGCGGTGACCTGCGACTGGGGATGCCGGTAGAGCTGCTGAGCGAAGACGGCCAGCAGCCGATGAATACTGGTAGTCTCAGCTTTGTCTCTCCCCAGACGCGGGAGAGCAGCCAGCTGGTACAGGTGGAGGCGACCTTTGAGAACTCGAACGGCCAGCTCCAGGACGCCCAGCGAATGCGATCGCGAATTATCTGGTCCACACGTTCGGGGGTCCTGGTGCCGACAGATGCCATCTCTCGCATCGGCGGCGCAACGTTTGTGTTTGTTGCCGTACCGGGTGAGGCCAACGAGGCCGGTGAGCAACCGCTAATCGCAGAGCAGCGGAGCGTGACGCTAGGGGCGATTCAAGACAATCAGTACCAGATAGAAGATGGCCTAGAGCCCGGTGAGCGCATTGTGGTTTCGGGCCTGTTGAACGTGTCCGATGGCGCAACCATTACCACAGCAGCTGGGTCCGCAAACAGGCCCGGAGACACGACAGCCCAAGCAGACGAGGCGGGCGACGGCTAGGATTTTGCAACTTTGAACAAATGATTCGTCCTGTTGTTTATTGCGATCGCAATGGCTGACTTCTTCATTAAGCGCCCCGTCTTTACCATCGCTGTAGCGCTCATTATTGTGCTGATCGGCGGCATCAGCATTCCAACGCTGCCCCTGGCCCAGTTCCCTGACATTGCCCCAACCCAGGTCAACGTCACCGCCAACTTCAGTGGCGCATCGGCCACCACCGTAGAAGATGGCGTCACCTCCATCATTGAACGGGAGATTAACGGCGTCCAGGGGGTGCGGGCGATTTCGTCTTCCAGCAGCAACAGCGGCACCAGCTCCATCTCCGTTACCTTTGATGCCAGCCGCGATCAGGACATTGCCGCCGTTGATATCCAAAATCGAGTCTCGGCAGCTGAACCGCGCTTACCCGCAGATGTCACCCGCACGGGCATCACCGTTGCGAGCCAGTCCGGCAGCCTTCTCCTAGGCTTTGGGCTGTTTTCAGACAGCGACGAGTACGACAGCACGTTTTTGAGTAACTACGCTGACCTGTTCTTGGTCGATGCCCTCAAGCGCATTGACGGCGTCGAAGATGCACGCATTTTTGGCGAGCGTCGCTACGCCATGCGGCTGTGGCTCGACCCTGACCGACTCGCCAGCCGTGGCCTGACTAGCGAAGATGTTGCGATCGCCATTCGCCAACAGAACATTCAAGTGGCCGCCGGGCGGCTCGGTCAACAGCCCGCTGAACCGGGCCAACAGTATCAAATTGACCTAGAGGCCGTCAGCCGCCTAGAAAGCGTGTCTGACTTTGAAAACATCACGATCGCCACCGACGAGGCAGGCTCCCTGGTTAAGGTGCGAGACGTGGCGCGGGTGGAGCTGGGTGCCCAGGACTACAGCTCGTTCCTGCGCTACAACGGCATCGAGGCGTCGGGCATCGGCATTGTTCAGGTGCCGGGCAGCAACGCCCTAGAGGTCTCCAGACTCGCCAGAGCCGAGATGCAGCGACTCTCGGAAAAGTTCCCTCCAGGGATGACCTACGATGTGGGCTTCGATACCACCGAGTATGTCAATGCCTCACTATCTCAGGTCTCTTGGGCGCTAATTCAGTCCATTGGTCTGGTGGTTCTGGTGATCTTCGTCTTTCTGCAAGACTGGCGCACCGCCCTTGTTCCGGCGATATCGATTCCAGTTTCGCTGGTGGGCACCTTTGCGTTTATTAAGATATTTGGCTTCTCGATCAACAGTCTGACCTTGTTTGGGCTGATCTTGGCGACGGGTATTGTCGTGGATGATGCCATTGTCGTGGTCGAAGACGTCACCGCCAAAATTCAGTCAGAGGGGCTAAAGCCGCGCCGCGCCGCCATTGTCGCCATGCGTGAGCTGGCAGGCGCAGTCATCGCCACATCTTTGGTGCTGATGGCCGTGTTTGTGCCGGTTGCCTTTTTCCCCGGCACAACTGGAGCGCTCTATCGGCAGTTTGCGCTAACGATCGCCTTTGCCGTTGCCGTCTCCACGTTTAATGCAATTACGCTAACGCCCATGCTGTGTGGGCTGCTGCTGCGCCACAAACCCCAAGCTGACGGCTGGCTCGGCAAGCTATTTAGCACGTTTAACCAAGGACTCACCTGGGTTGAAGACCGCTACGAGCAGTCGCTGCGGTGGCTGGCGGGCCTCAAGTATTGGGTAATTGGCGGCTTTGTTGTGCTGTTGTTTTTTACAGGCTGGCTGTACACGTCCGTGCCCTCCGCCTTTTTACCCCAAGAAGATCAGGGTGAATTTACCACCATTATTCAAGGACCAGAAGGCGTTTCCCTCACCTATACCAGCGACGTCATGGCCCAAGCTGAAGAGATTTTGCTGGCTCAGCCTGAAATTCGTACCACCTTTGCCATTGGGGGCTTCAGCTTTGGGGGCAGTGCGGCGAATAGTGGGGTGATTTTTGTCACCCTAAATCCTTGGGGCGATCGCGATCGCAGCGCCATGCAGATGGTCAACGACCTCAGTGGCGAGCTAGGCAGCATTACCGATGCCCAAATTTTTGCGGTTGTGCCACCGTCGATCCAGGGGCTAGGTTCTGTTGGCGGCTTCACCTTTCAGCTGCAAGACCAACGGGGCCTAGATCTGAACCAGTTCGTCCGCTACAAAGACGACCTAGTCAATGCCGCCAACCAGCATCCCAAACTACAACAGGTCTTTAGTACCTACGCAGCCAGCACCCCCAAGATCAACATCGAAGTCGATAGAGAACGGGCCGCCTCTCTACAGGTCTCTCCTGACCAGGTGTTTGCGGCCTTGCAGACCTACATGGGTGGTCAGTTTGTCAACGAATTTAACCTTGGTAGACGGACGTACCGGGTCTACACCCAGGCCGACCGGCAGTTCAGAGGCGAGCCAGAAGACATTAACAAAATCTATGTGCGCTCCGAATTAGGAGAGATGATTCCCCTAGGTAATCTGGTGACCCAGACGCCATCCGTCGGCGCACAGACCATCAACCACTACAATCTTTTCCGCGCCATCGAGATCACTGGGTCGCCCGCCGATGGGGCCAGTTCTGGCGAAGCACTGACAGCGATGGAAGAGGTCGCCGCAGAGGTGCTGCCCCCCAGCCTGGGCTATGAATGGTCCGGAGCCTCTTTAGAAGAGAAAACCTCCGGTGGGCAGGCCCCGTATATTTTTGGCTTTGGCCTGGTGCTGGTTTTTCTGGTGTTGGCCGCCCAGTACGAGAGTTTCACCGACCCGACCATTATCATGCTGTCGGTGCCGCTGGCAGTGATGGGCGCACTGCTGGCCCAGTCTTTGCGCGGCCTGTCAAACGACGTGTACTGCCAGATTGGGCTGGTGATGCTGATTGGCCTGTCTAGCAAAAACGCCATTTTGATTGTGGAATTTGCCAATCAAAAGCGAGAAGCAGAGGGAATCTCGCTCACAAAAGCCGCGCTGGCGGCGGCTAAACAGCGGATGCGGCCTATCATCATGACGTCGATTTCGACGCTGAGCAGCATCTTCCCACTGGTCATTGCCACCGGGGCTGGCGCGGGGAGCCGTCAGTCTTTAGGTACAGCCGTTTTTGGGGGTATGTTGGTCGCTACCTTTTTAAGCTTGTTTGTTGTTCCCGTTCTTTATCTGGTCATCAAGCCCCTCGTGGCAGACCTGATGCCCGAGAGTGAGGACGAGGAAGACTGTTTGCCCCCTGGCAAGCAGAGGATGAACGGCGGCAAACGCCGCAAGCAACCCAGCGACTCGCCAGATGCTCAGCGAGCGGGTCAGCAGAATGGCCAATTGGTCGGCAAGTAAAACTTACGGCATTCCGCAAAAATACTAAAATTCAGGAAAGGTTGATACCAGTAATAGGCCCCAGAGTAGCGGTGCGATGTAGATAAGTCGAGTGTTAGAGGATTAAGGCAATCCTCCCAAGTGAGCGGAGAGCCGTCTCTCCCAGTGGAATCTGTCCTACTGTCCCCCCGTAAAAGAGTCTCCGACTCCGGTCACGCTGTCAGTAAGTAATGAATTCAGCGGAATGCAGACCACGAACGTATCCAAACCTGGAAGCCTAAATCTGGGTAAGGGCTAGGGGAAATCCGAAAGGGTTAAGGCAACTGAACCGTTGTGCGAAGCTTCGACATTAGGGCTGTCAGTGCAATCAGGCTGAAACACTGAGACCAAAAGGTAAGTGGGTGGCTTAACGGCTCGCTACTCCGTTAAGCGACAGATCCCAATCCCACCGGAGTATAGACGGAACCCGACCCGGACGCATCTCACCCACTCGGAACTACAGAAGCCCAATGGGTTCTCTGGCCTAATCGTCAGAGTAGGCAAACCGTAAGGGATGCACAATCACTCAGTGGGTAAAGGATGCCAGAGGAAGCGAACGCTCCTGGTAATGCGGGAGATAGGGGTTCCAACTTTGCCTTACACCGAAAGGTGGCCCATTTCTGGCGGGTCTTTGACGATAAACCGAAGTAAGGGAACCGGATCCATTGTGAAAGATAGAGTCCTAGCGGACATCGGAGCAAGGACACCGCTTCAACACTGGTCTTCCATTGATTGGGGACGGGTAAAGAAACGGGTGAGGAACCTGAGACAGCGAATTTATCGTGCCACTCAAAACGGTCAGTGGAATCGGGTGAGGAACCTGATGAAACTGATGCTTCGGAGCTACTCCAACCTGCTCCTATCCGTGCGGCGGGTGACTCAAGAAAGTTCGGGCCGACAGACGCCAGGCCTTGACGGCCAAACGGCTTTAACGGCCGAACAACGAGTCCAACTGGTCCGTCGATTGCAAGATCATTCCCTGTGGCAGGTTCAACCCACCAAACGGGTCTACATTCCCAAAGCGAATAGCAAACTCAGGCCACTGGGCATTGCAAACATCGAGAACCGGGTCGCTCAAACGATTGTGAAGAATGCGCTAGAGCCTCACTGGGAGGCGCGCTTCGAGGCCCACAGCTATGGCTTTCGCCCGGGTCGTAATTGTCACGATGCTATTGAGCAGTGCTTTTTACGACTCAGACAGGGCTGTGACACTTGGATCCTCGATGCGGATTTACAGAGTGCATTCGACCGCATCAACCACCGCTTTGTCCTCGACACCATTGGTGCTCTGCCAGGTCGAGAGCTTATCAAGCAGTGGCTCAAAGCAGGTTATGTTGAGGCCGAGATGTTCCATGCTACGCCCGAAGGAGTTCCACAGGGTGGTCCCATATCGCCCTTACTCCTGAACATTGCCTTGAACGGGATGGAAGACCTGGTGTTGTCCCAAAAGACGACACGAACTTACTACCCCTCTTCTAAGGCAAAGACCCAAGCACCGCGCAAACGCACAGCGCCGACGTATGGCTACTGTCGCTATGCAGATGACTTCGTGGTTACGGCGAAAAACCAAGCGGACATCGAAGCCATTGTCCCTATCTTGCAGGCATGGTTGAAACCGCGGGGGCTAGCGCTGAACCTCGAAAAGACCCAGATTGTAAATATCCGACAGGGGTTTCCTTTTCTGGGCTTCTCGATTCGGCACTACCAAGGAAAATGTCTCTGCCGCCCCCACAAGGATAAGGTCCTCGCCTTCCTAGCGCGGATCCGGCACTGGTTGAAGCAGAATGCTTCCGCTAGTCCAGCGGCAGTGATCCATCACCTAAACCCAATCCTTCGAGGCTGGGGCAACTACTACAAACATGGTGTCAGTAAAGACGTGTTCAATTACGTCGACTCCCAAATCTGGCGGGCGATCTGGAAATGGTGTTGTCGACGTCACCCGAACAAACCGAAGTCGTGGATCATCCGGAAGTATTACCGAATCCTTAAGGGACGAACGTGGTCATTTGCCACGACTGTCGCTGACCGGGATGGCCATCGGAAACTGCTAACGCTAGTGCGACTAGCAGATATTCCGATTCAACGCCATGTCAAGGTCAAAGGAACGGCCTCGCCGGATGATCCCACGCTTCAGGATTACTGGCAGTATCGCCAAACCCGATACGGTAAAACCTACTGGGAAAAAGGCTCGAAATACTACCAAGTGGCTCAGAGTCAAAATTGGCGGTGTCCAGTCTGCCAGGACGCCTTGTTTAATGGAGAAGCGCTACATACCCATCATCGAAAGCAGGTCAAAGCAGGGGGGACAGACCTGGAGAAGAATCTCATCCATCTTCATCAGGCTTGCCACCATCATCTGCACAAGACGGGGATGGTTTTGAATGGCTAAAGGCTTGAGCGGCTTGATGGGATGGCTGTCACGAGCCGTTCTTAGGGGAGGAGGACACGGCGACGTGTGCCTCCTTACCCGACTAGCTGATATTTCGGCTCATTTAGTTCACTCATACGGTTTTAGTTTTGAAATGTCCCACATGGTTGTTAGTGGGGGATTCACCTTGCTCATCCCAATTTAGTTTTGGGATGCCCCATATCAGGCTGCCTGCCCAAACATACCTTCCCAGGAAAAAGCTTTCCATAAGCTATGGCTTAGGGTTAATGAGCACAGAGCAGCTCGCCTTAGCTGCCGCAGTGGATGAGACAACGCTTGCCATAACTCATCGAGGTCTAACCAGACGCGATTGGACAGCCGTCCTTTCAACATTGCCCACAATTCTCAATCAGATTCAACTCTGGGCTGTAAGGTGGCTAACAATAAAAGGCGACATTCGGTGGCATTTACAAATCGGTGGCTTGACGGACAGCACTTTGATCCAGTTGGATGACGTGCATCTCATCGGGGTTGGAATCCTCGCGGGCAAAAGCCGCCAAGACCCCGCCAAAGCACTGATGGTCAAGCCGAGAATATTCCCAAAAGAAGGACTCGCCAGTGAGCGATTCCACAAAGCCATAGAGCCGGACCCACTCAAAGTGCCAATGTTGCAAGGCAATCGGAGCGACCTCTCGGGTGGTGATGCGACAGTGGTATAGCAATCCGTATAAAGGTCAGGCCGGTTAAAGTGGAGGAAAAGTTTGGAGCA